>Ga0326734_1000061_pt1 | contig 38657 bp, 68 predicted proteins | sample 15_GP2_1315_FD_207944 | JGI IMG/M metagenome (GOLD analysis project Ga0326734, IMG submission 207944) | Glacier ice microbial communities from Ngari, Tibet, China - 15_GP2_131.5 | ecosystem: Environmental > Aquatic > Freshwater > Ice > Glacier | place: China: Ngari, Tibet | collected 2018-07-18 | reverse complement strand
CCCCCACAAGGCCAACATGACTGACGAACAGCGCATTGCCATTGCCAGAGCCGATGCAGCCAAGCGGATCATGGGCGACACGATGGTCAAGGATGCACTTGCCGCCATCGAGGACGGCATTGTAAGCGTCTGGAAGGACTTGCCGCACCAGGCTGTAGCAGAGCGCGAAAATCTCCACCGCCTACTGCAAACGAAGCGCCAGTTCGAACGGCTATTCGAGGCGCACATCCAGAACGGCGCGTTCGCAACTAACGATTTGCGCATCGAGGAAGATCGCAAGACACTGGCCCAACGTTTCAAGGACAAGATTTATGGCTAAGGCTAAAGCAGCACCCGAACTTACGCTGGAACAGTTCATTGCAGGCCACGAGAAGGTGGCACAAGCCGCTGATCTGACCGTGACCGCAATCACCTACCCCGGCGAGACTGCGCGCACCTACAGCGGCGTCTATGCAGGCTTTCCGCTGACCGACGGCCTACCATCTGCCACGTATAGCGACGGCAGCAAACACTAATTAACGGGCAATCCGTGCGCCCTTGAGCGCGGAACAGGAAAAAGACCAACCCAAGACCCGCCATCGAGCGGGTTTTTCTTTGGGAGTCACATTCTCCAAGGGGATTTGCAATGTCAGACCAGCACGAAGCACCAACCACCTTAGACCAATTTGCCGCGCAACTTGAGCAGGCCGACGACAACGCAGAACCGGAAACGGAAGCGCAAAACGAAGGCGAGCAAGAAGCGGGTGAGTCAGAGGTAGAGACCAACGACGAACCTGTCGAGAGTGAAGGCGAACAACCGGGCGAGCCGGAATCGCTGGACGACAAAGTAGTCAAGTGGTCCACCGCGTCGGGTGACGAGTTCGAAGTTCCTGTCGCAGAGCTGAAACAAGGCTACATGCGGCATCAGGACTACACGCAGAAGCAGCAGAACTTCGCTGTCGAGCGTGAGCAGGCTGTCAAGCAAGTCAATGAGCAGTTCCAGACTGTGCAGACGTTCGCCCAAGAGTACGGGCAGTTGCATTCGATTGAACAGCAGATCGCAGCGTATGAACAGGCCATCCCAACGATGGACAAGTACAGCGACCCGGTTAGCTACTTCGATGCAGTAACGACGCTCCAAACGCTGAAAGAGAACCGCAATGGTCTAGCTAACCATGTGCAGGGCCTCGTCCAGCAGACCAAAGCGCAGCAAGAGCAGAGTTTAGCGGCAGGCAGGCAGCGGGTTATTGACGCGGTTAAGTCGCTGCCCAACTTCTCCATGGAACTTGTTCAAAAGCTCAACGAAACGGCGCTCGCTCTTGGGTACACCAAAGAACACCTTGAGAAAACGACCGACTCGCTTCTTCCAGCCTTACTGCATGAAGTCATGCAGTTCCGCGCATTGCAGGCCAAGCGGCCCGAAGCGATGCAAAAGGTCAAAGGCGCACCAGTAAAGCAGACGAGACAGGCGGCGATTGCCCCTGATTCGACTATCCAAAAACAGATCAGACAGTTCGCCGGCAAGAAGGATATGAAGTCCTTCGCGGCGCTGTACGAGAACACCCTTACATAGGAAATATCATGCCTCAATTGTCAAACTCGCTCGCCACGTTCGGCGCTGTTGGCCTGCGCGAATCGCTCGCTGACGCTATCTACAACATCAACCCAGAAGAAACGCCGTTCCTGTCGTCTATCGGCAAAGAGAAAGCTTCTGCCCAGCTGGAAGAATGGCAGACCGACGTTCTCGCTGCTTCGGCGAACAACAAGGTCGAGCAGGGTAACGATGCCACGTTCTCGGCTATCACGCCAACCGTCCGCGTCGGCAACCGCATGCAGATTTCGGAAAAGACCTACGCTATCACCGGTTCGCATGAAGCCGCAAACAAGGCGGGTCGCAAGTCGGAGATCGCGTACCAAGACACCAAGAAGATGATCGAACTCAAGCGCGACCAAGAGTTTTCAGCCATGCAGAACACCACTGCTATCGCTGCTGCTGCTGGCGTGCCTGGTCAAGCTCGCGGTGTCCCTGGCTGGCTCGCTACCAACAACAGCTTGGGCGCTACCGGCGTGGCTCCGAACCCGATCACCAACACGGCGCCTACCGATGGCACCCTGCGCGTCTTCACCGAGCAGATGCTGAAAGACGTAGCCAAGCTGGCATGGGATCAGGGCGGCGACCCTTCCATGCTGTTCGTCCCATCGGCGCAGCGTGCCACCGTGTCGGCTTTCACTGGCGGCGCGACCAAGTTCGACAAGACCGAAGACAAGACCCTGACCGCTACCGTAGAAGTCTACGTTGGCGATTATGGCCGCTATTCGATCATCAACAGCCGTCACCAGCGCGCCCGCGATGTGTTCCTGCTCGATCCTGAAATGTTCTCGCTGATGACCTATCGCGCCATGAAGGGCGAGGACTTGGCGAAGACCGGCGACAGCAAGAAACGCATGATCAACGTCGAGTGGTCGCTCAAGTGCAAGAACGAAGCCGCTTCGGCAGCTGTGCGCGATCTGTCGTAATCAACCAGCAGTAACTAAGGAGCCACCGGGGTCAACTCGGTGGCTTTTTTTATGGGCAAACGCCTCATCAGCATTACCGGCAATTCAGCAACCTACCTGCACGACGAGCAGGACGGCAAGTGTGCCATCGAGACCGTTGCGGACGTTACGCAGGCAGTCGAACGCGCTAAGGCGCTGCACAACGCTGGCCGCACTCGTACAGGCATGGGCGACCGTCATGTGGCCTCGATCCCGATCACCGTGCTTGACGCATGGGCCAAGCGGATCGGCAAGACCTACAGCGATGTGATGCGCGACCAGGCGCTATTCACGCGCTTCCTGCAAGACCCCGATCACAGCTATTTCATCATCGACAAAGCGTCTGTCTGACGCGCATTCAAAGGACATACCATGCCATCTATCGCCGCTGGTGCGAGCGTCACGCTTACGCTAACCGACTCGGACAGCATCACCGCACAGACTGCGGGCGTTTTAACCGTGACTGCGGTATCTGGCCTTGGCATCGCTGCTGGGAAGATTGCCGAAATTACGGGGCATCGTGTGCTTGGCCCGTATCAGGCAGGCAGTATCACGCTGGCGGTATCGGGCAGGGATTGCTATTACGAGGTGGCTGACGGTGGGAGTTATTGGAACGAACTAGGGTCTGTAAATATCCACCGCCTTCGCGACCGGCTGTTTGTTGGAGAAGGCACTAAAAGTTCGGGTAACAAATTCCCATCATCCGCCGAGACATGGCTTACAACGATTCTTGATAACTACTTTGAGCGTGGTGCGCAGACGCTTTCGGTTTCCACCTTCGGACAGTCTGGAATTGTTGGAGCCTCTCGGACCTCGGAACAAGACGCACACAACTACGGGACGGCGGCAATCGGCGTGGTCGGCGTAGTCGTCAATGACCGTACAAGCGGCGCCGGGATTGGCTGGGGCGGCTACTTCGAGGCCAATCGCCAATCAAGTGTGCCGTCTGGTCAAGGCACTGTATTCGGCACAGAAGTTGCTGTCAAGAACCGAAATAACGATGTGACAAACGGGCCGTACAACAAGCTGCCCGGTGGCTCGACCATTGGCGACTGGTTCGCTGGCGGTGGCGATGCGTCATATAACGGTGCGCCTGCCAACCCGTCTACGTGCGCAATCCTGATCGGCAAGAACGCGACGACCTGGAACAAGGGCATCGTCATTGAGGCTCTTGGCATTACCGGCACCGACGGCGTCACCGGCACAGGAACCGCTATCAGCATGGCAAAAGGCCATGTCATCGAGTGGCAAGTTACGGGTGGCTTTACCGGCGCAGCTATTCGAAGCGACGTAACCTCAAGCGCGCAACGTACAGGCTTCATCTTCAACAATGACCAGGTATGGATGACGGCTGGTGGGTCGATTGTCGCTACTGCTGAAAAAGGCACAGGGACCGATAGTTATCTTAGGCTGGTCAGTGCGTTGGCTGGTAGCCCTGCACAGGTCAAAGTGCAGAGCACAGATGTAAATTCTGATCTGCTGTTGACGCCGCAAGGTACTGGCACAGTGCGATTTGGGTTCTTCACGACGAACGTGGACGCCCCCGTAACTGGCTATGTCGGCATTAAAGACGCGGCTGGCACATTCCGCAAGCTTGCAACCATCGCATAAGGCGCAGCCATGTCTGACGTTAAAGAAGTGCGCTATGCGCTCCCGATGGACCTGTTAGACGCCATGGCGGGCTATCTCGGGCAGCGGCCATACGCGGAAGTGCGCCAGATCATGGCGCGCATCGAGCGGGAAACGATGAAGATCGAAATGCCGATTCCGCAAGCCGACGAAGCAGATGCGCAGCCATGACCTACGACCTAATTGCCCAATGTATCCGCAGCGGCCAGGTGAGTGCAGCGCAGATCGCAGAGTATATGCGCGACCAAGTGTTCGCCCGCTGGTACGCCACTAAATTCGGCGGGCGGCCATGAGCATCGCCACCTATGACCAGCTTGTAGCGAGCGTTACAAGCTTCCTTCACCGTGACCTGGCAAGCATCACGCCCACGTTTATCTCTCTAGCCGAAGCAAAGTTCAATCGCGATCTGCGCGTGGAAAAGATGATTTCTACGTTGAGCACGACGATCAGCGCGCCATCAATCGCGCTGCCGGCCGACTTCCTTGAGCTTGTGAGCCTCAAGGTTAGCGATGATCCGTATGAGTTTCGCGTGCGTACGCAGTTCTTTATCCTCGAGGGGAACTACTACACGCGCGTCGGTAACACGCTGCGCCTTGCAAGCGATATCACGGCGAGTACGACCGTGACAATGGATTACTACGCATCGATTCCTGCGCTGCAAACGAGCGCTACGAATTGGCTGCTCACTCAGTCGCCCGACCTGTATCTGTATTCCGCGCTGCTCGAAGCTGTGCCGTACATGCAGTTAGCGCTCGATGATCCGCGCCCTGCTATCTGGTCTAGTGGCCGCGCTTCGGTGCTGTCAGCAATGAGCATGGCCGACGACGATAGCCGGTTCTCTGGCGCTCAACTCACTATCACAATCCCGAGGTAAGCAATGGCACTAGAAACTGGAACCTTCATCAGCGATCTGGTGGTGACGAACCCGCCCGGCTCTGATCCTAAGAGCGGCATGGATGACCATCTGCGCCTGATTAAATCGTGCCTGCGGAACACCTTCCCAAACATCAATGGTGCTGTCACCGCTACTGATGAAGCACTCAACTCGGTGCTTGATCGCGGCTTGATCGCTGGGCAGACTTGGACCGGGACGCATACCTTCCCCGCCACCACGTTCGGCGTGACTGCTGCTGTTGGCGCCAGTGGCCTGAAATACGCCACGCTCGACTGGGTGAACTTCACCATTCTAGGGCTAACGCTGCCAGGTCAGGCCGGGAACGCAGGCAAGTTCATTCGCACAAATGGCAGTGCCGCATCGTGGTCGGAATTCGGTGTCAAGGGAAGCGACATTGCCAGCGCGGCTACACTCGACATAACATCGCCAGATGGCGATCTCCGGCATGTCACCGGAACGACCGGCATTACCGCTATCACCTTACCTGTTGGTGCAGAGCGCACGCTGATCTTTGACGGCACCCTGACGCTGACGCATAGCGCTGCGTTGCTGCTGCCTGGCGCCGCGAACATCACGACCGCTGCAAATGACCGCTTGACGGTGCGCGGTGACACTGGTGGTGCAATCGTTACCCACTATACGAAAGCAAGCGGCAGGGCGGTAAGTTCTTCTTTGGTTCTGCTTGCAACCATTGTCCCTACGGTAGCCGCTACTATCGACTTCTTGAGCGTATTCACCTCCGAGTATGACGGCTACCTGATTCGAGGGGCGGTCGCCGTAGGCGCTGATGATAGCTTGGTTTATCGCTTCGCAAATGCAGGCGTAGTTGACGCAGGGTCGAATTACTATTCGATGGTAAACCTCGGAAGTCCTGATTCGACATTGGAAGCATCAGGATTGATTTCTGCTGCCATCGCCAGCGCTGGAAAAGGCGCAACATTTGTGATAAATGTTGAAAATGTGAATAGTGCGGCTGGCTTAAAGACGGCTTCTAGTACCGCTGTTTTCCAAAACTCGGCAGCAGGCGCTAACGGCTCAGTGATCACAACTGCCTACGTTGGCGGCGCAGCTTCGGGGATTCGATTCTTCCTCAACGCCGGCTCCAACTTCGCCGCACAAGGAGTAATCCGCGTGTACGGCTACCGCAACTCATAAGGCTCCCATGAAAATCTGTTACTGGAATCCTCTGACTAAGCGTCAAGAGGAGCGCGAAGCCACGCCCGCAGAGGTGGCCGAGGTCGAGGCGCGTAAGAATGCGCCTGTTGCTGTCGTGGCACCTGTGCCAACCACAAGCCAACTGCGTGCAGCGCTCATTGCTGCGGGCATGAATGCCAGTTCTGTAGACGCACTGTTCGTCGCTGCTGGAAAGCTCAATGCCTAAGGTCTCGATCCCGAACTGCGGCGCGCTGGGTGTCGTCAAGGACCTGAGCCCGCACGAACTCCCCTTGGGCGCATGGACTGACGCGCTTGATGTGCGGTTCCTCGATGGCTACATGGCGCAGTTCTTGGGGCATGGCGAGGTGTACAACACGCCCGCATTTGCCCCGCTATTCGTCATGCCGATCAATGTGGCTGGCGCGCGCTATTGGCTCTATGCGACCGCCACCAAGCAGTTCGTCGTCAGCAATGCAGGCGGCGTGACCACGCACACGGATATCTCACACATCACCGCGCGCACCTGGGTAGCCAATCAGGGCTCGGGCTGCGTGTTCTTCGGTATCCCGGTGCTGAACAATGGCGATGCTTTACGCGCGCCAATGTATTGGGATCAGGTCTTAGCCAACAAGTTTATCGACCTTCCCGCATGGCCGGCTGCGACCTATTGCAAGGTGCTTCGGCAGTACAAGAACTTCCTCGTAGCCCTGAACATCACCGAAGGCACGACGAACAAGCCGCACCGCATCAAGTGGTCATCTGCTGCCGAACCGGGCGCGCTGCCCTCTACTTGGGACAAGGCTGACGCAACGAAGGACGCGGGCGAGTTCGATGTAGGTGAAGGGCAAGATCCGATCATTGACGGGCTCGGGCTCAAGAATCAGTTCATCATCTACAAGGAGGCGGGCACTTACGCTATCGACTTCGTAGGCGGCGCATTCGTATTCAGCAACCGCAAAGTGTTCGGCATGTCGGGCATCCTGAACCGTAACTGTGCCGTGGAGTTCGACAGCTTTCATTTCGTCGTGACCGGCCAGGATATCGTGATTCACGATGGCTATACCGCTACGCCAGTCGGTGACAAGCGCGTGCGCCGCAGCTTCTTCCAGAACATCGACGTGAACAACGCAAGCAAGGTGTTCTGCTTTAAAAACCCGTTCCTGAACGAGATATTCGTCTGCTATCCAAGCATCGGCGCGACTCACTGTGACCGCGCGCTAGTATACAACTTCGTGGACAAGACGTTTAGCCATCGGTCCATGCCGAACGTGACCCATGCAGCCTATGGCCCTGTAGATAACACGCTGGGCGGCTCGTACCAGCAGGATAACGACCCTGTTGATACAGACCTGTCCTCGTATGACGGTCCAGACTTCACGCCCGATACCGCACGCGTGATGATGGGTAGCGCCGATACCAAGCTGTTCCTGTTAGACGCAGCTGCTTCATTTAACGGCGCTCTGCCCGCCGCATTTGCGGAACACCGCGGCATGTCGTTTGATATGCCCGAGCGTTACAAGACCGTAACCGGTATACGTCTCCGCATTACCGGGAACATCGGCTCGACCGTGCTTATCAAGGTGGGCAGCCAGGAAACGCCGTACTCCGAGCCGGTCTACACGACGATGACTTACATCATTGGCACAACGCTGCAATGCGATTGCTTCGTTTCAGGTAGATACATCGCCATCTGGATCGGCACCGGAACTGCCTACCAATGGCGGCTCGACTCGATAGACATTTTCCTGGAAGACGGAGGGGCTTACTAATGATGGGATCAACAAGAGGCGCGCGACAGTTCAATCCGGGCGACCCGCCATCCGATCCGGCCGAGCTTGGGCGCTGGCTGCGTGAGCTTGTCGTGCAGCTGCAAGCCACGCTGACCACGCTAGACGAAAAGACGTACACCCTGCGCGCTGTCGCCCCGACGAAGGTGTGGGACGGGCTGACGGTCTACGCCAATGGCGCCACGTTTAATCCCGGCTTGGGCAAAGGGCTGTACATGCATAACGGGAGCGTCTACACGCTGATTAAGGCCATACCGTGACCGATGAACTGACCACACACGAACCCGCCGCGAGCGGGTTTTTTAACGCCGAAAGCATTTGCATGGACTTGGCTAAGTATGCCGCCAGCCTGCCGGATGGCGCGCCTAATGGAGTGCATGGTCCGACGCCGCTGACACGCATGCAGTTGCGCGCGCAAATCCTCGCGATGGAGGCGGCAGCAGTGCAGTCGGCTGCTAGTGGCGAGTTGGAGACATGCGACCTCGACGCCACTATGCCATTGCGCCATATCTTCGCGCCGGGTGCATACGCCCGCGAAATGAGCATTCCAGCCGGTCATTGGGCCTTCGGGAAGATTCACAAGCACGCCCACCTCAGCTTCATCACCAAGGGCCGCATTGCTGTCCTGACCGAAGACGGCCCGACCGTCATCACCGCGCCTTACACCTTCGTCAACACACCCGGCACTAAGCGGTTTGTCTTCGCGCTGGAAGACACCGTTTGGACAACTGTGCATGTGACCGACGAAACCGACCTACAGAAAATCGAGAGCCTCGTCATCGCCAAGAGCTATGACGAGCTTCCCACCATTGAAGCAGCAGGACAACAGGAGAAATTAACATGACTTGGGGAGCACTTGGCGGGGCAGCACTCGGGGCTGGCGTAGGCCTTTTTTCATCACGTAAATCCGATAAGAACGCAACAGCACAGCAAAAAGCAGCCATCGAAGCGGCAAAGATGGACCCGCGCTTTGAGCGCATGCTGTGGGGTGACGGCACGCCCGAGAACCAAGGCCTGCTCGCTCGGTACATGGCGAGCGGCAACGCGCCCCAACTGGAAGGCTTGAAGCAGTTCGGCACCGATCAGAGCAACTACATCGGCCAAAACGGCATGACCGACATGAACACCATGCGCGGCGCGGCCAATGGTCTGATGGGCAGCAACATTGCAGCCCCGCAGATGCAGTCAGCGCAGATGCAGACCGCACTGAACGGACCCGCCGCACAGGCCAACCTTAATCAAGGCGAAGCGTCGATGGCATCCGGCCTGATGTCGCAAGGTGGTCAAGCGATGGGCGCGCAGGCGCAGGCATTCCAGAGCCAAGCCGCACAAGCTGCTGGACCCGCGCAAGTGAATCCTTTTGGTGCCGAGGTGCTGTGGAACTCTGGCGAGGCAGTCAACGCGCCGGCACAGAACAGCATGAACCTGACCGGCGCTTACGACAAGTTCATCAACAGCGCACCCGGGCAAAACCCGATGTTGAAACAGGGTATCGACGGCGCAATTGGTATGAATCGCCTTGGCTTCAATCAGATGCTGGACGACTCGACGCGCAACCTGCAAGAGAATGTCTTGCCCGGTATCGGCTCCAATGCGATCCTGGCCGGTCAATACGGCGGCTCGCGTCAAGGCATCGCTGAGGGTCGAGCAGTTGGCGACATGGCACGCGAGCAGTCCCGCGCTGCCTCGATGTTCGGCCAGAACGCGACCAATGCAGGGGTGGCGGCTCAAGCTCAAGCCTACGACAGCGATTCGAACCGGGCATTGTCGGCCACGCAAGGACTCGGGGCGCAGCAGTATGGGGTAGCGCAGCAGAACTCAGCGCAAGCGCAACAGGCCAACCTGGCGAATCAGAATGCGGGCAATGCGGCCTCGATGTTCAATGCGTCGCAGAACCAAAATGCCAGCTCGCAAAATTCCAACCTGGGCCAGCAAAATAGCCAGTTTAATGCTGGCTTGACGCAGCAAACCGGCCTAGCCAATCAAGGCGCGCTCAACAACAATTCGCAGTTCAACGCGGGGCAGAGCCAGGCAAACAGCCAGTTCAATGCAGGCTTGGGTCAGGCAAACAGCCAATTCAACGCCAACCAAGGCAACAATCTCAGCCAGTTCAACAGCGGGCAGCAGAACGGCATGAGCCAGTTCAATATCGGCCAGTCCAACAACATGAGCCAGTACAACACCGGCCTGACGCAGCAGAACAACCAGTTCAATACCTCGCAGACGAACTCGGGCAACCAGTACAACGCCGGTCTGATGCAGCAAGGCCTGTTGGCTAATCAGCAGTCGCAGCAGAACACGAATCAGTTGAACAGCGCTAACCAGTTGGGCGGCTTGGGGGCGAACAGTGGCTTGTTATCGACCGCCTTGCAGGGCGCACAGAATCAGGATAGCTATGGGCTGAATCGGAACGCGCAGATGCTAGGCATGGTCGGTAGCTTGTCGAATCGGCAGAACGCTCCTGTGGCGCAGCCGTTGTACCAGAACACCGCGGGCAACGTGTTGGGCGGCGCAATGGCGGGCCTGGGGCTGTACCAACAGTTCAGAGGTGGATCGCAGCCACCAGCGGCCGGCGCAGGCTCGCAAGCCGAGTACAACAATTTGTGGGGCAACGGTATGCCTTCACCACGCCCGGGCGGCTAAGGAGAAATTATGGGACTCATGGACTTTATGAATGGCCTCGACGGTGAAGGCTTGTTAGCTGGTGGCTTGAACATGATGGCTGCAAGTGGGCCATCGCGTCAGCCAAGTAACTTCGGCGCGTCGGCCCTCGCTGGCTTGCAGGGCTATCAAGGGACGATTGCCGAGCGCAAGAAGCGGCAGCAGATGGAGGAAGAAGCGCGCCAGATTGCACAGATGCGCGGCTTGCAAATGCGCGATTTGCAGGGCGGCTTACAGGATCGTGACGCAGCACGCCAGCAGGCTACAGAAATGGACGAACTACAGCGACGTTTCGCACAGGGGCAAGGCGGTGCGCCAAGTGGGCAAGCCGCACCGATGCCGCCAATGCAACTTGGGTCTACTCCTATGAACTCGTCTATGGGGCAGCCAGAGCCGCAGCAGCAGGCGGCACAGGCGCCACAAGGCCAATACGAGCATGCGATGGCTTACGCTCAGTTCTTGCAGAAGAATGGCAAGGTGCAGGATGCTATGCGAGTGGCTAAGGATGCGCAAGCGCTTAAGTCGAAAGTGAAGGATTGGCGCGAGGTGGAAGTAAACGGGCAAGTCATGGCCGCGCCGTATTTTGATGACGGAACAGCCGGTCAGCCTGTCCCAATGGACGTTGCGCGTAAGCTGATAGCGGTGGATAACGGGCAGAGTAACGATATGACCGACCCGTTCACCGGCAAAGTACGTTCGTCTATGAAGAAGCAGATGACCCCGGGCGAAGTTGCCCGCAACAACATGGACGGCGCGCAGCTCGGGCAGTCGCGTGAGCGCCTTACCTTCGAAAAGAGCCAAGCAACCTCGGGTGGCAAGGCTCCGGCTGGCTATCGCTGGTCGAAAGATTTGCTTTCACTCGAGCCAATCCCGGGCGGACCTGCATCAAAATCCGCAGTTGCGACCGAGGGCGAACGCAAGGCGGCTACTTTAGTGCAGCGCCTGCAAAGCTCCGAGCAGCAGATGCGCGATGCACTCGACCCGAAAAAGGGCGGCGATCCGAAAGCCGCAGGCCCAGGCTATGTTGCCAATAGCTTCCGAGGACTTGGCATGGATACAGCGGCCAACGTGTTGGCTACTAGCCCTCAGCGGCAACGTGTAGAAGCGGCACAGCTCGACATTCTCGACTCGTCCTTGACACTGGCAACTGGTGCCGCCTACACCCGCGAGCAACTCGAGGGCTACCGCAAGTCGTACTTCCCGCAGATCGGTGACGACTCTACGACGATCCGCGATAAGGAAAAGCGGCTAAAAACTATGATCGAAGCGGGGCGCACGCAGGCTGGCCGTGCTGCACCAAATGCGCCTGCTGGCAATACTTCGATTCAATTTTTAGGATTTGAATAATGCCTATCGCACGATTCCAGATGCCCGATGGTCGGGTAGCACGCTTTCAAGTTCCTGATGGGACGACGCCCGAAGAAGCGCAATCCTTGATGGCTGCGCAAATGGGCGGGCAAACAGCCGACCCAGCGCAATCCGCGCCCCCTCCCCGATCCATGATGGACAGTATCAAACAGGGCGCTGGCAATCTTTTGGCTGGCGGCATTCGTGGCGCTGGCTCGATTGGCGCAACGGTCGTCGCTCCGTATGACATGGCGAAAGATGCGATGGCCGGCAAAGGGCTTTCGCTCGAGTCGAACCGCGCACGCCGCACCGCTATGGATCAGGGCTTGGAATACATGGGCGCTCAACCTGATTCGATGATGTACCAGGGCGGCAAGTTGGCTGGCGAAATTGCGGGCACAGCCGGTGCAGGTGGCGTTTTGGCTAATGGCGCAGCTCGAGCAGGCATGGCTCCGGCAATGGTCAACGCCTTCGCAACCAGTGGCATGCGTGCAGGAGCGCCCGGGACGAACGCTATGGCTAATATGGCGATGCGAACCACTGGCGGCGCTTCTGCTGGTGCAACTGCTGCTGGCATGGTTAATCCTGAGGATGCAGGACTGGGCGCGATGATCGGCGGCGCGTTCCCCGGTGTGGCAATGGCAGCTGGTCGTGCGGGCCAAGCGGTTGGGCGCGTCATGTCTGGCGCTTCCCCTACGCCAGAAGTAGCGGCACAGATCGCAGCAGCGCGGCAGGCGGGCTACGTCATGCCGCCAAGCCAGGCCCGCCCATCGCTAGGCAATCGGGCGCTAGAAGGCTTTGCGGGCAAGCTCACGACTGCGCAGAACGCCAGCGCTGCCAATCAGCCAATCACCAATAAGCTTGCCGCCCGGGCGCTTAATGCTCCTGACCTGACGCCTGCCGCTCTCGATGCTGTTCGCACCCGGGCAAGTTCCGCGTACGAGCAGATTAAAGGTGTTGGGGCGTTTGCTGCTGACGACACGTTCCGCAATGCCTTGAAAACGGCTGGCGGCATGTCCGAACGCATGCGCCAGAACTTCCCGGGCTTGGCGAACAATGAAATTGACGACTTGGTGGCTAGTTTGTCCAGCCGCCCGGGCTTCGACTCTGAATCGACTATTGAAGCAATCAAGCAGTTCCGCTTTCAGGGCGCGGCCAATAAGGGGAGCATGGAGCCAGCCAAGAAGGCATTAGGCTCGGCTCAAATGAAGATCTCAGCAGCCCTTGAGGACATGATTGATCGGAATTTGCAGCAGGCAGGCCAGCCGGACATGCTCAAGAATTTCCGCGATGCACGCACGACGTTTGCCAAGCTGTATGACGTTGAAAAGGCATTGAACGCCACCAGTCGCAACGTCGATCCGACTAAGATTGCGAAAATGGCCGACAAGGGCCGACCGCTAACGGGCGAACTCAAGCAGATCGCGGACTTTACACGGACGTTCCCGAAGGCGTCACGCGCAGTTGAGGGGATGGGAAGTTTGCCAGGAATTAGCCCGCTGGACTTCGGCGCGCTTGGCACGGTCAGTGCTGCAACTGCAAACCCGATGCTGATGGCCGGTATTGTGGCGCGCCCTGCTGCGCGGGCAATGGCGCTATCGAAGATGGTTCAAAATCGACTGCTGCCGGGCCAGCCCGGGTATTTGGAGCAGTTATTGAGTAATCAGCAGGCGCAACAGTTGATGTATCGGACGGCGCCAGTAGTAGGAGACTAGCGGCGATACCACCCTTTAAGTACGCCCACGACGAAACACAGGCCTGCAAAAATGCCGAGTTTCAAGAGCATAAAGTCCACAAGATCCATGTCGCCTCCGGGTGAAATTGCATTATATACCTCAATCCAGCCCGTTCCATGCGGGCTTTTTAACGCCCAAAAGGAGCGCGCATGCCGAATATCGAGAAGGACGACCCCTCACTAGCGAGGGACATTGCCAGCGCTGGAACAGCAGAGGACCGCTTTGACTGCCTTGTCGGCCATGTTAGCAAGCTTGCCATCGAAGTGCATACGCTAAAAGGCAACCTTGCTGCGAATACTTCGCTGACAAAAGAGGTAGCAGACGGACTAATCGACATGCGCGACGGTCAAGCGCAGATCAAGGCCACGCAAGAGGCGGGACGCGCTGACACTGCCGAACTGCTGGAAATCTTCCGCACTACGAAGGCGGGCGTCAAGTTTATCGTGTGGTTCGGCAGCGCGATCAAATGGGGCGCCGGCCTGACTGCTGCGGTTGTCGGTGCATGGTACGCCTTTCGTAACGGGAGTGGGCAATGAGTCGCGCCCGTATCGTTGCGGCCGCACTGAGCCTGTCCATGTTGGCATTCGTCGGGATCGCGGAAAAGGAAGGCTTTGAGGGGCGCGCCATGGTCCCGACCAAGAACGACCGCCCAACTGTTGGGCTCGGCTCGACATTCTACGAAAACGGCACTCCGGTCAAGATGGGCGACACGATCAAGCCAGTTCGGGCAATCCAGTTGGCGGCGGCGCATATCAGCAAGGAAGAAGCGAAGTTCCGCGCTTCCATTCCCGGCGTAGCACTGCATCAAGCCGAGTACGACATTTACATGGGCTGGGTCTATCAGTTCGGCTCGGGTGCGTGGGCGACGTCATCCATGCGGCGCGAACTGCTGAAAGGCAGATACCGCCCCGCCTGCGACGCCCTGTTGCTCTACAAGCGCTCGGGCGGCTATGACTGCTCGATTCCAGGCAACAAGGTCTGTGCTGGCGTCTGGACCCGGCAACTTGAGCGGCATGCCGCATGTATGGCGGCGCAATGAACCCGTACGCAATCCTCGCTGTCGTCGTCCTATGGGGCGCAAGTGTCGGCGGCGCATTCTTCTACGGCTCGGGCGTCGGCAAGGATGGCGAGATAGCCAATCAAGCCGAGAACAAACAACTGATATTAGATACGCGCAAGCAAGCGCAATTAGGAGCCGCAGATGGAATCGCACAACTCAAGGTCATCCACAAGACCGTGCAGGGAAAAGTGGAAACAATCATTCGTGAGGACGTTCGCTATCGGGATTGCCTGCATGACGATCTCGGCGTGCTCCTCATCAACGAAGCACTTACTGGCAAACGAAGTCAGCCCGCTAGTAGTGGCAAGTTGCCCCGAACTGACCCCGTTGAGTGATTCCAGTTTCGGCGCTACCACTAGCAAGCTGGTGGAAATCGCCGGGATTTATCGAGAGTGCCGTACCGCAGCGCTTGCAGAGCGCAAGGAGACTGGTAAATGACAACGATCGTATGCAATCTCGACGGCATGGCCGCTGACAAGCGCGTGACAGGTGGTCCAATGTTCTGCACTACCAAGCTATTCCGCGTGCGCGGGTCGCTTCTCGGCATTGCTGGCAACGTAGAGCAGGCGATGCGCTTTGTCGAATGGCGGCGCACTTCTGGCGCTCAACCACAATTCACCGAGCAGCCAAATATCGAAGTTATCGAACTGACCTCAGACGGGAAACTGTACTGGTGGGGTGCGGAAATGGTCGGCATCCCAATCGAGGGCAAGTGTTATGCCATTGGCTCAGGGGCCGCATTAGCCCTTGGCGCAATGGAAATGGGCGCGACTCCAAAGCAGGCGATTCAGATCGCAGCCAAATGGGACGCCACAACCGGCAGCGAAGTGCAAACCATGAGCTTAGGTAAATAATGTCAATCATCAATACCCGCCTGCTCGAATGGGCAACACCGACACAAGCGCGTTACCTGGAAGCCGTCAACGAACACGGAAGCGGAAGGGCCGCGGCAAAGATATTGGGCGTAAGTAAAAGTGTTGTGAATGACGCTCTACTTACGCTAAAAAGCCGTGCAGCACTCGACGGCTACTCGCCTGAGCATGGTTTGCATCACGCGACCGCGCCAGGCCAGCGATTAAAAGGTACGAGCACGCTTTACAAGGACGGTGTGCCGGTCGTGCAATGGGTCAAGACCTGCCCCGACAACGACCGCGCAGAGCAGATCATGCGAGACTTCGCGCTTGACTTGGCGCAAGGCTTTAAGGGGCTGTCCCGCATTACAAAGCCCCCAAAATCGGTTGCAGACGATTTGATGTGCGTCTATCCTTGCGGTGACCCGCATTTCGGCATGCACGCCTGGTGGGAGGATGCCGGGGAGGACTTCGACCTGAAAATTGCCGAGGAACTGACCAATGGCGCGGTGGACCGCCTCATTGCTGCCGCACCTGACGCCGGAACCGCCTTGCTGCTAAACCTTGGCGACATGTTCCATGCCGACAATCAGCGCAACCAGTCGCAATCGGGCCACCAGCTTGACGTTGATGGCCGCTGGTCCAAAGTTCAGCAGGTCGGCCTACGTTCCACAATTCACTGCATCCGGCGCTTGCTCGAAAAGCACGACCAGGTAATCTTCCGCATCAATCGGGGCAACCATGACGGTCATTCGAGCTACGCGCTCGCCCTGATGATTTCCTGCTACTTCCATGGCGAGCCGCGCGTGACGGTCGATCTGTCGCCCGCCGTCGCTTGGTACTACCAGTTTGGCAAGAACTTGATTGGCTCGACGCATGGCGACACGATCAAGGGTCCAGCGATGGGCGCTGTGATGGCTGCTGATGTGCCGGAATTGTGGGGCGCCACTAAGTACCGGACTTGGCTGGTGGGCCATATCCATCACCAGGACGTAAAAGAATATCCTGGCTGCGTCGTTGAATACTTCCGCACGCTTGCCGCTCGCGATGCTTGGCACGCTGGGCAAGGTTATCGTGCCGGTCGTGACATGCGCTGCATCGTCCTGCACCGGGAATTCGGTGAGATTGAGCGCCACCGCTGCGATGTTGCCATGCTGAGGGCGGCATGACCATCCGTCCATGCCCCTGCGGCCGCATTCCCTCATTACTTCGCCGCAACGTCAACGGGATCAGTATTGCGCAGATTGAATGCACATGCGGCAAGCGAGGGGCGTATGTCATGTTCACCAAGGAGACCGACCGGGAGCGGACGGAACAGGCGGTGGTAGATGGGTGGAATTTGGCAGAATGAAGGCGAAGCCAATTAGTAAAATATTCAACGAATTCTAGAAATCTTACGCGCTCACCTACAGCCTGTAAGCCTACTTCGGCGCTCTGTGCTTTGCGGTAGAAAGCATTATGTTTTGGCTGTTTTGTGAATAGAATCATGCGCTTATGCGCGAATAAGGCATTATACAACACCCACATAAACCACTATCGACCGCCCTTACAAAACAATGACTTACAACGCGATTTTAAACGATTAGCGGGCCGCAATCACTTGATAGCCCTGCCCGCGCATGTCGTCATACTTTGCGGTCATGCTCGCATTCTTGTGGCCTAACATGGCTTGGGCAAACTCTGCGCCGTACTCAGCCCTGTAAAGCCGCTCGGACAGGCTGCGAATCTCATGGAACGTGGGCGGCGTCCTGCCTTCCTCGGCTACGATCCCGACCGCCTCTGCCCACTTGGTAAAGGCAGTCGATATGCCATTACTGTTGACTTTCTTCCCCGGCGTCCCTTTGCCCGAGTAAGCAGAGTGATGCACCATATAACGGCTAACGACCGAATCCCGGCACTCGGCAATCGCGTCGGCAATGGACATTCCTGCCGCTTGCAACCTGATTAGCCCGTCCTGCTGTAGCTTGACCGCGCCCCCGCTCTTGCCTTGTGCAATGTACAAGAAGCCGTCCTTGTAGTCGGAAAATAGCATGTTGGTGATATCGTCCCGGCGCTGCGCTGTCAGCAATGCCAGTATCATCGCGCTACGCAGCCATGACGGCGCTTTCGCTCGGATCAGGTGAAACTGCTCCAAGGTCAGCCGCTCGCGCTTCACGGTGCGATCTGGCGTGTATGTGGCGCTGACCGGATTCTTGCCTTGCTCAATCAAGCCTTGAGTCTCGGCCATTCGGAAAACGTCGCGCATACGTGTTCGGACGAGAATAGCGGTCGCTGCCCCGCTCTCCTGCTCTATCGCCTCAAGGAACAACGCGGCATGTGCCGTGCCAATGTCGCCCAAGCGCATCCAGGCGCACGGAGCCGCGGCGATCCGCTTGAGATAGCCAGACGCATTGCGCAGCGTGTTGTCGGCCGGCTCTGTCTTCTCGATCCACATGGTCTTATACAGCGGCACCCACTCAGCGAGCGTGTAATCCTTCTTGCCCATCGCCCAATCGGTCAGCGACGACGGTTTCAGGTTGGCAAGCGCTGCATTGGTCGCCCTTGCCTCGGCAAAAGCGTGCGCCTTGTCCCGGCCTAGGCCTTTCGCCTTCTTGCTGTGCGGGTGGACGTAATAGAAGTACCCTGCCGAATTGAGATACAAATTCGGCGGGAACCCTCGATTCTTTGCTAACCGTGCTCGACCCATTTCAATCCACCACGTATTCAGCGGTCGGCTTCACGCGCCATGCCCGCCCGATCTTCTTTGGCTGCGGCTGAATCCTTCCCTCATGGACCCAGCGCAGCAGCGTGTTTTGATGCGGCACCTTGGAGAACATCATCGCTGCCCACTCTGGCAGGGTAATGTAACGCGGCTTAATTGTCTCTTGCATACTCAATCCTCCTTCTTCTCATCAACCTGCCCCGGTCCGTCCTCAGTAGGACAGCAGCCACACTTGTCTATCGGCTTCTGACATAGCCCACATTGCTTGTTGTGGCGTGACCAGTCGATAGCTGCCCATCCTTCAGAGTACCCGGTGCCAGGTCGCTGGTTTGATCCTTTGCTCATCGCTTATTCCTTTCGTTGCGCTCGCGCACTTCGCAATAGATCGCATAATCCGGTGTCGGCTCGCGGTCGTCTGGATGGGTTTGAGAGCGCAGCCAGTGTTCCTCGGCGCCGTCAAATCCGCAGTGTTCGCAGCACGCGTCGTCGTCCCATACGTGGTGTAGGCGATCCATCACGCCCCCTCTTTCGCAGCCGAAGCGCGAGCAGCAGCCATGTCCTTGGCCTTGCCCAATGCCTCGATTACATCATCTGACAAGTAGCCTTCACCGTCGATTGCGATCATGTCGCCGTTTGGCTGGACTACATAGACTGCCCCGCAGCCGCGTTCGAGCGTAATATCGACGCTCCATTTCTCGGGCAATTCGGCGCACGCCTGCTGAATCGCTTCGTGCAGTGCGCCAAGGTTTCGCCCATCCAGCGCATCGCCTGCTTGCTGGCCCCTGGCTTCCCATCCAAGCTCAAACGCGCGAATCGGCGTCATCTTGCCACCTGTAAGCGCATCCGGCCCAAGGTGCTCCATTAGCGCAAATCCGAACGCATCGGCGCTCCCCACCCGCTTGGCATGGTCGGAAAGGGTGGTGCTCAACTGCTGGTCAAATGCCATATCTTTTGAGCTAAGTGTATGTTTTTGCTGGATTTCCCCTGCTGGTCGGGGGTGGTGCTGCTCCGCGCTGGCCTTCTTCGGAAGCAATGGCTCGATGGCGTATGCAATGCGCTCGCGTAGCTGCTGCGTGCCGTGGAACTGGATTGCAATGTCGCGCAGCGTGTTGACGACTTCACGGATAACGTGGTCCTTGACCGGCGTGCCGGCCTTCTCGGCAGGAGAGGTGGCGAACAGTGAGCCGTCCTGCTCGTGCATCAAGCGCTGGTATTGCGCAGTCGTGAGCCAGCGGCAAGAACTGTCAAACAGTGCGTATTCGCCCTTGTCATTGCACAGAATGGTGCCTACCGGCTTGTAGCCGCGCTCATTCAGGTTGGCGAGTTTGCGAGCGTTCAGGTTGGTGATCCATCCTTCGGTCGGCGCATCCACTGCCCCGGCAGTCTCAGCCGGTCGGTTGCCGTGGGCGAGGATTGCGGAAATTACGGAGTCGAAACCTGCCTGTTTTGCTTCGTGCGTTAGCCACGCGAGGGTGGCAGTATCGACAGGATCATCAGCCGGTCGGGTGTAGAGCGTGCGTACTTCGTAGTGCAAGTCGCTCACGAGAGGTGCGCGCACGTAGTCCTGATAGCTTGCTTCGGAGCACCTCTGCCAATCGCTCCAACTTGTGAGCCAATCGACGCGGGCTCGGTACTGATATTCGGCTACCGCCCCCTCGTCATCGTGCTGGGTGAGCGCGAGAGCCTGGGCGCACATGTCGTGAATATCGCCGCTATCGGTCATATCTTGAATCGTTTCCAGCGCTGCGCGTAGGGTTGTGTTGGTGGTCATGGTGCGTCCATAAATAAAGGTTCTTGGATCGGGGCGGCTTCGCGCACCCACGCGTTCAGCGATTGATGCGACTCGATGCGCTCTCGCATGATTGCAGCGCGTGCTTCTTTTGTCGGTGGCGTGTAGGTGCCGCGCCATGCCGAATCAATCCCGATGTTCTGCCCAATGTTTGTGCTGTCGGCGCTGGCGAATGGGAACCGGGAAAAGATCGCAGGGTCGAGCATGCGCAAGCCATGCAACTTCGCAAAAGGGCGACCCTGTGCATCGCAGATAACGTCCATTGCCTGCGCCATGCGTGTCCACCATGCTTGCGTGCCGATCTGCCCAAACTCGCCAGAGCTACCCAGGCAAATGCGCGGCCACTGCGATACAAGCCGATCCAGGCGCTCTAGCGATTCGTGTAGGTGCCACACAGGCGCACCGATGTGCGGGGCGGACAGGCGCCACGGCCATTCGTCCAGCAAGGCATCATTGGCCGCCTCGTCACCGTCGATCACATCAGGGATCACAGCAAAGTCGAACGTGGGATAACGGTAGAGTTCCGCAACCCAGCGGTAGAACGGCGTCCAGTCGGTAATAGGGTTGCCGCTACGCCAGGCTGAGAAAGCCCCGTTATCTACCGCGAACGACTGCGCGCAATCCAGCGCAACGGTCAACTGGTCGGAGTGCCGGAACGACACGAATGCATGCCCGCCACTCACAGCGCGTACTGCTGCCGTGGCTGGCGTGATCGGCAAGCCGTGATAATGAATCATGACTCCGCCTTTCCTGGCGCTCGCAGCGTGCAGCAATCGCCAGTAGCGCGGGACACCGACACCGAGGACACCGGGAACTTGGCATTCAGGCGAACGAAGATGAATTCGCACAGGTTTTCCATCGTCGGAGCGCCAAGCCCTTCGACTTCATCCAGAAAACGATGGTCAAGCTGCTCGCGCACTTCGTCCAAAGCCTTGCGCAAATAGAACAAATCCACAGTTTCGCTCTTGTTCTTTGGCAGGCGAATGAAACGCAGCATTCCGTCCGCGCCCTTATCGCCCCGCACGGTCACGCAAGCCGTATAGGTGTGACCGTGAATGCGGCGGCTTGGCGTGAACTCGACCAGGGGCACGGTGCGCGTCAGGGTATGGGCGGCGTCAAACATGAATGTTTGGCTCAATTCGTAGCTCATTCCCCCTCCCCAGTGATGCGCGCAATGATGGCGCTGAGCTTGTTTGCCAGCGGCGTGCCTGAATGCTCCTGCACGCATGCGAGCGTTTCTTCGACTGCAAGCTGCTCCAAATACGTCAGCGCTGGTGCGCTCGCCACAGGGGCGCGACGGGCAGCAAGCCAGAGATTAAACGCGACGACTGAGTTGGTTGGGATGGCCAACTTGTCGGCTTCGGCCTCAAACGCCACGCGCTCGGCTTCGATGTTCAGGTCGGCGCTCATGCTTCACCTGACGGTGTGGTGGGGATGGCTGCGAGCATGGCGGCGTCGATAGCTGCGCGAATCGAGGCATACGGCCCATTCATCAGCCATTCGTAGCCTTCTAGTTCGCCCTCGAAGCCGTAGCCGACGCGCTGCTTGTCGAGCCAGTCCAGACGCGCCGCATCCTTTGCCACATCTTCCGCTTGCGGCACACCTGGGAGCGATGCGCGAACCAGATCGGCAGCAGCTTTCTTGGCTGTGATGAAACCGAACAAGTATGCTTGGCGAGCCTCGCTGTTTGCGTAGTCGGGCTTTTCGCACCGAAGTTCCATAATCGCCGCGCTCAGGTCGGTCGGGGCAGCGGTGGCTTGCGCTGGGGTGGCGGGTTGCCCAGCCTCGCAGTCGCAACGCTCAAGCAGGGGCGCGTTGCCATCGGATGCATCGCCGCTATTGCCGATGCAGTAAGTACCGGAGTCACCGCAGACGGTGCAATCAGGTTGCGGCTTATTCATTGTGCTAATCCTTTCTGTGCGATCAATCCTTGGACATGCTCAAACGTTTCGCGCACGTAGTAATCAAGGTCTTCGCCAGCACCATTTGTGCCAAGGCTAATAATGCAGCGCGCTTGCTGGTATTCGCTCGGTGCGATGGCCAACGCTTTGTCGAGGTTGATTAGGACTGGCATGCCGCTGTTGTAAATCGTGAACTTGTGAATGTTAGACATTGCTATCTCCTTGTTGGTCAGGCTGGGAGCGAGCCAAAATCCAGCCGTCCAGCATCAGTTCGATTTCGGCGTCAACTAGCCATCGCATGCGATCACCAAGGGCGGCAATCATGGCGGCTCGCTCGGCATTCCTCTTGCGCTTATCCATCACTTGCCACCTTTCTGGTCAGGCTGGGAGCTAAGGGCGCGGATAGCGGCGGCCAGATCGCAGCGGATACGCCACTCGTCATCACTAAATACTTGCCGCTCGTTCTGGCAAACGTTCGCCGCTTCTTGTAGCGCCGCATCCCTCACCTCGGCTGCTGGTGTTCCCTGCGGGAGTGGGGAGGCTGCGCGCCAGCCTGCCGCAGCTTTAAGGGTGATGATTACACCCTCGGCTTTCCATAACTTCTGCCCATAACGCGGCATATTTTTGGTGGTCACGCATTCGCGCATTTCAGCCACTAGGTCGGACAAATCTTCAACTGTGTCTTCAAGCCATTCTTGTGATATTTTGCTTGGCTCTGTTTGTTCTACTGGGGCGGCAGATGGGGAGGCTGCTTGCTCGGTGCCATCTAAATACCCCATGCCGTACCAACGTGCGGCTTCCGGGTGATCTTCCTCAAGAATAATCGGCTCGGCAGGCGCATCAGCAACCGTGCGAGCGGCAAGCAGGCTGTCGATGTAGGCAACTACGGCATCCCATGCTTTTCCGGCTGCGTCGCCGCGCTCAGCTAGGGCATAGGTAACTGCCAATATCCGAAACTCCGCATCCTCTCCGATGCTCTTGACCGGCGCAGGCGCCCCGCCAGTGTTCAGCAGGTGCTCGATGCGCTTTGCCGTAGCGTGTGCGTCGGGGGCAGGCGCTGTACGGGTGGTGAGGGCAGCGCGCAGTTCCGTGATTTCCTCCTGCATGCAAATCACATCGGTGTCGCTGTAGATGCAAGAATCGAATGACGGAAAGCGCATGGATTCATTGCGGCGCTCCTGCCAAGTTTTGATGTTATCCATTTGTTTGTCCTTGCGTGACTGGTTGATCAGCAGATTTTTCTAGCTCGGCGAGTTTGTCCATCGCTTCCTGCGCAAGCTTGTCGAACTCGGCGCTGTTTGCGACTGGCATAGGGACAAAGCCGATGCCCATCTTGGTGAACAGATTAGCCACCTCAAGCGCCTTGCGAAGCTGGACAGGCGATGCGCGCTCTATCATTTCGTTTGTCCTTTCAGGGCGGCGAGGGCGTAGGCTTTCATCTGGTCGGCGGTGAAGATTGGGATGATGGAAGTTGCACTACGCTTGCTATGCACTGGCACAGATCCCTTGCGGTTGCCGCCATTCTTGAGGCGAAAGTGTGATTCGTGCGTCATCCACAAGCCAGCTTCCGGCAATTCCGGTAACTCACTCGGCAAGGCAGCGCTCTCCCCGCCCTTGTGCTGGGCAGGGGTGCGCGGCTCAAAGTCGCTTTCGTACCAAAGACCTGACCGGATCAGAACATTGCGCGCCTCGTCAACCGGGTCGTGCGCGGTCTCGGTGGCGATGTGCTCAAGCGCGATGACGAACTTTTTCCGGTACTCTGCCATCGCTGCACGGTCGGCTAGAAGCGCGGCAAGGTCAGATACGCACAGGAGGCATTCGCGTGGATCGCCAACATGCATGCTATGAATTTCCTCTTGGTGCAGCCCTTTCATTTGCGCACGCTGCGTCAAGTAAGCTTGCAGCTTCATCGCTGCGGTGTCGGTAGTAGTCATGCTCTCCTCTCGTTATTTGTAAATAGTGCTGATGCCCAGGTGTTCGGCTGTCGCTTCGCCTTCACCAGCATCCAGCGTGCTTTTGCCAAGAGTTTCGAGCGCTCCGACCTCACTGGATCGGCTTTGACTGCTGCCCTTTGTTTGGCATTCGTTACCTTCATGCTCTGCGGCTTATAGGCAAGGTCAGGCTTGCTGCCCAATGAAAAGATCGGCGTCGGATGGTTGCTACCCTTGATCCATCCTGACACCCTCACCCGCTTGTCAGGCTCCTTGCGCAAATAAGCAACGTAACGGCGCGTATTCCTGTCGTGCATGTACAGCGCTTCGGATATCTGCTGATACGTCTTTGGGCCGGTAGCCAGCAAAGCAAGAAAGCGCTCAATGTTGCGCAAGCTGTTCGGCCTGTCGAAAGTTTGGCGCGGTGGGCTTCTCATTGCTCGCCCCCGAAGGTAACGCCGTGCTGCGCGCCGAAACACAGCGTGAGTTCGATCATTTCAGCCATCTGTGCCTTCGTGTACGTCTTGGTGCGCTCGCCGAACACAACGAAACCCTCGTCAATCCCTGGTGCTGCCCGCTGCTTGCGCAGGGATGACGTTAGCAAGTCCTTCCAGTCCATCGGTGAGTACTTGTGACCGTGCCACACCACTTGGTCGGCGATATCAGCCAGGAGCGCCCACATCTTCGCGTTCTGCATGAGGTTGCGGGTTGGCTCGCTAACCGTGACTGCATAGCCATCAGGGGCCGCTAAGACGCATTGCACGGCGTTCTTGCGGGCTGTCTCGTGAACGAGGCAGAAGATGCTCTTTGTCATTTGCCGCCCCAGGCTAAAGGCTTCAACGCTGCCCGCTGTACTGCAAGCGACTCAATCTGATTGACACACGCTTCAATCTGGTCAATGGTCGAACGGGCCAGTTTTAGCAGGTCATCCACGCTTGCAGGCACATCGTCATTATCTGGCTGCATCCTGCGCAATACTTGCGTGGCGCAGGTGGAAAGCTGACCGCACAACATTTGCAGCGACTTTTTGCTATCCTCGTGTGCCGCACGGACAGTGCTATACGCGCCCCTGTTTTCCAGGGTTGCAGCTGGGATGGTTGCAAGATCAATCATGTTCATCAGGCGGTGTTTAGCCGCCTCTCCAAATTAGAAGGGAATCGAATCGTCCATGTCGTCAGCTGGTTTTGCAGCCTGGCTAGATTCGCGCTTGCCACCTTGTAAGGCCACATCAGCTACGCGGATATCCACCGCCTTGACCTTGATGCCGTCCCGGTTGGTGTATTCGCGCTCTGTGATCTGGCCGCTTACGGTCACGCTTTGACCTTTGGTGAGATATTGGGCAAGGGAGTCGGCTCGCTTTCCGAACAGGGAGCAGTTCCACCAGATAGTCGGCTTGTCCCGTCCTTGGCTATCAGCCACGCTAAACGACGTGACGGCATCGCCATTTGGTAGAACGCGACTTTCGCAATCCTTGCCGAGTTGCCCTGCGATAGTGATGTTGTTCATGCTGTTGCTCCTTCAAGCAGTTTCGCCTTGAGGCGGTCATAGTGGGCTTTCACGGTCTTGTCCTGCTTACTCTCACGCCATGCGACAGCGAAAGTCTCTTGCAACTCCCCTACGCTCTCGGCGGCATCCATCGCAGACAGGAGCGCCATCACATCGACCTTGGCCGGCGCAGGCTCTGCCTTTGGCTTGGCAGCTTCGTTGCCATCGTCATCAGCCTGGTACAGCCCGGTAATGGCTGCGAGGGCGTAGCGGCGGGCGTAGGTAGCGGCAGAGCCGTAGCCCTGTGCATCGTTCTTTTGCAGCGGTACGGTCATTTCGTCCTCGATCCATTCGCCGGAGGTATGCAGAAGGCGAGTAGAGAGGGCCAGGAAGCCGGGAGCCGATGGGGAGAACGACTGCACAAAGGCGATGCTGTGCGTGTTCAGCGGCCCTTTGACGGCTTCTATGACCGATTCAAGATTGGCGTACGTAGACTTGAACGCGGGGTTCTTGCTGTCCTTGTGCGCAAAAGTGATTTCCTGCTGCGCTGCGAGCAATGCGCCCGCGATATGCTTGATGCTGTCTGAGGTTTTCATGTGCTTTGCCTAGAATGGTAAATTGTTGATCTTTATGTACTGCTCATGCTCTCGCTGCTGCTGCTCGGTGAAGGTTGGGCGCCATGTCTCGCCCATCGGATCGGCTGGCTTTGCCCGGTAGCCCTGCCTGTGGCGCTGCTGCCGCTCGTATGCCTCCAGGCTGTCGGCCGCTTGCTGCTCTAGTCGTGTGTTCATGGCGTGCTCCACGGGTAATTCGCTATCAGAACCAGCACGCCGACACCGGCCGGCAGGAGCCAGGGATTAGCCTCTAGCGCGTCAATCAGGGCGGTGACTGCGCGCTCGATGACGCTGCGATGCGTCTTAAATCGGGTCATGGCATCACCAGCCAGTCAACAAACGGTTCGGCGAGGCCGATTGCCAGCAGCAGGGCTAGGAGCTGCCACCAATGTTCGCGCTCGAACCATGCAGTTAATTTCCTCATTTCCTTCTTCCTGTTATCTTGTGCCGCACTAGGTGCGGGGGTGGGTGGTGCTTACTTCGGCGCGAAAGCCTTAGTCATCGTGTCGTGCCACTCAGCCACCCAATCGAGCGCGAGTTTGGAAAACTGACTGGTCTCTGGCGTATCGCCTTTGCTGATACCCAGAAAGAACCGTTCCGCAGGGCGCGAGCTATTCGGCTTAAGCGAGCCAAGCGAGTCCACTGATACGTTTCCGCGCGCCGTTGCAATCGTGCCAACCAGACACGAGCATTCGCCTGCGTAGGTCGAACCGTCCACACGACCAGCTTTCAGCGCGTCGATCAGCGCAGGCACTTCACGCGGGGCCGACGAGAGAACCGCCCAAATGTCATCACGAACTGGCAGCAGGTTGGCACCGCGCAGGTTGGCATCGCGCAGGTTGGCATCGCTCAGGTCGGCACCGCGCAGGTTGGCATCGCGCAGGTTGGCATCGCGCAGGTCGGCATCGCGCAGGTTGGCACCGCGCAGGTTGGCATCGCGCAGGTTGGCATCGCGCAGGTTGGCACCGCGCAGGTTGGCATCGCTCAGGTCGGCACCGCGCAGGTCGGCATCGCTGGCGCGTGCCGCCCGCACTGCATCAGCCATCGTGGCGCCCTCCACGTTGTGGGTGTAGATGACGTTGCCGGACCAGCGGTTGCGAATCTCGATCATGGGTATCTCTCCTAGTTATTGGTGGGGTGCTACTGAATTCAGAACCGGCTGGCAGCATTGCGATGACGACTCGCGCTGTCCCGCGTGCTTTCGTTCGTGTCATCCTTGAACGTCAGCCACAAGCCCATGTTGTCAAGCTGCTTGGCGCTAAAGAGTTCGGTCAGATCAACTGGCGAGCCGCACACGGTCACAGCCTCGACATACCAGCGGCCTTCGTCGGCATCGTGCTCACCGTAGAAGTCCAGGAACAGCGAATCGGTGTGCGCGTAGCCCGAGTGGATCAGGGCGCCGGATACTGCTGCGCTCTGCGGGAGAAAGTGGCGATTGGCGGCGATGGCGTTCATGGTCTGATCCTCATTTGTGGCGCGCTTTGTTCGTTCAGCGCATGAGTAATTATCGGGGTTCCAATATACTAAGTCAATAGGATTCCCAATTATTTTATAGGAATGCGACAAAATGTTTTGCACGCTTTCGATAGGCGTAAAAAAACCCGCACTCGGCGGGTTCGCTGGTGGAGTTACTTCGTCACACGCATTTGAACGTTATCTCTGTCTTAGGGAAATTTCCAAGGATGTACGGCGGCTGCGCGTCTTTCTCACTCAACAGCTGCACTGTTTTCCCTTTGGCGCTACAGAACTGCCCCGCCTCGCCTAGCGCTTCGGCTTTGAGTGTTCCCATACCGCCAAATCCGCTCGCTGCCTGGCGCGACACGAAGTAAGTATCCGCCCCCATCGTGACTACACCGGAATGAGCGGCGCAACCAGTAATGAGAAGCAAAGGTAAAAGTTTTTTCATATCGTTCCAATTCGGCATCCTGGCGTGCCGTTGCGCCTGTTACTGAAACTATTTTGTGCCAAAGCCTAAGCCTGTGATGTGCCCTATTTATAGCAAGGCAGCGTGAGAATCAGTGACTTTTTGACTAAGAAGTATGGCATGAAAGGCCCTCTATTCATTTTGTATAGGATTTTTCCTACATGCTATATTGTTAAAAAATGTTCAACCTGATAACAGATATGACGACAGACGAGATTCAACTTTTGACCGCGTTTCGAAAGAGTGACCGCAGGGGCCGGCGCTCTATCTTGACGTTTGCAAAGAACACCGAAGCGGAATATCCGATGCCGGTGCTATCCGTAGTTTCTGGCGTCATCACTAACCATGCCGCCCTCGGTCCTGGCAAGCATCAGGATGGCTTTGCGGCCACGCTCGTCCGAGCGTCGATACAGGTCTAGAAGTGTTTCCTCGTCGTCGTAGGCTAGAACCATTCGCGGCTCTCGATGGGCTACTGGTGGAGTGAGCGCTTCGCCCGCTTGAGGCGCAGTCAGCCCCTTGCCTGTTTCAAGCCAAAGCGCATTAACACCAAGCGCTGCAGCAAAGGACGCTATAAGCGTCGTCCCCTCAGACGCGCCGGTTTCCAATTCGGATAGTGCGCCCTGGCTCATTCCCACTTTGGCCGCAAGTTGACCTTGCGTCAGTTGCGCGCGCTTTCGAGACTCTCTGATTCTTGATCCAATAGACATGACGGTATTGTAAGTTCTAAGTTAATTGGTACGCCAATAGCGAAAGTGCTTGACCTATAAAATTGGAGTTCCTATAATTGGCTCCTATGGACATATCTTTCACTATCTCTGCCTTGCGCCAAATCGGTCTAACTCAGACCCAAATTGGTGATGCGATTGGCGTCTCTCAAACTTCCGTTAGTGACATGGAGGCAGGCAAATGCGGCATCACGCGCCCTACCTACAAAGTCATCAGCGGCCTGGAGCGATTGGCGAACACTCATAACGTTTCAACTGAGCCTGTGCGTAAGCCTGTCCGCCGCGCCAGTGCCAAAGTGACGCCGCCCTGACACCTCACTGATTTACCTCCGAAAGCCTGATTCACAACCTAGGAAAACCAAATGAACCCAAATGCCCGCCACATCGTAGTCAAGACGCTACTCAGTCCTGACGAGTACCTGGAACTGTCCCGCAAGTGCGCCGAAGCCGATCTGACGCATAGCAAAGCTCTCAGGGACTTGGTACGAAGTTGGACACCAAGACGCCATGTTATGCAAGACCGGCGTCCGGTGGAACGACCAGCTTCGGTACAGAACCGGGCCATGTTCCCGGCAAGGCGCGGCGGCGCAGTAACTCCGATGAGAGTTTGACGGCTTCAAGTTACGCAAAACCGACCAGTCATGCAGTCAACCGTAAGGACCGAAGATGGAACAACCGAACAAGCCTAGTAACGAAGAATGCGCGCTGACCGTTTTGACTCAGTGGCGCCGTGCTGATTGTGCGGCCCTGGCAGATCGTCAGAGCCGTGACGCGCAGCGCTTCGAGTACAAGATGCGCAACTGCCTGCGTGATGCTGCCGACAAGCTGAAAGGCGAGCCATGAGTATCTCGCTAACCACGCAAATCAAGTGGGTCGAGAACCAAATCGACCACATGGAAAAGACGTTTCCCGGTGCTATCGCAGAACACCGTATGTCGCTCAGTAAATGCACTGGCAAGATTGACGCTGCCCGCGCAACCCTCGTCACCTTGATGACTGTGCGCGATCTGCTGCGCTACGAGGTGCCAAAGTGAGCATCGTATCCCGCGACTCAATCCGCGCTAAAGCACGCTCTGCCTTCCTGGCTGGAAAATCCCGCGACGATCACGGCATGAATCCCGGTTCTGCTGCTCTGCATGACTGGCTGACTGAGTATGACCTTATGGCGCTCAACAAGTCGTCTAGGACGCGCTTAGACGCTCTCCCACTCAACCAGAATGCCCCATCAGTGCGCAACTGTGTTGAGCAAGAACAGGGGCATTGCTGATGGCCCGTATTCGCACAATCAAGCCCGAGTTCTTTACGTCCGAAGACATATTCGGCATGACGCCACTTGCACGCCTCTTTTACGTGTCGCTGTGGTGTGAAAGCGACCGCTTGGGCCGTCTTGAGTGGAAGCCAGGCACGTTCAAGGCCCGCTACCTACCCGCTGACAACTGCGATATCAACGAGCTTGGCGCCGAACTGGTAGAGCGCGGCCTGATTATTCTCTACACGGTCAACGGCAAGCAGTATGCAGAGATTCCGACCTTCACTGAGCATCAAGTAATCAACAATCGGGAGTCTCTAAGCACAATTCCGGCACGCGTGGTTGACGCGTCGTTCACGCGTGAAAGTGCCGTGAAAGCGGAAGGGAAGGAAGGAAGGGAAGGGAAAGGAAGGGAAGGAGTAACACCCTTGTCGGAGCCAAGCCCCGACGCGCAGGATTCCACCGACCGACGAGCTAAGCGCAGGCCAAGCCCTGACGACGAAGCTACTGCCCGCCGCCTTTTTGGTTTGATCCTCAGCGGGAATGCCGGGGCGAAGAAGCCAAACTTCGATCAGTGGGCCGATGAGGTCCGCTTGATGCGCGAGGTCGATAACCGATCCCATGCCGACATGCTCTCGCTGTTCACTTGGGTTCGTGCCGATTCGTTCTGGCGTCCTAACGTCCTCTCCCCGGCCAAGCTGCGCGACAAGTGGGACCAGCTCACCGAGAAGCGCAACCAGGGCTCAACTGCCCGCCAGCCGGCCATCAACGAGAAATACAACTTTGGGCACCTTGATCGCTCTGGCGACCAGCGCGCAATGGAGGAAAGCATGCGCCGCAACGGTGTCACCGTGCCAGAGGGCGACGAGGAAATCGAAATATGAATGACTCGACTATGGCGAGCGCTGGGAGTTTCGTTCAGTGCCTAGGTCTGCGCATGGAGCAACTTGATGGCGAGTGTGAGCAGCACGGCACTGCCCGCGTTCTGGTGCGTGCTGGTGCGGCCTGGCACTGCCCGCGCTGCCTTGAGGCACGGATGGCAGAGGAATCAAAGGAGGTGTGGCTTGCCGAGCGCAACGCATCGCTGATGGACAGCGCGACCATCCCTAAGAAGTACATCGGGCAGCGGTTCGTGGCCACTACGCCAGAGCATCGCATCGTACGTGAGAACGTCCGCACCTTCCGTGATTTCATCCTGCGGGAGCCAACTTGGGCGGCGCTCATCATGGTCGGCATCACTGGCACAGGCAAGACCCTGCTTGCTTGCGAGTTCGCCCAATCGCTCATCAAAAAGGCGTCCAAGTCTGTCCGGTACATCACGGCCAAGGGAATGATTGGCGAGATTCAGGCCAGCTACGGGCGCGAAGGTAAGAGCGAGGAAGGCGAAATTATGCGCTTTGCTCAGTATGACGTTCTGATTCTGGACGAGCTTGACGCACTCCCAGCCAAAGACAACGCCTCGCTGCTGCTGACCGAAATCATCAACCGTCGCTACAACGAGAACAAGCCGGTCATCTGCATCAGCAATCAGCCATTCGACAACCTGGCGAAATACGTTGGTGAGCGCGTGCATAGCCGACTGCATGAAAACGCCTTCTCCTGCGCGTTTGGCTGGGGTGACTTCCGACGAATCGGCAACCCATCAGGAGGCGAACCATGAGTGACGTAGAGATTGAGCGGGAGGCGCGAGCACGCTATCCCTATGGTCACGTAGACCACAAAGCATGGGCAAAACGCATCCTGTGGCGCGAGGAACAAGGCGACAAGTCGCTGCTCGCAATTCAGGTGAGATTCGCAAAGATGGCAATGGACATTAAAGACGAGGTGACGGCATGACAAAGGTAATCATTGGCGACGCCACGCTTTACCTGGGCGACTGCATGGACATTCTGCCGACTCTTGGCAAGGTTGATGCGGTGATTACAGACCCGCCTTATGGGATTAGCGCCAATAAGCAAACGCTTGGCAAAGGCAAGAAGGAATTTAGCCGTGGTGGCGACTGGGATGAATCCGTGCCGAGCCTTGATCTGTGCATTGCAGCAGCGCCGATCACCTGCTTTTGGGGAGGAAACTATTTTTCGGCACAGCTCCCCCCAACTAATGACTGGCTAATTTGGCACAAGTTGAATGACGGGCGCAGTTTCTCCGAGTGTGAAATGGCATGGACGAACTTTGGTAAGCAAACTCGCCATTTATCGCACCACTGGTCGGGGGAGGAAAAGGCGCACCCCACCCAAAAGCCCTTGAAAGTCATGCTTTGGTGTCTCGAGCAGGCCGGGAAAGTGCAAACCATCCTCGATCCTTTCATGGGCAGTGGGACAACCGGCGTTGCGGCGATTCAGCTTGGCCGCAAGTTCATTGGTATCGAGCGCGACCCCGCCTATTTTGAGATCGCCTGCAAGCGCATTGAACAAGCTGTAGCCCAAGGTCAGCTTTTCGCCCCAGAGCCAGCCAAGCAAGAGCAGGCATCTATTTTCGCGGAGCCAGCATGAACAACGCCGGCACCAGCATTAACCGCGACCACATGCGCGACCAGCCGGACCCGGTGACGAAGCGCCAGGCATGCACCAGCTGCCAGCGCCGATTCAGCATTGGTCAATTCCCGGTCAATTGCGGCATTTGCGTTACCTGCAAGCCGATGCCTGCTGGATGGCGTAGGGGTGGGATTGTATGACGCTCCAACGCACCGAGTTTAAGCGCGCCCTCCCCACCCGGGAGCGCAAAGCCCGCATCCGGCTTTGCAAGGTCAAATCATGCCGCAAGGAGTTCACCCCTTACCGCTCGATACAGCCTTGCTGCTCAATCGTCTGCGAGCATGACTGGATCATGTCCGAGCGTGCCAGGAAGGAGCGCAGCGAAAGACAAGAGGGATTGCGCGCACTCAAGCGCAAGGCTGACCACATCGCAGAGGCGCAAGTTGCCTTCAACGCGTTCATACGTCTGCGCGACCAATTGGCCAGCCATCCGTGCATTTCAAGCGGTAAGCCGTTGGACTGGTCCGGTAACAACGTCGATGCAGGCCATTACAGGAGCCGTGGCAGCGCTCCACACCTTCGCTTCAACGAGAACAACGTACACGCGCAGAGCAAGCAGGAGAACCGATATAAGGCTGGTAACGCGGTTGACTACCGGCTTGGCCTGATAGCTCGCATCGGATTGGCTGCTGTGGAAGCGCTGGAATGCGACCAAGAGCCGCGCCGCTGGACCATCGAAGAACTGCAAGAAATCAAAGCCCACTACCGCGCCAAAACTAAAACCCTGAAAGGACAGCAGCAATGAAGACCATTATTTCCCTGTGCCTCGTGCCGTTTATTGTAACTGGCTGGCTTGCGAGCCTGGCCTTCTTAGGCTTGGGTGCCGGGTGGCGCCTTGCCGAAGATGTAGTTGCCTCATGGGAGAAATAGCCATGATTGCATTTATCGCCGGTTTCATTGTAGGAGGCATCACCCTTGTTGCGCTGACCCTGTTCTATGTACTAGGCGAGGACATGGACGAATCGGACGAGGGGTATCTGTGATGGCCCGCTTGATGGCATGGTTTCGGCGTGGCGCTGACCGCGACATGGAGCGCATTAAGTTTCAACAGGCATACCTGTTTTGCCGCCTAGCAGAGCTTGAGGAGCGAGCCGCGACACCTAGCGCTTGCGCAGCAATGGCCCAAGTCCGTGAAGTGATAAGGATGGGCGATGCCTTCATTACAAAGTGGGACCGCAAATGAGCCGCCGTGACTTGGCATTTTGGGGCTTCGTGTTCCTCTGCATCTTCCTGTTCCAGGGCACGCCCGACATATGGGACAAGCTGCACGCGAAGGTGATGGCAGAACTTACCGTTAAGGGCCAGTGATGCAAACCGACCAATACGACCGTGTAAAGGTGCTCCTAGACCGCTGGGCAGAGTGGGCAGCTACCGGCGAGCCTATCGCAGACGGAGCGCCCCGCCAATGCCTAGGAGCGCCCGACGCTCGCATACACAGCTTCGAGGATATGGAGATAGAGGACAACAAGCGAGTCGTCCGAACCGTCAACGCGGCCGTATGGGATCTGCCCGTAGTCGAGCGCCAGGTAGTGATGATGCACTACGGGATAACGCGGAACGTATGGCGCGTGCAGTTCGATGTAGTGTTCGATCTGGCTATCGAAAGCCTGTACAACAGTCTGCGCGGCAAGATTTCATGCTAAACATATTGACAATTGGAATGATTTCTGTCAATCTACGCGCATCGGGCGTTCTGCGCCCAAAAATAAGCCAGCCTCCTAACGGATCGCTGGCTTTTTTGCATTCTCTGACACCTAACGGGGGTCCTATGGCGCATCGTAACGCTGAATTCCACCGGCGCAAAGAAGCAGAGCGGCGTGACAAGCCCGCAGCCGTAGCGGTCCCCGAAGAAAGCCAGCCTGAAACGGACGACGACATACTCCGCTCACTCGGCTGGTGGCTCCTGCCCCATAACGGGGATGGGCCGGGGGTGCCAGATTAAGCCAACTCTCCGAGGATTAGCAAATGACCGCATTAAACAGAGTGCGCGGCATCGGTACTCGCTATGACAATGATGGTGGTGGCAATCACATTGCACGGTTGCGCGATGCTCCAGTAAGTACGTTCACGTTCAGCAGTAGAAGCTTACGGTTCTGCGAGACGTGCAGCAAGGCAAAACCATGCGACCGAACACTAAAGGCTAGTAAAGGCTGGAAATGCCAAGAGTGCGCAGCGTAGCCGCCGACCAACACCAGTTCTCCCCCCTCTCTCGCTAACGCGATGGACTTCGCCCCGCCCCGAAAGGTCAGCGGGGCTTTTTTATTCTATAGGCCGAACAATCCGCAAGGAACTCGGAAACCAATATGAGCAACGAACTAAATATCCTACACGCGCACGAAGTAGCAATGGTTGCAGCGAAGCTAAGCAGCGACACGGCAGCAGGGATAGCAGCCGCGTACATAACGGCATTTAAGGCTGTGGTTGAGTCGCGTCAACCAACCCCCAAGCCGCCGACTCACTTCAACGCGTTCATGCAGGGCAAGATCATCGGTCCTGGCTCTTTGGCCGGAATGTACATCCATGCCGATGGGTCGGTGCGCCACTCGCCTGAGTTCACAAGCGGCGGCATTCAAAGCTGACGATGGAGCCGAAAAATACGGGCAAATTCGGCAAGGGGAACCCCGGTAAGCCGAAAGGTGCCACAAATAAGACGACGACTGCAGCCAAGGATGCCATCGCGCAGGCAGCGGAAGCGTTAGGTGGCGCCGCTCGCTTGGTCGAGTGGGCCAAGGAAGATCCTGCGAACGAGCGCGTATTTTGGGGAACGATCTACCCGAAGCTCTTGCCACTGCAATTGACAGGCGAAGGTGGCGGCGCGATCCAGACTGACAACACCATCACCATCAAGCTCATTGAGCCAAGTGGAAGCTAACTTCCCGGCCAAGCTGGGCTTTCTGTTCAAGCCTAAGCGTTACAAGATTGTCAGAGGTGGGCGAGGTTCGGCAAAGTCATGGGGCTTTGCCAGGGCGTTACTCATTCAAGGCAGGGCAAGCAAGCTTCGCATCCTCTGTACGCGTGAGGTGCAGAAGTCGATCAAGGATTCCGTTCACCGGTTGCTGGCTGATCAAATCGCCGCGCTTGGGCTGGAATCGTTCTACGAGATATTAGAAACTGAGATTCGCGGGGCTAACGGCACATCGTTTGTCTTTGCTGGCCTTGCAAGCCACACGATTGACACGATCAAGTCTTTCGAGGGCTGCGACCGGGTTTGGGTCGAAGAAGGCCACGCAGTCAAGAAACGCTCATGGGACGTACTGATACCGACGATCCGCAAGAACGGGTCAGAGATATGGGTAGCGTACAACCCCGAGCTAGAGACTGACGAGACCCATCAACGCTTTCTTGAGAGCGACGACGACACGACCGTAGTCGAAATGAACTACACGGACAATCCGTGGTTCCCCGAAGTGCTGGAAAAGGAGCGCATGCGCTGTCTGATCCGCACGCCGAAGGACTACGACAACATCTGGCTCGGCAAGTGCAAGCCTGCGGTGGCCGGCGCGATCTACTACGACGAAGTGGCCAAGTGCGAGGAAGACAAGCGCATTTGCAACGTGCCGTATGACCCGATGCTTAAGGTTCATGTGGTGTTCGACCTTGGCTGGAACGATGCGATGGCAATCAGCCTGGTGCAGCGCCAGTCGTCAGAGCTACGTGTGATCGAGTACATCGAGGACAGCCACAAGACGCTGGACCACTACTCGGCCATGTTGAAGGATAAGCGGCTCAACTGGGGCAAGGTGTGGCTTCCGCACGATGGCCGCAACAAGGATTTCAAGACCGGGCAGAGCGCAGAACAGATTATGACCGCACTCGGCTGGTCAGTAGGTATTACGCCGTCCATGAGCATCGAGGATGGCATCAGGACGGCCCGTATGACCTTCGGCCGCATCTATTTCGACAAGACCAAGACCGAACGCTTGATTCAGTGCTTAAAGCGCTACAGGCGTTCTATCAATCAGCAAACCAATGAGCCAGGCGCACCGCTGCATGACGAGTGGAGCCACGGCGCGGACGACTTCCGCTACCTCTGCATCAACGCGGAGCAGTTCGGAAATGAAGACTGGGGCGGGAGCCTCAACTACAAACCAATGGGAATCGTTTAATGGCGAAAATTAGCGACGACACTTTCGACGCGCTGCTAGATCACGAGATCGAGCAGGCGACGGCGTGGCAGCAGCATGCCATCAATCCCGACCGTGAGCGCAACTACGCCTATTATCTCGGCCTGCCCGATGGTAACGAGGTTGAGGGGCGCTCGCAGATTATCAGCTGGGACGTATTCGAGGTCATCGAATCAGCCCTGCCGCAGTTCCTCGATATCTTCCTGTCCGGTGACAACATCGGCGAGTTTGAGCCTACGGGCATGGAAGATGAACAGTTCGCGCAGCAGGCGACTGACTACATCAATCACATCATCAAGAAGCAGAATCCCGGCTTCCTGATCTTCAATACGTGGTTCAAGGATGCGCTGATTGCCAAGGTAGGCGTCGTGCGCGCGTTCTGGAATGACTCGGACAAGGTAACGCGCGAGGAATACACCGGCCTCAATGAAATGCAGCTGACGATGATGCTGCAACAGGAGGGTGTCGAGGTCATCGAGCAGGCATTCTATGTCGATCCAGAGGACACGGCTAAGCGTGAGCAGATGGCCGGTGCGATCAATGCCATGTCGCCCGAGCAGGCTATGCAAGTGCAGCAAATGCTTATGCAGCCCGAAGCCATGCTGTGCGATGTGACGGTCAAGGTAACGAAGAAGAAGGGGCAAGTCTCCATTCAGAACGTGCGCCCCGAGAGCTTCATTGTCTCGCGCCGTGCATGTTCGATCTACGAAGCCGCATTGGTGGGCGAGCACAAGTCGTTCCGTCGCTCCGATCTGGTCGAAATGGGCATCCCGAAGGCCAAGGCATACGCGGTGCAGAGCTACGAAGTTGCCTTGCTGCGCGACGACAACTCGCTTAAGGCATTGGCTGACGATAGCTCCGATGTGCTGGACGACGATAGCACGCTCGATAAGTCGATGGAGGAAGTGTGGCTGTTCGAGGGCTATATCCAGTGCGACCATGACGGCGATGGTATCGCTGAGTGGCGCTATGTCCTGCGCGGGAATATCACGCTCAAGAACGAGGAAGCCGACAATCACGATTACTGCCTGATTACGCCTATTCCTATCCCGCACCGGGTACACGGCTTCTCTTACGCTGACATTACCGCGCCGATCCAGTCGATGAACACGGCTTTGCAGCGCCAATACTTCGACTCGCTGTACCTGGCTAACAACCCGCGCTCGTACGCTGTCGAAGGCCAAGTCAATCTCGAAGACCTGCTGAACAACCGCATTGGTGGCGTGGTTCGCATGAAGCAGCCTGGCATGGCTGGCCCGCTGCAAACGAACATCGTGGCGTCTGAGGCGTTGGGCGGCATCGAGTTCATGGATACGCGCCGGGAAATCCGCACAGGTATCACGCGCTACGGTCAAGGCTTGGAAGCTGACACGCTGAACCAAACCGCTACTGGCATCAGCAAGATCATGGGCGCCGCACAGCAGCGCACGCAGATGACCGCTCGCATCTTCGGCGAAACCGGCGTCAAGGATCTGTTCAAGCTGATCCTGAAACTCGTCTGCAAGAACCAGGACAAGGCCGCAACGATCCGCTTGCGTAACGAGTGGGTCGAGTTCGATCCGCGCTCGTGGTCGCACGAGATGGACGCAAGTGTGAATGTGGGTCTCGGTACTGGCGACAAGTCAGAAACGATCATGAACCTGCAAATGGTCATCAACGAGCAGAAGCAACTGATGGCGACCGCCTCCCCGATGGCTGATGCGTCGAAGCTGTACAACGCTTACCGCAACTTGCTCAAGGCGATGGGCATCAAGGGTATCGACCTGTTCTTTAACGACCCGTCGAAGATTCCCCCTGCCCCCCCTGCTCCGCCTCAGATGCCGCCCGAGCAGATCATTGCCGAGGCGACGAAAGAGGTGGAGATGATCAAGCTCCAAGGCCAACGCGAGAAGATCGCGGCCGACAAGGAGATGAAGCAGCTTGACCTGCAAATCAAGGGTGTCGAGCTACAGATCAAACAGGGCGAACTGGCCTTGAAAGAGGCTATTGCCAACCGTGAGCAGCAGCGCAAGGACTATGAGGCGATGAATCGCCCTGCCCCACAA
>Ga0326734_1000060_pt1 | contig 38805 bp, 70 predicted proteins | sample 15_GP2_1315_FD_207944 | JGI IMG/M metagenome (GOLD analysis project Ga0326734, IMG submission 207944) | Glacier ice microbial communities from Ngari, Tibet, China - 15_GP2_131.5 | ecosystem: Environmental > Aquatic > Freshwater > Ice > Glacier | place: China: Ngari, Tibet | collected 2018-07-18 | reverse complement strand
ATATAAATCCCTCCTAGGAGGGATTTATATTAATTAATTATTCTCTATCATTAGTAAAAAAAGTTGACGGTAGTTTTTTAATTTCAGTACAATTAAATATTGTAGGTATTAAAGATCGTTCAATTTTGTTTACTGTTTTAAATTTTTTAAAATATATCTTATCTGAGGAATAGTCTTCAAATGTTTCTGAAGCTTCTAAATCACTATATTCCATTTTAACGATATTCGTTACATATTTTACTTCTTTAATATTCACATACCAAGGAATTGATATAGTAATAAAAATTAAAAAAGTAACTGCGATTAATGTCGATTGAATTCTACTATTTAATTCCATTCTTCTTTTTCTTTTTTTATAAATCCATTTAACAACAAAATAATTCCAGCAAAAATTGTAATAACAATTCCACCATTAATGTGATTAAATCCAGTAATAAACCCTACGATAAAAAGTAATAGTGATACACAAGTAAGAATTATATTTGGAAAATCACAATTCTCAAAATCACGATAAAATAAAAATCGAAACCTTCTAAAAAAAGAGTAATTCCCACCCCAACTACAAATCTCAGTGAATCTATCATCTTCTCTTGCTCTAGAGATATGTGAATAACTATCTTTATAAAACAAAATACAGTTCTCAGAAACATTTAAAGGCTTTTCAAAATATTCAGCGGGACCAAATACATAAAATGAATTATATACTGGGATAACATTATTTTTTTCACAAAAAGCATTAATTTCTTTGACTACTTCAGTATTAATCCCACTTTTAAAATTAACTGCTCTATCAATTTTTAAATCAAATTTATAACTCAATTTTTTAATATTCTGTCCACTATATGTTTTTCCAATAGTATTATTAAAATGTTCAATAGCGTTAATTTCTGACGCTATTTTACAATCAAGTTCTAATTTATGATCTAATCCAATTTTAGATAAAATACTTAAATCTTCTTTTGGTTCCGATAATAGTAAATAAGATTCTTTACTAGTAGTATTACTTTTTATGTTTTTAACATAATTATTTTGACTTTTATCTAAGTCAATTGACAATTTACCCATTTTTTATTTTTTAATAATTAACAATTATTTTAGAGATTTAGCGGCATCTAGAATAGTAGTCATGGCCGAATATTCAGGATTTAAAAATCCAGTCATCATAGCTCCAAAATGTGTGATAGATATTACTGAGAAAAAGATAGAGGTAGTTAAAGAAATTATAACAATAAATATATTACTATTTTTCCATTCATTACATTCAGAGAGATCTCTTCTTGATTCATAAAATCTATAATAAAAATGCCCCCAAGATATAATACTTAATATTACCCCAAATAAATAACACCATGACCATACTATTTGTTGTTTAACTAAAATATCCCAAAGTGAGTCTGCCGTAACTTTTAATTTTTTGGCTATAATCTCTATAGCTTTTTCCAATTTAGGGGCTAAAATTTTACCATCAGCATAAACTGTTTTGACAACCTCTCGCCCATCATTATAAACTGTTTTAACTCCTTCGGCGGCATTAGCCTCAGCTTTTGACAAAGATTGTCCATAAGACATAGAAAATGTTAACATCAACGTTAACATTAGAAATAATTGCTTCATTTTTATTTAATTGTTTATTAATTACATTTTTTTGTTAATCTCTTGTATAAAAGCAATATGCTCTTTAGATTGTGGTACACCAGTGAAATTTAATTTTAAAAATTGTTCAACTATTTCACTATCAGTTGAAGATTCTGGTAATTCAGAATACGAAAATAATTGGTGACCAACTAATTTTCTTTGAGCCATATCACTTAAATCATTATAAAAATGACCATGAGAATCTTTAAATTTATTTTCGATAAAATCTTTCATAGCTTTTAGTCGTTGTTTACCATCAACGATATCGTTAAAAGCTACTTCAGTTTCACCTTTAGCAACTAACTTTCTTATTTCATCAAAAGATCTTTTTCTAACTAATATTTTACCGCAATCAACACCTGAGTAAATACTATCAATTAATAAACGTTTATCTTCATCACTCCAAACAAAATCTCGTTGGTAATATTCTTTCTTACCATTTTTATCATAAACATAAGGGTTCCAATTACATTCCATGATTAAAATATCACCTTCAAAATAATCTCTATTTTTTTCACCTAATACATTTAATTGAAATAAAATAGATTCTAATTGGAAATTAAGACTTCTAATTCGATCATTCATTTTATCAAAAGGGTCAACCCCTATTTCACCTAACCATTTCTTATAATCTTCTTTAGGTATTAGCTTATCTGAATAATGATCAATTTCAATTGATTCATCTGGAAAAATATTTACAACAGTAGTTATATTACCCCAGGCTTCTTTATTTTGAGAACCTAATCCTTTAACATAGACTTTATCACCTTTTTTAATTGGTTCAGCAAGATACTCTTTAATTAAAATTTCTTTATATTTTTTCATAATAATTATTTATTAAGCTCATTTAAATGTTTTTTATAAATATCTTTTCCGAAACTCGTTAATTCATAAGCAAGATTCCAAGAATCCTCAACATGATCAACTAAATCATACTTTATTAATTCTCCAAGTAAATAATAACTCCCATTAAAATTTCTACTTAAAAACCATTCTAATGTTTTTCCATGAACAAGAAACTCATCTGAAATTTTAAACACATCTACAGACTCAAGTATAGGATCTCTATATTCAGCTTGACCAGCTTCGCCAATTTTTATTAATAAATCAAAAGATTCATCAGATATCTCAAAACTAATAGTTTTCATAATTTCTTTATTTTAGATTACAAAGATATGATTAATATTTGAATATTCAATAGTAATAGTAATAATTAAATTTTAGTTCTAAACCTACCTTCACTCCAGCTTAACGGTGGTTGAGAATCAATCCAATCATTTAATTCTTGTATTTTTTTAGCTAATTCAGGTCTATATGATGCTAAACCATCACAATTTTCTGGAACATCATCTTCCCAATAATCTAATTCAACATTTCTAAGTGCGATCGGTTCACATATAATTAACATCAAATCAGATGGGTTAACATCATTTTCTTCGCAATAGTCGTGTATTTCATCTATGTCTGAGAAAAAAACATCGTTATCGAATAATGATAGCAACGATTCTCCATCCCACTCTTTATATGTAAGTTTATTATACATCTCTCTATAAGAGTAATGAGTACAGTTATCACATCGCCTCCAACCAATTTTAACTATTGCTTCACAGTCTTCAGTGTCACATTTTTTATGTGTTGCAACATAATTTCTGGCGTACTCTTCAGTATCAAATACTCTATTATCCTTATCGGTTCTCCAACGTAAAACCATAACGGCTTCAACAATATCTTTATCAGTATTTAGGATCAATTTTTCTTCTTGTTTCATATTTTAATTTTATTTTACCACTTTACCATATTCATTTAAAATTGGTGGTTTACATTCAACAAATAACATTTTTATATTATTATCTCGATATTTGTTCAAATCAATTCTAGAACCTCGATCGGCGCCAGTTAAAGTAATTACTTTATGATATGAGCGATACTCTAATATTTCTTCAAACTCTTCTTTATTCGAAGTATTTAAAATTTTCATTTCAACTAAAATTTCAAAGGTACCATAATAATCATAACATGAAGTAGTAAACCAAAATAATCCGTCATAGCCTGGAACCCCAGGTATATACCCTTCAAAATCCATAAGTTTCATTCTTTCATAAAACTCATCTAAAGTTTCACCAGCAATCAATATTCTAAACCATTAAAATAAAAGGCCCAAGTATAATTATTAATTTTATCTAATTTTTGAAATAGTTTATCACCAATATATACTAAAGGGTTTGAATTAATCCACGCCTCAAAGATAGCATTAACTTTTATAGGATCATCTGATAAATAATAATAATTATAATTTTTAATTTTTAATATTTTTCCAGGTTCAATTACCTTAAAATCATTGGTGAAGTCTAATGTTCTACCAAAAAAATCTTCGTTTTTATGATTAATTAAAAGATATTCAAAACCACTTTTGGTGGCTTTAAACAATGGGCGATAATTCTCAAAATTATTAGATAATTTTTTACCTTTATGATAAACACCAATAAACTCTAATTCTTCATGTTTTGTTAGGTCAAATCGTTGACCGTAAGGCTCGTTAATCTCCAAGTAAAGTTTACTCATCATCTTCAATATAATCTTCACTACCGTCAATATTCTCCCCATTCCCATCCCAGTAAGGGGTTTTTTTGTAAGGATGATAAAAACCGATTATTTCACCTTCAATACATTCTTCAATACATTCTAAAGCCACCTTCTCCAATGTCTCTCGGTCCAATGTTTTTAACCAAATATCTAACGATTCATGTCTTTCCATTTATAATAATTTTTTCAATTTTTTGTGTAATCTTTGAAGAGCAATCGCTTTGTCTGAGGATTTAATCTCAATAAAATTCCAAACTTCACAAATCCCATCAAATTGGTCTTTAACCTGTTTTCTATGGTAAGAATCAATTAAATAAAAATCTAGTCGATCAATAAAATCACTTTTAAAATTATCAATAAAATAATTTTGAGACATTAAATCATCACAAGTTTCTTGAAACTCTTTTAAAATTTCTCGCATATTTTTTTGAAATACCATGTGTTCCCAGAATGGTAAACCCATTTCGTATCTAATATGATATCTAACAGCTTTAAACGTTGCTGTAACATCAAAACAATATTCTTGTTCATGACTAATTAATTTATTACTGAAATACCCAGAATTAATACTTTTTAAAAATTCCTTCAAAGTACCACCCATAGAACCCCAATAATAAGAATAATTATTATAATAGTTGTCAGTAATAATTATTTTACCACGACCTTCCCCATAATCATCTAATAAGACTTCAGAATCACCAATCTTAAATTTTTCCATTATTTATACTTTTAATTAATAGAATTATTATCCAAATTATGAATAACCAAGATAATAATGAGAATAATATCATTACTGGGATAAGTAAGTCTTTAGAGCTATTTCCACTTTCGTCAATAGCATCTTTAATCTTATCTTTAGCATTCAGTAATAATAACCAACTAATAAAACACCCAACTAAATAAAATATCATAATTATTGTTTGTTACCGATTGTTAATAATTCTTCTAAATAATCAAACATACCTTTAAATTCAGCTAAATATAATTGTTCTTTAAAGTGTGGAAATTCTTTCTGATATTTTCCATACATTGATGAATTTGATAATAATCCGAACAATACGTTGGCAATTAAATCACAAAGTTTAACGAATAACCCTAATCTAGATTCTCTTAACCCGTTAATGTATTCTGGTCCATGACGTTCAGCTCTATTTTTTCCTCGTAACTCAGTACAAGCAAAAATAATTTCAGCTATTTCTAATGAGTAATTAATACTTCGATAAAAAGAATCATCGCTAATATACATATTTGCAATATCATTATAAGTGATGTTTGCATCCTCTAATAAATCGTGTCCTTTTGCACCACATTTAGCTTTTAAAAAATCCTCTTCAGTCAAAAGATATTTGAATTTTTCAGCTTGTTTTACTACCATATCCAAATGGAAAGAATAAGGTAAAGTTTTATTATATTTTTGGTTGCACACAACATCATGTTGTTCTGTACAGAAATCTAAAAATTTTTGCATATTATTTATAATTTTTCTATATTTATTTCTTTACCGAATGGTAAAATTGATCTTAATCCTTCAACAAAAGCTGTAACATATTTTAAACTTTTCTTTTCTAAACGAATTGTTTTTTCATAATCGTTATGGTAAAAAGAAATTATGAAATCATCTCTAAATTTTTCTCGGTATTTCTTCATTTTTTATAGTTTTTAAACATTTCGTTTAATTCTTCTTCCGTTTCGTAAGTATAATCTTTTTGGACCCAACGATCATAAGCACAATTAATAATCCAACAATCACATACTAAACATTCACCATTATGATCTGGATCACATGGAAATATTTTAAATCTTTTTTTATTTTCTAATCCCATCATTCAATTCATTTAAATAATCAACACATTTTTCCCTAGTTTTAAAATTTTTTACCTCAATCAATTTAATTTTAAAACCCAAAAAGTATTTTATTTTAAAAATACTATAAAAAAATGTATTATTAACCATTTTCCCCTCAATAAAATATTCTTTAGTAATAAAAGGAATTAATGAAGAATTTTCACATTTTTCAATAATTTTACATTCATGTTCAGCATCTTTTTTATTAAAAAATGGTATTAACCCATCTTTAACATCAAAAAAAGAACCTACTTTTTCAGAACAAACTTTCTTATTAAGTAAAAACATTGTTTTTATAATCCAATAACGTTTAGAAAATTTATCTTCAACAACTTTAAATTTAACACTAATAAATGGGTTCATATTTTACTTAATTATTTTAATTTCAGTAAAATCCATCCCATATGGTAAATAAGCTTCTTGTTTAGCAACTTCAAACTCAGGTCTTTTAACTTTTAGTTCTAATCCATTATCCATCAATACGATTAATTCATCAGCGTTATTAAAATTTTTATTCCAAAACTCACAACATAATCTAACGTGTTTACTAACTGGGCTAACTAACTCTTGTAAATTAGCAACAGCCTCTCTCCAATCTTCTCTAAATTTAATTTCATCTAAAATAAATTGTTTTATTTGTTGTTCTTTTGTCATAGTTTTTTAATATTTGGTCTAAATGAAGTTTTTTTATCGAATCCTTTATTTTCTAATTTTTGAATATCAGATAAATCATTTTTAATTTCTAATTCTTTATCTAATTGAATAGCTAACCATTGTGAAATCCATTGATAAACTAATTCTGGGGATACAAATGAAGGTAAACATAAAACTTTTAGAGTTGGGAATTTACTAAAGTTAGTCGGTTTTCTAGATCTGTTATTAACTAAACCTAATAAAATAGGACAATTATATCTATCATTGTAGTTATCTAAATCATCTGTAATGTAATTACAAATTTCTTCATGGTAATTATTAGATAAAACTCTAGTATAACCATTTTTAGTCGCATTATACCAATACTTACTAGTCTCTGGTGATGATTCAATTAATTTTAAATCATCGCCATAATAAATAATCTTATCTTTTACAAACCCTTCGATTTTCTTCCCACCAATAAACAACATAAAATGTCCATCTACAGTTTCACCTTCAGTTTCACGTCTATCTAAAATTATTTTTGGATCTTCACCATAAACCCCAATTAGAAAATCGTAATAATCTTTTATTTTAGTAATAATTTTCATAATAAATTAATTTAATCCCAATACCCTAATAATCCGCTACCATCAAACCAATCATTCCAAACATCTTTACTTCGTTTTTCTTCTTCACTTAATGAATCCATAATAGCTTTATACTCATTAATATCTTGACCTTTAACTATTAACCATAATTCATTCCACATATCGTTTGAAAGTTTACCTGAAAGGTCAAAAATTTCATAATTCAGTTCCTTTTCTTCGTCACTATATTTATCCACCATTTCAGAATACCCAGGTTTATCTTCAACAGGAACAAATTCAAAATTATAGTGAATTAATTCACGACCAATTTCTAATTCAGCTAAATCAATAAAATCATCTTTTTCAAAATGTTTTAAAATTTCAATAGCTCTAGCCATTTTATCTAACTTTTTTAACCTTGAGATATCAACTTCATTACCATTGGTGATTGCCGCATGATTTAGCTCCAAAGTTTTTCTGAATAAACCTAAATCATAATTCCAATCATAAAAATTGGATAACTCTTTTCTAAATCGCCAACAATTGCGAAAAAAACTTTTTACTGCTCTGAACTTATCTTGAAACCTATATAAAAAATAACTCATTTATTTTAAATTTTTTAATTTATTCTTCATCATATCTCGTAATTGTTGGGATTGCTTACCATAACTCATATTTGACTGTCTAAACCCATCTTTTGCTGTAGCATAAACTTTACCAATATCATTAATACTAAGCCCTGGGTAATTTAATAGAACCCATTCTTCAGCGGAAGTTTCATTCGAAAATGTAGCTAAAGCACCATTCATCATACCATTTGCTGAATCACACTTACTAATGGTATAATCTGGGAATATAAACCAATATTTATCGCCAGTAAAAATTTTTATTTTATCATTAGTAATGAATATTGGTGTTACAACTTTTTCAATTGAATCTAACCAATTACCGCCAGAATCAATTTCCCAATTAACCCAAATTAATTCCTCACCAAATGGACCATTTCTATCTGATTTTCGACTTAATTTAATACTACTTATTTTATGAGAATATGAATACTTACTATTTTTGGTTTTACCTGAATCTCCAACAATAAAAATTTCACCATCAGATAAGCGTTTAACTGAATTTATTAGCCAACCATTATACTGAATTAAATCTAATTCATTAGTACATTGACCTTCAAAAGGTGTCTTTCCTTTACTAAAAAGAATAATTTCACTAAAAAGAATAATTTCATCAAATACAACTAAAGAAATGATTTCATAATTTTTTTGTTCAACTAATTCCCAAAATTTTGGATTATTTTCAATAGTTTTAACTTTAAAATTAATTAAAAGTGGTTTTGAAGCATAATCTTGAAACCTTTCACGATAAAAAACAATGGTACCCAATTCTGGTGAATCTGGGTATGTTTCAATTAATTTATATTCTTTCATAATTTATCTAATTAAACCAATTCTAAGTAATTCTTCTTTCATTAAATCCCAATCAATAAATGGTCTATTTGAAACTAATCTATCCGTTTTTAAAGGGGCAAATGCAGCAGTATCATCAATAATGAATTGACCATAAGCTTTAGGTGAGTCTGTCCAACTTTTTTGTTCTGGATTGGTTTGAATACCAAATAATTTAATACCGTTATCACTATACCATTTTACCGCTTCATCAAGCCCATTAAAGCCAATAGAGCCATCATTATAGTTATATGGTCTATTGCTACGCATTGTAAATAAAATTAGCCTATGGCCGTTATTTACTAACTGCTTTAATATTGGTACGGCACCAACATCATTCCCTATTCTAGGGTATTCATGACCCACAACAGTCCCATCAAAATCGACTAATATGTCGATTTTCGTATTTTTAAATTTACTCATATTTATTTTTATTCTTCTTCGTCGATTGCTCCGTAATTTGTTCTTGGTGAAATTTATTGGTAATTAACACCATTATCAGGTTCTTCTAAATTATTCATAACCAATGTATTTTTTTTTCACCGAATTGATCTTCATAGTCAATTAAAGCCATTTCAAAATCATCTTTACCGTACCACCACCCATCAGCAATATTATTATCTACTTGGCAAGCTTGATGAGCTTTAGCCGATTCTTCAGAAGTCTCAAAAATAAACGTTTCTTCACACATCATTATTGTAATTCCAATTGGATTGAAACCTTGTTCTTTAATAAGTTTTAAAGAATATGATGTAGCGGTACCATATTTATGCCCTTTAGCTTTTAGATCATCAAGAAAAGCTATTTCAGCTTCAATCTTAATTTCCATAGCTTCTTGTTCTTCTGAACTTATTCTATCTAAAAAATCTTGTATAATTTTACTTCTCATTTTATTTATTATTTAGTGATGCAAACACTATCTTGTTCTTTTTTATTATCATATAATTCAGTTGATAGGTATTCAACTACCTTAACACCTTTTACATCTAATAAAACTTTATTGTCCGCCATTTTATATATAATAACTCCACAAACTTTAGTAGGTAGTGGAGTTGATTTTTGACTTGACATTATATAAACACCATACCCGATTAAACATAAAACAATAAAAATTACAACAGCACACCCACAACCAGGGTTATTTTCTTTTTTTCCATCTTCTGATTCAAGAGCGCCAACCATTACCATTCCTAATATTTCACCAAATCCATCCATATTGTTTTAATTATTCGTTATAACCAGCTTTATATATATCATCGCTACCACATTTAGGGCAACAATAACCTTCATCTTCCAAAGGATGTTTCTTTTGTAAATCAGCTCTTTCACCAGACCAACCACAAATACTCTTAAAAGTAACTCTAGAATAATTTGCACATTCAACCTCAGTATTACCATATAACTTTGGTTTGAACCAGTCCTTTGAATTAATGACAAATTCTTTTGGGAATCTATACGGGCAAATTGAATTAGACTCGAACTCCTCTTTAGTCATTTTTACGAAATAATTACCTTCAAAATCTACATGGAATAATCGACCACTAGGGCAACCAGGTAAATATTGTTTTAGAATGTAAACATCATGCGCTTTTGGTTCCATTATTTTTATTTTTATTTTTGTAAATGTAATGTAATTTTATAAAATTCCCAAATCTTTTTCATGAATTTTAAATAAATCAAACCCAATTCTACCTAATGTAGTTGATCGAGTTGACCTCATTTTAAATTCAACCAATGTGACCAATTCTTGATTAAAAGAATAATCATAATTTTTTCGGTCCCACCCATCTGGGTCCATAATCACAAATCCAGATTCTTTTCCTTGTATTAATTCATACCAATCTTTTGAAGTCTTTTTCATAATATTAATTAATTAAAATTGGATATGTATCACTCTGAACACAACCTGGTAGTGGGATCATATTATCACCATTCATAGTTACATCAAATACTTCATTAGCGCCGCTATAAAAAGCCATATACCAAGATTTTTTAAATTCTGGTGTAACTTTATGACCATCAACTAAAATATGAAACCCACCTCTTGTTTTTATTAAAGCTCCAACCGCTTCAGTATTTATTTTCCCATCTAACCATAAAGTTAAATCCTCTACCGATAACTCTTGATTTGGTTTTACATCAATATCAATATCAATGAAACCCTTAACCCCAGTTGATTGAATCATATTCAAAGCAATAGCTTGTGGGTTAAAAATTTGTCTACCATCAACAACAAATTTAACTAACTCTTGAATAAGTTTCAACCCAGCTTTATGCATGTCTCTAGGGTTTGGCGTAATGTAAACTACTAATGATTCTTGGTTAATTGGTAGACCATCTGCGTCATACATTCCAAGTTTAATCTCTAAAGCTCTTAGCTTAGAGATTAAATTCTCTTTATTAGTTGTAAACCGTTTTAATTGGGCTTTATCAGCTTTCAAACCCACAGTTTTATTAAACTTATTTCTAGCAAAAAGACAAACCATAAATCGTTGCTCTCCTTTTAACTCTGGTAAAAAATCAATGAATTTTTGTAATTCTGCTTGATTCTTTATAATTTCGTAATTACTCATTATATAATAAACTTTTAATTAATACTTCAATACTTGTAATTGGTGGTTGTTCTCGATATAACCAAGCGTAATCAAATTCTTGATTCCATTCATGAGATTTTAAGTTAAATGATAAATAAGCTGAATCAATCAACATATTCTTTCGACTCCTCACCAATAACTTTACATCTTCGACATTCTACATAAGAATCATCTTCTTCAAAAATATATGCTGGTATCTTTAATATTGGGTGTTCAATAACACCTTTTATTGTGTTTATTAAACTACCGCTTTTAAATTTACAATTAGTAATAGTATCTTTAGTGATATTTTTTTTAATTACCCCTTTACCAATATTTTTTATATACTCTTCCATTTTATATTTTTTCAAAGATATACTAATTATTTCTATTAAAAAAATTTAAAGCCCCATTTCTTTTTGAATTGCTTCAACTTCTAATTGTCTACGCATTTCTGGTGAAATAGCTCTATTTAACCTTTCTTCCAATATTAATAATTTTTGTTTTTTATCATTGATCTGAATCTTATTAATTCTAGTTTTAAGGTCTTTAGTCCATTGAGCTAAAGTGAATCCCATCCATAAAAATTCATTATCTTCAAGACCTAATTCAGTAATAGCTTTAGTATGAAAACTTTCTTTTTCTAATAAAAAACTCAGTATTCTAATGATATCATCAATTCTACTAACAGCTTGAATATTAATTCGATCGTTAGAACCCGTTGGCGAATAACTGAAACTAGAATTTGTTTCCCAAGATGGTTTTTCAATCTTTTTAATCTCTTCTTTATCTTGTTGAACTTTATCAAAAAGCTCTCTAATTTTTAAATCTAAATCCATTTTTAATGTTTTTTTATTTTATTACCGTTACTTAATTTAAGGTGTATCTCATCACTAAATTTTCTAAAATTATAATCACCAATTAATTTAGTTTCAACAATATTTCCATTCTCACATAATGTAAAATGTGAATTAGTATTATTGGACCCCATAACATAATTTTTTTCATCAATATAAGTTCTCATAGTTCTATTAGAACTGTAATAACTACCATAAGAATAACTTTCAACTTTTTTGGTTCCTAATTCAAAACCAATAACTTTACTACAAGCATTAGTTTTTAAAACTAAACTAATTAATTTAGCATAATTACTGATTGGTGAATCATCAATTAATTTAGAAATATTAGTCGGATTCGCAGAAATATAATTTGTTTCATTTTTAAGAGCACGATCTTTTAAAGAAAATAAATGCTTCTTACTTACGGTAATTTTTTCTGACCAACCTAAATTAGCATTATATTCAAAACGACCTAAATAAACTACCTCATGATTACTTTTATCCAAATATGTAGCTCCTATTATATAATCTTTAGATGATACTTTATTATCTTGTAATTTAGTAAAAGAAACACATTCTTTATATTCTTGACATGAAACTGGTAATAGAATTAAATCTTTTCCAGCCCAACCGTAAACAAACTCACCCTCTAATCCTTTACCTTTAACACTATTAGTTTCTTGTAGTATAAATAATAAATTTGCAATTGATATCTCAATTTCAAAACCTCTAGGATCAAAAATTCTGATATACTCATTACGAGCATTCCACCCATAACTTTGTCGAGCGCCACCAACACCTTTGTTTAAAACAAACCCTTCTAACGGTTTATTTTCAAATTCGTTACTAGGTATTTTTTTATCTCGCCAACTCTCCCAAGAGTTTTCTTTTCTTAAAACCCCTTTAGCATCATAATAAATAACGTAAGCTAATTTTTTAGAATAAGTATCATCACGTTTTTGATAACCTACTTTAATCTTTTCTGCTATAAAAATGTTTGTTTCCATATATTTTTCTTCTAATTTGTAATTCTAATTCTTTAGTTAATCTTGGATCAACTTTATCAGGTAAATCTGATTTATTGTAAAGCTCTTTTAATTCATTTGCTTTATCTCCCCATTCAACTATAATATCTTTTAAATCAACTTCACCATGTTTAATTGATAACAAGTAATCTCGGTCTTTAGTTCGATCAACATTAATTCTATTAAACATTGGGATCTCTTGAGCAGTCATAATTAGTCTAACAGTATGCATGATGTTTTTACCATCCATTTGTTGGCCATGACTCTTATTTGTAGCTACTCTAGTTTCATTTCTTTTTAATTTCCAATCCTCATATTCTTTAAAATCTTTACAGTGTTCAGAATAACCATCTTTATTATAAATGATGTTACATACTGATCTTTCACCTTTTGGAATTGAAGACAATCTTAGTTGATTTGAAATTCCTAAATTATCCGACTCACCAACTTTGACTAATCCTTTATAACCATAGCCCATGGATAACCCATTTTCTCTACGTATTTTTTTATTATTTTCTCTCTCTGGTTCAGGTATTTGATCAGCGTGTAAATAAAATGCAACTGAATCATAATACACAGCATAAATATCTTTAGCATTTGGTAGACTCACCAACCCACAAAATGCTTCTTCAAAACCTTTAAATTCATTCCAAACTTTCCATGGAATAGTTTTTTCGCCATCAATCACATAACAAAAATCTAAAAGATCTTTTCTAACTATTTTAGATTCTTCCCAGTTAAATTTTTTATTTAACCCCGTAGCTTTTTTAAGTTGAGCTTTACCATAACCATAAAACGTATCACAACAAATTTTAGATAAGAATTCTCTTCTACGATTACGTACCATTTTAAACTCTTTAGAAGTCTGAAAAACGCATTCATTTGGTACGTATAATAACTCCAAAACATTTGGATTACCAACTGACAAAAGTTCTAAAAAACGTCTTAATTCATAATAAACCTCATCTTTATTTACCTCAATTTGTGGTACATAACCATTAGAAAGAATATCATCATTTTTTTGAATATAAACCCCTTTAATATCAACATCACTAGATGGTGTTTGTAGTCCATAAGATTGAGAACCAACCGCGCATCTAAAAATAACCTTACTTCCTTTAGGAAATTTATTTTTCAAAGTTGATTTATATTTTTTATATAAAATTCGCATTTCATTTTTAATCCAATTAATATCACCATAAACTAAAATTATTCTTGGATTACGTTTAGAATCAACGAGTCTCATGAATTTATGATATGAGAAAATTCTATTCCCATTAACATTAGTAATTAACTGATGAAGAATTATTGTCATCTGGTTCTTAGCTTCTGGTGTTCTATATCTTTGATTTTTAGATTTTTCACCATTTATTGATGCTCTGATATGTTCCAATACCTCTAGAACTTCATTTTTATCTATCATTTTATTTAGATTTTATTTTGTTATTTTATTTACCACAAAAATATAATAAAAAAACCGAATAAACAAATATTCGGTTTTTAATTTGGTACCTAAGTGGGTGTTATTGACTTAGACTTTAATATCTTCCATCGAACCAAATTTTATTCTTATTTTTCTTCTTCATCAAAATTCATTGACATTATATACACAACACATATAAACGCTACAATTATAGCTATAATTTGTTTAGGTTCCATTTAGTAATCATTTAAATATTTAATTTTATTTTTAACTTTACGTTCATATAACTTATCTTTCGCATATCGCTTATTATTGCAATTTACAAAATTTCTTAATAATTGTGGCAGTGTTTTACACTGCAAATATTTAGTAGCCATAAAATAGTAATAAGCTTTTACACCAGTTCCCATAGAAGGGTAGTTAACATATCCTTTTTTACTATTTATACTGAAGGGATTATTTCTAGTTTTACCAACACCAGCGTTCCCTAAACTAGTTTCAATGATTGCCTGGGCGATCGCTAATTGGTACGGAACAATAATATTATAAACTTCATAAACCTCTAATGCTGCTGAATATAAGTCAACGGCGGAAATCTTTGTTGTTGGAAAATGATCTAAAATTTTTTTAGATTCATGATAATAAGTACTATCAATTTGTGCTTGTAATAATCCACTTGATAATAATACGGCTAATAATGTTATCTTTTTTAACATATTTTTATTTTAAATTAATACTATAACGAAACTATTATTATTCGTTAATTTTTAGATTGTTTCAAATCTACCTCTAAATTTATTAATGTAACTTAATAATTCTTTTTCACTATCAAAATAATGGGTAACTATAGATTCACTCCCAATAAAATTAATTTTAATATAAGGTTTAAAATAAAGTTTATCCCCTCGTTCAATGTATTTTTCAAGTAGTTCCTTTTTAGATAATAATTTACCAAAACGATACCAACCACCATCACTTTGCGTGGTTAAAATAACCCCAAAAACACTTATTTCTGAACTATATGGTTCGTAAGTAATATTACTAGGGGCAATTTGTTCTCTAACAATTTCAATAAAACTTATATTGTTAGTATTTATTACGTGTTTCATATATTAAATTGTTTAATAATTTTTAACTTATCAATAAAAAACCCTACCTCTTCAAGGATTTTAGTATCAAAAACAATTTCTTGTGTCTCAGAATTCATTACAACTCGATCATATTCACCAGTTGATTTGTTTCTTACTACAAATGCCACTAAATTTTTTAAATCAATATTATGTATGTTTTTTTGTCTAGCGTAATTGGTTGATGTTTTATCCAAAAACCACTCATGAGTTTCAGATTCATAGGCTAATCCATCAATCTCTAAGTATTCATTTCTTTCCATTTATTTTAAACCTTTTTTATAATTTTTTAATTTTTCTTTATACGATTGCTTAGCATATTTTAAATAACGACAGTAATCTCCTTTAACCGACGGATATTTTTGAGAATATAATCTAACTAAACCATCCTTATATTCCCTTTTTGGTAATACAATATTTAAAAAATTTGCAAAAGAATAGTCACTATCAATACTCAAAAACGAAGTGTAATTTTCTTGACTTTTTGAGAATTTATTATACTCTTCAGGGTAATAATTTTCAGATAAATGTGAAATTGATACCACGCCAGAAACCCCATCAACAAAACAACAATAATTCTGACCTATAAAATGTATAGAACTGGTGATAATAGTTTTTTTTGGTTCTGAGTTACTATTGGTATCTGAATTATAAAAAGAGTAATAATAAACTTCTTTAGCAACACTTATTTGTGTGGCATTTAACCCTATATTTTTTTTATTCATTTAATTAAAAATTTTATTAAATGATGACGCATCTACTGCTTCTTCACCATAAGTTAACTCAACTCTAGATATTTTTTTAATATCACCATTAATGTCCAATTCACCAATCTCAAATTTACCATCTCTAATATTCAATATTAAGAATGCTTTTTGAATTTTTGGGATTACAAACCCATCAGCCAAAATCATAAAATCTTTACTAATATAAGTGAAAAATTTATTTCGTCTTAATCCTTTAACAACTTTTTCTGGTGCTAATAATTTGAAGAATTTACCATGTTTAATAATAGAAACTTCATCACAACCAAATCTACTTATTATAACATTATTTGAAACTCTTTTTATTGTTAAAATTTTCATATTATGATTTATTAATTGGTATGAAGCAAAGATATAAATAAAAAAATGATTAAACAATAAAAACCCCATATTTTTGTATGGGGTTTTTATATTTTTTATTGTATTAATAAGGGACTTTTTCCGTCGGTAATTATAATCCTATTTTTAGAATATCTAAGTGCCTCAATCCATTGTTGTTGTAGAATTTTAGAGTCTAAACCACTTGCTTTAACTCTATTGGTTTCAGCATCAATTTTAGCTTTCTCTAAATACATTTTTGAAGTTTCCAACTCATTTTTAACTTGATTTGCTTGTTGAATTGCATTATTTCGTGATTCAATAGCATTGGCCATAGAACGTGGTGGCTCCAATCCAGAGGTCAATGTATTTAACGTAAAGAATTTTACGGCAAATTTTTTCTTTAATTTAGATTCAGTATTTCTTTCAAAAGCACCTAAATTGTTCATTAATGAATCAGTGGTATAATTTCTAGCTTCCTCTCTAAAAGTATCGTAAACTAATTTATTTAAAACATTATGTTCAATGTTATTGAAAAATTCATCATCACCAGCACTTAAATGTTTGTAATTTAATATAATGTTTGGACCTTTACCTCTAGTTGCTTCATAAGTATAAGCTGGGTCCATTGTAAATTCACCAGCATCTTTAGCTGAAATTTTAACTTTACTAACCTCTTTTCCTTTTTGCTCAAACATTGGAACTTGATACAATTCCGAACCTGGTCCAAGTGGGCCCTGAGCTCCAGAAACTACACTAAACGATTCAATACCGTTACGGCCATAATCAACCATTAAAACACCTTCATAATTTGGTTCTGGACGATTACAAGATACCAACGCGACAAACATAGTCGCTAAAAAAACAATTTTCTTAATCATATTTATTTATTTATTTATTTATTTAATTCATTAATTTTAAAATATTTTGTGTATGGGAATTTAACTAACCCAATAAAACTAAGCACGCTTGTTAATAGCCACCCCATTGGGAATGAACTTCTAAACATTACTAAATTAATAGCGAAGATCACTACTAACATTATTACGAATCCTAAGACTCTTAAAATCATATTTCCTACCATATTATTGAACTTTTAAATATTCTCTTATTTCAGTCAAAGTGGTTTCATTATAGAATTTACCATCTTCAAGGATTGTTTGTAATAAACCACCAGCTTCTTCTTCCCAAGTACATTGATCTTTTAGGGTATACTCACCAGATTCATCTTTATAAACCATTAACAATCCTTTTGCTGATTTTTTAACTCCATCATCAGTAATCGGATCTTTAAAAATTTCAATACCTTGATCCCCTATTTCAATATAGGTTGCTTTTTGAGCTGAACCATGTGTATCTCTAGTAACATACTGTAAACTATAAGAACCAATTCCTAAAACAACATTTGTTGATGCGAATTTCTTAGCTTCTAATCTAGTAAAGATATCTTCAGCTCTAACATAATTGATACTATCACCGTAAATGGTTCCAATGTGTGAATCTAATACTTTGTAACCTTGGTCATTGGTAGTTCCACCAAATACATTCCAAAGAAGTTCTATTACACCAATATATTTTGGCTCTGATTTTAATTCTTCTGAATTAATGGTTATTGAATCAATGTAATAATATTGTTTATCATGTCGGTCCCAATTAGTATCTTCAGTTAATTCATAAAACTTATCATTAACTTTTACAATCATTTCAGAATTAATCGTGAATTCTGGTTCACCATGAACAGTATTATTCTCTAACTGATCTTCGAAATAATCTTTAGCTTTATCTAAAGAATCAAATGAAAGTATTTCCCAACCACATAAGATATCAACTGGGTCTCCAGAATCAGGTCTAATAACTAATTTACCATCTCTTTCAAGAATAATATCTTTAGCTTTAACACAATACTCAGTAATGGCTCTCCATAAATCAAATGTATCCATTACTAATGATAAAATACCCGATGGAAATTTCTTTAGTAAGTAAACAAACATTTCATATTCAAATTCACCCACTTTAGACCAATCACCATTTGCGTTTTGCATAAAAAATCCAGTCAATGAACACATAATAGCATGTTCTGAAGCGATTACGGACGATATACAAGGTTCTTTTTCATCATAGTACATTCTAGCCGCTGGAATGATTGGAAGCGTGTCAGAGCCTCTAGAACTCGTTGCAAAACCTAAACCAGAATTAACAATAGCTGATTTACCACCCATACCTCTCATAGAGAAATCATGAAATTGATAATCTAAAAACCCAATATTATTTCTATCGGTTTTTAAAATCCACTTCTCACCTAATTTTCGCAAAGAATAAGCAAATGTGGCTGATGTTGGTGCTTGCCAAGATTCAGCTGATAAGATAGTTTCTAAATAATTCACTAACCAGTCTACAATTACGCCATTAAGAGGTTTTGTATTAACGATTGTAAATGATGGGATTTTATAAGGTACTACTGAACCTTCTTTTAAAGATTTAATCCTTATTGGTAAATAACCCAATTTATGAAGCTCTTTAATGTGAGTTGTATCATAAGGTACCGATAAACCAAGCATGGCTGTAATGTCAGCACCAAATTGGTCAATCTCTTCAATTGGTCTCTTAAAGAAATTTTCATCCCAATCTCTAACTAATTTTCTGGATAACATTTGTTGACTAAAAACAACTATTTTACCATCATTAGGGCAATTACTATATTTACCGCTTCTTGGGGTATTATTTGAGTACATCAAAGAACTTCCTTCTGGGAGCATGCTTTTATGACCAACTTTGTAAACATCTGTCCAATAGACTTCTAAAAAATTCATATTATTTATTTATTTGTTTAATTATTCTTTTATTTAATTCAACTAATAATTCTTCTAAATTATTGTATATCGGAACCCCATATCGTTCACAAACCACATCAACATTACCTTTTCTATAAAACCCTTGTGGGCAACATACAAGTACATTACCACTTTTAGCAAATAAACCTAATTCCAATAAAGTTATAGGTGATTTTGAATCTGGTAGAATGTTAATAATAATGAAATTTGATTGTTCCAATCCATTTAACTCCCAATTCACTTGTTGATAAAATTGAGGGTTTTCATAAGTTTGTTCCCATGAAGAGTCCCATTCTGTTCTACGAGGATTGATTATGGTTATACCATTATTTATATATGGATATTTATTATGAAAGAATTCGAAAACTTTGTCAGCCCAAGGTTCAACCAAACATTGATCAATTGTACCAGCAGTAAAAATTTTTATTGAATTAGTATTAACGGACTCCATTATTTTATATGGGGGTCTAATCATTATTGCCATACTACGGTCTATAAATTACTACTGTTACATCACAATCTTTTAATTCAGATTGTATAATTCGTTTAACTACATCCCAATCTCCACCAGCCAAACCACATCCAATTAATGGTAAACCAATATGTGATCCTTTAAAGATACTATTAAGTTTTCGCATACATAGTGTTATTGCTTCATAATCTACTGGTTTTATATCACCATCAGCATGGTTTCGACCATATCGATATTGAGTGTAAGCATTAACAACATAAAGACTATGTTCTATTGTATCACCTTGATCTGGGTATGTTTGAAATTTTTGATCCCAACCAGAAAAATGTTGTAATTCATAATCAATCTGACCTAATTTATTTATATCCCCTTTAAATTCTGGTCGCTCCATTTTAAAAGTATTAGTTTTAAATGCTTCAACCATTTGTGGGGCCAATCCACTACCTTGCGCGTTATGACAATTACAGCCATGTGCAATCACATCAAAATCACCTTCGTGTGCCATGGTAATTATATTACCAAATTTTTCGTTATATGTACTCATTATATTATATTTAAGACTGTTAATTTATTTAATGAAAATTCATTATTATTTAAAAATTCTTCATCAAGTAAAAAATCTTTTCGACTATTAGTTACGAAGATACGATCGAAATATGGGTTTAATGCCGCTAATCCATTTGAAAAAATTCCATGAGAAATATATAAATAAACTCTACCACAGTTTTTCTCTTTTAGTTTTTTAGATAACTCAGTAAAAGTTCTACCACCAACGCAAATATCATCAATGATAAGAACATCTTTACCCTCAAAATCTTGTTTTGACAACTCTAATGATTCTATAGTGCCACTAGAAATCGAACGATATTTATTTGCAGCGACTAAATCACCTTTCCAGCCTATTTTCGAACAAAGTTTTCCGATTTTTTTATATGCTCCAGCATCAGGCGAAAGAATACACAAATCTTTTTCGGTTACCCAAATTTTATCGCTTCTAAAACGGTTAAAAGAAATGATTGATTTAATCACTTCTTTTATTACATCAGAAGTATCAATATTTTTACAGTTTTTAAGTAAAGCTGTAGAAACATCACTATGTGCATCAAAAACACTAATTTTATTAATTTCTAACCCGTTTAAAATATTGGTAATTGTTTTCAAACTAAACGATTCACCAACTGAAAAATCTCTATCAGCTTGTTGATACGGCATATAAGGAATGAAAAGTTCAATATAACTAACACCATCTTTCTTCAAAGTATCTATTACAATTAGTAATAGGATCAATTCGTCTGAATTGGTGATTTTAGAGGTAATTTTAACTTTATCTTCCAGAGGTTCTTTCATTTTAAAATGAACTTCACCACCATGAAATTTAAAAGCATTGTATTGTGGTGTTTCAATTACACCACTTAAAAGTATATGTTGCATTTTTAATTTTTTATGGGATTTGTGGGAATTCAACACCAAATTTCAATTCAATTACATGTTTCATGCAGTTTTGTTTGATAACTTGTTGTTGGTGTAAGTATTCTTTAAATTGTTCACAAATTTCTTCTAATTGTTTAACTGAATGATTACCTTTACCTTGAAAAAATGGTTGTTTAACCATCATTCCTTTGTAATGAATTGGCGTATACATTTCGTCTGACATGTAGACTAAATGCTTATCTTCTAAAATGAGTGAAGAACTCATTATTTAAAAATAATTTCACCTTCAACTAAACCCAAAGAAGATTTTTCTCTGAAATAATTGATGTTGGTAATAGTATCTCTACTTAAAACCCAAAGATTAGCTTCTTTCCATGTTGCTCCGATAAACAAATGATTTGGTGGTAATTGAATCGTTTCCGTACCACCATAATTTTTTGCTCTAGAATTACCAGTACATGATAATAATGTAATTGCAAATCCAAGCGTTAATATTAATTTTTTCATATTATATTTTTTTATAGTACAAAAATACTATTTTTTTTTAGTTTAACCAAAAATTTATTTAATAATTTTTAGGTATATTCAATTGGAATATTATTACTTCGACAATAATTAATTTCCGCTTTAATTCCTATAGATTGTTCCCAACCCTCTATTTTTAGAACAATCATTTTATCGCATTTACTTAAAAATGTGATACAGAAGTTATTCCAAAATTCAAAATCAGTTGGTAGATCACCTTTTTTACTTAATTCATGACCAAAAGTTATTGGTGAGAAAACAACATCACCTTTTTCAACTAAAGACGCTGCGAAAAAAGTGACTAATTCAGCTCTATAGTCCATCATACTATCATCTTCATGTGAATATGGTGAAGCAATATAAATTAATTTATTCGTTGGTTTATAATTCTTAATGAACCATTCGGCGGCACTATAATATTTTGACGCTAAATTTAGATTAGTGTTTTCATTTACTTCATCCTTTAAAGACAGTATTGAATAATAACTAGCATCAGTTAATAAAGATTCTTCAATAATATTTTGCATTGACAATAATTCAACATTTAATTTCAATTGATCGTGATATTCTTTAATTAGAAAAACGGATTTTTCATAGTCTTCTCTACTTATCATTTTCTTGACCCTTCTTTAAACGCTTTTTTGGTTTTATTTGAAAATTTTATTAAATCCTCTAAAGTTAATCCAAACTTTTTAGCATATTCCTCTATAGCACCAAGTAAATCAGTTAATTCACAAATAATTAATATTTTATCATTTTGAAATACACCGTCTTTTAATTCATTAAATTCTTCTTCGACTTTGGAGAATTCCCCAATAATTCCTTTTGGAATTTTATTTAAGTGATAACTCATTTTTTATTATATTTTTTAATTAATCTTGAAAATCTAGGTTCCGCGCAAGCTGTACCATAGATCCATTTTAAAAAACCACATTCTCTAATTCCATATGATCCCAATTCATATCCATCAATTTCAATATCAAAACCTATATCAGTTTTTATTATTGTACAATCTGGAATATACAATTCGTAAAATAGTTTAGCTAGTTGAACTAATTCGCTTAATGATTTTTCAGAAACATCATCAGTAATAATTAACTCATTTTTCATGAACGTTTTACAGTGTAAATCATCTCTTTTTTCATATCTAAAACAAGGGGTTATTGTCATAAATTTACCAAGTGGTAAATACCGTTTTAAATATAGTTCTAGGAATGATTGTTCACCAGAAGCAACTAAATGTTTATTATTAACATTAATAATAAACGCTGGCACATCTATAGGTTTAGTCAGTTGATCAACGTACTCTGAAACCATCCATGGTGTTTCAATACGTTTAAACCCTAATGAATCATAATAGTTAATAGATTGATCTAATAATTTATAATCTATCATTTAAGCTAATCTAAATTGTTTCAACCATTCTCTTAAAAATTCATTATGTTTTCCACCAATTGATTCAACCCATAATTCATATTCTGGAGCGAAAATTTCTTTTATTGTTTTTTCAAGACTTTCCAGTTCTTGAACATATATAATATGATTATCAATAAATTCTTTAGAATTCGCGTTTACCAATGTCTCATAAAAATCTGGGTATTTCTTTTTATTGAAAACTCTTTCATCAACAATAAAAGTTATTGCAGTTAATTGATCACCCAAATCTGGTTCATGAAAATAGGAAAATTGAACACCTTTTTCTAATAAAGTTTGAAAATGTTGATTTAATGTACCTGGGTACTCTAAATTTAAATTAGTTGTCCCACCATTTAAGATAATAAATGTTTTCCAGTATCTGGCCCATTCTACATAATCTTCATTAGATTCAAATAAACTCATTTCAACAACACTATGACCAAATTGAATTGCTTGTTGTATGCCAGTTAATTGGTATGGTACAAGACCATACATTCTTAATTCTAAAACATTAGAATCACTTTTTTTTATATTATTCATTTACGGTTATATTATATTTTTTTTTAATTTCTGTTGAGGATATTGTCTCTGAGATTGCTGATCCATAAGCATCTTCCAGAACAACATGGTATAAATCCATGTCACTATGACCCGTTTTACGAATCATAATAATTGCATCACCATTTGGTGATAAGTACTGTTTAAATTGTACAGCACATACATAAACCCATTCTTCTATCATATTATTTAATTTGTTTTATAAAACATATTTAAAATAAAAAACACACTTTTCAGTGTGTTTTTTCAATTGCCGTTAGGGAGTCGAACCCAAATACCCAGCACCACGCCTTCGAAAAATTTCAAGTTTTAGTTTTTTATTTTGCTGTGTGGCAACTTATACAGAATAGCATTTTTTTACTAATTTTACAGATTGGTTGTTTTAAATTGCTGTTACTATTCTTTTTAAATCCACACCGATTAAAGTGTGGAAGTCTTTTATTGTAAAAGTATTCAGTCGTGTTTAATAGCTCGGTCACATTGGGGTACTTTACTTCGCCCGAACCTAATTAATGTCTGGCCACCATTAGCCCTAACACAGTCGAATGCCTTTACAACGTTTTCATAGTTTTTTTATATACTATGCTGTTGGTGGCCAATCGTATTTTTAGTTAAACTTCAATTAAGTTTAGTACTTCTTGATCCATTGCTGCTTCAAATAATTCTTCAGCATTTTTAGGTGTTTCTGGGTTTTTAGTTGCACCAGTAGTACCAGTTACAAAAGCTATTCCAGAACCATCAAACCCACTCATGTAAAATAAATTAGGTGTGTCAGCAAAACCTTCAAAAGCTGTTTGAGTTGAACCATAATAATTATTTGGAATATCCCAGATTACAATTTTAAAATTACTTACATAATCTTGACTAAACCCAGCTTTTAATAAATTTCCTTTAAGAGTAGCTGTTTCAGTTTTATTTCTTCCAGAGTTATTAAAACAACCATCTGAAATTACCAGAATACCACTTGGGAATTCATTTTCAGCGACACCTTGACCTTTAATATCAGCGAAAGTTTTTGCTACACTTTGAAAATTAGTAGAACCATACGATTCACTTCTATCATTTTGTAGTTTACTTACTGGTGTCGATCCAGTCCATTTTTTTAACCCAGCAGTATTATTAAATTCCATCCATGTTCCTTCAAATCTACCTTTCAATAAATAACTGAAGTATAATGCCATTGATTTTGCCACATCATAAGATGAAACAGTTAACCCTGGTACATTAGTTGTCATACTAGATGAACTATCAACAACAACCAATAATCCACCATCACCATCTTTCATCCCATTTCTACCAGTCTCAACCAAGCCTAAGAATTGTGAATTAATCGTTTTTTCTTGGTATGATTTAAGAGGTCTATTATTATAACCAGATTTAACTGGTGATAGTAATTCATAAACAAATCCCGTGTATTTTGCAACTGGTTTTGTATCAATCCAAGCTTCATAAGTAGCTTCTAAATTCTGATTTTTCAAGAATTTACCAGATACTAATTGAGCTAATGCTCTACCAGCAATTGTATTGAAATTTAACGACAACATATTTTTAGTTGAAATTAATTGTTGCCATTGGTGAGCGGTCCCACTAGATTTTAGTTTACGATATTCTTTATATTTTGAATAATCCTCACCTTTACTTCCGAAAATTAAACTACAAACCCATTTAGCAATTATATTGTCCGCTTGAGCTTCAACAGTTTTACATTGTTTATTAGCTTTGATCTGAGGCAAATATTTTTTAACTAATTCAGCGGTCAATGGATTTTCTAAACCACCTAAAAGAACACTACCAAGAAATTTCCAATCTAATTTTCTATCTTCCCAACCGTTATACTGTAAATCGTAAGATAACATTGTAATAACATCTTTCCAAGATCCAATGGTGATGAACAAAGGTAAGTTTTTTTGGAATGTTGTTGGTTGATTAACACCTAACCACATCATTCTGAAAATACCTTCATGTTTTAATCCTTGACCTCTTTGTGAAGTTGCAGTTTTAATTCCACTAACAAAAGAAACAACTCTTGTTATCATTCTAATGTAGAATGTTAATGCAACTGTTTTCAATTTATTTTGAGACCATAACAATTTCATGTCAGAATCAACATCTGAATAATCTCTTTGTTTTCTGTAATTAGAAAGATTACCAAATTGATCTACAAACGAATTATTTGTAGTTGTGTATTTTACCGCACCATTTCCAAGTGAAGTAGTTTTAGCCGAAGCTTCTAGACCAGCTTTAACGAAAGCTGAAGCAGATGCTGTAGTTGTTGCGATAGTTTCTTTAACTACGAATAACTGTGTTTTTTTACTGTTGAACATCTTATATTTATTTTTAAGTATTAATCTCTTACAAAGATATTGTTAATTTATTTAATTACCAAATTTATTTTAATAAAAATTAAATAATTTAAATCGTTTCTACTCTATTATTGGTTTCGATCCAAACTCTGGCACCACATGATAATGGTTTATTTGGTGAATGTTTAATTCTAGCAGCTTCTAACCCATCTTGGCCATAAATAATCACTTCATCAGCATACCTATTATCCTTATATGTTTTACAAGTGATTACTGGTTCTTGTGTATTGTGTTTTCTATTTTTTTGAATAGACTGTTGATTTACGTGAATTATTGTTTTCATATTTGATTTTTAAAAAATCGCCCAATCTTTCGACTGTCCCATTTTATGAATATTAGGTTAGGGCTGACAGATTATTAATCTCTTAAATGGTCTGCTACCAATATATTTTCCGAAAATATATAACCGAGTGCTATGGGAACTACTCCATTTCTTTTCATATGCACCATACTAGCCTCTCTGTCATGAGATATTGGTACACGGGCTCGTGTGGGGAAATTAGGGGTCGAACCTATATAGATAGTCTTTAAACTCGCTCCAATGCGTAACCATTAGTAGTGGTTAATTCTCTAATCACGTTTCGGTATCCTACTACAATAGACCTAATAAGCAACGCGTATGCCAGTTCCGCCATTCTCCCCATAAAAAAAGATTATTAAAACAAACCGTGACCTCGGCAATAATCTTTCATGCTTTCATATTTAGTCAACTATATATTTTTTGCACTTAATCTAAGTTTTATTAGACTTTAGTAATCATCTGTGCAAAATTTATCGTACTAGACTCTGTTTCAAGTTTTTCCTCACATTCCCCTTAATCTTACTGAATAATTACGTTCAGTCTTGCTCATAAGGCTGAGCACCCATTATTTTGTTGAATGAAACAAAATAACTTATACCTTATATAATGCTTCAAAGGCACTATAGACTTCGTAAAGATCCAACCGAAGGTTCAGACTAGAATAATTTAAACGAATTAGGAGCTATTATCTTATTTTAAGAGGGTCATGCCCAATCCCCAGTGGGTTTAACCAATAACACGTATTATTCTAGTTTTATGTGTTTAACGATTACAAAGATATTATTTAGTTTTTTAATAAACAAATAATATCTTTAGAAATTTACGAATATATCCAAAATATATTTATCATTATATAACCCCCCATTATGTTCAGTACAACACTTTGCACAAGCCCCAACTTTTTTTAATTTTCTATGAGCAGTTTTCTCAATACCACAAGTTTTACATTTTAAAGTATATTTTCCAGATGGGATAATTAATTCATTTGCATCGGCACATACTTCAGAAGAACAACCAACTTGTAAGGCAATTTTTTTCCAAATTTCACTATGATCAGAAATTCCTCTTATTTCATAATCAATTGCGTGTGCTATTTCATGTCTTATAGTATCTCCCCAAATTTTAATCTTATCTTTATTCATAACAACCAATATCTTTGAAAGTGAAATTGTTTTTTTAATGAAGTCACAAGTTCCTAACGCAGTTTTTCTTTTATTAAATTTGAATACCCAACCATTATTAGATAAATTGATGATGTAATCATCAATAGCCCAAACTTGTTTTAACAATTCATTCGCTAAAATATCAATTTCTTTCATTAGTTTTATTTAAATTGGTTAATTATTAATTAGATTACAAATATATTGTTAATTCTAGAGTTAAACAAGTAAATTATGTAAATTGTTTAGTAAATTTAACAACTGATATGTGCATTTAATCGTAATTACTTGATTATACGTCGATTAATAAATTAATTTTAGTTAAAAATTTGGTGAATCGAAATTTTATACATATATTTGCTATAGAAGTTAGGAAATTAAAAATTTTAATAGTATAGATTATGAAAGTAAATGAGAAAATTTTCTGGGATTTGTTTAATGCAAATTCAGAACAAGAAGTAAGTGAAGTTATTGCGAATAACGAAATTCTTAAAAACAATAAGAATTGGACCCCTTATGGTGGGAACAAAGGTAATTTTGGGACTTTCGAAAGTCAGCAAAACCATCCAGTGCCAGCGCTAATAGAAAAGATCACTAATTGTACCGATGCAACACTTATTAAAGAGGCTCGTATTAGAGGTATTGATCCTAAATCTAGTAAAGCACCTAAAAGTATGGATCAAGCTGTAGAAGCGTTCTATGGTATTAAAAACGGTGAAATAGGTGGTCTGTCTAGTATAGAACGTAGAACCTTAGCTGAAAACATACAAGTTATAGCGGTAGGCGATAAACAAACCCCTTCAATAATTATTTATGATAACGGTGAAGGTCAACACCCAACTAAATTTAAAACAACTTTTTTATCTTTACACCAAAACAATAAAACTAATGTTCATTTTGTTCAAGGTAAATATAATATGGGGTCTACAGGTGCCGTTGTATTTTGCGGAGAAAAGAAATTCCAATTAATTGGTTCAAAAAGAAATTCGTTGATTAGTGCTTCTGAAGATGTTGCTGAAAAAGATAATTATTTTGGTTTCACTTTAGTAAGACGACATGAATTAACACCAGAAGAGGAGCTTGATTATGGGAAAGCTACTTGGTATGAGTATTTTATTATTGATGGAGAGATAGCAACATTTAATATTAAAGAACTTGATCTTGGGCTTTATGGAAGAAATTTCATTTCTGGTAGTGTTGTTAAATTGTATTCTTATGAATTACCGAAAGGTTCTCGTTCAAATATCACATTAGATTTATGGAGAGATCTTAATCAATTTATGTTCCATTTACCATTACCAATCGCTCTTGTTGAGAAAAGAGATTATATCTCAAAAAACCCAAGTAAAATTGTTTTAGGTAATAAAACTAGGATTACTATTGATAGTAGAGAGAGTATTAGTAATATCGTTTCATTTAAATTGAATAAAGATCTTGGGTTCGGAGATATACCCGTTGATGTTATAATCTTTAAACCAACGATTGACCATAATGAGTTTATTAAAAATAAATCAATAATTTTCACTCAGAATGGTCAAGTTCATGGTTATGAAGGACAATCATTTATATCTCAAGATTTAGGTTTTTCTTTATTAAAAAAATATGCTCTGATTCATATTAATTGTACGGATATCCCAACTTCAATCAGACAAGATTTATTTATGGCTAATCGTACTCACTTAAAAAATGGTCGTAAAGCTGAAAATTTAAGAAGTGAAATTGTGTCGATGTTGAGAAAATCGGATGAATTAAAACGAATTAATAATTCAATTAAAGAGTCTCTACTACATGATTCTGACTCAGATAAAGACTTGCTTCAGTCATTATTAGCTAATTTACCTGTTGATAAAGATGTTATAGATCTTCTAAAAAAGAATGGTAGTTTGAATTTTCTTAAACAACAAGGTAATCGAATTAGAGTTGGTGATAATAAAGCTGAGGTTAAAAAATTAAATAAATTCCCATCATTATTTAAATTAAATCTAAAGAAAAATGGGTTAATGGATAAAATTTATAAAACGATTCCAATTAATTCCAAAGGTAGTGTTGTGATTGATACTGATATTACTGATGATTACTTCTTTAGACCAAATGAACCAGGTAAATTAAATATCGAAGTTCAACGAAAACTAACTGTTGATGATGAACCAGTGAATGGTGTACATGATACAAGATACGCTAGTGCTACATCAGATATCTTATCAATTTCTTCAGAAACTTCAGAAGGTGCAATAAAATTAATTATTAATCCAAATGATAAAGCTAAGGTTGGTGATGTTGTTGAAGTTAAGGCAACTTTAACTTCTACAAATGGGCGAAAATTTGAATGTATGTTTGATGTGAAAGTAGATGAAGCTATTAGTAAACCGAAGAAAACTGAGAAGTCCGTTGGTGAAACGTTCCCAACGCTGCCAACACCTAAAAAAGCTTATGAGGTTTTCGTAGATGAAAATTCTTTACTATGGGATTCACCAGAACTAAATTGGACTGGTTATGATATTGTTAAAGTGATCACATCGACTGACGATAAAAGTGATTTGATGGTTGCTGGAATAATTGTTAATATGGATTCTTTTGTATTGAGAAACTTTCTATCAAAAAATAGAATTAACACTGAAGCTGATATTAAATTCAATAAAGATAAGTATTTCTTATCAGTATACTTACATTCATTAGTATTGTTTAGTATACTACAAAAAATGAGAAATCATGATGAGAAATTGAAACCGATTGAAGTTGATGAATTTGTATCATCGATGATTAAACCTTATGTTAACTTTTTAATGTATAAAGATTTTCATATAACTAAAATGGCATTTAACAATTAAACTCTAGGAATTATGTTATTAACAGATTTTATTGGTGCGAAAGTAGAGATTGAAGGGAAAAGAGTTACTATACTTTATGTTGGAATTGAGGATCGACATGTTATGTTTGGATACAAACATAGAGGGAAGATTAAAACTATCAATTCCAACAAAGTTATAGTACAGGTCCAATATATTAATAGACCAAAATTACACGGAGAAACGTATTTTATTGGGCCTAATATAATAACCGCAAGATGGTTTGATGAAGAAAACATAATCGTTAAAGGTGGGAAATCTAAAGTTTTAGATGCTCCATTAAATGATGTAAAAATTAAGAAAGGTTAGTTTAATCGTTAACCTTTCTTATTATTTTCTAACATTATTTTCATACGTTTTATTATTTCCGTATCTGAATCATTGTAGATATCTCTCAGATAATTATTTAATTCCATTTGCCCAGTTTGTGGGTTAACATAGAATTGATTAATATCTAAGTTAAATAACCCTTGGCCGAATCTTAAATGATCGGCACCTTTTAATGAGAAGTATTCTTCTAATAAATTTAGAATCTCTCTATGTTCTTTTTTTAATTCGCTCATTTTTAAATATTATGTAAGTATATATATTTCGATGGTACACGGTCAGTTAACCAAACACCATTAGTTGATTTGTAAAATAGATAACCATCATCATGCATGCGTCTACTTTCGACACCTAACATAACTGTGGTACCACTTCTTCTACTACCAACTGCAAAAGCTGTATCAAGATCATGGGATAAATGAACGGAATGACGTTTCATTTTCATTAAACCAGTTTTATAAATAGAATCTAGATCACTTAAAATTGTACCATGAAATAAATTCATCGGTGGCACCTCTGGTTTATAGCCTAAATCTACTTTAACACTATGTCCTTGTGATGCTCTGATATTTGTTTCAGACTCATTAAACTCAAAACGTTTCTTATCATTAGAATTAACAATATCTTTTAACTCACTTAAATTTGTTGAATATCCAACTCTATTAAGATTATGGATTAGTGACTCAACGCTAACCCAACCATTTTCATCTAACTTAATATTAACTTTATCTGGGTTATGTCTTAAAACCAAAGATAAAAATCGACTTAAATCTCTCATATTATAATGAATTATAAAGTTCTAAAACATTGTTAAACAAATCTTCTAATGTACCGTTATTTTCAATAACGTAATCGGCCCATTCGCACTCACCAATCAAAAATTCCGATTCATGTGATAACGTTAAATATAATTCAGGATTTTCATGATGTAATCCATATGGAATCTTATAAGAGTGATTTTCATCTTCCAAAAATTTATACTCTGGGTACCTCAAACCAAACTCTCTTTTAATCCCAATTAAGGTACCACCTCTTTCACTGATAAATCTACCTTCATTATTCGGAAATCTAACATCCGTAACAACCCATTTATCACCTTCAATATATTTATTAAATAATGACATACACCAAGTGTCTGGATGTAATTGCATTCTACAACATTCAGTACCTAGTAATTGGAGAATTTTTCTAGGGGTCATTTTCTCTTCTTTAACTTTATACGATTTAAAACGATTTAAATCGCCATCAGGACCGAAAGCTTTATGAGCTTCCTCATTAGTTGAAAAATACATTGTTCTTGAAACCAGATTAGGAGTTACAAAATTTGCAGCATATCTAGTCCAATTTGGTAATACCGTTTCTTTAAACAATCTATTCTCTAAATCAATTCTAGTACAACCAATTAGTATACAAACAATATCTTTTAATTTATCAGCATATTTTTTAATTTGATAAATGTCTGATGATTCTAAATTTACATAGCCAGTACAATAATGCTTAAAAGTAGGAATATCATAAGAATCCATATAAATTAACATTTGACCAACTTCATCCTTCCCAACTCCGATCTGACCGACTAAACCTATCAAATTTTTATTCATTTTTCTTAATTTTTTTCCAATCTGTTTCGTACCATCTAGTTCTAAATAACCCTAATTCAAATGTTCTTCTATTTGAAATAACTTCAAGTGCTACTGGAATTTCCCTATAAAAATCCATAGCCCAACCCATATCATTATCCCGACTTTTAAAATCACCACCTAAATCTGTTAATCTTAATTTATCCTCATCAGATAATTCTCTACCAATTAAGATATCGCCTAAATCTGTTACCAAATCAATACCGCCAAATGGTGTTAGCGTTTCATTATACTCATTAAAAAGAATTGACATTGATATCGCATCATATTTTAATGCTGATATTAAAGCTAAGTGTTCTTTTTTTAATTCAAATCTTCTATGATTAATACTACTCATCTTTTTTTAATATATTATATAATTTTTTAACCCCAATCGAGGCTTTACTCTTTATGTATTCAATTTTATAGAAATAATACTCTAAATCTTTAGATGGTTTTGGATCAATATAGAAAACTTTAACATCTTCCTTAGCACCACCTAACATGGGAACTGTGTAACCAATATTTAATGACGTCCCAATAACGATTAAATAATCAGCATTATCCAACGCTTCATAACTTTCGTCTACATTAAACGGCATTTCACCAAAAAGTACTGTGTGAGGTCTTAGAAACATCCCATTTGGGCCAACGTCACCATAATTTAGATCATTACCACAATCATAAATTTTATCGTTATCACCAATCTCCCTAGCTTTATTTAATTCACCATGTAAATGAAGTACATTAGTTGAACCCGCTAACTCATGTAGATTATCAACATTTTGCGTGATAATTGTAACATTAAAATCATTTTCCAGTTCCGCTAATAACCTATGAGCGATATTAGGTTTTTTATCCTTTATCTTATTCCGCAATACATTGTGGAAATCCATAACTAATTTAGGTGAGTCTTTGAATCCTTCAACGGTAACAACTTTTTCTAACTCATGATCAGCATATAATCCATCAGTAGCATCTCTGAATGTTTGAATCCCACTTTCCTGGCTAATGCCCGCTCCTGTAAAAACAACTATATTTTTCACTATATTTTAGATTGGTCGTTTCTAATTTCTCTTCTTTCGTCTCTTTCTTCTTTTCTTTCCACTCGTCTTTCTTCTATTTGACCCTCTTTTCTTTCTTCTCTACCATCTTTAAATGCCTCACTAACATATTTTACAATATGTACTATCCCAGAAACTAGTATGGAGAGACTACATACGAAAACTAATGCGTAAATTAATAATTTATCTTGGTCCAATGCTGTTAAAAATTCTATCATATTGCTTTTAATTTAAATAGTTGTGTTAATGTTTTTCCGTCGTACCTACCTTCAAAATGATCTTTAAAATGTTTCATTATTCTACCCATATCTTTTTGGGTTAAAGGTTCATTTTCTGAAGTTACTAAATTAAGTTCATCATTAATTTGATCGTTAGTCATTTGAACTGGTAATAATGATTCTAATACTGGTAATTCTGGACTATTAGAATCAATGGCACTAATATTTTCAATCATCTTCTTAGTCATTCTAACGATTTCTAAATCACTAACTACTATTTTACCATTTTTACCTTGCTCATTTCTTTCAATATCACCTTTTAGTACTCTTAATACATCTCTGGTGATAGTATCACCTTTTTTCATAGCTTCTTTAATCAAGCTTTCAATTTTATTTTTCATTTTCTTTTTGTTTTAATTCTAAATAATAATGGTAACCGATATCATTATCAATAGCATAAAAAGCCCATTGTAATGATTTATTTTGAATACGGTCACTCATTTCTTTAAATTTTTCCATTCCCGCATTTTCAGCAACTCTAATATACTTGTCCTCAGATAACTTTTTAGCTTTAGCTGGACCAACTCTTTCTGAGATTGGAATTTTAGGTCCATTTAATTTTTCAAGCATTTCTTTGACTTCTTCAGCTTTAGAAAGAGTTTTTTTAGGTGGTATAACTACTTCTTCAGGGATAGGTTTCTTTTTAGGCGGTGCTTTACTTAACTGTTTCTTTGCCATCTATTTTAATATATTTTTCAAATCTAAATGTAATCCCATTTTCAACATAATTCCCATCAAATTCTGTCATTCCCCAATCTTTCATTATTTCACTATCTAAAAATGTGTCACCATTTTCTACCTCAGTCGATACTCTAGTAATATAGAAATTATCTGCAAATTTTGACCCTTCTTTATAAATTTCAGAACCACCAATTATAAAGATATTATTATCTTTATAATCTTTAATAGCTTCATCTAAAGAATTATAAATAATACAACCAGGGATTGTTAATTTTGTATCACGACTTAGAACAATATTAATACGTTTTGGTAATGGTCTACCAATACTTTCATAACATTTACGACCCATAATAACGACACAATTTGAAGTTAATTCTTTGAAGCGTTTTAAATCTGTTGGTAAATGCCAAGGTAAATCATTATCTTTGCCGATACATAGATTATCAGAAACGGCAACAATCATTGATATATTTCTCATATTTTTTATTTACTACAAAACTATTATTTTTAAACGCTAAAACAAAAAAAAAACACGATTTAATCGTGCTTTAATTTAAAAATTTTTTTGGTCCCATTTGGTTTACTATAAACAAAATGTTTGGGTTTAACTAATTTAGCTAAATCACCTTTTAACGTTTGCTCATATTTTTCACCTTTACCTTTTTTAAGATATGCAATAGTAACATGAGGAATATATTTTGGATGTGTTGACGTATGTTTCAACGTTTTTAATTCTTTATTCGCGTCAAATAAGAATTTACCTTTAACTGAAAACTTTAAAACGTCCGTCGGTCCCCCAGTGAATGTTGAAATTGTTTTTAATTGAATATCATCAATCTTAAAATTCTTAACCATTTCTTCAACATCCTCATCACTTACCGTTCTATGTAATCCATATAATAAGGTAACATGCACATCTCCAAATTTTTCTCTACCATTTACCCCATCGACAGTAGCAACATCATCATTATCAATCAAATCTTGTATCTTATCCCAATAAGATTTATTCACTTTTAAGTGAAGCATCACACAACCGTATGAGTAATTTGGTTTCGCCAATTCAGTGATCATCGCTCTTAAACGCTCACTAATAAATTTTTTAATTCTATTCATTCATAATTATTTTAATACACTCATCTTTTAGATGTTCATTATTTGTTATTTTAATTAGGTAATTTAATGCTTCAGTTAGACATCTGATATCATCAATAGCTAATTGTTTAATCTCTTCATTTGTTGATGGTTGGATAAAATCATTAGGTTTACCTAAAATAATTTGTCTACTCCTGGTCGAATCAACATCGACTATAATTATATTTTTCATTAATTTAAATCTTTTTTTATTAAATTTCGTATGTAATTTGATATTGAAACATCTTCTAAATTAATTCTTTCTAATAATTTAATTTCTAAAGAAGAATCAATTCTAAATTGTAATGTTCTATCTTTATTTTTCTCTTTTTTATTTTCTAAATCTATTATAAATTGTTCAATATCCAAATCCATTGAATATTTAAATTGTTTTTCACCTATACTTGATTTGTAATCTAAAATTTTATTTAACGACCAAAGAGATGAATCTAAATAATTAAGTTTCTGTTTAAAAAAATAATTATCATTCTTATAAAAAAGTGCCTGGTCTAAGGATATTAATGATGTTCCAATAATAAATTTATTACATCTACCCCCAATTATGGGTGATAACTGAGCAATTAATTCTGAATTAAAATATTCATCAAAGACTAACATTTCAAATCCAAAACCTTTAAAGTTAGTTATATCTCCCCGAACAATTCTAATTTCACAACCATTATGTAAACTTGTTGACGTAGATTTAGAAAAATGAATAGATTTATCTCCTAATACAACTTTTAAGATATTTGTAATAGTTTTTAACATTAATCTACCACCGTCTGAATTACCAGAGGCAATTATAATTGTTTTATCAATATTATTAATTAAATACGCTGCCAGATAATTACATAATAATATTGAATATCCAACGCCCCTAGATTTTAAAAAATATGTGAATCGATTATCTTCAATTAATTGTAAGATGTTTTCTTGCTGCGGCGTTATCTCTAACTTATCACCTTTGTAATTGAAAATGAAATTTGTTACCCAACCACTCATAACTTTGTAATACAAATTTAGTATTTTGTATTACAAATAAATAGTCATTAAAATTTAGAAAATCTTATTTACTAAATTTAAAACAAAAGAATCGTCCAAATCATGTTTATCAATTAACGCTTTTATTTCATTTAATTTATTCTCAACTGTAGAATATAATGTGACATAAAAAGTACTCTGTTCAATTAATTCATTAATAAATTCCTCAATTTCATCTTTAATTATACTTAAATCATCTCCATCAATTTCAATATTAAAAAACTCTTCATCTTCATCATCTTCGTTACGAATAAATCCTTGTAGAGTTTCATATTTATTACTTAATGTTGGTACATCATATTGAATGTAAACTGGAAATGAACCAATTTTTAAGGAATATAATATTGAAGATCCACCCCCAACAACAGAAAACCTTATTTGTTTTTCTTTTAATGTTTCCTCAATATAATCTATGATAGTATCAATGTAAGCTTGTAACTCTAACATCTCATTAATTCTTTATTATTATCACCAGATGTAAAATGATTTTTTTGTAAGTCATTTAAACTAGTTGGGAAAGAAAGTGGTTTAGGTTTACCGTCATGAACCTCTTGTGATCCATCACCTTTAGAATATTGTTTATCAATATCATGATGGAAAACCAAATTTAAGTGATTTTTAATCATCTTTGTTTGTTCTTCATTAATTGTTTTTGGGTCTGTAATTTCAAAGAAACCCTGAAGGAAATATGCGAAGTCTCGTGCTAACATGTTATTATTAATTTAGTAATTTATATAATTCAAAAATATTATTTTAATTAACTAAAAACAACTATTTATTAATAAAATTTAACAACATGGCAAAAAAGGCACCAACCGCAACAATGGTTAAAAACACGAAAAAGAAACGTCCAGGGGTTCATAGTAAGTCAAAAGCTTCTAAGAATAAAAGTGGTAAAAACTACCTAAAAAAGAATGTAGGACAAGGTTAAAAAAAAGAGGCTAAATTAGCCTCTTTTTTATTTGTTGTAAATAACAGTAAAAAATTTATTAGTTAAGTAACGCAAATAATGTGTTTCGTAAATTCTAGGGTATTTAACCACATCACCAGATTTAGCTTCATTAATGAAAGCTAAATATTTATTTATTGATAATCCATCAAATAATTCAAATGGATTTATTGTGTAATCGCCATTATCGTTAATATCTATCATAGGTGAAAAAATTATTTCTAACTCTTTATCAAATTTAGATGGTATTGAATTTAATGAATCAGAATAAATCCTTAAAAAGAAATAAACATTACGCTCAATTTCTTCTCTGTTATCTGGAATTTCATTAATAACTAAAATTGTTCCTTTTTCGGCGAACGCATATTTAATTTCCAATTCTTTTTGTAAATTAAGAATATCTTTTCTTTCATCTCCATCCTCTGAATATTGATCAACTAAAATTACACAATATTTTATCGATTCATTAACTAATGATATTGATCGTTTATTTTCAGTAATGATTTTATATCCTTTATCAATTACTTTATTTTTTAAGTTTTCCATATTAATTTATCGACTTTATATTATTACCCCATAAATTACAAGTTGCGCCAACTGGACAACATTCATCATAGCAATGTGTTTTTGTTATTGGGCAAATCATATCATCACCCACAATAGGTGATGGATTAAAATAATCCTCTAAACCTATTAATATTTTTTGTAAATCACCTTTATAGAACCCAGAACAATTAATACAATTAATTTCAACAATCTTCCACCCGAACTCGCTTAAGCAAATGTCCATTACAAACGCCGTAGCTGGTTGATAAATATCAATCATTGATTGAGCGAATTCTAATCCCTCTGGTTCAACATTTTCTTCATAATCAATATTACCATGAAAAAAATAATAAGAACTGGTTATAATTTTACCACCAATAACCCAAACTCTAGCTTCTTTATAAATTTTCTTTGGAATTGCCACTTGGATCAAAGTATTTGAATCTAATGAAGT
>Ga0326734_1000059_pt1 | contig 39028 bp, 37 predicted proteins | sample 15_GP2_1315_FD_207944 | JGI IMG/M metagenome (GOLD analysis project Ga0326734, IMG submission 207944) | Glacier ice microbial communities from Ngari, Tibet, China - 15_GP2_131.5 | ecosystem: Environmental > Aquatic > Freshwater > Ice > Glacier | place: China: Ngari, Tibet | collected 2018-07-18 | reverse complement strand
ACGGTCCCGTATGGGGAAAACTAGAAATCAGATAAAAAATACGTATCGCTACGTGCTGAACTGCGAATCAACGCAGTGGCGCGACCTTAGAAAGGGATAGCGATATGCCCCTCAAAGTAACCATTCCCGACGCGCTGGCTGCCATCGCCGCAGGCCGCGACAACATCGAAACCGCTGAGTACGCCCTCGCAACGAGTCGCGCGAGCCAGACGATCCGCAAGAACTACTGCCTGACCGGGCATTGCTTCGGCATCCGTCCGGTCAAATTCGGCAACAAACTCCTGTGGTCCGTCGAAAAAATAGCCGCGCTCCTGAATGGCGAGGCTGCCTAATGGACCCTGAAAAACAAGACGCCTCCGGTGGGGGAGGCGCTTACACCACAAAGCTGGCGGGCTGCGTGAGTGGACAAGGGTTGTTCGATTACAGTGCTGATCATATCAGGAGCGTGTGCCGCGCGCTGGGCTGCAACGACTGTGTCCAGAGGTGCATCGATCGCCTGCACCACGCCCATGTTGCACGCTATGTGCCGCTCGGACGCCGCGCCAGCATGGCCAGCCTCCAAGGCGAACGCTACTTGGGGGCGTCGTCATGAAACTCTTGGCTGTCAAAGACTGGAATCAGTTTCAGCACTACGGCAAGCGCAACCCGCCGTGGATCAAGCTGCACCGCGCCACGCTCGATGATTATGCGTTCTGCGCTCTTTCTGACGCGGCGAAAGGCCATTTGATCTTGCTGTGGCTGTACGCCAGCCAATGCGACGGGAAGATTCCGTACGATGTGCCATTCCTCGAACGCAAATTGTCCTGCACCGGCATCGACCTGGACCTGTATGTGGAAAAGGGATTTTTGATCGATCCGCATGGCAGCAGCGACAAACCGGTCAGGGGCTAGCAGATGGAAAACACATCAGATGCTAGCAGCGCGCTAGCGCCATGCTATCCAGTGACGTGCAACCCAGAAGAGTGCGCTAGCAGCTTGGTTGCAACTCAGGAGATGTTAACAGCAGAACCAACGTCAAAATCCCCCAGCCAGACGGAAGCGATTTTTGGCAATGGGATGACCCTGCGTCCGTACCAGGCGCACGCGATCCAAAACCTGCGTCTCGCCCTGGCTGGGGGTGTAGTCAGGCAAATGCTCTGCTCGCCGACCGGCTCCGGTAAAACCGAGATTGGCATGGCGTTGATAAAGGGCGCCCGAGCCAAGGGAAAGCGCGTGGCCTTCCTGTGCAATCGGGTGCAACTTGTCGACCAAACCTCCCGGCGCTTCATGCGGTCTGGCATTGCGCACGGCATCATCCAGGGCGACAACACCACCCGTGTCTATGAGAATGTGCTTGTCGCCTCGATCCAGACTGTGGCGCGTCGGGGCCTGCCCGACGTTGATCTGATCATTATCGACGAGGCGCATGCTGTCGCCGGCTCCAAAGACTACCGCGCCGTCATCATGGCGGCCAATGGCGTGCCGCTCATCGGCCTGTCGGCCACGCCCTACGCCAAGGGCTTGGGCAAACACTACGACGAGCTTGGCGGCGCCCTGTTTGAAAAGATGATCATCGCAGCGACGATTTCCGAACTGATCGCGGATGATTATCTGGTCGATTGCGATGTGTACGCGCCGTCGGCGCCGGACATGGCCGGCATCAAGCAGACCCGCAACGGCTTTGGTGAGATGGATTATTCCGATGTTGACGCGGGCCGTGCGGCCGACAAACCGGAGCTGGTGGGCGACATCGTGATGCACTGGACGCGCCTGGCAAAAGGGACGGCAACCGTTTGCTTTGCGTCGAACATCGCCCACAGCAAGCACATCGTCGAGCGCTTCGTTGCCACCGGCGTCGCCGCCGAACACATCGACTGCTACACCGACGAGGACGAGCGTAAAGCGATCCTGTTGCGTATCGAGACCGGCGAGACGCTGGTGATCTCCAACGTCGGCATTCTGTGCGAAGGCTGGGATTTTCCCGCCTGCAAAACGCTCATTCTTGCGCGGCCGACGAAGAGCCTGATCCGCTATCTTCAGATGGCTGGCCGTGTTCTGCGACCGCACGCGAGCAAAACGCGCGCACTGATCCTTGACCATTCCGGCACGGTCATCCGCCTAGGCTTTCCGACCGACGAGTTCGCGCTGGCGCTGGACGACGGGACGCCCAAAGATGGCCCCGCATCGCGACGGCGTGAAGCGCCATTGCCGAAGGCTTGCCCCTCGTGCAGCTATGTCAAAACGGTGCATAAATGCCCGGTGTGCGGCTTTGAACCTGAAAAGGCGGCCGAAGGCGTCGATGTGAAAGACGGTGAACTGGTCCTGCTCAAAAGGGACAAGGCTACCAAAATAAGCAAGCAGGATTTTTACTCGCAATTGATCGCGATCGCCGCAAGAACGGGTTACAGGCACGGCTGGATTAAGAACATGTATCACGCGTATTTCGGTGTGTGGCCGCGCGGACTAAACGATGTCGCAGCCGAACCGACGGCGCTGGTGACGGGCTTTTTGAAACACCTTCAAATCCGGCATGCCAAGTCGCGGGAGGTGCGCCATGCCGCCGCTTAGGGCCCGAACCGCAGACGCTGCTGCAGGGCGCTGGCCCGGCATCCTGCAATCGCTTGGTGTGAAGGCATGCTACCTGTGCGACAAGCACGGTCCTTGTCCTGTTTGCGTGGGCACGGACCGCTATCGATTCGATGACAAGGAAGGACGCGGTACATGGTTTTGTTCGCACTGCGGCTCGGGCGATGGCTTCGGACTGTTGCAGGGCATGTTCGGCTGGACCTTCAGCCAAGCTGCAAGGGAGGTCGACCGGATTGTCGGCACAGTGGCGGCCGGCGCCATCGTCGAGGCGCGCAGCGAAGCAAGCAAGGTCGAGGCGCTGAGGGCAGTCTGGAAATCCAGCATCGCCATCACCGTGGGTGACCCGGTTTGGATGTACCTGAACCGACGGATCGGGATCGACAAAATGCCTACCGATCTCCAGTTCCATCCGGGCCTGAAACACAGCGAGGGCGGCGTATATCCGGCGATGGTCGCATTGATGCGCTATCCAGATGGCACGGCGGCATCGATCCACCGGACCTATCTCACGGTGGACGGGCACAAGGCGCCGGTTCAGGATGTCAAAAAATTCATGCAGGGGAAACCGCTGCAAACGGCTTCGGTGCACCTCGGCGCGATCGCTCCACGCATGGGTGTGGGTGAGGGGATTGAAACGGCGCTGGCGGCCTCCAGACGCTTCGGCGTACCCGTTTGGGCCGCTACTAATGCAGTATTGCTTGAAGCGTGGATGCCACCGGCCGGTGTCATCGAAGTGCTGATCGCCGGTGACAACGACACCTCATACACCGGCCAAGCCGCAGCGTTTGCACTGGCCAAGCGGCTGCGACGCGAGGGGTACGCGGTGGAAGTGCATATCCCTGGCGTGGCAGGAACGGACTGGGCCGATGAAGGTCTCTAAACGATTTTTGAGGGATTTCGCCTATCTGGCCAATTATTACGGCTGGACGCCAGCCGACATTGAAAACATTAAGGCGCAGACCAGGGCCGATCCGGGACCGATGGCCAGTTATTGGACCACGCTGGCGAACGCGCATCGCGCCGGCTACGGGCAGACTCCAGCGAACAGGTTTATCCGGCTGCAAGCGTGGTGCGCAGCGAACGGCCACCCCACCCCCCCCCGTTTATCGCGGGAGATTGCAAACGAGCGCAAGTAAATTTTCTCCGTGATCTGTTGATTGAAATCGAGCAGCCGACGGACGGGGGACGCATTGGAATTATCAGGACCGTCGATAAAAGGTAAAGACATGGCAGGACCAAAGAAGGAAGTTGACTGGCTGGCGCTGGCGCTGGACTACCGCGCAGGAGTCAAGTCCATGCGCCTGCTGTCGAGTGAATATGGCATATCCACCGCGCGTATCGGGCAGGTCGCTGACGAACGCGGATGGTCGCGCGACCTGGCCGCAAAGATCAGGGCAAGGACACAAGCCAAGCTGGAAAGGTCGATACTGGACGGGATACTGGACACAGAAAAGGCGATTGCAGAAAGCGATGTTGTTGAGGTAAATGCGCAGATGCAGACATGCGTCATTAGGCAACACAGAGCCAATATTGCCCGCGCGCTCGCGCTCGCCATGTCGCTGCTCGAAGAATTGGAAATTGCTACCGGCGACAATGCGCTCCTGCGCGACCTAGGCAGGCTGATGCACGCGCCGGATGCCAACGGTAACGACAAGCTGAACCAGATCTACCGCAAGGTCATCACGTTGCCAAGCCGTGTCGATGTCATAAAAAAACTGTCCGACATACTCAAGGTCCTGATTGCGCTGGAGCGCGGAGCATTCGGTATCGATCGCAAAGAGGCAGACAACGGCGGCGCCATCGACGCACTCATCAAGCGGGTGATGATCAGGCAGCGCGCTGACTGCTTTTGATCAGGTTACAGGAAGGTGCAGAATCGATCATATTCGGGAAACGCGGCCGAAGGAGGGTGCAGGTAACCCGTTCGCGCCCACAACGATGCGAACAACTACGCGTTGATGCCGGGCCGATCTGCTGAACCGTGCGAATACGCCGCCTGCGCTTTAAGTCACTTTCCGATGGCATCCTCCGCATGCGCTGCGTCGTCGATGCCTGAATTGTCCGTAGTGTGTTGGCCGAACGATGGGCTAGTCGTACTGCATGGACCGAGTAGTTCTCGAAAATCGTTCTTGGCGCTCGATTTGAAGACCAGCGGTGCGCTGGAAGTCAACCGAATGCTCGCGGCAGTCGCTGACGGCTCAACCAGCTTGTGCTGAACAGGCATAACTGACGTCGCAGGTAATTCAATGTGAAAAGCAGCGGATCTATATTTAACCGTTTAGGCATTTTTCATCCATTTTAAATTATACATGGCAAGAATAATTAGTTATAATAAAGCCATCAAAAATTGAATGCCAAGGATTTACCCAGCTCCCGGTTCATGTTTTGCATTGAAGGAGAAATTTGAGGGTGGTTTTTTGTTCGGCGAGAGAGTGGATTCGAACCCAGCTCATTACACATAAAAATAACTGACACTTCCTTAAAGGGTGACCATGAGCGAGACTCGTCAGCATATGCTGCAAGCGATTACTTTGAAACTGCTTCCCGAGGACTGTTCATTCATCGGTAATAAATTCTTGTCGCAACTCATTCGTGTCGATGGGCTAGAGGTCTCCGAGGAAGAGTTACAAACTGCCCGCGATGCCCTTTTGTTGTCAGGCAGCATCATCAAGGGCAAAGGGCGTGGCGGGTCTACCGCGCGAGTTCCCGGGGAGGCCAGGCCCGATTTCGAGTTGAAAACCCAAAGCATTACACCTGACCTGCTGGCCGCCAAAGCTATCGCGAAAGCGCGCAAAACCAAAGTTGCACCACTGGCCAATACCGGTGAGCCGCAAGTGTTGAGCTACCGCCACCCTGACCGGCGTAAGAACAACCCCGAAGTAGGCTTGGTCAACGAAGTCAGCGACCCCGAGCAGGCCAAAACCCTTTGGTCCTTCGACCCGCACCTCGACCCCGTGCTGCAATTCGACTTCGCTCGTGCTGGTGCTGAAAAACTGATTGATGACGCGCTGACATGCAACGACCCCGCCGCCATACGCCACGCGCTGGAAACACTGCGCCGCATGAGTGCGCCGTATCTGCAGTGGACCGGCAAGGCTGAGCGCACTAGCTTCGAGGTCGATACCGTCAGCTTGCATGTGCATGAGCGCATTGACGCGATGAGCATCCTATCTGCGGTAAGCAAACGCCAAGGAAAGAAGGGCAATAAATCCGTTACTGCGGGTTTTCAGCCGGGCCTGTTTGAAGCGCCGTTTGAGAGCATGCCGCTGCGCTCAGCGGTGGATTTTTACAAGCATGACCGTGGCTGGGCTAACCGCTTAGTGGCGGGCGACAGTCTGCTGGTGATGAATAGTCTGCTGCAAAAAGAGGGCATGGCAGGGCAGGTGCAGATGATCTATATCGACCCGCCCTATGGCATCAAGTACGGCAGCAATTTTCAGCCGTTCACTAACAAGCGCGACGTGAAGGATCGCTCAGACGCCGACCTGACGCAAGAGCCCGAGATGATCAAGGCGTTTCGGGACACCTGGGAGCTTGGCATTCACTCGTATTTAACGTATCTGAGGGACCGACTGCTGCTGGCGAAGGATTTGCTGAGTGAGTCGGGTAGTGTTTTTGTGCAGATTGGGGATGACAATGTGCATTTGGTGCGCAACCTGATGGATGAGATATTTGGCCGTCAAGAATTTGTCGCCGAAATATTCGTTGAAAAAACTTCCGGCGCGGGAATGGACAATATTGACCGGGTGGTAGACGTTTTAATTTGGTACGCAAAAAACAAAAGCAACGTCAAATACCGCCAGCAGTTTGTAGAAAAAAAATTTCACCAGTACAGCTACGAATATAAGTTTAAAGCCAACAATACAGGTTATCGGCAGCGGCTTTCAAAAATTGAAATGGAAGAGGCCGAGCGAAGTGGGAATGCAGATGGGGTATTTGCAGTAAAGCCACTTACTTCTCAAACGAATGCTTCGACAACACTATATAAATTTTTATTTCGTGGAGTGCTTTATAAGTCTGGTAAGCGGCAATGGGCAACACCGTTATCCGGCATGGAGCGGGTTGCGAAATCAGGGCGGATCGAGCCTCGCGCATCATCGATTGGGCTTGTACGGTATTTCTCTGATTTTTTGGTCGCGCCGATTACAAACAGTTGGTCAGACACGGGCACTGGGTCGTTTACTGACGATAAGGTATATGTCGTCCAAACAGCGACCAAGGTTATCGAACGCTGCATGCTCATGACCACCGATCCCGGTGACCTTGTGCTCGACCCCACCTGCGGCAGCGGCACCACCGCCTACGCTGCCGAAAAGTGGGGTCGCCGCTGGATTACCTGCGACACCTCGCGCGTCGCCATCACCTTGGCCAAGCAGCGTCTGATGACCGCTAGTTTTGATTATTTCGCGTTGCGCTACCCGCATGAAGGCCTCAAGGGTGGTTTCATCTACAAGACCGTGCCGCACATCACGCTCAAGAGCATTGCCAATAACTGCGAGATTGACGTCATCTACGAGCGACTGCATCCGGGCATAGAGGCGGCGCTAGCCGAGTTCAACACAGGATTAGCTGTGGAGCCGCCCGCTGTGATTTTCACCGTCACTGACGGCGCCCGCAAGGGCCAAAAGCTAGTACTTGGTCAAAAAGGCATGGCGCTCCTGGAGTGGGAGGTGCCTTTTGACTATCCTGTCGGCTGGCCGCCTGAAGTGCAACCTTTGTTCGTGGCTTTTCACAACGCCTGCCAAAAGATGCAGGCCGAGATGGACCGTTCCATCGCCGCACTAGCTGACAATGAAACTTTGTACGACCAGCCCGAGAAGACCAAGAACAAGCTGCGTATCACCGGTCCGTTCACGGTCGAGGCCGTACCGTTTCCCACCGTGCTATCACTAGAAGAGCACGCTACGCAAGCACCACAAGGGCACGAGGCCGATTTGGCCATTGCCAGGACTGGCATCACCAGTCGCCAGCACAGTTGGCGTGACGAGCTGCTGAAAGCTGGCATTCGCGGGAAGGGCGGCCAGATGCTCAAGTTTGCAGAGCTGGAAGTGTTGCCAGGCACTACCTGTCTTCACGCCAGCGGTCACCTTGACAGTGGCGAGCGCGTCGTCATCAGCTTTGGCCCCGAGCATGGCGCGCTGGAGCAGCGCCAAGTGGAACACGCCTTGGGCGAGGCGGGCGAGTTGTTCCCTCGGCCTAAGATGATTGTGTTTTGTGCTTTTGCTTTTGACCCCGAAGCGGCCAAAGACATTGATGCGCTGAAAGGCATCACGGCGCTGAAGGCGCAGATGAACACCGATATGCTGACCGAAGACCTGAAAAAGGCCAAGTCCACCAACCAGAGTTTTTGGCTCATGGGCCAGCCAGATGTGCATTTGTCGCAAACTAAAGCGGGCTTGTGGCAGGTCGAGGTCAATGGCTTTGACTATTTCGACACTGCCAAGGGCGAGCTGGTCTCCGGTGGCAAGGCCAAGATTGCCGCCTGGTCGCTTGACACCGACTACGATGGTCGTTCGCTCTTTCCACACCAGTTCTTTTTCCCGATGGCGGGCAAAGACGATGGCTGGATGAAGCTGAAAAAAGACATCCGCGCCGAGCTGGACGAAGACTTGCTCAAGCACTTTGTCGGCACCGTGTCGCTGCCATTTGAGGCGGGAGCCAACAACATCGTTGCGGTGAAAATTGTGGACGACCGGGGCATCGAGTCGCTCAAAGTGATGAAGCTGGTGGTTTCCACCGCTGCCGTTTGAAGTGGCCGCCATGAGTGCCCCCACCTCCTTGATCATCAACTCCGCGTTTGTTGAACCGCAGCAGCATTGGGCTGAGAACACTGACCGCACTTTGCGCTTAGAGGCAAAACGCCGCCCGGCTGGTTATGAAATCATCGACACCCGCGAAAACACCCGCCGCCAGGTGGCGATTCCGCTGGTGGACGACATTCGCCAGCGTGTGAATCAATGGCGTGCCGACGGCTGGCCGGGCACAACGGCAGTCACCTTGGAGCTGCTCACGCACTGGTGGGATTTGGATCAGGTGTCCCGGCGCCAGTATCCATTTTATTTTTGCCAGCTCGAAGCCATTGAAACCCTAATCTGGTATTCCGAAGCTCAGCCTGAGTACCGTCAAGGCATTAGCGTGCAAGGCGACGGCGGCGCTTTTGAGCGGCTGTGCAGCAAGATGGCTACGGGGTCCGGCAAGACCACCGTGATGGCCATGATCATAACTTGGCAAGTACTCAATGCGCTAACCTACCCAAAGTCGCCACGAAAATATTCCAGTGCGATATTTTTGGTTGCACCAGGCCTGACGGTGAAATCGCGCCTGCAGGTGCTAATGCCGGGTAACACCGAAAATTATTACGACAGCTTTGAGTTGTGCCCGTCCGAGGCAATGCGCCAAAAACTCAACCGTGCCGACGTGCTAATTGAAAACTGGCACACCCTGATGCCGCTCAAGGTGCAAGAACGGTCAGTGGTCAAAAAAGGCAAGGAAAGCGACGAGGCATTTACGAAGCGAGTGCTGCGCAAGTTGGCCATCCACAAAGACCTGCTCATCATCAATGATGAAGCGCACCATGCCTACCGCACCCCTGCTGACGTTAAAATCAGCAAGGCCGAAGCGAATGCGCTAGGTATTGATCTGGACGAGGCTACCCGTTGGGTGGAGGGACTGGACCGTATTCACAAGACGCGGCGCATCGCCCGCTGCTTTGACTTGTCTGCCACACCCTTTGCACCGACCGGGCGCACGAACACCGAAGCCGGTTTGTTCAGCTGGGTCGTATCTGACTTTGGACTGAATGACGCCATTGAGGCAGGTCTGGTCAAGACCCCGCGTGTGGTAATCCGCGACGACGCCAAGCCCAACGCGCAAACCCTGCGTCCTAAGTTGTACCACCTGTACCGCGAGCTCGAGGTGGCCGAAGATTTGAATCGCAAGGCCGCAGCCCATGAGACGCTGCCCGTTCTAGTGCAGCAGGCCTACACCCTGTTGGGCGCCGACTGGCGCGCCACGGCAGCAGACTGGGCTGCCCTAGGCCACTTGTCACCACCGGTGATGTTGACCGTCTGCAACCGCACCGAGACGGCTGCACGGGTCGAGCACTATTTCGCCAAGGGACTGGCCGAATGGCCCGAGCTGCATAACGCCGCGCGCACATTTCGCGTCGATTCCAAGGTGTTGGAAAAAGCCGAGCTGGGGGAAGCGGCCAGCGCCGACAAAGACTATGAACTGCGTTTGAAAGAGATCATTGAAGCAGCGCGCATTCCAGAGTCGCGCAAAGAAATCCTGCGTGTCATGAAGAAGGAAGAGCTGCTGCGCGAGCTAGTGGACACTGTGGGAAAACGTGAGCAGGCTGGGCAAGACTTGCAAAACGTCGTGTCTGTGGCCATGCTGTCTGAGGGCTGGGATGCCAAAAATGTCACTCACATCATGGGCCTGCGGGCGTTTACCAGTCAGCTTTTGTGTGAACAAGTTATTGGCCGGGGTTTGCGTCGTGTAGCTTATGACAAGGATGACAACGGCTTGTACATGCCCGAATTCGTCAACGTGTTTGGCGTGCCGCTGTCGATCGCCATGCAACTCGGCGGCGATGGTCCGCCCCCGCCGCCGCCAAAACCTAGTACCCAGATCGAATCCCTTAGTGCGCGCAATGTTTTCGAGATCAAATGGCCCAACATCTTGCGTGTTGATCAGGTGGTGCGCCCGCAGCTAGTGGTGGAGTGGAGCAAAGTGGGGGTTCTCAAAATCGACCCGTCCAGCGTAGCCCTGCATGCCGACATTGCTCCTGCCTTGGGTGGTGCCGCTGACTGGAGCCAGGTTAAAACCATCGACCTAGAGCAGTTGCCAGAAGAATTTCGCCTGCAACGGCTGGTGTTCAAGGCCGCGCAGCGAGCATTTGAAATGTTGCAAGAGCAGTTCAAGGGCCGGCGTGAATACCTGCTGTTCCAACTGGTGCGATTGGTGGAAGTATTTTTGACATCAAACAAAATCGATATCCCTTCGCTGTTCCACCAAGAGCCACTGCGCAAACGGATTTTGTTCTCTTTGCACATTGACCTGATCACCCAGCATTTGATGCAATACGTAATTGAGCAAAACACTCTGCAGTTGGAGCCTGTCTTTGACGGCGAGAGGCCGATTGGCAGCACGCGCGACATGCGTACATGGTACACAACCCGCATTGTCGAGCCGACCCAGCATTCGCAGATCAGCCATATTGTGGTCGATAGCGGCTGGGAGAAATACGCAGCAAATGTGACTGAGACGCACCCTAAGGTCGCAGCCTGGGCTAAGAATGATCACTTAGGATTTAGCATTCTTTACCTGTGGAATGGCTCTAAGAGAAAGTACATTCCCGATTTCTTGATACGTTACAAGTCCGGCAAGACGCTGGTTTTGGAAATCAAAGGTGTGGATTCACCACAGGATCAGGCGAAGCGTGCCGCGTTGGCGCAATGGGTGAACGCAGTCAACGCACATGGTGGGTTTGGCACTTGGGTGTGGGATGTAGTGGTTGGGGACGCAGCAGGGATGCATGATGTGGTTGATCATCATTGTTGATAGAAGAAACATGCAACGTATTTTTTAGGCAGCGCTGGCGCACTATAAAAACCCATCTGGTCAATTCCTCCGGCAGCACAGCGTAGTTTTCTGGTTGGGAACTGCGTTCTCCGACAGCAGGAGGCATTTTGCACGCTTGTTTTGGTTTTGTAAGCGACCTCGACAATCGTTCCGCTATCGTCGATGCTGTAATTTCCGTGCAGTGACTGACCTGCGCTGACCTCGCTGGCGGTTAGGATGTCACGCCAACAGGGACTACTAAAGTACGCTCGGAAGCCAGATTTCCCCCTAACTACGTGGCGGTGGGGGCACACACAGTCTGAAATAGCCTGCGCCAAGAGCTACGGCAAGATGGAAGAGCGACCATTAAAAACGGTGCCGACTAGCGCGTGGAAGTTGCCACCGAGTACGCGGCATGAGCAAGCGTCTGTGATCCACCAATGGCATATGCCTGTGGCGTCTCAATATTTCTAAGATGAGACAGTACTCTTTGACGATAAAAAGCCACAAACTAATGTGGCTTTTTAGAAAAGTTTTCTACCAGGAAAGCATTTTGGCGTTTTGCAGTACCTGCCGTACGATATTTTGATGCTCATCTTCCTGCCTAGTAGACTGTGCCACACTTCGACGGTGCCCGAAAACTACTTGAACAACATTTGACTGTAGGTCCACAGTTTCAATGGCAACAGGTGTTGCAGGGTCGCCAAATTCCAGCATCAGCTGACTGGGTACTTCGTGAGTAGTTGACATCACCCCTCCCCCATGTTTGTATTGTGGTTCCGATCTTCGCTTACTAGAATCGGTTTGTCAATCGAAATGGCTTCTAGGCCAGCTATTTGCTCGACTAAATGCTCTACCGCTTTTGCTTCGAAATCTTGATAGCTATCCAAGTATTCTGGAACCATTTTGTCTGCTTCTTGCACTTTAATGGGCACAAATTTACCAGCAGAATTTTTCCTCGATTGCGCTCTAAACATGTTGTGAAACTGTCTTGGTGCGACACCTTCAAAATGCAAAAATTCAACTTTTTTTGGAGCCGCATCCTGCGTAGGTTCGATTTCAAAAGCGATGGCGTCGGAATGCAATTCCTTGGCTAAGCTTTTTTCGTAGGGTTCTACGTAGAAGACGCGAGCTATCCCCGCGGCAACAATGTGTCTAGCGCAACTATGGCAGGGGAATGTAGTCGTGTACAGCGTCGCCCCTTCTGTGCCTGAGCCACCGATTCTCGACAACGACACTATTGCGTCCATCTCCGCATGAACTGATCGAGAGAACTCGATGAGCCCGCCCAAACGAGTATTGTTATAGATTGACTCTAGGAGACTTGTTCTGTCTGGCATCGAAAGAGTGACTGGAGTGCTTGCGCCGGCAAGTGAAGCATCAATGATGCCGCCAATCTCATCCTGAAGTTTACGCTTGTGCAAGTCATTGAAGCATTCTTGTCCATCCCTGTGTACACAGCGCATGTCTGTGCCATTGAAGGACGAATTGTAAAGACCTCCTCCAGATTTTGGCACATCGTTGCACCCAGTAGCAATAACTTCACCGGTTGGGGTGGCAATCGCAGCTCCAACTTGGCGTGACAGGCATGCAGACCGTAAACTTGCACAGTAAGCAGAGTACATCCCATGTTCGGAGTCTGTTGGCGTCACGCTTTTGTCACCATGGATTAGGTCAAGAAAACGATTTACCTTGCGTTTCTTTTCATCAATGGTAGTGGCATCGTTTCGGATGAAATAGTCGGCTAAGTGAAGGGTTTTATCCAATTGCTGACCACCTTTTCCCCCTTCAGACCTATCGATTTCCATCAAAGCTACAATTTCGCCAGAGGTTACAGACTCTCCTTCCAAAGCAGTTGCCCGCGCATCATAGATGCGTGTGACACCAGCCAGAAAAAAGAGGTTTCGGTATACAGTTCGCAGCAGCGCAACTTCTTCAGGTCGCTTAACTTGGTCAATAAGGTAAGCTACTCGACCGGGCACAATGGTTTCGCCATCACCGACCGCCCCAGCCTTTTCCATTGCTCGACGTGTCCTGTCAACGGCAATTTCCTGAGCAGCATATTCGGCGAGAATTGCAGGATTTTTGCTTCGTTGGCGGAGTTCCTTGCCGGCTTCCTGTAAACGCCTATATCTAGACCGTCGCGCTGACGATCCTTGCTCCGGCAACCATTCGACTACCAATTTTTCGGCAATTGCTTTTTCAAGGAATTTGCTCAGCTTAATGTGAACAACGTCGGTATATCCTCGTTCCTTCAATCGCTCAATCATTCCACCAATCAAATTAGAGATGCCGCAACCCATTGGGCCAGCAAAAGCTATGATTAGCTCGTTTGATTGCCGACTGGCGAATTTCTCACCTAAAGACTTGTCGGCAATGCTGGGGCTTTTCCCAGCAATAGGAGTGGGTTTCAGTGCAACCGCCATTTGGGTTCCCATCTATATAAAATTATATTGATAGGTTAGCACTTTCGCTCACGAAAACATTCAAAATAAGCATCAATTTACTAACTTTGCGGCTGGACGTTGTCAATTTGCACGTATCAAGTGCTCGCTCAGAATAAATTGTGGAAATGGATGTGGGTCTGGCCAGATGCGATTGCTCACCGCCTGATCCGCCACGGTGCGAGCATTTGTCACGGCCTACGCAACGCCGCAGCACGCCGACCAGGGCCACAGACACCAAGAAAATCTTTTTAAGTAGGTGCTTCGCACCCAAAATATTTGATTGGTTCCGGGTTACTTTCGAATTCACTCAGTTACTTGCCAGGAAAACCTACATGGTGCCTACACCGCGCCAATAAAGCAAAAAGCCCAACCATAGTGGCTGGGCTAAGTGCTTGATTCTATTGGTGCCGACTGCCGGTTTCGAACTGGCCACCTGATGATTACAAATCAACTGCTCTACCAAATGAGCTAAGTCGGCGTGAGGCAACATTATACCGCTATTTGATGATGGTCAGCGTCGGGCGGCCGCCTTTTTTGGGCGGCTCATTGGGATCGTCGGAAATTGACGACTGCGCGGTGACCGGCTTTTTGGCGGCCGCGGTGGGCACCGATGCCAGGGCTGGTGCGGCGCTGACCGGGCTGTCGGTGGCGGACGCGCTGGTGCTGTCGGCGGCAGATCCCGTGACCTCGAAGGCCATGCCCTGGCCATTTTCGTTGGCGTAGATGGCCAGCACGTTGTGCACCGGCACGTAGATTTCGCGCGACACGCCACCGAAGCGGGCGTGGAAGTGCACGGCGTCGTTGTCCATCTTCAGCCCGGAGGTCGCGCCGAAGCTGATGTTGAGCACGATTTCGCCTTTCTTCACGTATTCCATCGGCACCGTCGTCGAGGCGTCGACCTTGACCGCCAGGTAGGGCGTGAAGCCGCTGTCGGTGCACCATTCGTAGATGGCGCGCAGCATGTAGGGTTTGGTTGAGATGTCTGGCATGTTCTAAAGATGAAATGGATACGGCTTTGCACGCCAGTCTACTGCGATTCGCCGATTGGCGTCGCCGACCGGCGTGCGGATACGGCCAGTTGCCAGTTAACGGCGCATGACCTTCTCGGACGGCGTCAGCGCTTCGATATAGGCAGGACGCGAGAAGATGCGTTCGGCATATTTCATCAACGGCGCTGCCGTTTTCGACAGTTCGATGCCGTAGTGATCGAGGCGCCACAGCAACGGCGCGACCGCGACGTCGAGCATCGAGAATTCGTCGCCGAGCATGTATTTGTTTTTCAAGAACAACGGCGCGAGCGTGGTCAGGCGGTCGCGGATTTCGGCGCGCGCCTTGTCGTGGCTCTTGTCGTTGGCCTTGGCGCGCTCGCTCTCGAGCACGTGGACATGGACGAACAACTCTTTTTCAAAGTTGAACAGCATCAGGCGGGCGCGCGCGCGCATCAACGGATCGGCCGGCATCAGCTGCGGGTGCGGGAAGCGCTCGTCGATGTACTCGTTGATGATGTTCGATTCGTACAAAATCAGTTCGCGCTCGACCAGGATCGGCACCTGGCCGTACGGGTTCATCGTCGAAATGTCTTCCGGCTTGTTGAACAGGTCGACGTCGCGCACTTCGAAGTCCATGCCTTTTTCAAACAGGACCAGGCGGCAGCGTTGGGAAAATGGGCACGTGGTGCCGGAGTAGAGAACCATCATTTTATAGTTCCTTAGAAACAAAGGGGGTGAAACGTCGTACGGTCCACCCCAAAGTGATCGCCCGCGCACTGCGCGGACATTGAATAATTTACTTAACGTTTTTCCAGTACGACGCCGACAGGCGCCAGCACAGCAGCGAGAAGATCGACAGGAACAGCAGCACCCACACGCCGAGCCGCTTGCGCGTGCCCTGGGCCGGCTCGGCCATCCACTCGAGGTAATACACCAGGTCGGCCGTTGCGATGTCGAAATCGTTGGCGCTCATGCTACCCGGCTTGACCATCTCGTAGCCGGCGAACTTGTGCACCGTCTTGGCGGGATCGTGCGGGTCTTTTTCTTCCACCATCTTCACCGTGCGCACGCCCTGCAGTTGCCACATGGTGTGCGGCATTGCCACGTTCGGCAACACCATGTTGTTCCAGCCGGTTGGCCGGGTGTCGTCCTTGTAGAAGCTGCGCAGGTAGGTGTACAGGTAATCGCCACCGGTGCCGGCGGAGGACGCCTTGGCGCGCGCGATCACCGACAGATCCGGCGGAATCGCGCCGAACCAGGCTTTGGCGTCGGCCGGACGCAGCGCGACGGTCATGACGTCGCCCACTTTCTCGCCCGAGAACAACAGGTTGTTCTTGATCTGATCGTCAGTCAGCCCGATGTCCTTGAGGCGGTTGTAGCGCATGGACGCCGCCGCGTGGCAGTTCAGGCAGTAATTGACGAACAGCTTGGCGCCGTGTTGCAGCGACGTCACGCTGCCGCGTTCCGGTGCCTTGTCGAGCGGAAAGCCGCCTTCGCTGGCGCATGCCAAGGCGGGCAGCAAGGCCAGGATGGCGATCAGTGTTTTCGGAAAATTCATGGGATGGTCCTTGATGTGTCAATTAGTGCGGATGAAACGTCACACGTTTAGGCACCGGCTTGAAGCGGCCCATCGTACTCCACCAAGGCATCAACAGGAAGAAGCCGAAATAGATCAGCGTGCAGACCTGCGACACCACGCCGCCGATCGGGCTCGGCGCCCGGGTGCCGAGATAGCCGAGCGTGACGAACGCGAAGCCGAACAGCGCGTACACATATTTGTGCCAGTCCGGGCGGTAGCGGATCGACCTGACGGGCGAATGGTCCAGCCATGGCAGGGCGGCGAGGATCATCACCGACGCACCGAACAGCACCACGCCCCAGAACTTGGCGTCGAGGATCGCCGGCAGCATGCCGATGATCATCAAGAGGCCGATTACGGCGATGATTGCCTTGGTCTTGAACGCCAGGCGCGACTTGAGGAAGACGAACACGACATAGGCGGCAACGACGGCCATCAGCACGTACATGAAGTCAGCCGTAATGGCGCGCAGCACCGAGTAAAACGGCGTGAAATACCAAGTGGGGGCGATGTGCAGCGGTGTCTTGAGCGAATCGGCCGGGATGAAGTTGTTGTACTCGAGGAAGTAGCCGCCCATTTCCGGGGCGAAGAACACCACGGTGCTGAAGATCACCAGGAACACCGACACGCCGAACAGGTCGTGGAAAGTGTAGTACGGATGCGACGGCACGGCGTCGAGCGGGTGGCCGTCCGGTCCCAGCGTGTCTTTCACTTCGATGCCGTCCGGGTTGTTCGAGCCGACTTCGTGCAGCGCGATCAGGTGGGCGGCAACCAGGCCAAGGATCACCAGCGGAATGGCAATCACGTGGAAGGCGAAGAAGCGGTTCAGGGTGGCGTCGGAGACGACGTAGTCGCCGCGGATCCACAGCGACAGGTCGGGCCCGATCAGCGGGATGGCGCCGAACAGGTTGACGATCACCTGGGCGCCCCAGTACGACATCTGGCCCCATGGCAGCAGGTAGCCGAAGAAGGCCTCGGCCATCAGCGCCAGGAAGATGGCGAAGCCGAACAGCCAGATCAGCTCGCGCGGCTTGCGGTACGAGCCGTAGATCAACGCGCGCGTCATGTGCAGGTAGATCACGATGAAGAACGCCGACGCTCCCGTCGAGTGCATGTAGCGCACCAGCCAGCCCCACGGCACTTCGCGCATGATGTATTCGACCGAGCCGAAGGCCAGGGTGGCGTCCGGCTTGTAGTGCATCGTCAGGAAGATGCCGGTGACGATCTGCAGCACCAGGATCAGGGTCGCCAGGACGCCGAAGATGTACCAGAAGTTGAAGTTCTTGGGAGCGTAATACGTGCCCCACTGGTCGTTCCACAGTTTGGTCAGCGGGAAGCGGTCGTCGATCCAGCCGACTGCCTTTTCGGCAGCGGGGGCGTCGGCCGGGAATTTGGTTTCTTTAAAAGCTGCCATGATTATGCCTCGCCTTTCTCGTCTTTGCCAATCACGATCCGGGTATCGGACAGGTACATGTAAGGCGGCACGTCGAGGTTGGATGGCGCCGGCTTGTTCTTGAACACGCGCGCGGCGAGGTCGAAGGTGGAACCGTGGCAAGGGCACATGAAGCCGCCGGTCCAGTCGTCCGGCAGCGACGGCTGGGCGCCTTCGGCAAACCGCGGCGATGGCGAGCAGCCCAGGTGCGAGCAGATGCCAACCACCACCAGCACTTCCTTGTGCTCGGCGCGCGAACGGGTCTCGTTCTTGGCGTATTCAGGCATGTCGAGCTGGTAGATCTTGTCCGAATGCGGGTCGGCAACCTTGTCGTCGTTCTTTGCCAGCGACGCCATCATTTCCGGCGTGCGGCGCAAAATCCAGACCGGATTGCCACGCCATTCGACGACTTTCATGGTGCCGGGCGCAACGTCCGAGATATCGACTTCCACTGGCGCGCCGGCAGCCTTGGCGCGTTCCGATGGCTGGAAAGTACTGACCAGGGCGCCTGCCGTGGCTAAACCAACAACTCCGCCAGCTGCGCAGGTGGCGACCATCAGCCCACGGCGACCCGGATCGACCAGTTTTTCGTTTTTCATACCAACCCCAATCAGTCAAAAGGCGAAATCTTCAGAAGCCGTGCAGAGCTCCTAACAACCTTAAATTATAAGGGAAGCAGCAAGCGATTTAAAGAAAAAATGTTGCAACAGGCTTAACCCGGGAAATTTATCCGGTGTTTCCAGCCTTGTTTTGTGCACGATCGCTGCAAATGCGTCAAAAACCGGCGCCAAGCGTTGAACCGAATGGCATTCTGTGCTTTCTAACGGTGGCGATGTCGGCCTGGCCGTCGCACCGAACTGCAGCTGCCACCACCGGAGAGCATCATGAGCATGATGGGCGAATTCAAACTGTTTGCCATGAAAGGCAATGTCGTCGACCTGGCGGTCGGCGTGATCATTGGCGCCGGGTTCGGCAGGATCGTCGATGCGCTGGTGCAGGACATCATCATGCCGCCCTTCAGCCGGCTGTTCGGCGGCCTCGATTTCGCCAATTATTACCTGCCGCTCAATGGCCAGAACATGGCGCTGCCGCTGAGCGAGGCGAAAAAGGCCGGCGCGGTCTTAGCCTACGGCAACTTTTTGACCGTGCTGATCAATTTCGTCATTCTTGCCTTCATTATTTTTCTGATGGTGCGCGCGACGAACCGCGTGCGCCGCTCGGCAGCGCCGGTGGTTGTCTCCGAAGACGTGCTGCTGCTGCGAGACATCCGCGATTTGCTGCGCCGTCAGGGTTGATTGCAGGGTTGATTACAGGGTTAATTACCAAAGGGTTGAATCGTTGATGCGTCGCTTCTGGCTGCTGTTTGCGCAAACCGTCACCATCGCTCTCGGGCTGTACATGGTGGTGCAAGGCATGCAGCCGGGCTGGCTGTCCGGGGTGGCGCCGCGGCTGCAGCCGATCGGCCCGGCCACGCCGGTCGGGGTGCTGCAGGCGCCGCCGCAGTCGCAGCCGAGCGCCGGCAGCTACCGCGACGCCGCCGGGCGGGCAATGCCGGCGGTGGTCAACATCCTCACCAGCAAGGCGCTGCGGCGCAACCATCCGCTGCTGCGCGACCCGTTGTTTCGCAAGTTCTTCAACGAGCGCCCGCCGCGCGACGAGCGGCAGTCAAGCCTCGGCTCGGGCGTCATCGTCAGCCCCGACGGCTACATTCTCACCAACAACCACGTCGTCGCCGCGGCCGACGAGATCGAAGTGGTGCTGGCGGACGGGCGCAAGGCGCCCGCCAAGGTGGTCGGCACCGATCCCGAGACGGACCTGGCGGTGATTCGCATCGCCGCCAGCAACCTGCCGGTGATCGTGCTTGGCCACGCCGAGCAGGCCCGGGTCGGCGACGTCGTGCTGGCGATCGGCAATCCGTTTGGCGTCGGCCAGACGGTTACCATGGGCATCATTTCCGCCGTCGGGCGCAACAACTTGCACATCAACCAGTTCGAAAATTTTATTCAGACCGACGCCGCCATCAACTTCGGCAACTCGGGCGGCGCGCTGATCGACACCAGCGGCAACCTGATCGGCATTAACACGGCGATCTACTCGCAAACGGGCGGCTCGGTCGGCATCGGCTTTGCGATTCCCGTCACCACCGCCAAGTCGGTGATGGAGGCAATCATCAAGAACGGCCAGGTGGTGCGCGGCTGGATCGGCATCGAGTCGCAGGACATCACGCCGGAACTGGCCGACAGCTTCGGGCTCGGACGCCAGAGCGGCGCCATCATCGCCGGCGTGGTGCGCAACGGCCCGGCCGACCGCGCCGGCATGCGCCCCGGCGACATCCTGCTGGCAGTGCAGGGCAAGCTTGTTGGCGACACCCGCCAGATGCTGGTCCTGATCGCCCAACTGGCGCCGGGCGCGACGGCGCAGATGACGGTGATGCGCAAGAACCGCCAGTCGACGCTTGACGTGACGGTCGGCAAGCGGCCACGCGCGGTGGCCGAGCCCGAGTAGGTGGCCGGGGAAGCGGACAAAGTCAGGCGAAGTCAGGCAAAAGTCAGTTAAAAAAACAGGCCGGAGTCAGGTAAGATTCGGCTATCTCCATGACCTCGAAGCCGATCCATGCACCTGCGCGACCTGACCCAGTTTCTCGCCGAGCTGAGCGAGAACAACAGCCGTCCCTGGTTCATCATGAACAAGCCGCGCTACGACATCCTGCGCGAAGAATTTCTTGTTGTCGTCACCGCGCTGATCGCGGAACTGGGCAAGTTCGACCGGCAGGTGGCCGGCTGCAACCCGAAAAAGGCACTGTTTCGCATCAACCGCGACATCCGTTTTGCCAACGACAAGCGGCCGTACAAGACGAGTTTTTCAGCCGGCATCGCGCCGAACGACCAGCGCCGGCCGAGTGCGGGCGCCGGGCCGACGTATTTTTTCCAGATCGAAGACGGCAAACTGAAGTTCGGCGCCGGCGAATACATGCCGCCGGCGCCGCGCCTGAAGGCGATTCGCCAGCACGTGGTCAACGATGCGACAGGGTTTGCCAAAGTATTGAAAAATAAACAGCTGCGGGCCACCTTCGGCGACCTGCTCGCCGACGACAAGCTGCAGCGTGCGCCGAAAGGCTTCGATCCGGCCGATCCGCACCTCGCGTACCTGAAGCTGAAAGGTTTTTTTGTCTGGACTGAAGTTGCGCTGGAACGCAACGCGCCGGAACGGCTGGTGCCGCAACTGGCGCAGGGATTCAAGGACGCGTTCGCGCTGGTTGCCTGGCTGCGCGGCGTCAACGAGCATGTCGATGCGGCGGCGCCCGCCGCCACTGTTCCTGCTGCCGCTGCTGCTTGAATTTACAAGCCTTCATTGACCTTCACCACGGGAACCTCATATGGCCTTGCACCACGCAGCATCGGGAGACAAGATCGCCCTGTCGCGCAGCGACGACGATATCGCTTTTTTCACTTCGGTCGCCCTGGCCAAGACGCCCCACATGGAATTGATCCGCATGGTGCTGCCGAAGGAGCGTCCGATGCCAGAACACAAGGTCGACGGCGAAATGACGCTGCAATGCCTCGAAGGCGAGATCGATGTCGACGCCCACGGCCGCATCGTCACCCTGAAACCGGGCGAGATGCTGTACCTGGCCGGCGGCGTACCGCACTCGGTGCGGGCAATCGACGATGCGGTGGCCCTGATGACGATCCTGCTGACCCACCCGCACGACGCCGGCCCGACCAGCAAAAACCAGAACGTGCTGGCCTAGTTTTTCGGTTCAGGCCGCTCGGGCCGCTCAGGCAGACTCGCCGCGCGGGTCCCTCGCCAGCAACTGCGCCACCATCGCGCGCGGGTCGTCGCCGTCGAACAGCACGCCGGCCACCGCGTTGGTGATCGGCATGTCGACGCCAAGGCGGCTGGCCAGTTCGCGCACCGCGCGCGCGCACGGCACGCCTTCGGCAACATGGCCCAGTTCGGCGACGATGGCGTCGAGCCGTTTGCCGCGCGCCAGTTCAAGGCCGACGCGGCGGTTGCGCGACAGGTCGCCGGTGCAGGTGAGGATCAGGTCGCCCATCCCGGTCAAGCCCATGAAAGTGCCGAGCTTGCCGCCCAAGGCAACGCCGAGGCGGGTGATTTCAGCCAGCCCGCGGGTGATCAGCGCGGCGCGCGCATTCAGGCCTAGGCCCAGGCCATCGGCCGCGCCAGTGGCGATCGCCAGCACGTTCTTGACCGCACCGCCGACTTCGACGCCGACCAGGTCGTCGCTCGAATACACCCTGATATTGCCGCCGTGAACAAGAGTAACCACGCGCTCGCGCAACGCCGGCGAATCGGAAGCAACCGTCAGGGCGCACGGCAAGCCGCGCGCCACTTCCTGCGCGAACGACGGGCCCGATAACGCCGCGCCGGCCACCTGCTCGCCCAGCACCGCGCGCACCACCTGGTGCGGCAGCAGGCCGGTGCCGTTTTCGAAGCCCTTGCACAGCCACACGAGGTTTGGCATCGGCGTCGACGTCGATCTCGACATGGCCTTGAGCTGTTCGAGCAGCGGGCGCAGGCCGGCCACCGGGCAGGCGGCGATCAGCAGCGGCGCGCCGGCACCGGCAGCACCGGCAGCACCAGTCACATGGCCGACCGCGGCATCCAGATCGGCCGTCACGCCAAGTGCCGGCGGCAGCGCGAAGCCGGGCAGGTAGGCACGGTTTTCCCGCGCTTGCGCAACGGCTGCCATCGCAGCGCCGTTGCGGCCCCACAGCAGCACGTCGTGGCGGGCGGCAAGCGCGATGGCGACCGCGGTGCCCCAGGCGCCTGCGCCCAGTACGGTGATTCTGGCTGGTAATTGTTTGATGTTCTGCATGGGACCCCAGAGGGTGGCAAATCAGATGCCCCAAACGTCGGCGGCCTGGATGACGCCGGCGATGCAGTTCTTGTCGCGCACCGGGCGCCGCAGGAACGCTTGCGGATCGACCAGTTCTCTCGGCACGCCCGACATCGGGCGGGGAAGGTTCATGGACAATACCGTTGGCTGGGAAAAAGTGCGGGAGGGCAGTGCCCGTCCCGCGTGCATGGCCCGGGTTTGCGGGCGATGGCAGGTGTTACTGGATGTGTACTCGACGATTACTGAACCGTGACGTCGACTGGCGCACCGGCACCAGCTTCTGCCAGGGCGGCGCGTCGCTGTTGGTAGAACACTTCGAAGTTGATCTCGGCGAGGTGAACTGGCGGGAAGCCGGCACGGGTGATGATGTCGGCGATGTTGCCGCGCAGGTAAGGGTAAACAATATTCGGGCAGCCGATTCCCAGCAGTGGATCGAGCTGGTCTTCAGGAATGTTGCGCGCTTCAAAAATGCCGGCTTGCTTGCCTTCAACCAGGAAAGCGACCTTGTCCTTGACCTTGGCGGTCACGGTGATCGTCACGGTCGACTCGTAGATGCCGTCGGTAATTCGCTCGGCGCCAACGTCGAGCGACACTTCGATGGTCGGCGCTTCCTGCTCGAGGAAGATCGACGGCGAGTTCGGCTGTTCCAGCGACATGTCTTTCAGGTACACGCGCTGGATTTGAAATACGGGTTGCAGGTTTTCGTCAGACATGGAACGCTTTCGTTGAGGAAGAAGAAGAACGGCGCAGCGCCGTTCCAAATGTGCTTGGGACCAAACGCGACGGTAATTGTATCAAAACCAACAGGTTTGCAATAGGTGCGCGCTGAGCGCAGACGGTTTTGCGGCAAATGGGCGCGGAATCGGGATCAAACGCCTCGTAACAAGGGATCAAGGCGTCCGGCCTGATCGAGCGCATACAAGTCGTCGAACCCGCCGACGTGGGTGGCGCCGACATAGATTTGCGGCACGCTGCGGCGACCGGTTTTTTGCATCATCACAACGCGCTGCTCGGGATCGAGGTCGACCCGGATGCGTTCGATGTCGGTGACGCCTTTCGCTTCGAGCAAGCGCTCGGCGCGCACGCAGTACGGGCAGCTTGCGGTGTGGTACAGGATGACATGGGCATGGGGTGTCACGGGAACTCCTCGGTTTTTACTTGACGATTACTTTGCAGTTACTTTACAGTTACTTTGCGATTACTTCACAGTTACTTTGCAACCGGCAAGCCCGCCGCTTGCCACGCCGTCAGGCCGCCTTCGAGGCTGACGACGTCGTTGAATCCGGCCGCCGCAAGTTGCCGGACCGCCTTGTCGGCGCGGGCGCCGCTCTGGCACACCACCACCAAGGCGCGCGCTTTCGATTTCTCGAGTTCGCCGATTCGTGCGCGCAAGTCTGCCAGTGGAATGTTTTTCGCGTCGCGCAAATGCCCAAGCGCAAACTCTTGCGGGGTGCGGACGTCGACGATGGTGCTCTTGCCGCGGTTAATCAACTGCGTCACCTGCAGCGCCGAAGAGCGCTTGCCGCGCGGCTGCAACGCCGGCCACAGCAGGGCGCCGCCGGAGATCAGCACCAGCGCGACGGTAAAAATATGGTCAATAATGAATTTCACAAAGGTTCCAATGGGCTAAGTCAATCCGCGCATTATAAAATAGAAGCTGGAACCAAATAAATTCGCCGCATTTTTTTCGCCGCGCTCCTGTTCACCTCTTCTTGAAGAAGCTTATGTACAAAATCGTTTTGATGCGCCACGGCGAATCCACCTGGAATCTGGACAACCGTTTCACCGGCTGGACCGATGTCGACCTGACCGCCAAAGGCGAAGCCGAGGCAAGGCAGGCCGGCAAGCTGCTCAAGGACGCCGGCTTCAGCTTCGACCTGGCCTACACCTCGGTCCTCAAGCGCGCCATCCGCACGCTGTGGCTGACGATGGAAGAGATGGACATGGTCTGGCTGCCGGTGGTCAATGACTGGCGCCTCAACGAGCGCCACTACGGCGCGCTGCAAGGCCTCGACAAGGCCGAGACGGCGGCCAAATACGGCGACGCGCAAGTGCTGGTATGGCGCCGCAGCTACGATACGCCGCCGCCGCCGCTGGCGCCCGGCGACGAGCGCACCTCGGCGCACGACCCGCGCTACGCCATGTTGCCGGCGTCACAGGTGCCGTTGACCGAATGCCTGAAAGACACGGTCGAGCGCGTGATGCCGGCCTGGGACGAGAAAATTGCCCCGGCGATCCGGGCCGGTCGCCAGATCCTTGTCTCGGCCCACGGCAACAGCCTGCGCGGGCTGATCAAGATGTTGGACGGCATCAGCGACACCGACATCGTCGGCCTCAACATTCCGAACGGCCAGCCGCTGGTGTACGAACTGGACGCCGACCTGAAACCGATCCGCCATTACTACCTGGGCGACCAGGAGGCGATCGCCGCCGCCGCCGCCGCGGTGGCGAACCAAGGCAAGGCCAGGTAACGCTTGCAGCACATATTGACGCAGCATGCGATCAAGCATGCCGTCCGGGCGATCTGCTGCATCGTCCTGGCGCTGGCCGCGGGCGGCGCCGTGGGCGCCGCCAAGCCCACCGAACGCAGCAAGCAGAAAGCCGTCGCCGAAGCGAGCCGCGCGGCGATTTTGCACAAGCTTTCGACCTTGAAGCGCGACATCAGCCGCACCGAAAACGAGAAAGACACCGCGGCCGACACCCTGGCCGAGTCGGAAGAGGCGATATCCAGCGCCAACCGGGCGCTGCGCGACCTGGCGGACGAACAAACCGGCACCAACGCCAGGCTGCGCGAACTGGGCGCGGCCGAAACACAGCTCGGCGCCACCATCGCCGTGCAAAAAAAACAGCTGGGCAAGCTGCTGCGCGAGCACTACGTCGCCGGCAACGAAGAGCGCATCAAGCTGCTGCTGTCGGGCGACAATCCGAACCGCATCAACCGTGACCTGCAACTGATGGCGTACGTGTCGCAAGCCCAGGCCCGCCTGCTGGGGGCGCTGCGCGCCAACCTGGCGGCGGTCGAAACGAACCGCGAACAGGCGCAGAACGCCAAGGACGAACTGGAAGAAATTGCCGATGAGCAGCAGCAGCAGAAAGCGCTGCTGGAAAAGCAGAAAGCAAACCGCGCCGCCCTGCTGGGCGCGCTGTCGCACCGGCTGGCGGCCCAGCGCAAGGAGGCGGGCAGCCTCGAGCGCGACGAGCAACGCATGGCCGGGCTGGTCGACAGGCTGTCGCAACTGATCCGCGAGCAAGCCGCCGCCGCCGCCGCCGAGCAGCGCCGGCTGGCCGCGCTGGCGGCCGCCAGCGCGCGCACCCGGGCCGAAGCACAGGCCTTGGCGCAGGCACAGGCGCGCGCCAAGGCCGAGCGCGAACGGCTGGCGCAGCAGAAGCCGGCGCCGCCGCGCCCTGGCGCCAGGCCGGCCGTGCCGTTCAAGCCCGACCCGATCGACGCCGACACGGCGCCGCTGGCGGTGCGCCCGGCCGGCGATACGGCAGAACGCAAGCCAGACTTCAAGCCGCATCTCGAGCCGCATCTCAAGCCGAATCTCAAGCCGAATCTCAAGCCAGACCCGGCGCCCGCCAGGGCGGCCGACATTGCACTGGCGCCGCCTGTATCCGACGGCAAGTTCGCCAGCCTGAAGGGCAGCTTGCGCGCGCCCGTCAGCGGCACCCTGGCGGCCCGCTTCGGCGCCAAGCGCGGCGAAGTCAACTGGAAAGGCGTGTTCATCAAGGCCGCCGAGGGCGCCGAAGTGCGCACCGTGGCCGACGGCCGCGTGGTGCACGCCAAGTGGACGCGCGGCTTCGGCAACCTGATGATCGTCGCCCACGGCAGCGATTACCTGTCGATCTACGCCAACAATGTGGCGTTGCTCAAACGCGAGGGCGAAATGGTCAAGGGCGGCGAAGCGATCGCCAATGCGGGCAGCACCGGCGGCAATGAAGAATCGGGACTATACTTTGAACTCAGGTATCAAGGGCGGGCGCTTGACCCGGCCAGCTGGATCAAATTTTAAGGCCTCCACATGAAGCAACTCGATTTTGGCAAGCCGGGCGGGCGCATGCGCGCCATCGGCCTGGTCGGCGCCGGCCTGGTGGCCGGTGTCGCGCTGTCGCTGCAGTTTCCGGCGGTGGCGCAAAAAGTGGCCGGCACGCCACTGCCGCTGGACGAGCTGCGCCAGCTGGCCGACGTCTACGGTTTGATCAAGTCCGACTACGTCGAGCCGGTCGACGACAAGAAACTGTTGTCGGAGGCCATCACCGGCATGGTGTCCTCGCTCGACCCGCATTCGGTCTACCTCGACAAGCGGGCGTACCGCGAAATGCGCGAAAGCATGCAGGGGCGCTTCGTCGGCCTCGGCATCGAAGTGTCGATGGAAGACGGCTACGTCAAGATCGTCTCGCCCATCGAGGATTCGCCGGCCTACCGTGCCGGCATCAAGCCGGGCGACCTGATCACCCGCATCGACGGCGCGCCGATCAAGGGGCTGACGCTGGACGAGGCCGTCAAGAAGATGCGCGGCGCCCCCGGCAGCAAGGTGGCGCTGACGATTGCCCGCAAGGGCGAGGACAAGCCGCTCGCCATCGCCTTGGTGCGCGAGGAAATCCGCGTCCACAGCGTCAAGGGCAAGATCGTCGAGCCCGGCTACGCCTGGCTGCGCATCAGCCAGTTCCAGGAACTCACGCTCGACGAGCTGGCCCGGAAAGTCACCGCGCTGTATGCGCAGGAGCCGCACCTCAAAGGCCTGGTGCTCGATTTGCGCAACGACCCGGGCGGCTTGCTGCCGGGCGCGATCGGCGTCTCGGCGGCCTTCCTGCCGAAAGAAAAAGTGATCGTCTCGACCATCGGCCAGTTGCCCGGCTCGAACGAAACGTTTTATGGCCGGCGCGAATTCTATGCCGGCCGCGGCGGCGCCGATCCGCTCGCCAGGCTGCCGGCCGGCCTGAAGACCGTGCCGATGGTGGTGCTGGTCAACACCGGCTCGGCGTCGGCGTCCGAAATCGTCGCCGGCGCGCTGCAGGACTACAAGCGCGCCATCATCATGGGCAGCCAGACCTTCGGCAAGGGTTCGGTGCAGACCTTGCGCCAGCTGACGGCCGACACCGCCGTCAAGCTGACCACCGCGCGCTATTACACGCCGCACGGCCGCTCGATCCAGGCGCGCGGCATCGTGCCTGACCTGCTGGTCGACGAGAGCGCCGATGGCGACAGCCTGAGCGGCTTGCGGGTGCGCGAGGCCGACCTCGTCAAGCACCTCGGCAACAGTGCCGACAAGGCCGACAAGGCGGTCACGATGGGGGCGCTGCAGGCCGGCGCCCGGCGCGACGAGCTCGAGGAAGAGCGGCGCGTCGCCGCGGCGATGAAGAACCGCAAGCCGGTCGAATACGGCGGCAGCGACGACTTCCAGCTGGCGCAAGCGATCAACCACTTCAAGGGCTTGCCGGTGACGCTGTCGAAGGCCGACGTCGCCGTCGAGGCGGTTGTGCCTGCCGACGGGCGCGCCCGCAGCGCGCCCGAGGCGCTGCCGGAGCTGAACGCGAAGGCCCTCAAGAAATGACGGCGCCGCGATGACCGGAATGACCGCGGTGACCGCGATGACCGATCAGCAACTGCTGCGCTACTCGCGCCACATCCTGCTCGACGAGATCGGCATCGAAGGCCAGCACCGCCTGCTGGCGGCGCACGCGCTGGTGATCGGCGCCGGCGGCCTCGGCTCGCCCGCCGCCATGTACCTGGCCGCCAGCGGCGTCGGCCACATCACGCTGGTCGACGACGACATCGTCGACCTGACCAACCTGCAGCGCCAGGTCATGCACACGAGCGGGCGGGTCGGCCAGCCCAAGGTCGAGTCCGGCCTTGAGGCATTGATGCAGATCAATCCCGGCGTCGCCGTCACGGCGCTGCGCGAACGCGCCGCCGGTGCGCGACTCGCGCAACTGGTGGCCGCCGCGTCGGTGGTGCTGGACTGCAGCGACAACTTCGCCACCCGCCACGCGGTCAATCGTGCCTGCGTGGCGGCGCACGTGCCGCTGGTGTCGGGCGCGGCGATCCGGTTCGACGGCCAGGTCAGCGTGTTCGATGCGCGCAACGCGTTTTCTCCCTGCTACGCCTGCCTGTTTCCGGACGAGGGTCACTTCGAGGACGCCGCCTGCGCCAGCATGGGCGTGTTCGCCCCGCTGGTGGGCGTGATCGGCGCGATGCAGGCGGCCGAGGCGCTCAAGCTGCTCATTGGCATCACGCCATCGCTGGCCGGGCGCCTGCTGCTGCTCGACGGGCGCGCCATGGAGTGGACCAGCATCGGCATCGCCCGCAACCCGGCTTGCCCGGTCTGCACGCATCCGGTTTGCCGTTAGCATTATTAGCAACTACAACAAAGCAAGCACAGCAAAGTAACGACAACAAAACAACGACAACAAAAGGAACTGTGCCATGAAGAAGTTGCTTGCCCTTGCTCTTGCTGTTGCTGTTGCTGTTGCTGTTGCCGCCGGCCTCGCCGTCACCGCCCATGGCGCCGAAACGATGCGCTGCGATATCCATGCCGAAAACGGCAAGCGGATCGGCGAACAGGTCGTCGAACGCGCCGACGACGGCCTCGTCACGGTCCGTTTCGGCTTCAAGAACAACGGCCGCGGCCCCGACCTGACCGAGCAGTTCCGGCTGGCGCCGGACGGCACCCTGGCGCACTATGCGGTGCGCGGCCATTCGACCTACGGTGCGGTGGTGGATGAGCATTTCGAGCGCGTCGGCGATCAGGCCAACTGGCATTCGACGTCCGAAAAAGGCAGCAAAAGCGTGAGTGGCGCCGGCATGTACGTGCCGCTCAACGGCTCATTCGAAAGCGCCTCGATCGCGATCGCCGCGCTGGCGGCCAAGCCGGGCGTCAGCCTGGCGCTGCTGCCGTCCGGCACGCTGACGCAGCGCACCCTCGACCAGCTCGACGTTGCCAGCGAGGGCAAGACCCGGACCGTGCAGCTGGTCGCGCAAACCGGCCTCGGCCTGTCGCCGAAGCTGTTCTGGGCCACCACCGGCGCCCGGCCGCACCTGTTCGCGGTGGTCTACCCCGGCTTCATGGCAGTGACCGAGCAGGGCTGGAGCGGCACCGTCAAGCTGCTGGCGGCGCGCCAGAAACTGGCCGAAAAAAAGATGCTGGTCGAACTGGCCGGCCGCCTGCAGCACAAGCTCGATGGCCTCACCGTGGTGCGCAATGCACGCGTGTTCGACAGCGCCAAGGCGGTGCTCGGCCCGCTGTCCGATGTGTACGTGCTGCGCGGGCGCATCAGCGCGGTGCTGCCGGCCGGTTCGCCCTTGCGCGGCGCCGTCAACCAGATCGACGCCGCCGGCCGCGTCATGCTGCCTGGCCTGTTCGACATGCACGGCCACGTCGGCCGCTGGGAAGGCGGCCTGAACCTGGCCGCCGGCGTCACCAGCGTGCGCGACATGGGCAACGACAATGCTGAACTGCAAGAGATCCTCGACGAGACCGCCAACGGCACGCTGCTCGGCCCGCAAGTGGTGCCGGCCGGTTTCCTCGAAGGCGAAAGTCCCTATTCGGCCAACATGGGCTTCGTGGTCAACAACCTGGCCGAGTCGAAGAACGCCATCGACTGGTACGCCGAACACGGCTATCCGCAGTTGAAGATCTACAATTCGTTCCCCAAAGCGGTCCTGCGCGAGAGCGTCGCCTACGCCCACGGTCGCGGCATGCGGGTGTCGGGCCATATCCCGGCCGGGATGCAGGCGCGCGACGCGCTCGACGCCGGTTTCGACGAAATCCAGCACATCAACCAGGTGATGCTCAACTTCGTCGGCTCGGGCAGCACCGAAACGCGCACGCTGGAGCGGTTCGTGTTGCCGGCAGAAAAAGTGGCAGCGCTCGACCTCGACGCGCCGGTGGTGCGCAAATTCATCGCCCGCCTGAAGCAGCGCCAGACCGTGGTCGACGCCACCCTCGCCACCTTCGCCTTCCTCAAGCAAAAGGACGGTGACATCAACGAGCCGTTCGTGGCCATCGCCAGTCACATGCCGCCCGACGTCCAGCGCGCCTTCCACGTCGGCGAAATGAAGATCGCCGACGCCGCAACGTTGCAGCGCTATGAAAAATCGTACGCCAAGATGGTCGAGTTCGTGGGCCGCCTGCACCGCGCCGGCGTGCCGCTGGTGGCTGGCACCGACGAGCTCGCCGGTTTCACCATGCAAGCCGAGCTCGAGCTGCTGGTGAAGGCTGGCCTGACGCCGGCCCAGGCAATCCAGGTGGCAACCCGCAACGGCGCCCGCTACACCCGCACCAGCGATGCGCGCGGCGCGATCAGCACCGGCAAGCTGGCCGACCTGGTGCTGGTCGACGGCGAGCCGACGGTGCACATCGGCGACATCCGCAAAGTGGCGGCGGTGATCACCCGCGGCTACCTGGTGTATCCGCGCGAGATTCACCAGGCGCTCGGCATCGAACCGTTCGTCGCCACGGTGCCGGCGCTGCAGGCGCTGGCGCCGGTGTCAAGCAACATTGCAAGCCAGTAAACGCTGCAGGCGGGCGATGGCGCGCACCAGCATCGGCGTCGCCGCAGCCCTGCTTGCCAGAGCTGCAATCGTGCCTGGATTTCGGCCCGCTATCAGCCCGATTACTGCGCCCGCCCGCCAGCACGGTTCGGCGTGCTGGCTTACAATGACCCGGGACGCGCCATCCACCGCGAATCTGGCCGCTGGCACAGTTTCCGCCTTATACTTCGTACTCTTTTTCGAGCCACCGACGACCAATGACAATGCACATTTTTTCCCGTATTCATTCACGCTCTTTCTTCCGCCGGCATCTTGCGCGCGGCTTTACGTTGGTCGAAATCATGGTCGTCGTCGTCATCATCGGCATTCTCGGCGCGCTGGTGGTGCCGAAACTGATGGGCCGCACCGGCGAGTCGCGCGTGGCCGCCGCCAAGGTCGACATCTCGACCTTGATGCAGGCGCTCAAGCTTTACAAACTGGACAACCAGCGCTACCCGACCACGGAACAAGGCCTGGGGGCTCTGACCGCCAAGCCGACCGGCGGTCCGGCGGCGAATGGCTGGAAAACCGGCGGCTACGTCGAAAAACTGCCGAAAGACCCGTGGGGCAATGCCTACCAGTACATGGCGCCCGGCATCCACGGTGAAGTCGACCTGTTCTCGCTCGGCGCCGACGGCCAGCCGGGCGGCGCCAACGAAGACAGCGACATCGGCTCGTGGGATAACTAGGCACCAAGCACCAGGCACCAAGTTCAAGTCAGGTAACGGCAAGCCTTCACCTCACGGAGTTTTCTTGCAAGCGATCGACACGCGCCGCGCCGCCGGCGGCTTCACCCTGGTGGAGCTGATGGTGGTGCTGGTCATCATCGGCATCACGCTGGGGCTGGTCTCGCTGAACGCGATTCCCAGCCCGCAGCAGCATTTGCAGAACGAGGCCCAGCGCCTCGCGCTGCTGCTCCAGCTCGCGCGCGACGAAGCGATCGTGCGCAACCGGCTGGTGGCGTTCGAAGCCGACGGCGAGCGCTACCGCTTTTTGGTACGCAACGAAACGCGCTGGGACCTGCTTACCGGCGACGATTTGCTGCGCGAGCGCAGTTTCAAGAACGCCCCGGTGTCGCTGCTGCTCGACCCGGCCGGCACCGGCCCCGGCGGCCCCGGCACGCCGCTGCGGATCACGTTCGGCCGCGAGCCGGTCGACAAGCCGTTTTTGCTCACGCTCGCCAGCGGCGACGCCCACGTGGCGATCCGCGCCGACGGCATCGGCCACTTCGTCGTCGAATGAAGACCATGCTGCCCGCGCGCATCCACGCCAGCATCCACACCGGATCAGCCGGCTTCACCCTGCTCGAAGTGCTGGTGGCGCTCGTCATCGTCGGCACCGCGCTGGGCGCGTCGATGCGCGCGGTCGGCAGCCTCGCCTCCAACAGCGCCGGCCTGCGCACCTCGATGATGGCGACCTGGTCGGCCGAAAACCGGCTGGTGCAGATCCGCCTGGGCCAGGAGTTTCCCGCCGTCGGCAAGCGCGGCTTTGACTGCCCGCAAGGCGAGCTGACGCTCATGTGCGAGGAAGAAGTGCTGGCCAGCCCGAATCCGCTGCTGCGCCGGGTCGAGGTGAGCGTCCGGGACAGCGAAAACCGGCGCGTGCTCAAATTGGTTCAACTCGTGATGAGTCCGCAATGAAGTCGGCACCGAAGTCGGTACCAACATGCGCGTCCCGGCCCTCGCGCTTGCGCGGCTTCACGCCGGGCTTCACGCTCGTTGAGCTGCTGGTGGCGATCAGCATCCTGGCGATGGTAGCGGTGCTCGGCTGGCGCGGGCTGGACGGCATCGTGCGGGCGCGCGTGGCGCTGACGGAGCAGATGGAAACGACGCGCGGCATGCAGCTCGCGTTTGCCCAGATGCAAAGCGACTGCGAACACATGGCGGTCGACCGCGAGCTGCTCGACAAACGGCCGTTCCTGCTGGCCAACGACAACCGCATGACGCTGGTGCGCACTAGCTTCATCGAAAACGAACCGATGCGCCTGCAAGTGGTCGCCTACCGCGTGCGCGATGGCGTGCTGACGCGGCGCGAGTCGATCGGCACGCGCGACCTGGTCCAGCTCGACGTGCTGTGGAAGGCCGCCATCAGCGACGCCGACCCGACCCCCCCGGTGGCGCTGCAGGCCGGCGTCACCGGCATGCTGATCCAGACCTGGGAAAACAACCAGTGGCGCCAGAGCCAGCCACAGGGCGCCACGCAGCCGCCGGGGCCGCAGCCGCCGCCGCAGGTCGTTGACGTCGCGCCGACCGGACTGCAGGTGGCGCTGCAGGTGCGCCAGTCCGGCACGCCGATGGTCAAGGCCTTCCTGCTGGGGGGCATATGAAGTACATGAAGACGGTGCGGCGCCAGCGCGGCGTGGCGGTGATCACTGCCTTGCTGCTGACCACCCTGGCGATCACCATCGTCGCCAGCCTGTTCTGGGCCCAGCAGGTGCAGGTGCGCTCGATGGAAAACCAGCGCCTGCACCTGCAGACCAAGTGGATCCTGCGCGGCGCGCTCGACTGGGCCGGCCTGGTGTTGCGCCAGGACGGCCGCGACAATACCTATACGTCGCTCGACCAGGTGTGGGCGACGCCGCTGGCCGAAACCCGGCTCGACCAGTACATCGAACGCGAGCGGGTCGAAGGTGAAGTATTTGATGCAACTTTGTCAGGAAGCATAATCGACGCCACCGCGCGGTACAATCTGTTGAATCTGGCGAAGAACCGCATCAGGGATCCGGTTCAGGTCGCCGTTTTCCAGCGGCTGCTGACCAACCTGCGGCTCGATCCGGCGCTGGCCGAGAAAACCGCCACGGCGATCGCCAGCGCCCAGCAGCTGCTGCCGAGTGCCGAGCCGCCGTCGGCGGGCGCGCTCAAGCCGGTACCGGTGCAGTCGAACGCGGCGCCGGTGCGCCTGATCCAGCTCGACGACTTGCTGGCGGTCCCGGGCTACACGGTGGCGGTGCTCGACAAGCTGCGCGAGTTCGTCATCGTGCTGCCGGAAACAACGCCGGTGAACGTCAATACGGCGCCGCCGGAAGTGCTGGCGGCAGTGATCGACAATTTTTCGCTGGCCGAGGCACATTCTCTGGTGGCGCGGCGCAAGAGCGCGCCGTGGCGCGATCCGCTGCAATTCGGCACCGAACTGAACGGCAAAACGGTGGTGAAGGATGCGGTCAGTGTGGTGAGCAATTATTTCCTCGTGCGCAGCCGGGTGCGGCTGGACCGCGCCGCGCTCGACGCCGAGGCCTTGATCAACCGCGGCACCGATTCGCGCAAGGTCACCACGCTGGTGTGGGTGCGGCAAAACTAGAGACGAAAGCGAGACCGTTTGACTACTTTATATATCCGGCTTCCAGCCCGTGCCGACGGCGAAGGCGGCTTGTCGCGCTTCGCGCTGGTGGCCGACAGCGGCGCCATCGACCAGCAGGGCGAGGGCGTGCTGCGCGGCCTGGGCGACCTGGTCGCCGCCAGCCGGCGCGTGGTGCTGTTGCTGGCCGCAAGCGACGTCACCCTGCTGCAGGTCAAGGCGCCGCCGCTGTCGGCGCTGCGCTTGAAAGCTGCACTGCCGAGCCTGGTCGAAGAACAGGTGCTGGGCGATCCGGCCGATTGCGTGCTGACGGTGGCGCCGGCGCAATCGGACGCCGGCTTGCGCAGCGTCGCCGTGGTGCAGCGGGCGTGGCTCGAGCCGCTGGTGCGCGGCGTGCTGGCGCTGGGCGCGCGGCAGGTAGCTGCGCTGCCGGCCCAGCTGTGCCTGCCGCTGCTGCCGGGCCATGTCAGCGCGTGCGTCAGCGATGCCGACATCGTCGTGCGCGACGGCCTTTATCACGGCCTGGGCTTGGCGATCGCCAGTACGCCCGCCATGGCGCTGCAGACCGCGCGCGCGTTGGCCGGCGACGCCCCGCTGACGTTGTACGTCCCGGGCGAGGCGCTCGCGCAGTACCAGGCGCTGGCGCTCGACGCCGGCCCCGCCATCACGCTCGAAGCGGACGCGTGGCAGCACTGGATCGCCGGCTCGAAGACCACCACGCTCGACCTGGTGCCCGGACTCGGTGCGGCCGGCGCCCGCGCCACCGACTGGCAGCGCTGGCGCTGGCCGATCCGGCTCGCCTTGCTGGCGCTGGTGGTCAACCTGGCAGGCCTGAATGTGCAGTGGCTGCAGCAGCGGCGCGAAGCCGGCGCCTTGCGCCAGGCCAACTTGCAGATATACAAAGCCGCGTTTCCGAAAGACACCGTGATCCAGGACCCGGTGCTGCAGATGCGCGCCAACATCGCCCGCGCCAAGGCGGCCGGCGGCCAAGCCGGGACGGACGAGTTCACCTACCTCGCCGCCGCCTTCGGCGAAGCAGCGCGCGCACTGCCGCGTCCTTTGGCGGTGGCGTCGCTCGACTATCGGGAACGCGCGCTCAGCGTCAAAATCAAACCGGAATCGGTCGATCCCGGCGTCGTTGCCACCCTTAACACGGCACTGGCCGGGCGCGGCCTGGGCTTGACCGAAGCGGCGCCGGCCACCTGGCAGGTTCGCAACACGGGAGCGAAGCCATGAGCGCCGCCAGCAATATCGCCCAATGGAAGGAACGGCTGGCGCTGGCCTGGCTGGCGCGCACCGAGCAGGAGCGCAAGTACCTGGCGATCGGCGCCGTGCTGGCCGCGCTGGCGCTGGTGTACGGGCTGTTCGTCGCGCCGGCGGTATCCGGCAAGGCCGCGCTCGAGAAAGAGTTGCCGCAATTGCGCACCCGGAACGCCCAGCTGCGCACCATGGCGCTCGAGGCCGGCGAACTGGGGCGCCTGCCGGTGGTGCAGGTCACGCCGATGACGCGCGAGTCGCTCACCGCCAGCCTGGCCGCGCTGAGCATCACGGCGCAGTCGCTGACGCTGACGGGCGAGTTTGCCCGCCTGCAGCTGACGGGCGTGTCGTTCGCCAACCTGGTCGCCTGGCTGGACGCCCAGCGCCGCGAAAACCGCGTCGGGGTGCAGGAATCGACCGTCACCGCGCTGGCCGTCGCCGGCCAGGTCGACGCCAGCCTGACGTTGCGCCAGGACACCGGCACGGGGGCGCGTTGAAGCGCGCCGTGCTATGGTGCGCTGGGCTGGTAGTGACGGCGGCGCTGACGGTGCTGCTGTTTTTTCCCGCCGGCTGGCTGGGGCCGATCGTCGAGCGCCAGACCGGCGGGCGTTTGACTGTCGGGGATGCGCAAGGTACGCTGTGGCAGGGTTCGGCTTTTCTGGGTGGTGCGCCGGGGGCCAACGGCGCGGTGACGCCGCTGTTGCCGGGCCGCTTCGCCTGGCGCCTGTCGCCGCTGGTGCTGCTCGGCCAGGTCGCACTTGTGCTCGAAAACCCGCTGGCGCTGTCGCAGCCGGTCCGGGTCGACGGCAACTGGTCGCAGTGGCAGGTCAGTCCGGCCGAGCTGATGCTGCCGGCCGAAGGACTGGCCGGGCTCGGGGCGCCGCTCAACACGCTGGCGCCAAGCGGCGTGATGCGGCTGTCGTGGACGGCGCTCGAGCTGGCGCGCCAGGAAAACATGGTGACAGTCAACGGCCGCACGCTGCTGACGATGAGCGACATGGGTTCGCGCATGTCGCCGGTCAGGCCGCTCGGCAGCTACCAGCTGGCGATGGACTGGCAAGGCCAGCAGGCAAAGCTGGAGTTGAGCACCGTGCGCGGCGCACTGCTGCTGTCGGGCGGCGGTACCCTCGAGCGCGGCCGGATGCAGTTTTCCGGCCAGGCGTCGGCGGCGAATGGATATGAAGAGTCGCTGGGCAATCTGCTGAATTTATTGGGCCAGCGCCGAATGGTGGGCGGCAAGAATATTATCGCGTTAGAGTTCAAATAATGAAAAAATCCACAAGCAGCACTTTCCAGACTCCGGCGCTGCGCCGGGTCGTTGCAGGCGTCATGGTGTGCTGCGCGGCCTGCGCGCTGACCTTCACGGCGCCGGCGCTGGCGCAGGAACCGAGCGCTTCCGGCGCCGCCCTCAATTTCGTCAACGCCGACATGGAGTCGGTGATCAAGGCGGTCGGCCATTACACCGGCATGACGTTCATCATCGACCCGCGCGTCAAGGGCACCTTGACGCTGGTGTCCGAAAAGACGCTGTCGAAGTCGCAGGCGTTTGCGCTGCTGACGTCGGCGCTGCGGCTGCAGGGCTACGCGGTGGTCACCGGCGACGGTTTCGCCAAGGTGGTGCCGGAAGCGGAAGCGAAGCTGCAAGCGTCGCCAACTCAGGTCGGCGTCGACGGCGCGCGCGCCAGGGGCGACCAGGTCGCCACGCAGATTTTCCGCCTCAGCTACGAATCGGCGGCCAACCTGACCGCCGTGCTGCGTCCGCTGATTTCGCCGAATAACTCGATCATGGCCAACCCGGGCAACAACAGCCTGGTGATCACCGACTACGCCGACAACCTGCGCCGGTTGGCGAAAATTATCGCCGCGCTCGACGCCCCCGTCGGCGGCGATCTCGACGTGATTCCAGTGCGTTACGCCATCGCCAGCGACATCGCCGTCATGGTCAGCCGCCTGATGGAGCCGGCCGCCGGCGGCGACTCCGGCCGCGTCTCGGTGCTGGCCGATCCGCGCACCAACTCGGTGGTGGTGCGCGCGCCGTCGGCGGCGCGCGCCAACCTGGCCCGCTCGCTGATCGCCAAGCTCGACCAGCCGACCGCCGAAGCGGGCAACGTCCACGTGGTCTACCTGAAAAACGCCGACGCCACCAAGCTGGCGCAGACCTTGCGCGCGGTGGTGTCGTCCGACACCTCGGCGCCGGCCACCCAGCAAGGCACCCAAGGCGGCTCGGTGCCGTCCGGCACCCAGGGCACCGGTGGCGGCGCCGGCGGTCAGCAGCAGCAGCAGTCCGGCGGCAGCCTCGGCGGCGGCGGCGGCAGCAGCCTGAATGCGCAAAGCCCCGGCCAGACCACGGGCGGGGGCAGCGGCGCGGCCGGCGCCGGCTTCATTCAGGCCGACGTCGCGACCAATACCTTGATCATCACCGCCAGCGAGGCGGTTTACCGCAACCTGCGCGCCGTCATCGACCAGCTCGATGTGCGCCGCGCCCAGGTCTACATCGAGGCGTTGATCGTCGAAGTGGGCGCCAACAAGGCATCCGAATTCGGCGTCCAGTGGCTCACCGCCTCCGGCGACAAGACCAGCGCCTACCGGGTCGGCGCCGTGCAGAACTTCAACGCCACCAGCGGCAACGCACTCGCTGCGCTGGCCGCCGGCGGCGCTTTGCCTGGTCCCGGCATCTCGGTCGGCATATTCCGCCAGATCAACGGCGCGCTGGGGCTGGGCGCGATCGCCCACGCGCTCCAAAACGACCAGAACACCAATGTGCTGTCGACCCCGAACATGCTCACGCTCGACAACGAACTATCGACCATCAAGGTCGGCCAGAACGTGCCGATCATCAGCGGCCAGTTCACCACTGCTGCCGGCGGCGCCAACGCCAACCCGTTCCAGACCATCGATCGGCGCGACGTCGGCATTACCTTGAAGGTGCGCCCGCAGATTTCCGAAGGCGGCACCATCAAGCTGGCGATCTACACCGAGAGCTCCAGTGTCGTCGCCGGCAGCAGGACCGACCCGGCCGGCGTCACCACCAACATCCGCATCATCGAAAACAATGTGATTTCGGACGACGGCCAGATTATCGTGCTGGGTGGCCTGATCACGGACGACGCTGGCGGCGGCGAGGAAAAAGTGCCGGGCCTGGGCGACATCCCGTTCATCGGCAACCTGTTCAAATACCGCTCGCGCACCCGTAACAAGTCCAACCTGATGGTGTTCCTGCGCCCGGTGATCGTGCGCAGCAAGGAAGACAGCAACGCCATCGCGATGGACCGCTACAACTACATGCGCTCGTCCGGCGTCGATGCCCAGCCGCAGCGCTCCGGCGTGCTGCTCAACGAACTGGGCACCCCGGTGCTGCCGGCGCTGACCAACGGCCAGCCGCCGGTCGGCGGTGCGATGGCGGGGGTGCCGCCAAAACCGGCCGTGACGCCGGCACAGGCACGCACGCGCCCGGGCACTGCGGTCCCGCTCACGACCACGACCACGACCCCGACCCCGATCATCACGCC
>Ga0326734_1000058_pt1 | contig 39139 bp, 72 predicted proteins | sample 15_GP2_1315_FD_207944 | JGI IMG/M metagenome (GOLD analysis project Ga0326734, IMG submission 207944) | Glacier ice microbial communities from Ngari, Tibet, China - 15_GP2_131.5 | ecosystem: Environmental > Aquatic > Freshwater > Ice > Glacier | place: China: Ngari, Tibet | collected 2018-07-18 | reverse complement strand
TCCAAGGATTCTATTACCCATTTTAACCAAAATTTTTAAATGTCACCACTGTTGTATATATTTAATATTCTATGAACAATCTCAATACAAACAATTACAACACTAACTTTGGCGTCCGGTGTAAAAGACGGATCCGGCCAGAATTATATAAAGCCTGTATCTATCATATAATAGACCCCATTAATTGTATACATGAAGTAGATGAGTTTATTCAGGAGTCAGATGCCATAATCAGAAACTGCATAACTGCCCTACGGGTACACTCTGGCTATATACAATAATCTCAGCTGCAACCAAACCCATTTAACATAGTTCTATATATCAGCCAAGCTAAGTTAACAGGATTTAACCTAATAACATCAATTAGAAATATTAATATGAGACCAGTTAATACAGACTTATATGCAACAAAAAATATTATCTCACGAGAACTTGATTGTGTTTTACTAGATACCTATTGCGAGGCAACATTTTATTTATACGACCAAATTGATGGCATAGCAGCAGAAGTTAGAAATACAATCAAACAAGAATATCATGACACATCGGCACCAAATTCTATTTTTCGTTAATAACAAACAATATAAAGAAGCCCTCTATATTGCTAAAGACTGGAGCACAGAATTTTCTGTTCAACAACGCACACATATGCGTCTTGTATATCAAAAAATGACAGGCACTGCACAACCTCATACATTATCCAATATCCAAATGGATGTACTCGAAAGAGATGTAATGTCTCTACTCAATGAATATTCGTTAAAATGCCAAATACAATATATAAAACGTCTCCAAATTCTACTAGGCAAACCGGCCAAAATTGTTGATACCACGGACCATATTGCACGAGGTATTAAATTAAAATATAAAAATACCAATATATCATTTGGCAGAGTTGCCCGGACTAAAGATGGTAAATTACACACACTAACTCATATAGTCCAATTAGTAGATACCCAACTTTCCTGGGGCGCACACTCGCTACTAAACCTGAACTACAAATTTAATACCGGAGATGAAGCCCTGTCCTGGTGGACTAAATATATAGGAACCCCTTTACTCGACACCGGTCATCAGAGCAACCATTTTTATCTAACACATATAAGATAATATTTTAAACTTAAATCTATATGACAACTATACATAACCAAATAATATTAACATGACCCTATTAGGTATTAAAAATCCAGAGTTTGTTCATTTATCTATAGTAAACCTCATCGATAGAATCAATTACAGGATCCATGATGAATTAGTCCATCAGGTTCCCAAAACAAAAGTCACTGCCAATACATTCATTGATCTCGAATGCGACCCCCTGATAGCAGAGGTTATTTTCGTACTCAGAGACTCTATATGAAACCAATTAGGGGACTCATACATAATATCATTTACCAGGCCTGCGGCAATAGTCGACCTGATATTGACATCATACAATCACTTCGGACCTCCATATGAAACCTATTGAGAATACAGTCTACCTAGGCCAAAACTTTGCCTCAACACCTCAGGTGCTCAGAGACTCTCTATACACTGAACTCAACATGATTATCCCTAATGCATATACATCAGGTCTGGAATTCAACCCTCTCCAGTTTGTAAGAGACCATTGCGACTCCTACATCTACAGCATCTCACAAGCAATACAGTTTACCCTATGACACCTTCTTAATATGCATAGCATATGCACATACTACTTAACTGAGTTTATCTATGAAAGGGAACTAGGACTCATAATACCGGAGTCTAAAGAAGAGTCTGATGGCTTCATAACAGTTGACTGCGATTCTCACGTCCACCTTGTGAGACAAATTGGACTCTACTACCCAAACACCAAATAAAAAACATTTTCGGAGCATGACTAATCATGACACCAATAGGACAAGAATCACCCTTTAAGCTTTCATCATCAACATTTAAAAATGTTGACCATATCAGAGATTATATTGAAGATGAAGTAGATCGAACAGAATTTACAGGCTATTTAAATTATACTGGATTTAATCAACATACATTTACCCGATCTGAAATAGACATCAATATACTCGATATCATGACAACTCTCAAAAACCACTATGGAACAACTAGCCCGCAAATACGGAAATAAACTACTTAAACTAACTGCATCAATCCGCCCTATTGATGATATCATATACGAGGAAGTTAATCCTAATAGAATCCCATCACTTGATTATATCAACTCCTACATATCAGAAAACTGTGATGACCTCATTGCAGATATAATGCTAAAAATAAATCAACATCTATGAAAACAATAGAACTAGAAATCTATGCCAAAATATTCAAAACAATAAACTATCTAGAATACCACAACCAACTATTCAGTTTTATATTTAACCAATGTGGTTTCTTAGTACATCAAACTTCCCACACCCTAGAAAAACAATGATACCTATATCAACTTCATTAACTCTATCTAATACAAATTCATCCCATGAAAAACTTAATATTCTAATAAGAAAAGAATTAAACTCTGATTATACTGAACATTTTTTTATCTCTGCTCAATGTGGACAAATCATCCTTGTAACAATGCAAACTATACTATTCAAATACCAATGAAAGAAATCTCAATAGACCTGAAAATAAACTCAGTTAGCTATGGTTCCAAAATACAAAATGAACTACATGACATTAAAACAATAGATGATGAAGTATACAGCATAATATTCAAAATACTCTTTTACGATATCAAACACCACCTCGACCCTATAGTAAACTCCATAATCAATAACAACAAGATCCAGGATTTTCTAAATCAATAAAGATGTTTTATATTTACATCATCAAATTAAATATATCTCTTCTATGGAAACTCCTAAACTTAATATCCAATTCGATTACATTACAATATCATTTGCAAACTCTAAATTTACAATTGGTCGAAATGGACATAAAGCATCAGGAGATATGCCAATGGATACATTTAAAAAATTATCAAACTACTTCAAAGAAAACACTACAGAGGATTTACTAACAACAACCAACTCCCTCATAAACAATAAACCGTTACTAAACCAAATCTACCCTAACTGGAATATCAAAGACATACACAACTTTAAAATAGGAGATCTAATCTCAATTGACTATAAAAACCAAATTCATACTGGCACAATTGAATCAATCAGAGGCTCCAATGCAAAATGTAAATTTAATACAATGGGCAATGTAACAGTCCCATTGTCAATGATTATTAAATAAAAACAATATAGCAACAACCAGGATTTCCACCCCCAATAAAAAAATCCTATATTTACTCCATCAAACAATTACATATATGAACATTAAAGTAAAACTTACGAAAATAGGAAACAACATCAAACTTGAAATTCCATTTAAAATGTTCTGCAACTCAATGAAATCCGAATTACCAAGATCTATGACATACCAAAAAACAGATCTTCTATTCAAATCAATTTTAGGTAATGTAGATTCATCCTTTAAAAAATGTTCTACAATATTCAAAACAATCAATATAAATCAAATCTATGATAAATGCGATTCTCCTAGATTACTAAACTAATTTATATTTAATCATCCAACTATGCAACCGACATTCGCCAAAATGCACAACATCCCCTACTTCGACTGGTTAAACTTTGTCGACAAGGCCATAGAAAAATCCCTAACCCTAGACGACTTCAACACGGGATTAGAACTACTCAACGATAACAGAAACTATCCAACATCCTTCTACAGAGGCGTAGAGGTAAATACAATATCAGCCCTACCTGCAGACAGAGAACTACGTACATACAACCTACACTTTCAATCTAATATAGAATCACAAGAATTCGAAAGAGCCAGTACAAACCTACAATCTATACACGACAGAGTAGAAGACCTCCTATCTAAAAATAAATAAATCTATTAAAATGGGAAGTACAATAGAAAGTAAATTTAAAAATGTCCTTAATTTTAATGGTATTAAAATTAAAATAGGAAAGAAATATAAATGGGAAGGCATTTCAATTGGACTTTATACATCTCATAAATGGTCATGTAAAATGAAAATTATAAACATTGTTAATAAAACCATATATATAAAATCTAATGATGATAATAAAATAACAGAATGGAATATAACAGATCTAATTAAAAATAATATAATAATTAAAAAACATTATAAAAATTCTATTTGAAACTAAACAAATCTAAATGATACATCTCCTCTGCTTCTATATAGGACTACTACCAGGAAACCTGATCTACAAATCCCTACGTAGACCAAAATGATACCAATTGAACCATTACGATTTAGCTCCTCCATAATAAGAAGATCAACAGGACTTGAAAAGATCCTAACCCTAGAGATCAATAGAGTAAGACCATCACTCGAAATTGAAATTTTTATGTTCATCCATGCCAAATGTGATGTCTACATAGGATCGTGCATGGCCTGCTCGAGAGACACCTATCAAACCTAGACTCAGAGCAGGCAGGAGCCTGCAGGCCTGTACCAGTCATATAACTAACAAAATATCATATATAGCTCAAATAGTGCTCTGGGAGGCCCCGGTGTGAAATATTAGTGTTTTCGCGTATATATGAACCGTAGGCTCCTGGTGCAGGGTCCCAGACAAATTTGGGACTCTCTTAGTTGAACTATTTAAAGGGACTCTCAAATAATCAAATTTGGGACTTTTCTAATAGATTCTTTTAAAACTCTCTATATATAATCTTCTCTAATTTCTATTATTAGGTATCTTTTAATATATTTGTAGTATGGTATTAATAAGAGATAATTTAACATTAAGATATATTCATACTCATACAGATATAGGTTTATCATTAGATTCTATTTTAACTAAATCAGTAGCTCTTGATATTAGGAGAACATTAACAGATATTATTAGGGATGTTGTTAGAGTTGAGATCTCTAAAATATCTATTAATTCATATACTTATTAATTTAATTTTATGAAATTAGTATATAAAACTATTGAGATGAGATCAGAGTATTTAATTTTAGATCAATTGGCAGAAACTGTTGATGGTATAAATACTGAGATCTATTTTACAGTTGTAGATACTATTAATGTAGAAATGAAAACTAAAGTTGATGATATTATTAATGATATTATAGATATAAATTTTATACCAAAATATAAGAATATATTATGATATTAGTTAAGGATAAAATATCATATCATATATATGAATCGATTATTAAGATGTCATCATTATTATATGATGATGTTGATTTAGATGTTGAAGAGGAAGTTACATGTATTATTAGGGATTCTATTAAAGAGGAGTTTACTATAATGATTATGGTAGAAAATATTTGATTATATATAAATCGCGCTGCCACGGGGGTCATTTTTCGGGAGTTTTTTCCCGGGAATTTTTCATATTTGGTAAAGGTCATGATAAAGGAAAAAGAGAATTTATGTTATTAATAGATAATAAAATACTCGGTAAGATGAGTGATATAACTAGGCTAGAGTTTCAATTGCCGACTTATAAAACCAATTATATATCTAGAGTTTGCAAATTTGAACATCAGGTATATGATATTCTTGAAGATAACATTTTATTTAATTTAAATAGAAAACTATTTAATGAAAATTATTAGACAACATATATTAATATCATTACAAGAATTTAGAGAAAAATCTCCTATTAGGATTAGTCCTAGAAATTCAAATTTCCATTATTTAATAGAAGTTAGTAGGGAGATACAGGATCATATTGTAAGAGAAGTTAATGTTTTATTTAGATTTAATTGGGAGAGTTATGAAATTGGTAAGTTATAGATTAAAAAATAAATTTGAAGATATTAGAAGAGATATTAAAGTGGACAAATCCCCTAACAAACAGGAAATTTATGAATTAATAGGATTGTCAACTTTTAATGAGGTTGATTTTGGTGTTGTGTTGAGAGTACAAGCAGAAGATCATTATAAAATGGGTTAATATGAAATTGATTAGGAGTGAAAAGGGTATGTATAATATAGATTATTTTCAGAATCTTTTAAATGACATAATTTTTAGGCAAGTTAGTAGAACATATTATAATGAAATATTAGGTTTAGGGGATGATTTACATTTAAGAGTATCTATTACAGGGAATCAAATATGTTTTAATTGTAATGTTATATGAGAGAGATTAGTCAGGTCTTAGGTAAGGAGCTCTGTGCTCAATTTGGTGCCCCTGGGCAGTTGTCAGTCGATGACTCTCCCTATGGGGCCCCTGTAGAGATTTATTTGGCCGGAAGTGCGGCATATGAGGCCATAAGCCTGACCATCGATGTTGTAATTTACTGGCCTTTTCTGAGACAGATGAGACAGAGTTACGGGCTCGGGGATTGACATGTTGGTAAATTTTAAAAATTTTTCCCGGGGATTTTCTAGGATTTCCTAAAGTCATCCGAATTTCCTATATTTGTATATGAAAAATCTTGAGCATATAAATTCTGTTATTAAAGAGTTAACTCTCAATGAATTGTTATCTGTAAAGGCCAATCTGTTAGCAGAAATTAAATTAAAGAAATCATTAGGAAGAGTTAAGAAAACTAAAATAGATATTTGTGAAGATTGTTGAGAGGAACTATAATAATTAAATAAAAATATATGGAAGGAGTAACTTTTATGAAACTTTTATTGACTATAATTACTATAGTTGAATTAGCAGTCTGTCATTCACTTGGTGGCTCGGCTCTTTTATGGGTAGGCTATATAATTTATACCTCATTATGATTGAAATCTCTGAAAAAATAGTCGATGGCACAGAATTAATTATTCTACATGACTTATTCATAGATACACATCTATCAGAGTTGTTATTATTTGTACCTATGGATTGTTGTACAAGTTTAGAAATTAATTTAATCTCAACATTATGCATATGAAATTTAAAATGACACCTACTCCATATGACCCATTGGTCCCAGTTAGGTATACAGTTGGGACATGTTTACAGAAGGGTGACCATTATTATTTACAAAGGTCTGATAATGTGTTACATGTAAATGTAGATGGTTGTATTAATACCCTCTTTGTAAATGCCCTTGATGCTGGATTGCAAGAAATAACATCAGAAGAATTTGATAGAGCAGTGAAAGGAGCCATTTATGACATGGAATTAGAAAAATATTGGACCCTGAAAAAATAAAAAGTTACAGTTTAAATTTTATTTGTATATATTTGTATTATGAAAAAGATATTATTTGTATTAGCCATTTGTAGTTTACTTATAAGTTGCACGCAGTTTGGGGAAAGGGAATATCATGGTAAAGTAATTGATAGATATGTGCTAACTTCAGCTTCAGGTCAAGGAAATTATTATATTATTTTCCATTCAGATTCTTTAGCTAAAAACATTATTGTACATGTAAATCCACAAACTTATGTAAATTCACAGCTAGGTAAAAAGGTAAGTTATATGTTAAGTGGAGATGATTTAAGTAGATAATTATGAAAAGTCCAGAAGAAATTATAAAAGAAATAAAAGAAAATAAATTATCAGCACATATTGACTCATGGTATATTAAATCACATGAGTCAGGCATATATTCATTGATCTTTAATACTAAAGAAAAATGGGCAACATATCATAGATATAATGATACTCATTATTCTTTTAATTGTGATAATATAGATAATGCTAATGACGATGATCAGCTAATTCCAGAATTTTTGCCAAAAGAAATTTCTTATGTGACAACATCTAATCAAAATAAAGATCAGATAGTCTTTTATTTTATTCCAATTAGGGAGATGTTATTTCCAAAGGATAGTGAAATCCTATTTAGTTCAAAGTAAAAATATGGAATTATATAGTATTACGAAAAAGTTAAGATATAAATTTGATAATATCCATTTTAGCATCTTTATTGATTACACTTTGACACCTGACCAAATTGATGTAAATTATATGCACCGTTTTGTCACTGATATTGCAATGTCAGTTGATAGAGTTGGTCAAGATGTTGTTAGATCTTGTAAATTATGATACAAGTTATGTATACTGCTCCATTATTTAAAATGTTATCTTATGGAGATAAAAACATTTACTTTGAATTAGATAAGTTAATACCAGATTATTTAGATTTTATATCAAATGACTCAAATTTTATTAAAATGAGTGATATAATATTGATTGAAACCGTTGTGAATACAATTAGACATTTTACATATAATCGGAAATGATGGACATTAATAATAGTGATGATATAATTAAAGATGCAGTGTCATATGACGTATATGGTCAAATTCTATTAAATTCATCTGATTATCAGGCTCTGATTATATATTATACTGGAGTTGATATATGTCATAATTTGTTGAGTGTTATTGTATTAAATTTAATAGATGATGTGTTATGAAAGAAATAGATACATTTTATGTGTTAACTCATATATTTAGTGATATATTTGATGGACAAAATGATCAAGAGATTGTAAATTTAAGATATCAAATTGTAGATGATATTGATACTTTAGTAGAGATAATTTGTATGTCAATAACTTAATTAAGCATATGGAAAATATTGTATTTGTTGTAATAGGAAAATATGGAACCTATGATGGAGTCTATGATCTATGTCATGGTGTTTTTAGCACTGAGGGCCAGGCCCTCAGTGCACAGGAGACAATTATTTCATATCATAAAAAGGTCCTTGCTACTTGTCCAGTTGATACCTTACCAGAAGATCGATATCACCTTTTTTATCATATTACAGATGATTGTGAACGTGAGAAGATAAGAGATGATTTTATGACTTGGCTAGATGAAGACGATAATGAATTGAGTGACGATTTTAGAAATATTGATATTCAGTCATTTACTTTAAATGTAATTAGTGAGTTACCTGACTCTGTAACAGTATGCCCGGGACTATGATACAATTGGCAAATGAAACTTATAATACTTTTGCAGAACATACGAAGTTAAACACAATGATTGATATTGAATTATCTGCTGTGATATCAGATGTACAGAGCAATAAATATCGCTACATTGAGGCCGAGGCAGATTCTATAGTCTTCTCTATCCAAGATGCTCTATTAAGAGAATATGCAAGATATAACTAAGAAATTATACGAAACATTTATTGACTACTTTATTGAGTCAGAACTAGCTTCTGTAGTAGAAGATGAATTTGGTGACGGCATGTATAGATTTATTTCAAGTAAAGTAGACATGTACGTGTTAAATATTAAAGGTGTTTTATATAATATAGATTAATCATGAAATTAATAGATGGTAAAATTTATAAAATCTGTGACAAGATATTTTATATTGAAGGAGTTAGATTTTATAATAATGAGTTTAGATCTATTATAGAGACATTTTATAGAGAGTATTAAAATGATATTGTAAAGGGCTATATGGTATCCGTCAAGAATAGAATATTTAGTGTTATATATATTGATTATGGTAGTTTAAGCTATGACTTAAATCGTAAATTAGACTGCGACTCATCATCTTACCAACAAGTTGCAATTATGAGAAATGACATTGGCGACTATATGCGAGGTGCGTTGTTTTCCTTATACAACAACGCACATTTAATTAAATAAATATCGTCCGATGTCATGTATAAGAAATAAAATAAGAATGATTATAACTGTTATATTATGTTATAATTACGTTATAACCAGAGCCATATCGGCCAATATTATAGCTATATTAGAGACCCTGAGAGAAGAGATTGTCACAGAAGACCTAAGAGATTCTAATCATATAGATGTCAAAATATTAAAAGATAGCCTGTCAATAAAATGAAGACATTAAATCAAATAAATTTAGAAAATATAATTCAACATGAATTAGATCCATTTGATACTATTATAATGTTATATGATAATATAATAAATTATATGCATAATGATACTCAAGATGAAGTCGATTTATTAGTATTTGAAATAATAGATCGTATTATAAATGAAAGAAATTAATCTGCGTAAAAAATTAGAGCACTTATTTGGTGTATCTTTTATGACATGTTTACAAGGGCCAATTTGTAATAATCCTGATGTACAAGATCTATATTGTCAAATGGTACAGGATGTTGATACTCATGTTGATATTGTTTTTGACATAATATCACAGGATTTTCAATAGCTATATATCTTTTATATATTTGTATAACCTAAAAGAAACTCTATATGCATAGTATACATATTGTTATTGTAAATAAAAAAAATCTACTTATAATCCAAGATAATATTGTAAATCTACATTCAGTAAAATTGGCTGATAATTCTGATCAAGAATTTTTTGCCATTCCTATTGAGGAATTTTATAAAGATGTTATACAAGATACTTTTAATGATAACGATAATGACGATGATCGGATATCTATTGATCCAGATAATTTACAACCTATTCTTGTGGGTATAGATGTTGACTATGTAATTGCGAGTACAGATTATTTTAGTGGTGCAGGAGAACAATGTGCACTCTTAGTTAAGGCTGACAAAGTTACCTATAGTGAATCTATTAATGTATCTCTATTTCATCTAGGGGTTACAAAGGGCCAATTTGATGATGAATTTGATACTATTAATTTAGGTAAATATAGATCAAATGAGGACTTTTATACAGAAAAACCTAAAGAAACTATTCAAGTTTTTGAAGATACTATTACACTTACTAGAAATGAACTACTAATTTTAATTAGTAATGTTGAACTAAATTTAGATTTAGGTGAAAAGATAAAGGAGTTTATTAATGAAAAACTTTATAAAAAATAAATATGATAGTAAAATATTATGCCCTTATTATCAATGAAGAAATTTTAGTTATATTTGTATAAATAGTATTTATGAACAATGAAATATTAAAGTTGATACCTAGTGACTTAGAAGTTACCAAAATATCAAAATCAAGAAATGGTATATGTTTTCTTGAACTTAAGGGTCAAGAAAACATAGACTTCATTTTTAGAGGTGAACCTAAACAGAATTCACCATTTAGTGTAGTAAGAGCTTGGATGACAAATGGAAGATGGCTACTTGATGATAGCTATATTAATGGTGATATACTCAATTTTCATGAAGATTTTCAAATTTGCACTGAAGGCTCATGTACAAACATTGAATCTATAATGATACATTCACAAACTCAAGGTTGGCTTAAATTAATGCTTATAAATGCTCAATTTTCTGGTATACATACAAAAATCAAAGTAGATGCTAGGGGTAATCAACATCCTCATGATATCATTTTGGATACCCCTGCAGATATTAATATTGTGTATCTGAAAACAATATAAACATAAACTCATTTATATTAAATGTAATCTACAAATTTTATTTAAAAAAGTTAAATTTTAAATAAAATTTTTTAATATAACTATTATTGTTATATTTACATAAATAATTAAACAAATAGTAAAACGGTAGAGGTAAAACTATGAACACAATTGAACAAACATTTAACAGATTTAAATCAACTGCAGAGTCTTCTCAGATGATAGATCGACAATTCTTTCTATCTCAGATAGAAGTAGTTGATAGTGAATCCATTAAGATTAATGGATCCTATATTTCAATTTCCAGAAAAGCCTTTAAAGACCTTATTGGTATTTTAGGATTAAATGAAAGTGTATTAAAAGTCTTCGATACAACATTTGGTTCTGATAAAACAAAGATGGTACTCAAGCTTATACAGGATTCAGTCGCCAGAAATAAAGAGCAGGTTTCTTTATATGCAAATCCTATAAATCGAGAAATTCAGAGAATCACTTTACAGAAGAAAGAAATTAAGGGACTAGATAATAAAACCTATTTTTCTACTCTCGAAAGAATGTTAAATGATAATCCTAATTTCGAAATAAAATATTTTAATGCAGATTTTGAGAGTAAAGATGTACATTTAGTTGATAAATCTGCAGAATTTAGGGTTGGTAAACATTCGGCTGAAATCTTTCATCCGGGTATTGCATTTTCCACTAAATTTAATAGTGATACTAAATTCGATTCCTATACTGAACGACTTATTTGCACTAATGGTATGGTATCACGAGATGCAAATATGTCATATTCATTAAATCAAAATTTTAATCAGGCCCAATGGGTTAAATTCTTTGATCATATAGAAACAGTGAAATTAAATAATTGGATTTCACCAGTATATAATCAAAAAATAGAATTGGCTATGCAGGTTAATGCTTCACTTTACGAAATGAAAGAAGCTGCAAGGCTAATTAATCCACGTAATGAACTTAAGAACGATGTAAATCTTTGGATTCCTTTAAATGATACCATTAATAGATTTAAAGGTATTGGAGTAAACCCAGATGAATTGTCAGATGCACAACTTAAAACTGCAAAAACTGGTACAAAAGTTTGGGACCTCATTAATGCAGTAACAGATTTTGCATCACATGATTACAATTTTAAAATATTTGAAGGTGAAAAAATCGGCATGAAAGTCGCAGCAGGCAAAATGTTAATGAAAGATACATATGACATGCAAAATTTAGCAGTAGCATCACCCTTTAATTAAACACTCTAAGTTTACATAACATATTAAAAATAAGTGACTTGCCTATTGTGAGTCACTTATTTTTATTTTTGTTTATATAATTAATTATATTTTTTGCTAAAGAAAACTTTGAGATTTTTACAATAATTGATTTGTATATATATTTACAATACTAAATCCATTTATATATGACTAAAGAATTTAAAGATCAATTAAGAGTAGAATTTTTAAAGAATTTACCTGAGACCAATTTAGTATTGAAAGATATTATTTGGAGATGGAAAGTCCTCAATGAAGGTATTAGTAAGAGTCAATATGCAGAGTACTCTATTGAATTTCCGTTTTTTATAGGATATCATCCTTTGAATGTTGTTAGTTCTTCTGAATTTAATACATCAGAATCTTTAATTACGAGATTAGATGAAGTTGAATATGACCCTAAAATGTTTATTCCAATTAGTATTAATCCAATCCTTGATAAGTTTTTTAGTAATAAAGGTGGAGTAATGCCTGCTACAATTACAATGATTGTAGGAGATCCTGGAATTGGTAAAAATACAGTTTGGATGGACGCCTTATCAGAAGTTCAACTAAATCAACCTGATAAAAGAGTTCTTTTTATCTCTGCTGAAATGGATGAAATTGATCTTTTTGAATATAAAGAGAGATTTCCTTCAATTTCAAATATGGATATATTCTTTATCGGCAATTTTATTGAAAACGATCCACGAAAAAAATTAGAAGATCTCTTAAATGAAGGCTATGATATTGTTCTAACAGATTCCTTTTCAGAGGTACAGGAAATTATTAAGTCCGAATATAATATTTCAAATAAGCAGGCCGAAAGCTGGTTACTCAATAAAATGTTATTAAACAAAGCTGGAAAAAATAAAAGAAGCTGTTATACTGCATTTCTTAATATTGTACAGGTCAATAAAGGTGGTAACTTCTTAGGTTCCAATAAGTTAAAGCACAATACAACAGCCATGTTGGACATGCGATATGATGGTGATGATAGGTATATGGAATTTGTAAAGAATAGAAGAGGTCTAGTAAATCAAAGATTATACTTTACAATTAGACAAAACTCAGTTGTATATGATCACAAAAGGTTGGAAAGTGCCACGAGAGCAATTGAACAAATTAAACAAAATACAGTTGATTCCGAGACCCGCAGAGAACATTTTGACCATATCTTTGGCACACAAGCAGTAGAGATTGAATAGTGATGAAGTTGTCCATGTACAATAAATCTAATCTCATGATATCTGGGACAACTTTATCAATTATAATATGTTTATATGTAACTTTATTTATATTACTCCTTATAAGGTCTATGATACTAAAAATATACTACAAATTAAAATATTGTGCCTATCATATTGCACACATATTATCTAATCTCTTTTCATTATAAGTTAGGATAAAAATAATTTAGGATAATGTATCTCAAATTATCAATTAATAGAAAATTTTGATATATTTGTATTGTATAAAAACTTAAGATAAAAATTAAATTTATGGGAAAATCTTACAAAGATGATGTTGCATTTAATAATTTAGAGAGAGATCTAAAAAGAATTAATAGAGAGAAGAAAGTAAGTGATGAACCATCTTTATCAGAATATGTACAGGCAATTAGAGAAGAACTTGCTAATAGGTTATGTATTCATTATACCTTAAGTAAACTTGATCAATACATGACTCCAGCTGGAAATTTTATTGAGACTCAGTTTAAAAATAAAGTCACAATTAAAGAATGCGCAAGGCTAGTTAATGAGAAATTTGAACCAGCAGTTTTTGGTTTTTCTCATAACAGAGCAGATCTTTGGAATAAGAATCAGGATTCAAAATAATTCACATCTAAACAATTGATCATTATGAATAACGTAGTTATCACGCCCCAAGTAGAAGACCCTAAATCTGATACGACTGAAGTCCCATCAATTGATGACAAACAAATGAATACAATGTTTTCTCAATATAGTAAACAGAACTCAGAAAAACCTCTATTTAATCCAGAGGATTGGTTTAAATAAAAAATAAAAACTATGAACTATAAATTAATTATTGCAACTCTATTAGGATTGTTAACTTGTATCTTAATATTATTTGTATTAGATCCAATAATTGTAGATTTTGTGATATTAACAATTAATCCAAATGAAGCCTATTATGGATTAACTAAAATATTAACCTGGTTTATTTTACTATGGTGTACTTTAGGAATTTCAGTAATAATATCAACTATAGTTGGTGTAATATTTGTAGCAATATTTGATTAATTAAAAATTATTATTTAAAAATTGAGCTCTTTATAATTAAAGAGCTCAATTTTTGTTTTATAAAAAGACTGTATATGAGTGATATGATGTTTGATGAGATAAAGATTGATTGGAGATCCTATTCAATACATGATGAAAATAACATTAAAGGGTTTTTTGGTGACTATATGTGGCTATCTAATTTTGAAAAGTGTGAGATTTTATATGATGGGGTCATTTATCCAAGTTCAGAAAATGCATATCAGGCTGCAAAAATTATCCCAGAAGACAGAGGTGACTTTGTAAAATTAAGTGCATATCAGACTAAAAAGACTTGGAGGCATTATATACCATTATATCCTGATACTGTAATATGGGACTCCATAAAATATAGTGTTATGTATGGAATCCTATGGGATAAATTTACTAGACATGACTATTTAAAAGAAAACTTATTGTCAACTGATGATAAGTATTTGGAAGAAACTAACCATTGGCAGGATATTTTTTATGGATATGATTATAAGTTAGGTGGTAAAAATAATTTAGGTAAAATTCTCATGGAAATTCGTGAAAAAATAAAAAGTAATAAATCATAAATTAAAATTAAGCCGGGATTGTAATGATTAAACATGTCCGGCTTAATTTAACTAGTTTGCACTTACGCCAGCAAAACTATAATCGATAGATGTTGCTAATGTCATATTATTAGATTTATCAAAGTTCTGTAAAAATTTAGATAAATCTGAAGATTTTAATGCAATTGTATTTGTTCTAGCACTACCAGCATGGCCACTAGCTACTTCATATTCAATATATGCAACATTGATTCCATTAATGTCTTTCATTGTAACAGAAGTATTTGTTCTTTTTAATTCAGTAGTTTTGTCAGAGCTTACTTGTTTAACATATTCAATCAATTCTTTTCTATTTTTATTATTAAGTATTCCATCTTCATCTTGTCCTATATATAAATACATCATTATTGAAGTATACTTTTCATCACAATCTAACATTTTTGCAATTTCAGTTAAATTACCTTTACTTAATCTAGTATACATATAATTAGACTGTGATCCTTTACAAGTTGTAAATAATGCATTAGGCCAATCTATTTTTTTTGCCTCATTTAATTTCAAAAATTCAGTTAAATTATATAGTTTCATTTGTTTAATATTTATATTATTTATATTATTTATATTATATTTGTATATGAGTGTAAGAAATATTGGTTATTGTTGTATTAATTTGACAGTAGGTCACCTTAAAACTTCTAGAGATATTAAAAAAGCCACATGGCTAACCCCTGTAGGGATAGAACTTGCAGTAGATTGTGGTATTAAAAATGCAATTGATATACTAGAAATTTTAAAATGGAATGAATTATATGGAATTAAATCCTATCGAATGTCATCAAATTTATTACCCTGGATGAGTGAATATGAAATTTGTGATTTACCTAGATTTGATGAATTACATCAGGCCTATAAAAACATTGGCAACTATGTTAAATTACATAATCACAGAGTTACATTTCACCCAGGTCATTTTAATGTCATTGCCTCATTACGAGAAGATGTTGTTCAAAAATCTATAATAGATTTATCCCGTCATGGAGAAATAATGGACCTAATGGGACTAGACAGATCCCCATTTTATGCAATTAATATTCATATTAATAGTTTACAACCGAGCAAGCCAGAAGCCTGCGAGCGGTTTGTTCAGACATTTTCTGGTTTGCCTCTGTGCGTAACTTCCAGACTAACTCTAGAAAATGACGATTCTCCAAATCAATATGGAGTGCAGGATTTATATGATGGTATATGCAAGTTTATTAAAGTGCCTATTGTTTTAGATTTTTTACATTACGAATATGGTCCAGATTGTAATTCTAAACTACCTGAGATGATGTCTCTTGCATTCAGTACATGGGGTAATATTACCCCATTAACTCATATGAGTTCAACGAGGCAGCTCGAAGAACCTAAGGCCAGAAAGATTGCCCATGCAGACTATATTTATAATTTAATCCCAGAGCACCAGCAGGATTTTGATTGTGAATTAGAATGTAAAGCCAAAGATTTAGCCCTTTTTAAATATCAAAATGAATTACAAAATTTAGCCCATTTAATTTTAAAATAATTGTATTAATTTATATATTTGTATAATGAAACTAAAAAATTTACCTGAACATTATTTAATTCCGCTCAAAAGGCTCGTATTAAATGGATTTTTCCCACTAAAAATAACAACATTACTATGTGAAGATACATTTATATTTGCTACAGAAGATCAACAACAACAGGGATTTTCTAAAATGGAATTAAACCGTTTACCTGACAATAGATTAAATCATGTAACAGGATTTTGGTATAACATTTCTAATTGGGAAATGAAATTAGAAGAATATGTTAATGAGTTTTGTACAGATCCTATTGTATATGATTTAGATCAAGAGTTCTATACAGACCTATTACAACATATTCTTATACAAACAGTTAACATATCAAGATCTAATATTGATAGAGGTCTATTAGTTATAAGAGATTTAAAATTAACTCAAAATATTACAGATTTAATTAAAGCACAATGAAAAAAATAGGCTTAACTAAATTTTCAGAAAGACATTTTACTGGATTAGGTTCAGTTACATATGTACATGACAGAGAAAGATTACTTTCTGACATAGAATATTACTGTAAATATTTAGATGATAATTTATCAGATGTTAATGTTCATACAAGAGATGATGATCATATAAAAGTAGTAAAAGGTGAATTTGAATTCTCTAGACTAGTTACTTTAAAAAATACATATGGCATTAAATTATCTACTATGCCGATTAATTTAATTACTTCAAGATATTTAGTATCCGATTATGTTAAAAGAACTCCAAAAGAATTGCCAGTCTTAAGTAGATGGATACAGCTGCCTCCAAATACAGAAATACCATCTGCAGATAGTGTTACTTTAGTATTATATTCTGCTAAACAATTAATGTTGGAAAATGAAAATATGGCTTTTGAGGAAATTGTTGATTATCAATGGGGAGTAGTTGCTATAATTTCTCATTCAGGTTCAATGGAACCAATACCTCCCATTACTCAAATGAGAAATTCTCTTGGATTGTCTGAAGGTGGTAATGGAGAAACTTTAGACAGAGAAGCCTATTTAAAATCTGTAAAATTTTGGTCATGTAATGCACTAGTTAAAACTTCTTAATATAAGTAACATGTTTGCTAAGATAGGCATAGAAATAACAAGAAATCCCTTATATCAAAAAACAAATTTATATGATATAGTAGACGATATATGTATTAAATCTTGGACTGAAACAAATACAATAAAGAAGGTTCTCATTGGTGCATTACATGTAGATTGTGGCGTATTAGAATTTAGAACTTTACCAACAAAGAAATTATCTGATTTAAAGATACAATGGGATCACATTAATTCTATTTGCAAAGGTTATCCTGTTACAAAAAATAGAACTCATACAGGTGGAGGGCATATTCATGTTGAACTAAAAGGTGAATATGCCCAATTGGTTTTGTATATTTACGAGTGGTTATGTAATAGGCCATGGTTTTCTTGGTCACTATTAGATTCAAATGATATACATAATGCCACATATAATTATATTGAAGCAAGACAACCCTTTAATAATATTTTCTTCCATGAAGCAATAAAAATAGGAATTGATACAGGAGATTCAGATGTAATGCAGACCCTTATAAATTGGTTTGATAAAGATTCTATTATAAGAGTAAAAAATCATTATCAATCATTTAATAAGACATTAGAATTTAGATTTTTTCAGACTCCTAAATCATATATTGAAATTACAAAAAATATAGCTCTATTAGAAAAAATATTTAAAGTAAATTCTAAAAGGGCAATAAAACACGACACATTTAAGATTAAATATAATAAGAAAAGGGATTTAAATAGTATTACCTTAAAGGAAAGTTTATCTTCATTGAGGTCTGATTTAATATCTCTTGGCTTAAATCCCAAAACATATTCTTTTATGTTTAATACATTAAAAGAAAGATATGCAAGAGGAAAACATTATTTAGTGTAGTTGAAAAAATATTTTGCGCTCTATAAGGCTTTATCGAATGATGGTCATTTGGTAAAAAATTGGTGGTACTTGATAATTAGTGAAGATGAATCACAACTCTTAATCTCAAGATCTTTTAAATCAGAGATTAATTCTCATGCAAAACAATTACCTTTTATAGAAGTAGAAAAATCATTTTTTGAGGTTCCTTTCGGTGAACTACATGATGTTTTATTAGTAATAGAATTTTTAAAACCACTAGGTTTTTCATGGAACCAAAATCTACAACAACTTATAATGCCAAATATTGTAGATGATACATTTAAAGATTTTATTAATTATTGTATTATATTAGATCAATCTAATCCGCCCATGTTAATAGAAGAACTTTGGGATGAATTTACAGAATTTGATATGACAAGTACTATACAATTACCCTTTATTCAAGATACATTAGATAAAATATTAGATAAAATTTCTCGATTTGGTATAAATTCCTTGGTTGAGGAAGAAATAAATTTTTTAAATTCATGGTCAAAATCAACTTAATAATTTTAAATTTGAAGTTATATTATTATATTTGTTTTGTATGTTAAAGATTTATGTAACCGTATTAAAAGAACATTCTGTAGATATATCATACAATACTCCTAGCGGTTGTACGACTATATCAGTACACGACGGAGAAGATAATTTGACTCATTTTGCCTTTGAAGGTAATGATGATCATTATCAATATTTTTTAAAATTAAAAGATAAATTTGATGTTGAAAAATCAATTATTTTGAGTATAGAATCATTTGAACACTAAAAGGTGTGGCGAAAATAAGAGAAGATCAATTAGGATTGTGGACTAATTATAATGGACAAGTGACTCGTCCAGTTAAGCCAACTAAATTTCAATTAGATGCAGAATTACAATTTGTAAATTATGTTGGTAAAAATGGAGATATAATTTTTCCTTGGATTTATGTAATGAAGTACTCAGAGAAGGCTGTTGAACCCTGGTTAATATCAAATTTTTCAGTATCATCATATATAACATTAAACAAATATCTTTATAATGATGTATTTTTTAATATTTTAAAAATTGATTCCCATTTAGAAAGTACAACAGATGTTGCCAAATATCAAACAAAATTATTTCTTAAAATACTAGATTTTGGCAGTATTTTAAATTTAATTGATTCTAAACAAACTAAAAAAACTCTAGCACAAGAAGATCAAATATTTAATATAGTGGATACTATAAATTTATATGTTGATATTTTGATTGATACTTTAGAAATTTCTAAAACTAATTCCATTAGAGTGAATCCTATGTTAGAAATTACTATTAATACAGATATAATAAAACCAATACTATTAAATAATATTATTAATTTAGATGTAACAGGATTAACTGCAAGAGATTCTATATTAAAGTTAATAGAATATTTTAATATAGAAATTAAGCCAATCTCAGTTTACCTAAATACTATACTCAATAGCAGGAATGCCTTATCTAATAAAAAGCAAACATTTTTAAGTTTAAAGAAAAAACTATTAAAAGATGAAAAAGTAAATCTCATTTTTTGAAACTCAATGCTATTGTGATTTAAAAAAATCATGATAAACATTGAAAAACTAGATGAAGGATTAAAGATCTCTTATATTAATGCTGAAGGAGGACTTTCTTTTTTAGATGTTCCCTTAAGAAAAGAGAATTTATTTGTTAGAAGATTGACAGATTCATCAGATACTAAAAGAGATCCAAAATTCTTAGATTGGGCAGGTAGACATACTAAACAAGTTAAAGTTAGAAGTGCACGAGAATTTGATAAATTTAGAGTTGAAGAAATTTTATATAATCTTCGTCCAGAATATTCCCAATTAATCAATCAGTACTCTCATCCAAAGAAACATTTTATTGATATCGAAGTTTTAGTTGAAGATGAATTTCCTAAAGCTGAAGAGGCAAAATATCCGATGACAACTATCGGTATTGCTAACGATAAAGATATGGTTTTTGTCATGGGAACAAAACCACTAACTGCAGATGAATTAGATTTTATTCAAAATAAAATCACAGAACAAACTGCACATTTAAAAATAAGTCCGGTATTTAAATATGACTATTATCCAGATGAGTATAATATGTTATATAATTTCGTATTTAAAGTTCTTCCTAAAATTATCTTTGCATCGGGATGGAATTTTACAAAATATGACTGGTTATATATATCAAATAGATGTAAAAAACTTAATATACCATTAGAATGGAGTTCTCCGTCCAGAAAATTTTCTAGAAATTCTGATCCCATGCATAAAATAATTGTAGATTATATGGATATTTACAAAAAATGGGACCGGACTGTTGCATTAAAAGAATCAGATACATTAGATTGGGTATCAAAAGAAGTTTTAGGAGTAAATAAAATTAAATATCATGGCTCAATTAAAGATTTATATGAAAAAGATTATCCGTTATATGTTGCTTACAATGCTGTTGATGCGATACTTGTAAAAATGTTAGACGTAAAATTGAATACATTGTCAACATTCTTAAAAATTGGATCTATATCAAAAATAGAAAATACTAAGGCATTTTCTCCTGTTTGGTTAACTGATGCATTGTGCTTTAGGGAAATGTATAAAAGAGGCAGAGTAATTTGTCCGATGGAAAATAAAGACCAAAACAGCACCGAAAAAAAATCATACGAAGGCGCATATGTAAAAGAACCTATTGCAGGAATGTATGATTGGGTATGCTGTTATGATTTTGCTTCTCTATATCCTTCAGTAATGAGACAATTTAATATTTCACCTGATGCATATAAAGGACATAAAAAAATATTAGATGCAGGTGAAATATTATGTGCATCCGGCGCAGCATTTAATAACACAGAAGATTCAATGTTTAGAACAATTTTAGATGATTACTATGGACAAAGAGTTAGTGCAAAAACTATAATGAAACAAACTGAATTAAAATTAAACGAATTACAAACTTATTTAACTACATTATGATACTAAAATTTGAATTAATAGAAAGCGAAACTCAATTAACATTAAACCAAAAACAGATTTTAAAAGGAAATTTTAAAATTAACTCTGATGATTTAACTTATTATTTACCAGCTAGTTGGTCAGATTTCTTAAGTAAAGAAGAAGCTAAAGAGCTCTTACGCGAAAATAAAATTAATGTTAATTATTTAAATAAAGTCGGTGAATTAGAACTTAATTAAAACCCTGCTTAATAAATATAATAATAAAACAATATAATTGCAAGTTACTCTATTTAGATTTTTAGCTAAGCATGTATTGATTTTCCGAAACAAATTTCTTAATTATTAAAATCAAGGGCTTTACTAAAAGTCTTAATGTCATTACTGTCAATATATAAAAGATGAATATACTAACACCTAGATTAACTTTCAAACCATTTGAATATGAATGGGCTTACGAAGCTTGGTTTAAACAACAAAGCGCGCACTGGTTGCATACAGAAATTAACATGCAAAAAGACGTAATGGACTGGAACAGTTTATTAGAACCAAAAGAAAAAAATGTAATTGGTAATATCTTAAAAGGTTTTGCTCAAACTGAAACTGCAGTTAACGATTATTGGAGTAGTTATGTTACTAGATGGTTTCCTATTCCCGAAATCAAAATGATGGCATCTACTTTTGGTGCATTTGAAACTATTCATGCTGTTGCATATAGTTATTTAAATGATACTCTTGGATTGGATGATTTTGCATCATTTATGGAAGATGAAGCTACAATGCAAAAATTAAGTGCATTAATTGAAATTGATCCTAATGATACAAGTATTATTAATATTGCCCGATCATTGGCATTATTTTCTGCTTGCGCTGAAGGAATTCAATTATACTCTTCTTTTGCTGTAATGTTATCTTTTAGATTAAAGAATTTGATGACAGGCATAGGTCAACAAATGATATTTTCTATTAGAGATGAATCTTTGCATAGTGAAAGCGGCTGTAGATTATTTAGAGAATTAATTTCTCAAAATAAAGATCTTTGGACTGACGAATTCAAGCAAGTTTTATATGAAGGTGTTTCATTATCTTTAAAAAATGAATTTAATTATATTGACAAAATTTTTGAAATGGGTGATTTAGAAACTATTACTACAGATCAATTGAAAAATTTCATGTATGATAGAGCTAATAGAAAACTTAAAGAATTAATGTTAGAGCCACAATATGAAGTTAATCAAGTTTTACTTGAAGAAATGAGTTGGTTTTATACTATCACATCAGGTGAACAGCAAAGTGATTTTTTCGCTAATCGTGAAAGTGGATATTCTAACACTAATGATGATTGGAATAATGATATATTTTAAATTTAAATAATATGACAAAAAAAGAAGAAACACACGAGTTAGCAAAGAGGAAAGGCTGGAAAGTTGTAGATGATTATCCAATATGGGGAAATAACTCTTTATATTTGACTACAATACAAGGCGGATATTTATTAGAAAATGAGACTCCTAATCAAGGATATACTAGAATTTCTAAAAGAGCAGCAAATCTATTAAATAGACCTGATTTAGAAGTAAGATTTTTTGAATTATTTAGTAATAATTGGTTAGTGCCATCTACTCCTGTAATGTCAAATTTTGGAACAGATTTAGCTCTACCAATATCATGTTTTGGTGGTAAAATTGGAGATTCATTATATCAAATTAATGGTAAAGGCACAGAAATGGCAATGTTATCTAAATATGGTGGTGGTACTTCTTATGATTTTACTGGAATTAGGCCTTTAGGTTCAAAAATTAAAGATGGTAAAGGTGGATTATCTGATGGAGTTATTCCTTTTATGAAACAATTTGATTCTACTATTATAGCATCAAAACAAGCTAAGGTTAGAAGAGGTGCAGTAGCATTATATTTAAATGCCGAACACCAAGAATTCTCAGAATTTTTAAAAATAAGGGAGCCTAAAGGTGATGTTAATAGACAATGTTCGAATATCCATCAAGGTGCTATTTTTACCGATGAATTTATGAATAAAGTTATAGATAAAAATGGTGTTGAGAGAGAACTTTGGACTGAAACTCTTAAAAAGAGAGTTAAAACAGGTGAACCTTATACCATGTTTATTGATAATGCTAATAATGCTATACCAGAGTGGTGGAAATCTCATGGATTAAAAATTGCTGCAAGTAATCTTTGTGCAGAAATAATGTTACCATCAGATGAAAATCATACATTTGTATGTTGTTTATCTTCATTAAATGCAGTTAAATTTGAAGAATGGAAAGATACTGATGCAGTTTATTTATCAATAATGTTTTTAGATGCAGTTATTCAAGATTTTATTGAAAAAGGTAAATCAGGTAATTATTTAGGTATAGAAGATGCTGTTAGATTTGCTGAAAAATCAAGATCTCTTGGATTAGGTCTTTTAGGATATCACTCATTCTTGCAATCTAAAATGATCCCTTTTATTTCTATTGAGGCAAATTCATGGACTACTATGATATTTAAACATATCAGAAATGAAGCAGAAAGAGCAACAATAGATTTAGCAATTACTTATGGTGAACCAGAATGGTGTAAAGGTCAAAATAGAAGAAATTTGACTTTACTTGCAGTTGCTCCTAATAGATCATCTTCTAAATTATCAGGCGGAGTTTCTCAAGGTGTTGAACCTTTTGCTGCAAACATTTATACTGATGATGATGCAAAAGGTCTTCATATCAGAAAAAATCCATACTTAGAACAATTACTTGAATCTAAGGGTAAAAATATTGCTCAAGTTTGGGATACAATTTCTGAAGATAGAGGATCAGTTAAAAACATTAGATGTTTATCATCAGAAGAAAAAAATATCTTTAAAACATTTAAAGAAATTAATCAATTAGAACTTGTTAGACAAGCTGCAATTAGACAAAAATATTTAGATCAAGGTCAATCTATAAATTTAGCGTTTTTTCAAGATGCTCCTGCAAAATTCATTAATCAAGTTCATATTGAAGCATGGAAATCTGGATTAAAAAGTTTATATTACTTAAGATCTGAATCCATTTTAAGAGCTGATAGCAAAGATCAAAGAGACCTTTACAGTGAATGTCTAATGTGTGAAGGTTAAAATATTTATTTTTCTTTATTTTTAAATGGTTGCTAATATTAATTATTAGCAACCATTTTTGTTTATAAATATTAAAATACATTTACCATGCAAAAGTTTACTATAAATGAAGGAAATCATTATTCTTTAGTTAATATTTTTTCAAGAATTATTCCTACATTTTCTAATCATTTCTCAAAAGTCGTTAGATTTAATCAATCTTGTATATATGATTTACAATCAAATGATAATTACGATATTAATAAATTATTTGGTGTTTCTAGAGGGGCTCTAATACATAAAGATTCGGTTAGATTTGGTTGGAGATGTTTAGATAATTCTACTATAGAAATAGTATCATATGTTTATGTAAGTGGTGTTAGATTACCTGAAGTTGTATTTTATTCAGTTAGACCTCATCAAAAAGTTGTATGTAAAATTGATATACTAAATGATGTTTATGTAATGTCAGTCATTTTAGATGAAGATAATCGCAAGACTATTTATATTCCGCATGGTGAAATTTCTTCTTGGGGATTTAAATCATGGCCATTTTTTGGTGGGAATAAGCCGGCTCCCCATGAAATGTTAATAAAAATGATGTCCGTTTAATTTTAATTGTTGATTTTTTAAGTTATATTTGATCCATAATATTATTTTATGGAGTTGAAACAATTGTTATATCTAACTTACAATAATAAAAGTTAGATTATGTATTCAGTAAGCGAATTAAATAAATGGATGTTTTTTGATATTGAAACAATTCCAATGTACAAAACTTTAGAAGAGCTAGAGGCCTTTAATAGTAGATTACATTATAATTGGATTAATAAAGTCGCAAAGGCTCATCAATCAGATGTTTTATCTCAACAGGATATTTGGTTTAATAATGCAGCCCTCTATCCAGAGTATGCCAAAATCGTTGCCGTATCATTTGGTAAAATACTATATAACTCATTAGATAATAGTTTCATTGAATATAAAACTGTTAACGTTTATGATAATAATGAAAAATCTCTATTAGAAAAATGTTATTCTAAATTTAATACTGATAAAGATATTATTTTAGCAGGATTTAATATTATAGATTTTGATATTCCATTCTTATGTAAAAAATATTTATATCATGGAATATCTTTACCAAAACATTTAAACGTAAGAGGATTAAAGCCATGGGATATTAAAATGGCAGATATTATGAAAGACTTATCATTTACTAGTAATAAAAAGACTTCATTAGAGAGAATTGCAATATCATTAAATGTAAAAACACCTAAAAATGGTCCTGTTGATGGCGAACATCTAGCAGAATACTATTATTTAAATGGTATAAGTTCATTACCAATAATATCAGAATATTGTGAAAAGGATATTATTGCTACGATGGAAGTATCAAGAAAACTATCAAACGAATTTTTAACTAAACCAACAACTTAAGAATGAAAGATGAAAAAGATGTAACTTCAGGTGAAAGATCAAAAACTCCTGTACTAGATAATTTTGGTAAAGATCTTACTAAATTAGCTCTATTGGGTAAACTAGATCCTGTAATAGGAAGAGACAAAGAAGTAGAGAGAGTAACTCAGATTCTTAGTAGAAGAAAAAAGAATAATCCTATTTTATTAGGTGAACCTGGTGTTGGTAAAACCGCAATTGCCGAAGGTTTAGCTCTTCTTATTATTAATAAAAAAGTATCCCATAAATTATTAGGTAAACGTGTTATAGCTCTAGATCTTGCATCTATAGTGGCTGGTACCAAATATAGAGGTCAATTTGAAGAAAGGCTTAAGGCTATACTTGGAGAAATTGAAGCTAATCCAGAAGTTATTATCTTTATTGATGAAATACATACTATGGTTGGTGCAGGCAGTTCTTCAGGCTCAATGGATGCAGCAAATTTAATGAAACCTGCTTTAGCAAGAGGAGGAATGCAGTGTATTGGAGCTACAACATTAGATGAATATCGTCAATATATAGAAAAAGATGGTGCTTTAGCAAGAAGATTTCAAACTGTAATGGTTGATCCAACCTCTGTTGAGGATACAATAAATATTTTAGAAAACATAAAAGATAAATATGAAGCACATCATAATGTTACTTATGGTAAAGGAGTAATAGAATCATGTGTTAAATTATCTGATAGATATATAAGTGATCGTTTTTTGCCAGATAAAGCAATAGACGTTTTAGATGAAGTCGGTTCTAGGGTGCATTTAACAAGTATAGTAGTTCCTAAAAAAATTCTAACGTTAGAAAAAAATCTTGAAAAAGTTAAGGAAGAAAAACTTTTAGTTATTAAGCAGCAAAAATATGAAGAAGCTGCTCTAGTTAGAGATAAAGAAAAAGAAATCTCTAAAAAATTAGATGTTGAAAATCTTAAATGGGAAGATGATTTAAAAGCATTAAAATATGAAGTTACTGTTGATCATGTTGCAGACGTTATTGCAATGATGACAGGTATTCCTTCGGCCCGTGTAGCACAGAAAGAATCGTTAAAGTTGTTAAGTATGGGTGCGGATCTTAAGGCTAGTGTTGTTGGTCAGGATCAGGCAATCGAAAAATTAGTTAAAGCAATCCAACGTACACGTGTAGGTTTAAAAGATCCTAAGAAACCTATTGGTTCATTCATTTTTTTAGGACCAACTGGTGTAGGTAAAACCGAATTAGCTAAATCACTTGCGAAATATTTATTCGATAAAGACGATGCCTTGGTACGTATTGATATGTCTGAGTACATGGAGAAATTCTCTATTTCACGCTTAGTTGGTGCGCCTCCAGGTTATGTTGGATATGAAGAAGGCGGTCAGTTAACTGAGAAAATTCGCAGAAAACCATACAGTGTAATCTTATTGGATGAGATTGAAAAAGCCCATCCAGATGTATTTAACTTATTACTCCAGGTTTTAGACGATGGCATCCTAACAGACAGTTTAGGTAGAAAAGTTGATTTTAGAAACACCATTATTATCATGACATCAAACATTGGTGTACGTGATTTGAAAGATTTTGGATCCGGTATTGGTTTTAATACACAAGCCCGTAAAGATAATGTTGATGAAATGATGAAAGGTACAATTCAGAATGCATTGCGTAAAGCTTTCTCTCCTGAATTCTTGAACCGTTTGGATGATGTTATTGTATTCAATTCACTTTCAAGAGAAGATATTCACGTTATTATTGAGATTACATTGTCAAAAGTATTCGCACGTATCTTAGCTTTGGGTTACGCAATTGAATTGACTGAAAAAGCAAAAGATTTCTTAGCTGAAAAAGGGTATGATGCGCAATACGGTGCACGTCCGCTGAATAGAGCTATACAGAAATATCTTGAAGATCCGATCGCAGAAGAAATTCTTAGAGGAGACGTTCTACAAGGGGATACAATAGTTGCTGATTATGTAGAAGGTGCTGATGGTTTAACTGTTCGTAAAAAATAAGAAACTTTTATATAGTTTTCTTTTATAAAAATAAAAATTTAAATATGAAAAATTATACAGAAATAGTTTGTCTAATTGATAAAAGTGGATCTATGGGAATGATCAGAAAAGATACTATAGGCGGATTTAATACATTTTTAGAATCTCAAAAATTAGAACCAAGTGAAGCTAAATTAACATTAACTTTATTTAATACAGAAATACAAAACATCTATGAATCATCGCCTTTAAATGAAGTATTCCAACTTAATGAATATAATTATATACCTTCTGGTGGCACCTCAATGTATGATGCTATATGTTTAACAATAGATTCATTAGGTCGAAGATTATCAGAATTAAATGAAGATGAAAGACCTGAAAAAATATTGTTTGTTATACTAACAGATGGAGAAGAAACGAGTTCATTAAGATTTAATAAAAATGACGTTAATAATAAAATTAAATTACAATCGGAAGTATACTCCTGGCAATTTGTTTTTTTAGGCGCAAACCTTGATGCAAGTGAAACTGCAAAGAGTATCGGTATTTCTGCTAATAATGCAATGCAATTTGCATCAACTCCTGATTCTGCAAGTTTAGCATTTACTAACACTTCTAATTATTTAAAGCGGACTAGAGGTATGACAGCAGCTCAATATAGTGTTTCTTTAAATAGTGCATTTACTGATACTGAAAAAGATGCAGTACTTTAATATATCTTAATATGTTATTTAAAATGTCCAGTTAGTTAAATCTAACTGGACATTTTTATTTTTTAGGATTTTCATATTAAAGTTAACTATTATATATTTACATATAACAATAAATGATATGGAAGATAATAATAACATATGGAATCAGATAGAAAGTTCTTTTAATGAAGAGGTTTCTGTTATAAGATTAAGTGAAACCGAAAAATTCCAAAATATTATTTCGAATATACTTAAATCTGGTATGTTATTAGTAAAAGATTATTTTGTTTCTGTATATGGAGACGATTATGCAAAAAATGAATTTTATTTCGATATTATAAAATACCAGATGTTAACTGTCGAAAATGACATTTTAGTTAAATCTCTTACATGTGATTCTATCATTTCAAAAATTATTAATTTTTATATTGAAATGTTAAAATGGAAATTAGAAGCCTCTGTTTATAACTATTTAGCTGGAATTGAATTAAAACAAGTTGAAAAAATACATTTTAGTAAATCTGTACAAGGGTTTAATGGTGAATGGCATTTTATTACTACAACTGGTGAGATTGGTAGATATTCAACGAAGACTATTATAGCTTCTGGTCCAATTATGAGACCTCATTATCGTTACATAAGTCACATATATGGTAAAGTAAATCTAGACTCTACAAAAAGAGTACAGTTATTAAACAGATTAAAATTAAAAAAGCCTAAATTAATTATACAAACTAGAGCTGAGAAAGAACTTTTAACCAGAATAAATTCTTGTAAAAGTAAAATCATATGGATTGAACGAGATATATCTAATAGTCAAACTCAACTTATGTCATATTATCATCAATTACAAGATGTTAATACCCCTATATCTAGTGTTAACTATCTTAAAAATAGAATTATAGATCATGAAATTCATTCAAAAACTAATACTCTGAGATTAAACGATGAAAAAACTACCCTAGAAGGTCTTCTTAAATTAAATATAACTGATATAGAAAATGAATTTGAACTAAAAAAAGATAAAAAAAGAATTAAAGAATTAAAAGATTTTTTAAATTCTAATACTTTAAAAAGGTTATCAACTATTAAGGATATTTTATATCAAACTAAATTAGGAGAAACATTATCTGAATTAAATTCTTTATATGAAAAGTATCCTGCTATTAAAAAAAGGGATACTAATTCCAAAATTAATGATTTAAAGAAAAATATTGAATATAAAAAACAATCTCTGATTTATATCGAAAATAATAAATCAGAAAGCTCTGTTAAAATATCTGATTTAAAAAATGAAATATCAGAATTGGAAACTCAACTAAAAAACCTTAAATAATTCATATATGAAGACTTTACTTATTTTAGAAAATGATTTTGAAATTACTAAAAGTTATCATCCATTTGTTTGGAATTTTAAAGAAAACTTTGATGGAGAAGTTATAGAATTGACAGGTCTTAGGCAGAGAAGTGATGCAGAAATTTTTACAGCAGTAAATAAATGTAATATTATTGCAGTTCAAACCTGTTTTGTTAATGGATCAGATGACCAATTATTTTCAATGTTAACATTATTATCCAAAATAAAAGAAAGTAAAGATATTTACATTTATTTAATGGGAGGAGATTTGAATACATATTTATTGAGAAATTTAGAAGATGCAGATTTTTTTAAAATCAAACATCATAATATTTTTAAAATGGGCGATAAAAGATATGATTCTATTTTAGAAGACAATATCTTATTAGACTTCTCAATTCAAATTAATACACATATAGAAATCATAAGATTAGCTGAAGAAAAAAGAATTTTTGAACTACATTATACATCAACTTCAAATACAAGACCCACTGGCAGAAAAATAAAGATATTAGGTTGTACTGCATTAGGAGAACAATTTAAAAATCTTATTCCCGGCGAAATTGTAAATGAAGTAGATATGTCAGTAATTGATCCCAACAATAAAAGAGGAGTTTGGATATATGGAAAAACTGAAGCAATTAAATTAGTAAATGATTGCGGGATGTTAGAATATCAAATTGCTTCTGAATTAGATCTAATTACTATTTTAAGAGAAATTTCAAACTGTACCAATATCAACACTGAAAAATTAACTGAAATTGAAATTAGGGGTATTTCAAATTTATTAAATGATGAAGATTATGATTCACATGAAAAAGCAAATATATTATGTGATGCATTAAATGTACCAAGAAGAGGCAATAGAATAAATTTAGAAAGATTAATTGAAACTATATAAAACTATGATATTAGATAAAGACCTAGAGGCTACTGTTATAAAAAACAATCAAGCACTTACACAAAAAATTAAATTACTTGAAGATAAAATTAGAATGATGGAGGTCTCTGAAAGATCTCTAAAATCACAAATAAAGTCATTATCTACTAAAGTTGATAAACTTAGTAATATGATAAAATGATAAATATTAAAATATTAAATCCATTAGGATTTTACAGTGATAAGTTCTTTTATTAATTTTACATCATAAAAATAACTAAACTCATATGACAGCTACACCTAATTACATCGAAAGTATCATTTTCTGGGATCAATTAATTTCTCATATGTGTGATGCTAAAATGGGAAGATATAAGAGAATAAGAAGTTGGGAAATTATAATAAAATTACAACAAAACTAAATCATTTTTAGGAGTATAAGTATCAAGATGGACTATCGTAAATGATAGTCCATCTCTGTGTGTAACCTTTATTGACATGAAGTTAAAATACTAAACAATTTTATACTAAATGTCAAAGGAAAAAATTTACCAATATAATATTAGTAAACATATTAATGGACCTTTTAGAGAGTATGCCTTATATACGCTTGAACATCGAGGAATTCCAAACTTTTATGATGGTCTTACTAACGTACAAAGATTAATTTTAATAGAGGCCCCTTCTAAATTTACCAAAACATTAGGTGTATCTGGATCTGTAGTTGCTACTGGTAATTATCATCATGGTGACAGTTCACTTACAGGTGCAATCACTAAATTAGCCAAGAACTTTGGATGTGCAGAAAGAATACTTGATGGCGATGGTTTTTTTGGATCTCCAGTTAAACACGAACCTGCAGCTCCTAGATATACTCAAGTTAAATTAAATCCTATTATTAATGATGTATTAAAAAAGAATTGGTCTTTAAATGCAGTAAATAATGAAGGGGTACATGAAAGACTCGAAGTTGAATTTCCAATAGGACTTCTTACTCATACAATAGGTATTGCTGTTGGATATGCAACAAACATTTTACCAAGAAAATTTTCTGATGTAGAAGATTATCTGGATTTTAAAGTTAAAGAATTGAAACCATTTTTCAAAAATTTTAATGGTACAATTGTTAAACAGGATAGATCTTGGATAATATCAGGATTACATGATATAGATATTAAAAAAGGAGAAATTAGAATTACAGAAATTCCTCCTATTATGAAATATGAATCATTTTTAAATAAATTATCTGTAATTTCTGAAAACTTTAACTTTAAAGTCTTAAACAATTCAAGTTCTACTATTGATATTACTTTAAAATTCTCTGATCAAACGAGATTTCCTGAGTTAGTTGCTGCAATAGATAAAGCAAATAAATTAATGTTTTCTGAAAATATTGTAGTAATTAAAAATTCCAGAGTAGTTGAATATGAAAGAATTGAAGACTACCTAGATGATTTTAGACTGCATAGATACGATATTAGAAAAAGAAAATTTGAACAAGAAATTGCAAATTTTTTATATGAAGATGAATTTTTAAGATTAAAATCTGAATTTATTATTTTTATGACAACTAAAAAAAGATCTCTATTCGAAGTCGATAATTGGTTAGATATAAATGCATCTACTCATGCCAGAAAATTAGAATCTATTAGAGCAAAAGATTTAGTTAATGAAACTATAAATGCAATTAAATTACAATTAAAAGATAATGAAAAAAATAGGAAAGATGTAGAAAAAAATCTAAAAACTATTGAAATAGAAATAGGTAAACAAACTGCATCTCATATTTCAAAGGCAAAAATTACAACTAACAAATATACTGAAATAGAAACGGATGAGGATTCTGATATTGAAAAATTTAATCCTGCTGATTTTTTAGACTCTGAATAATTATAAACAATAAAACAACCAAATTCAATGGCATCAAATAGTATGAAAGTATCGGTATCTATCCTAAATAAAGATAGATTAGTTCAATGGTTTAATCAATTTACAGCTTTAGATAAAAATCTACCAGTTGAAATAGATCTAAAAAATAAAGTTCTTAAATGTAAATTAGGTAATGCCGAAAGAACAGTTTTAATAAAAAGTCAAATATATCTTTCTGAAATATTTAAAGTAGAAGATATTGACATGTTAGACCTTAAAATAAATGGTTCTGATATTAGATGGGGAATTTATGCAGTAGATAAAGTAATTAAAATACTAAAGGCATTTGATTCTAATGAAATTAAAGCACAATTACATTTAACTCATGATGAAGCTCAAGGAATCTATTTTTTAGATAAGGTAAGTTTAAGTGAAGATAAATTGAGATTTGATATAACATCAATGAATTTTAGCCTATTAATATTTTTAGAAGATATTAAATATGCTGCGATTACAGATATTAGTGAATCTATATTTAATTTTGAATTAAATCTTCCAACATTATCTAAAATTACAAGTTTAAGTACGCTTGATACTGATCAAGACTATTTAACATTTAAATCTAAAGGTAAAAACATTTCTATTTTAGGGAAATCATTTGACTTTAAGATTACAGATTCTACTGATGAAGGGGAAATCTTAATCAAAAAACCTCACTTTTCAATTATTGATAAACAGGCTTGGACAGCATATGTAACATCAAGTAATTTAATGATATTAAAAAGTGTTGGCTCAGATGATAGAGAAATTTTAATTGCAGGTATAGAAGATTATTAATAATGAATGAATTTTATAAAATATTTAAACAACAATTTACAGATCTTACAGAAGATCAACTGGTACATTTATCTGTTGATGATATTAACTTTTCTATGATGCAAGAATTTGTAGATGAATTCTTAAGACTAGATAGAACTTTAAAAATAATAATTTTATTTAGAAGTCTAATGCAGTTTAATACATCTACTCATAAACAGTTATTATATTCACATGAGTATGAATAGAGATACTCTACCTTACACCAGATTAAATTAAATAATCTTTATGATAATTAATATATCAAACATATAACATTAAGGAGATCTAACTAGGTAACTTAATAAATATCTTCTCTTATAATTAACATGGAAAATATGACTAAAGAGCAAGTTTTACTAGAAATAGAAAAACTTCAAAGGTTAAAGAACGAAAAATTTAATGAAGAACAAGGAATTAAAGATATTATTAATTCGATTTATGGAGCAACTGCTAATGAGTTCTTTTCATTATTTGATATCAATATCTCAGAAGCAATTACTTTACAGGGTCAGGAAGTAATTAAGTATTCTGAAAACTTAATTACAGATTATTTTCTAAACAGATGGCATCTCGATACAGAACTGCATGACAAAATGGGACTTACTGAAGTCCGTAAGCTCTATATTGTGCCAACGATATATATTGACACCGATTCAAATTATGTATCATATGAAGAGATGCTAAATTCATGTGATTGGAAAGGTACCGGAACAGAATTTATTCTATTGTTTAATAAGTTACGTTTTTCTGAGTATCTAGAAACAGAATTTATAAAATATTCTGAAGAAAGAAGTACGAAGTCTCACTTAAATTTTGAATTAGAAAATATATCATATTCAGGTATATTTGTTAAGAAGAAAAAATATGCATATGATCTTGCATGGGCAGATCCTGGCGTAAATTATATGGGATTATCTAAAATTAAATTTAAGGGACTAGAAATTATTCAGAGTTCTACTCCAAAATTTGCCAGAGAAAATTTAAAAGAATTAACTAAATTAATCTTTATAGAAAAAAAGAAATTAAATTTTAGAAATTTTATGTTAAAAATTAGGGCAATTAAAGAGGAATTTAAATTGCAAGATATCGATAACATATCAATGAGTTTTAGAGTTAATGGCTATGATAAGTATATTTTAAATGATACTACAAGATTAGAACTTGCGTCAGGTTGTCAAATGCATGTTAGAGCAGCCGGTACATATAATATGGCAATTAATTCATCTAAATTTAAAAATAAATATCCTCTTATCAAAAGTGGTGATAAAATAAAATTTTATTTAACTCATAATAAAACTAATAACGTATATGGATTTTTACCAAATCAATTTCCATATGAAATAGCACCGGAAATGGATTATGATTCCCAGTTTGCAAAATTGATAATTGATCCAATTAACAGATTACTAAATGTTGTAATACAAACAGAAATACCTGCAAATTTAATGGTCTCAAAAAAATTATTTTAAAAGAATATGAAACAATATCATGAATTATTAACAGCAATACTTGAACATGGTCATAAGAAAGAAGCTGCTAGAGAAAATATGCCAGGATCAATTTCCTTATTTGGTCATCAATCTAGATATGACCTGTCAGGAGGATTTCCTATTTTAACAACTAAAAAGGTATTTTGGAAAGGTATAGTAGGAGAACTTCTTTGGATGTTATCTGGAAATACAAACATTAAATATTTAGTTGATAATGGATCTAATTTTTGGAATGAAGATGCATATAACTACTATGTAAAAATTGCTTCGGCTAATGGAAATGCACAACAGAATCCTATTTTAAAGAAATTAGATGACAATAGTTATAAGATGTTTTTATTTGATGAATTTGTTGATATTATCAAAAATTCTAAAATTGAAGATCTTCCTAAATGGAGCCAATATACTTTAGGTGATTGTGGTCATCAATATGGTAAAGTGTGGAGAAGATGGAGTACTAATCAACAAGTAGTAATAGGACATAATGGCACTCATAATGAATGGGGGACTGTTATAATTGATCAAATACAAAATGTAATAAAATCATTAAAAGAATCTCCTGAAAGTAGAAGACATATTGTAACTGCAGTAGATCCTGTAAATGATAAAGATCTTGCGTTATACTGGTGTCATTCAATGTTTCAATTTAATTGCAGAAAACTTACAGATTCTGAAAGAGCATTATATTATTATAATAATTACGGAGAAACTCTATTACCTCTAAGAACTAGAGATTTAGATTTCTTGAGAATTCCAAAATATAAACTTGATTGTCAATTGTATCAACGTTCTGCTGATGTATTTCTTGGGTACGGATTTAATATGTCATCTTATAGTTTATTAACATTAATATTATGTAAAATTTGTAATATGGTACCTGGAGAATTTATACATACAGCAGGCGATGCGCACATTTATGATAATCACTTAGATGCTGTTAATGAACAATTATCAAGAGATTATAATAAATATCCTTTACCTACATTAAAGTTTTCTGACAACTTCAATTCTTCTCTGTTAAAGTATAATCAAGATAATAATTTCGATGTCTTTATTAATAGTTTAACACCTGCAGATTTTGTATTAGAGAATTATCAATCTTATCCTGCAATTAAGGCAGAACTTTCTACAGGTTTAATTAAATAATAATTATGGATTTAAGAGTAGATAATATATTTTTTGAGGAAATGCACGGTGATACTTCTTTTCAAGAAAAGTTTACTGGTTTATCATTATTATTTGGTGGTAATAAATATTCACAACATGATATGAAACAAACTTGGAATTTGGGAATAAAGCATGGAATAGAATTAGGTTTAAATCGTGCTAGTTTAGAAGGTCAAAGAATTGAATTAAATAATAATACAACTAATCCAGTTCATAAAGAGTTTATTGAGAAATTTTATGAATTAGCTTCCATATATAACTGTAATATTCAATATCATCCAAAGGTTGGTATGACAATTATTTCTAAAAATACTAAATAACAATGTTAAAAGAATTATTAATTAAACAATTATCATCATATGATATTATTAATATTATAGATGATTCAAAAGATATACCTAAAAAAATTAGACTCTCAGTTTCTACAACAAAAGAACAACAAAATGATATTGAGAAATGTTGGGTAGTATTTGATGATATGGTTAAAAGCTCAATTTTAAATGAGATATCGACTTCTATTTTAAAATCAATCTCATCATATTATTATAATAACTTTAAGGAATTTAATATAAAAATAGGTGAATTAAAAGATATTTATATAGATGATAAAAAACGAGGTTATTCTATTATAAGTGCGGGTAGTTTAACTCATATTAAAGATTACCGTGAAAATATGCATGATATTAATGTTATTTATAACAATGATAATTCTAATATGAATTTATATCAGGTAGCATCTTATAAATGGCTATCTTTTTACATAAATCCATATTTAGTATGGAATGATAATAGAATGATTATTTTAGATAACAAATTAGATATTTGTATTAAGAAATGTGAATATACTGAATTCGATGGTAAGCATTTATGTACTGTAGATTTTACAGTAAAATATCCTGAATCTAAATTATATATTTTAGATTAATTCTAAGAGACAATATTGATAGTTTAAAAAATATCAATATCGTCTTTATTTTTTAAACTATCTATAATAGAGCCATGTATAAATAAAATATTATCTGTTTTAATATTTTTTTGTTCCTGTTGATAAAAACTCATAGCTGACATAATTACAATTATTATCATAGAAATTGTAATCCATCCTATAGTGATATTGTTTGCAATATCTTTTGCTACATTATTATTTTCTTCAGAAATTTCTTTTTCTTCAGGCAAATAATCTATACCACTAAGAATTGCAATAGCATTTAAGTCAGTATTTTCTCGGGTCTCAAATTTTTTAATAATATCTAATGACATAATATTAATTGAAATTTCAACTTCGAGATTAAATAAATTATCAAGTTTGTCTGTGCTTCCGCCACATAGAATAAGATCTCTCTTAAGGTCTTCTAAGATAGTTTGTTTTTTAATAAGATTTTCAATATTTTCTTTCATCTTTAATTTATCATATATATTCATCCTTTGGGAATATATATCATTACAAAGATTAATGACAGACATAATTTGGTGATTTTTAACTTTAATTTTCATATTTATCAAGATTTATTATTTGTAACAATCAATATTAAGAAAATATAAATATTTTCTATTAAATTTATGTCTGATTTTATTTCCTTATAGATTAAATACCAAATCTTCCTTTCACTATTAATTTAAAGGCTCCTGCTGTTATGTCAGCTGTACCAGGTAATGCAATAATTCTTCTTACTTGAGTTGCTTTAGTTTTTAATGGTGTAACAGTTGTTAGTGTATTACTAATAGTAGTTACTGTAGTAGTATTCAGAATATTTTTTGCTGAATCAGTCTCAATTCCTATTTCTAGAGTTGAACCTACTCCAGCTACTATTATAGAAGAATCTAAGTCTGCACTATAGGGATACCATTTATTTGGAACATATCCTATAGTAATTGCACTACCAAATTGGCCTAAATTAGCTGCGCCATTTAAGGCTGGTGTTGTAAATGAAAATGAATACTCACTGTCAGTCCATTCAATATTTGATAATATATTAAATACAGTATCGAAATTAATATTTGTTATAATACCACCTTTTGCTGTTATATTATTATTTAAAATACTTGCATTTGTAATTGTTAAATTAATTAGATTAATCCCGCTATTTTCTCCTAATAAATTATTTTTTGTAATAGAACATCCAATACTATTAAATGTGTTATTATTAATTGTTGAGCTAATACCACTAATTATATTGTAGGATATATCAGACATGTTACTTATAGTCTGAAATGAATTATTATTTATAGTACCACTAAATCCTAAGATTGTATTATATCGAATAAATAAACCTGTACTGCCGGTATTGTTACTTATACTACTAGATGGGCCTAATAATTTATTTCCCCATATTTGATAATTAACACTAGAATTAGTAGAACCTCCTGTATTACCGCTTATTCCTGAGGCTGGTCCACTTAATGTATTACTCCATATTGATGCACTCCCTGTGCCTGATGTAACAAGAGTATTATTAGATATGCGACCTTGGCATGATAATTGGTTGCTTTGTACAAAACTCAGCGATGTGTTAGGAGTAATAATTATGTTATTAAAG
>Ga0326734_1000057_pt1 | contig 39539 bp, 66 predicted proteins | sample 15_GP2_1315_FD_207944 | JGI IMG/M metagenome (GOLD analysis project Ga0326734, IMG submission 207944) | Glacier ice microbial communities from Ngari, Tibet, China - 15_GP2_131.5 | ecosystem: Environmental > Aquatic > Freshwater > Ice > Glacier | place: China: Ngari, Tibet | collected 2018-07-18 | reverse complement strand
CGTAGCAGGCTGGATGTCCGGTGCTTTCATACGTTGGCTGGACAAAGAAACTAACAACTAAGGACCGACCATGACCAACTCAACCAAATCCGCCGTGACAGTGTTGCGCGAGGCGCTGACCACCGTACTAGACGAGGGCCTGCCTGTTGGCCCCGGCTATGTCGCAATTGAAGCTGACGCGCGCGCAGTCCTAGTCGCCACCGAGCACGCAGCTATCCAGACTACGGGCGAGGCTGTGGCATGGCTCTACGAATGGCCTACCGGGCATGAGATTTTCTTCGGTAAAGAGCCAATGGACGTGAGCAGCGAATTCTATGCGGACTTCATCCCGCCAAGCGCAATCGCCACGCCACTTGGTCGCCTTGCCGCCCATCAGGAGGCGAAAGCCGAGCAGGCGGGCTATGTAGCGACCGCCGCCGATTGGTCGGAAGACTTCGCACACGAGAATGGCAACTATGAGAATCGATGCAGCGATTGCGGTATCGGCTTCATGGGCCACAAGCGCCGCACGATCTGCAAAGTGTGCGCCGGACAGAACACGTTGTCCGACGATGATACGACGAAGTTGCTCAACAACTTGGCGCGCTTTGACGGCAAGGGCGGCATGAAGTCGGTCAACGAGTTTGTCGTGCGCGCTGCCGATATTCTCTGCAAGCCTGCCGCCCCGGTTGCGCCAGCACAGGCGGTGACTGACGAGCAGCTTATCGGCGTGCTGCATTCTCTTGGCATCGATACTACGTTGAGCGTGTATGGCTTCGACGGCTTGCAAGTCAGCGGCACGAACGTGCAGGGCGTGCGCGAAATACTGATGAGGTCCATCGCTTCAATTGCATCGGGCGAGTGGCCGGCGCCGCTGTACGACTTCGATAGCGAAGGCAAAGTGGTGTATCGCGCCATCCTCGCCAAGCGAGCAGGGAGTGCGACATGATCAGCGCCGCAACCTTATCAACCATCCCCGGCAGCGTAGCCGAGATCCGCCGTATGTTCCTCAAGGGGCTGGTCTATCTCCGCGAGCACAAAATCGCGGACTTCCCCGAGGGCGCAATGGAAGTGAACGGCAAGTTCAGCCGCTTCATCGACAGCGACACCGAAAGCGCATGGCTAGGCTTTCGCGTCGCCATCATGGAAGCGCGCAAGCTGGCGAGCCGTGACGTGCTGCCGATGGATAGCGCGCCACTGGACGGCGCCGAAGTGCTGTTGCGCGTGAAGATGCGCGCCGGAATCCCCGGCAAGTACCTTGTCGGCCACTACATGCAGGGAGGGCACTGTATCGAGGATCATCCGGCAATTGACGCTGGTTGGTACTTCTGGAACGGCTGCATGTTTGACAAGGCCAGCGAGCCGGACGGCTGGATGCCATTACCCATTCACAATTCGGACACCGGGAGCGATGAATGAACCCAAGCAACGAAGTAACCGATCGCGCGGCACCTTGCCCTTGGTGCGGCGAATCGCCTGATGTAACGAACGACGCCATCTTTCAATTGGCTGATGGCGTGAAGTGGGGAGCGCTGACTTGCTGCGGCGCTGGCCCCGAGGTGCGCACCGACTACAAGGACGTATCGCACTGGAAATCCAGCGCAATCGCAGCCTGGAATGAGCGCACCCCCGCCGTCCCCGCTATACCGAGGACGAGCGCAGAGGCGGTGCCTGTCGGCTGGTTGATTGAATGGACAAGCCCGGGCGGCATTAAGGGCTATCAATTCCACAAGCACAACACCCTTGCCGACTACCGCTACATCTACCGCGATGTGACCGCGACCGAATTGGTACGGCGCGCCACCCCGGCACCGGCTGACAGCGCGGCAGAGAGGGACGCGGACGAGGTGGACCCAATCGAGCAGGCGCGGCGCGATGGCTGGGCGGAGGGAATGCAGGAAGCGACGGAACTGCTCGCTGAGGAAATCAAGCTGTCGGCGCGGTATGTCTATCTCATCGAGCAAATACCTTGCTCAATAGCCGATGACCTGCAATGCGGGATAGGCGAAATTGGCGACGAAATAGACGCCGCTATCGCTGCGCTGCACACCACAACAGGAGAGGGGACATGAGACTCTATTTCGGGCGAATTGGTTGGGGCTGGCGCATGTACGGCATCGGCTACAAAACAGTGTGGTTCGTCGGCTTTTCGATAAGCGTCAAGGTGAAGGAGTCGGCCAATGTCTAAGGGCTCAAGAATTCGTCCCGGCGCAGGCTACGCGGAAGGATGGGACACAATATTCCGCGACCCTCCCCCGACACCGTGCGAATGTGCAGGTAAAGGATGCCCCGTTTGCGCTCCGACAGAGGACGGGCCGGGGCAGGATGGGGCGGTACGTGATGTGAGCGCGATGCCGTACGATCCGCGCAGGTTTGATAGGGAGGGTGTATGACGACATTTCTTACCGCGGACGATGTAATTGCGCTCACCGGCTACAAGACGAAGGCGCGACAGATACAATCCCTTCGACAGATGGGAATCGCGTTTTGGGTCAACCCCGCGGGGCGCGCTGTCGTCGCCCGGAGTGTGATCGAAGGCCGCGGAGCTGCCGCGGTGATCCCAAAGGCGGCGTGGATCCCGCCAGGAATGAGAAAGTAATCAATGGGCAGGACGCCGACACGGAACATGAACTTACCGACCGGGATGCGTGCGCGCCACCGCGGGAAGGTCACGTACTACTATTTCGACACCGGATCCAAGCCGCGGCGAGAAATCCCGCTTGGATCCGACTACGTAGCTGCGGTGCGCAAGTGGGGTGAGTTGACGCTTGGCGAGGGCAACCCGGGCGCGCTAATCACGTTCCGGATGGTGGCTGAACGGTATGTGCGCGATGTGATTCCGACCAAAGCGCCGGCCACGCAGGAAATCAATCTGCGCGAATTGAACATGCTGTACGCATTCTTTGATGACCGCGCCGAGCCGTTTGAGAACATACAGCCGCAAATGATCCGGCAGTTTATGGATTGGCGCGTGCAAAAGACGGTCGAAGCGAAGCGGATCCGGAATTCTGAGCGAGTAGCCGCGGGCAAGCCTGCCGAGAAAGTCCGCGGAGATGAGGGGCAAGTGCCGGCGAACAGGGAAAAGGCGCTGTTCTCCCATATATGGAACTACGCCCGCGGATCCGGAATGACCGATAAGGCTAACCCTTGCGCCGGGATCCCGGGATTTCGGGAACGGGGACGGGACGCCTATACCGATGATGCCGTGCTTGCCGCGGTGCGCGGATCCGCGGAACCTGCCCTACGTGACGCCCTGGATCTGGCCTACCTGTCCGGACAGCGCCCCGCGGACGTACTCAAGCTGTCCCGCGGCGACATTAAGGACGGCGCGCTCTTGGTCGATCAGAATAAGACAGGAAAGAAGATCCGGATATCCATCGAGGGCGAGTTAGCCGCGGCGCTGGCACGGATCGGTGCGCAAAAGGTGATGGGGCTGAAGCTGATTAATGACGAAGACGGCCAGCCGATGACTAAGGCCATGCTCCGCGGAGCGTTCGACCGCGCCCGGGATGCCGCGATACTTGCGCATCCGGACCTAGCAGCGGGCATCCGCGGATTCCAGTTCCGCGACTTGCGTGCCAAAGCAGCAACGGATAAAGAGGAATCGTCCGGAATTGCCGCGGCACAAGACCAGCTAGGCCACTCCACCGCGGCCATGACAGCGCATTATGTGAGGCATCGCCGCGGCAAATTGGTCAAGCCGACCAAGTGATTTTGCGGAAAAGCGCTCATTTTGCGGAAAAGTAAAGTGCGGGCCGCATTTTGCTAAATATCAAAGTAACCTTACTGCTACTTGGTGCCCGGAGCCGGAATCGAACCGGCACGCCCTTGCGAGCACGAGATTTTAAGTCTGATGGTTAACTTAACGTTAACAGCTACTTAGGGTCGAATCTCGTTCCGCAAAAGTAGCTCAATCGCGGCGAATCCTCCGGGCTATGGCGATTCACCGCGGCGTTTTGCGGAACAGTTTAAGGCTACGACACGCCTTTGATTTTCTCGACCGTACGCATACCCGAAAGCCCGAGCATGCCAAGCAAAATGGTGCTCATCTCCGTAAAGTCGAGCACAGGCAAATCGATGGGGTGTCCTGCTGCGGCCATGGCGAACGCTCCCGCGGGTGCCAGGACGAATTTATAGGCAAATGCCGCGGCGCATGTCCAGCCTACCGCGGGCCTCCATCCGGACACATAAATGGAATCATGTGCCGCTTCCACCTTGTTGACTTCAAGCTGACCTTTGGCGAGGTCCGTGTTTGCCGCCAGTTGCGCCAGTTCGCCCGTTTGCTGCATGCGGAGCAGTTCGAGCTTTGCTTCGTTCGCTGCCCTCGGGTCAGGAAAGAAGCGCTCAACGAGCTTCATGCCCATATCGAATACGCCGCCAATCAAAAGAGGGTTCATGATTTATCGTCCGGTGAGTGGTTGAGAATTTTGCTGATGCTGCTCGGGATAACATCGACCGCCCAAAAGGCGAATCCAGCGCCGATCCAGATGCCAGCGATGCAGGCTAGGAAGTGGGTGAGGTAGGTCATGCTCTCACCGTGGCGTCAGCGGTCGCCCAATGCCCCGCCCAGACTGCCGGATGCGGCTTGCCTGGTCGCCATGCGTCAAGGTACTGCTCCCATCCATCGGCGGCAGTCTTCGGCATGGGCGTCGGCAGCGTGTAGATCAGCAGGCGCGCTGCGCAGGCGGCAACGATATCCTGATAGCGCATTGCCTCCCACAGCGCGAGGGCGTTGGGTTCCACGTTGAAATCGGTGCAGACTTGGCGCATTATTGGCGCGGTCGTGCGATGCGTAATCACGCCCCGGCAACCGCCATTCTTTTCAAATTGCCAATAGGAAGCAGCAGGCCCGTTCTCGCTGCCGTCTGCGCTGCGCTGGCGTCGGGCGATCAATCCCGACTCCTGCAAGGCAATGGCGAGCATGAAGCGGCGCGCGTCGAGGCTGTCCATGTTCAGGCGGGTTAGGGCGGGAATGATGGCAGTGGACAGGAGGTCGGAAGGTTTCATTTGCGAACCCGTTCCAGCGCATCCACACGCAGTTTAAGATTGTCGGTAGTTCGGTCGAAACTGGACATACGCTCGCGCATCAGGTCGGCTTTCGTGTCACGGTCATCGAAGCGCTTTTCCAAGTTTTCGATTCCCACTTTTAATTGCTCAGTGTTGTTGGTCTGCTGTGCCGCCTGCCATCCCATCCAAAGCATGAAGCCAGCAATAGAGACGGCCCCGGCAATGACGGCTTGGAGGGATAGTTGGAAGTCGATAAAGCGGCGCGGTTCGGCTGTTGGTAATGCGGGGGTGGTCATAAATAGCCTATGGTTGTGACGGCATAGCCTGCGGGGCTGAGGCAGGCAAAGAAAACCCGCCGAAGCGGGGAGGGGATTAGGTTTGAGTGCCGACGACAGTGCCGTCGAGGTCGGTTGTTGGGATGCCACCCTTGATGCGCAGCTTGCCGGTGGCGTCCACCCACAGTTCATAAGTGCCGAAATGGATGGTGTTGAGGTAGGAGCGCCCCGTAAGGCCAGCGCCGTAGTAGACGCCGCCAAGGGTGCTATTCACAATGGCGTGCAGTTCGTTCGCACCGTTGAAAACGTACGTGCTTCCGGTAGCAATCACCGAATCGAAGGTCAGCTTAGTGCAGAAGTTGGCGAGGATTTCGCCTGAAAACTGTACGTCTTTGACTTGGATATACGTGCAACCGGAGAGCATCAGTCCGCCCGTAATCACGCCATTTTTGATGGAGCAATGGTTGGACGACTTTATAAACTGCGACCCAGCCACCAGCGTGACATTTGCGCTGTCAATATGGCTATTATTAAGCGATGAAAACATAGCTTTGCCAGTGACACTTACCGCACCTGCTAACCGCTCAATCGTCAGGGCACCGGACGACACCAGGGCGTAGGCCGAATAAACGGCATCATTTAGCGAGCAATTGGTAAGGGAAAGGTATCCAAATTCAACTTTTGCGCCAATCTCGCTAACGTTAAAGGTTTCAAATATGCCGCAACGGTCGAAGCCGTTAATCTCGCAATGCTCAATACGAGCATGTTTGACATTGCGAAGGCTCAAGCCATCTTTGAGGGTTGCTCCCACAGCGTACGCAGGGACGCATGGTGCCGAGAAAGCAGGGTCGCAAAGCACCGTTCCAATCTCGACGCCGGAGATAGGAGATGTTGCGCTTGATGCGCCAAGTTGAACCGAGCGGCCTTTTACGAAGCCGACGCGAAGCCCTGTTACTGGTTGATTATATGGCTCTGGTTCAACGTCCAGCGCGGTAAGCCCGGTCCTGCCGCAAGTGATCGATAGGATTTCGCCACTAGTGCCACCACACACCGAAACCACATTGCGCAGGATGTTGTCGCCGTAGATATGCCCAGCCTTGTAGCCGGTCAGGGTATTGGGCGAGTTTGCGCCGAAATACACCGCATCACCGCGAATGTCGTAGGCGTCAATGTCACCGACTACAATATTGGAAAGGTTCCCGGTTGCTGCCGTCGCTTGGCAGAAAACGAAATGGTTCTGTTCGTTCGTGTCGGTTGCAATATTCCCGCGCACGGTCATTGTGCCGACGTAGACATTCGACCCAACAATATTTATTGGCCGCGTCCCAAGTGGTGTACCGGCGATCTGTGCAAACGTGGTCGCCTTGCCAGCCGTCCGCAAATGTTTGTTGGCCGCGAGGTTGAACGTGGACACATTGAAACGCCCCGGGCCTGCCGTAACCACGTTATGCGCGAGAAAGGCCGCAACCACATCAGCGGTGCAATCGTAGGTGCTGGTGCCTGCCAGGATAGCAGCGTGCTGCGCGCTCGGGATGAAGTCGAACAGCGTCGCATTCTCGCGCCCCTTGTCCTGCATCGTGCGCAGGATAGCGCCAACGCCTGACTGGATGAAGCCGATAAACGACGCGCCAGCAGAGAGCAGCAAGTCTTGCAGCCAGCGGGCGAGGGTGCCGACGCCGTACGTGTTGCCATAGCTGAAGCCAATCATCCCGCCGCCTGCCCCGCCAAGCAGCGACGATGCCATAAGAGGCGTTTCAAAGTTGTCTACCGGGTAGCCAGTGATCTGCACGCCAGCAGCGGTACGCAAGTCAATGCGGTAGTTGCCGTCCCAATAGATCAGCGCTTCGCCCTTGGCATCAAGCACAATCGGGTTGGTATGCGGGATCGTTCCGGCTGCATCCTGATACGTCGCTTTAGGCGTGGTCGTACCAGCCTCATACGTGTACAGCAGGCAGTTGGCAGCAGGCACGCCAGAGTTCGACCAGCCGCGTTGCCGCGCCGGGGGCATCAGAAAAGTAGCCATGTGGTTCCAATAGAAAAAGCCCCGACTGAGCGGGGCTGTTGATGTAATTTCAGGGTGAGGCGGGGAGAGGTGGTATTCTTACGGGATGGAATACACTGACTTTTTAATTATCAAATTCACCGTCTTGTGCATCGTGGCGTTTCTGTACGGCATTTACCGTGGCTTTACTGGTCGGTAAGCAGTGGCGCTGCCCGGTAACCTAGCTGCCCTGCTTGCGGCCCAATGAGTTGCATTAGCCTATTCGGCTGACCTTGCGCTAACAGGAGTTTGGCGAAACTTGATGAGCCGAGTAGGGCGTTTACTCCTACCGCACCGGGTATCGCGCCCGCAGCAAGCAGTGGATTCGTGAACCCCGCGCCCATGATCGCGCCTCCAACAAGGCTGTTCTGGATTGCAGCGCGGGTGCTGCCGCCTGTCTTGGCCGTGCGATCAACAATGAAGCGTGAGCCGATTTTTGACAGGTCAGCGAGTGGCACACCGGCAGCTTGTGGATACTGACGAGCTACCGCACTTGGCAAGAGCGCAGCAGGAACGTCGCCAGCCATTCGGCCAGCTACGCCAGCTTCTGCCCCATTAAGTAATGGCTCGACCGTTTTGAACGCCTTGTACTGTCCGCGATTCATAGTCAGTGCTGCCGCGTCCTCCTGCCTGATGCCGCGATTAAAGGCCGAGATGATCGATTGGCGTAAATCGCCCAATTCGTATCTCATGCCCGCCGAGCCTTCTGCGCGACGCCGCAAATAGGATTGAAACTTGTTCGCAACGTCGCCAGGGATGATTGTTGCTCCGCTCTGATCCGGCACCATTTTGCCGAGAATGTCATTAATTTCTGCGGTTAGACTTGCGCCCTCGTTCTTCGGCAACTTTGCGGCTTGTTTTTGCATCGCGATCAGTTGGCGCATCATGTCAGCGTCAACTTGTAACGAGTTACTGTTCCAGATTCGGTCAAATTCCTCGCCCATACGCTTTTTGGCGGCATCGACCACACTAGCAGTCAGTTTCTTGGCTGGTGCGCCAAACGTGCCGCCCACAGCGCTATTAAAGCCCTCCTGCGTCGCTTCACGCTGTGCCGCGCCCAAGCCACCGGAAAAGGGAGCATCGTTCAGCAGCGAGCGCACAGCTTTAATCGTCCCACCTTCGGCAATGTCCCCAATACCGAGCGGAATGCCGTATTGGTTTACGGCCTGTCGCGCCAATTCGCGGTTTGCGTCGCCAACTGCAAAGCTCCGGCCAACAAGAGAACCTGCCTTGCCAAGACCCTTCAGCACTGGCGGAAGCGCGCCGCCGATCAAAGCGCCAGGACCTGCATTCCGTGGATCCGTCATACCTGCGGACACGCCGCCCGATGTTGCGCCAGCCCCAACGCGCAAGGCAATACCCGCTTTGCCGGTCGCCGTTCCTGCGCGAAAGCCACCTGTTGCCAGTGCGCTGCTGGTGTTGGCGACTGCTTGCGCCGATACGCCCGCGCGCGCTAGAAGGGGGGCCGAACGAACGACGCCTTGGCCGATCAAACCGCCTGCGCCCGCCGTGCCAGCAATCTCCCCGACCAGCTTGCCCGCGCCATAGCCGAACGAATCAGGTTGCGCGCCCATGGTTTCTAGGCCGTCATCCATTGCCTGGCGACGCTCTTCGTTGCGAGATAGCGGCTTCGTGCCGGTGATTAGTCCAGACAGGCTCGGGCCACGGTCACCCTTTATCATGTCGGTGGCCTTATCAACCGGCCAAAGGAGCGTTGCGCCAATGGAGCCAGCCCCACGGACTGCACCAGCAACAAGATTACCCGCGCTTTGCCCAACTTCGCGCAGCAGAGAGGGCGACTCTGCGGGGAGTTTTGGCTTAGCCTCAGTTGGCGAGGCACGCAAGCGCCGAATCTCGCCAGCGAATGCCTTGGCTGCTTCAGCATCACCCGCCGCGTCAGCCTTGATTAATGCCCGTTCAAGTTGTGCAATATCGGCCATATCAATCCTTGTACTTGTCGAGCAGCGAATCAATGTTTGACGCAGCTTTCGGTTTTGGCGGGGCTGCTGCCGGGCGTCCAGCGTGCTTTTCGTTGAGCTTTCGGATAATCTGAGATGCCGCCTGACGCTGCTCGCGAGGGATTGTTGAGTCCCCCACTTGGCCGGCCATTTGCTTGTAAAGCAAAACGTCCTTGTCAGACTGTGGCCCTGACATTTTTGGCATTTTGGAAATCAGCCCGCCCTCGATTGCCCGGAGCTGTGCAGAAGCATTGCCACCAACAGTGGACACGCCGCCAAGACCAAGCAACTTATCTACACCCGTCCCGACATAGCCATTCGTTCCCTGCGGGAGTAGAATATCCGCCTCATCAAGCAGCGACAAAACACTTTCCGCGTCGCGTCCCGCCTTGACGGTTTCGGCATTGTTTTTTAGGTCTGCCGGGCCACCTGGGATTGCGATAAGATCGCCGCCAGCGGTCCAGCGATATCCAGCAGGAGCCTTGCCACCCTTCGCGCCAGATGGCCCGGTATCGCCCTTGTCAACAGCCATGCGCTCACTGTGCTGCCTTGCCGATTGAGCGCGTGTTGCGTCGCGGTCACCTTCCGCTGCACGGTTGCTGCGCTTGACTTCGCCAAACTGGTCAACATCGAGGCCGAACTTCTGTTTAGCCAGTTCGGCGGCGACTTCCTTGTAGTGCATCTCCATCTGATCTTTGATGCCCATCGCCTTCAAGCGTCCAGCTTCGACGGCGGCAGGGTCGTACACTGGCGGGATGCGGGCGGCAGCGTCCGGCCCCATGATTTGCATGGCCTGCTGGCGCGCTGCGTCATAGCTGGCTTGATCGCGAACACCGCTCATGATTTGCGCCATCGCCTCGTACTGCTTTAAGCCCGCCTCAAGCTTTGCCTTGCCCACCTCAAGGTCGGCTTTATCCTGCTTGGAGAAACCCTCCTGGATGCCGGGGAGCTTTGCTCCAAGGCCCGACTGCGCCACGCCCGTATAGAGCTTGTTGCGGTCGATCTTGCCGTCTGCGCCGGTCGATGCCTTATAGGCCTGCCCGAGCGCGTTTTCCTGCTCAATGCCCCGCTGGTACTCGCCCATTTTCGCCTGGTTCATTTGCATCGCGAGCTTATTCTGCTGTCCGGCCATCGCTTCAGCGTCATACTCAGCAATCGACTTGGGCGGGCGCAGGAGGTTGTTATAAATCGAGTTATCAATCATCTTATGCGCTCCAAGAGCCGGGGGTGATGTTCTGAGCGCCGACACGTGGCACCGCGTTAGCTTGGCCCCACATGCTTACGCCCTGGTTGATGGCCCCGGTTAGGGCATTGCCTTGGGCGAGATAGCCAGATGCGCGAGCGTTTCCGACGCCCATTTGCGTCTGCGCGATCATATTTCCGGCTTGGCCCATCGCAGAGCCGCCAGATTGCCCAAGTTGCATTGCATTTTGTCCGTTTTGGTTTGCAGCGACTTGGCCGACACCTGCCAGTGAAGCGAGCTTGTTGTACTGACCGTCTCGGTTGCTGTTGGAGCGGGCAAATGCGTTGCCAAATTCATTGCTGGCGAAGTTCTGGTTGTACTGCGAGGCCGCTTTCAATGCTGCGCCTGATAACAGTCCACCGCGAGCAGCAGCGGAATTATTCATTCCTTTCATACCCTCGGCCTGCCGGAAAGCGTAGCCGGGGTCCGCTTGGAAATCGCTTTGCGCGAAGTTCCGCATGAGGTCGCCACCAGGGGCCATTCTCCCCTGCAACTGCGTCAGCGCGTTTGCGCCGGCTGCGCGCCAAGGCTCGTTATCTGCGCGTGCTTGGTCGGCTTGCTTTTGCTCAAATGTCAGGCGCTTTTCCGCAGTCTCACGCGTAGTTTGGTTGGCCTGCTCACCGGCCTTCTTCTGCGCCTTGGTCGCCTTGTTGGTGGAGTATGCGCCGATAACCGCGCCCCCGATTACTGCTGTTGCAACCCAAGCCATACGGCCTCCTTAGTGTGTTCAAGCGCTTCAAAACTTTCCGCAATCAAGTCAGCCTCAATCAGTGCGATATCGGTTTCTTCTGTGCGAAACACGTTGATGAAAATGGTGTCTTCGTGGGCGTATCCAACTTTCTGGATGCCAGCCGGGGACGTGACGGTATAGCCAGCCTGTACGCGGAGTGCGCCACTTTCGGTCATGATCGAGATATCGCCGCTTGCCACGATGTTGACGCACGGTTTGCGGTGAATCTTGCCAACGACTGTCGCGCCTTTTGGGATAAAGACGGTGCGGGTGTACAGGCCATCGACCAGCGATTCAGTGAATCGAATCTCTACGTTGTCGCCAGACGCCAACATACGGTTTTTGAGGTCAGTGATATTGGCCCGGGTTGCCATTTGCTCGCCACCGTCAAGCATCGCAACCAGATCAGGCGCCCGGTGCGGGAGAATCCCCGCGCCATAGTTCGCCACCGGCTTGACGATCATGACGAGTAGAGCGCGCCGGCCAGCGCCTGAATGTTCAGTGATGTAGCGGCGGTAGCGAAGCCCTGCACGAAGTCGCCTGCCTTCATCTGCGGCACTTGCACATCAACGAAGTCATTCGCGGGAATCGCCTTGTTGGACAGGAATGCGTTGGTCACGCCTGCCGTGCCAGCCTGCGGAACTGCGTACAAGGTGGCCGATACAGCTCCCGCTGTCGTGTTGGTGATGCGCAGGATGCCGCCGCGCAGCAGCGTCGTTGATACCGTAGCTGGCACGGTGAAGATAGTTGTGGGCGTGGTCAAGGGGAGAGCGACCGGCTCAAACAGTTTGCGGTATTCCATAGCCATGATTAAGCGTCCTCAAGTGTGGTGATGCGCCGGGAAAGTGCGGCGATGTTGAAATCTATTGATTGGTCCGTGCGCAGTTCTTCGATGGCGCGGAGCAGGGCGGCGCGATCAAGCTGCGCGCGCTCGGCTTCGGCTTGCAAGTCCTCGACCTGGCGCACAAGGTTGCTGCGCTCGATGCGTGCGGCGTCGAACTCGGCTTGCATGTCTTCCAGGCGGCGCATGATGTGGCGGTCGGACAGCGGCGATTCGGCGCTATCGGCAAGAATCTCGCCCACAGTGGTATTCGTTGCGGTTAGCGTGATCGTCAGCCCGGTCACAATCGGCGTCAGGTTGTCGGTCATCGCAGCCACTTCTGGCAGCGTGGTTTCGCCGGTCACAGGGCCGATCTGCGCGACAAGGTGACGCAGCAGTTCAACGTGCGTTTTGCTGAAACCTGCGGCGAGTAGCGCACCCTCGTCTAGCTTGATAATCATGAGGCGATATCCAGCAGCTTTTTCTTCGCCATTTCCAAATCCCAAAGCACAGATGGGCCGTCAGGGCTGGAACTTGCGAAGTAGAAGTCGCCGTTCTCATCCTCTCCTATGATGATTGCGCGCCGCAGGTTGGAGGTCAGCGCAGAAGTTAAGACGCGCTCAGTTGGAATGTCATGGCTAGTTACCACTGGCAAGACGGTTACGTTATCCACGATGGAGAATTTTTTCTTGTCTGTCATGATGTACCTACCTGCGCCTCAAGGAACGCGCCTTGCAAGGCGATCTTTGCGTTAGCCGAGGTCGATACCTCAAACACGCGATCACGCCCCATGCCGAGCCGGTTAAAGCATGGCTTGTAGCCGTACTGGCCGACCTTGCCGATGGATGTGGTGAGCATCGCGGACCATGTGATCCCGCCGTCATCGGACCAGCGCAACGACACTTGCGGGTCAGGGTCGGACGCATTGCCCACGCCAGCCTGCATATCGAGCGTCAGGCTCTTGAAGAACTGGCGGCGGTTATCGCTCGTCATGTGCTGAAACGACTTCACGCGCACGATTTCCGCGCCATTGTCGGTGTACGTATCGAGGTCGAGCGTGTAAATGTTCCCGTTCTCCCAATCGCCCACGAGGTGCTTGCGGTCGAAGTAGGCGTGGCAGTTGTCGCGCACGCGCTGCGTCTGGTTGCTTTGCGTGCGATATGCGCGCTCGGCCCACAGTTGCGTAGATGCGTCATACGCCCAGGTCTTGCTGGCAGTCGGGAAGGTCAGCACATAGAACCAGTGCCCGCCCTGTTGGTAGCTATACGCCTGCGCGTCGCTGATGGTCGCGTACGTGCGGAACTCTTCCTCAAGGGCGCGCGTGCTGATAGGGACCGGGTTGTAACCCTGCGCACGCATCACCATGCCGTCACCGTGTTCGTCGGCGCTCAGCCACACCACGGAGTTATCCAGCTTGGCGACGGATGCCGGGGCAGCACAGCCAACCTCCATCACCGAGCCGCCAATACGGTCAAATGGGAAGGTGGCCGCTACGCTGGTGAATACCTCAGTCGAGCGTGTACCGAAGAACCACACTTCGGAGTGATCGCGATACGAGCGGACAATCGGGTCAGGCTGCGACTCGGACGACGCGAAATCGAGCGCGTCAATCTCAACGCCGTATGCGCTGGTGATGTAAAACTGCTGCGTGCCTGGCTTGTTGAAGATGAAGAAGCCGCCGAGGAAGTCAACGAAGTCAGCTCCGTACCAGCCTTCACCGGCCATCATGCCGACTGCGAACGTCAGCAGGTTGACCGTGGGAGCGCTTGTAGTGCCATCAACGAAGACGGCAACAATGCCATTGTCAGCAGCGTATACGCGCCCCTCGTTCGTCGTCAGGCTCGACACGAATACCCATGCGCCCGCGCTGTAGCGGTACAGGCCATAGCCGCGCACCGCGAACAACACGCCATTGCTCGACACGTACAACATGCGGACAGCACCCGAGCCGGGGACGGTGGACCACAGCACCAGGCCGGGGCGCCCGTGAAACGTCATCGGCGCAGAAGCATCGACCGGGTTTAACTCGGCGTACAGATTGACTGCCCTTTGTGAGCTCGCAATTAGGCTTCGCGAGCTATACGAAGAACTGGTCAAGACAATTCGTGTCATCTTTTTCTATTCCAAAGTTTGGCATCGCGCCGATTTTTTGATTGCTCACTTCTGAGAATCCATTTGCAGTTCTCAGGGCCGTAGTCGCCATCATTGTCGATTCGTTCAATCGTCAACCCATCAACATGCGTTGGCCCCATGTCGGCATAAAAGTTCTCAAAGCTCTGCCAGCGGGCGCAAACCTTAATGCCGCGCATCCCGTAATTCTTGTACGCCCGGTTGTTGGGGTTTGAGCATCGCTGTCGCATCGAGCACCAGATCATGTGTATTTTGGAATCCGCTACCCCGTGCCTGTGGATTCGTTCCTTGAATTTCTTTAATGTTTCACACCCACACGATTGCGATGCGCCGTTCTTGAGCGTCGAGCCAATCACAACTTTTACTGAAGAGCCGCATTCGCATTTGCAGTTCCAATATGAGGCTCTATTCTTCGAGTAGGCAAAGTCAACAACGGCCCACTTACCAAAAACCTTACCAGTCAAATCTTCGCGCGTTTTCATAAAACCTCCCATTAAAGTGGCTTAATGGTAACACGATCTGGGTATAGATTTACACGATAACACGATCTGGGTATAGATTTACACGATAATCACGCAGCGTTGCGCGCTCGCGATCAGTGACCGCGCGGCGTATGACGCTGCGGTGAGGGTGATGCGGGTCATTAGTCGGCCACCGTGAACGAGCCGCGCACCACAGTGGCAACCTTGCCCGAGCGCGTCAGCTTGCAGCGGAAGACGTTGCGCCCGACTATGCCCGACAGGTCAGCACTGCCGAAATCGAAAGTAGCCACACCAGCCACAATTACACCAACAACCGAGACTTCCACATCGCCACAGCGCAGGATTTCGATAGTGGCAGTGCTGCCCGTCAGGTTCGCCGTGGCTGCGTCGCCGTCGTTGTCGTAGAAGGCGATTGATACCGTGAACTGGTCGCCAACGAACGCCGCGAAATCACGGATTCCGGCTGGTCGATTCAGCGCTACATCGAATGCGAGATTCATCAGAAGTATTCCGAGGTGATTGGGTCGGATGACGGGCCGAGAGCCGCGCCCGCAGACACCATGCGCAGACCAGCAGTCCATGCTCCACCATCAACAGGAGCGCCAAACTCAGGAGCGGCAAGCACGGTAGCCATCAAGGTATAGCCCTCGGCAGCGTATTCAGGTACGGCAGCAAGGGTCCAACGCGGTTTGCCGAACGATACCAGGGCGTCATGCACCGCTGCTATCTTTTCCTCAGCAAGCTCTTGATCATCAGCCCTTGCGGTTTGGCCCGCGCCGACGACGCCCAATTTCTTCAGCAGGCGCAACGCTAGCTCGCTCTTGGTCGCCATGGTGTTCCTTGAAGTATCGATTGCCGGTTAATTTGCCGATAAGCGTGGTTTTCTCATCGGGCACAGGAGTAGGGGAGTTAGGCGAAAAAGTGACCCCGTAAAGGGTCACCTCCACGTCACCTAAATAGGTGAACTCACGCATTACGCGTCGGCAACTGCCGCGAAGTAGCCAGTAGCTACGCCGTTGTCCTTCTGGTCGTCCAGATCAGCAACGCCCGTGCCGAAGGTCAGTTTGTCCACACCACGGATTTCCGACATAGCAACGCCATGAATGAACTCGTAGTCGCGTACATCGGTCTTGGACTTCGTACGTTGCGCCCATGCGATGCCCAAAGCTTGAGCGCCGCACAGGTAGGCCGGTTCAACGTCGATAGCCAGGGCTGCACCAGCGCCGTCTGGGTCGTTACCAACAGCGGTCAACACGCCTATTTCCGGGATTTCGCGGATGATGACGCCATCCCAAATCAACGCGCCACCAGTGAACAGCGGGTTATCGGTGCCGCGAGTGCGGGCGTCGCGGTTAGCCTGCTGCATGACGGTGTTGTTTGCCAGGTCACGGAACGCACGTGGGCCGGCAAACATCACGTACCACTCTTCATCTTCCGACAAGCGGATTGGACGAATCTTTGGCGATGCGGTTTGGGCCATGCGCTTCAGCAGCGAGATAGCAGCCGGGGTCAGCTTGTCAGCGGTGTTGTCCACGTTCGCCAGCGACGTAGCATGCACGTTGCCCGCGTTGTTGGACTTGGCAGCACCGAACAGCACGCGGTCGGCGTTGTCGGCCAGCCACTCGTTGCGCTGTGCAGCGGTCGAGGTTGCGTAAGCAACACCGTTGATCGAGGCGAGCGCGCCAATGATGGCGTCGCGCATCTTGGTCATTGCCCACATCTTCAGCATCGTCTTGGCTGCGTTGCGCAGGTCGATGACCGACTTTTGCTCGTCCCATTCGGTGATGGCGACAGCGTGACGCAGTGGTGCTACGGCGATCTGGTGCGAACGGCTACCGAGTGCTTCCTCGTTGCCTTCCAGCGTTGCATTGCCGGTGACGCCTGCGCCTTTCAGCTCGTTGACCAGGGCGATAGTGATGCGGTCGCCCTTCTTTTTGGTCAGGTCTTCCTTGAGTTGGATGATGCTGTTTTCATCGGTGCCCATGTACTTCTTGAAGCGGGATTCGCGGACGTAATCCGTGAAGAACTTGTCGTCCCATTGATTGGGGGTCAAGCCTGGTTGTGCAGTGGTCAGAGCCATGATTTAGTTTCGCTTTCCGAGAATGTCATTAAGTGGCGAAGGGCCGTCCCAAGCTTGCGCATTGGTAAAACGACCGTCCGTCGAACGGGTGTTGGTGAGGGTTGCTGGCAATGTCGATGCAGGAGGTGGTGCGGCCAGGCGCTTAGCCAGTTGCCCCATTTCGCGCGCTTGCGCTGTGGGGGCGAGGTTGGCGATGCGCAGGGCGTCTGCCGGGTTCTTGGCGAGGTGGTAGGCGATTTCGTGGCCGGAATCGACCACGAGCATTGCGTTGACCATCGTCTCCGTCATCGGCAAATCCGGGTTGTTGACCAGATTGGCGAAGTCGGCATACTTGGCCGCACCGGCAGAGTGCAGCCCGGCGAGGTCATCGGTGGTTTGCTTTGCTACTGCCTGCTGCTGCTGCTCGGCTTGTTGCTTCTGCTGCCATGCGTTGAATCGCTCATCGGCTTTACGCTCGGCAAGTGCTTCAAGATAGGCTTCATTGCTTTCAAACTGATCAGCGGTCGGCTTAGCTTCTGCCGGCTTGTTCTGCTGAACCCATTGCTCCAATTCCTGACGCTTGCGGCGCTCGTCCATAAGGGCGGCGCGCGGCACTAGATCGGGTTCTTGCTTGGCTGCTGGCGGCTCAGCCTGTTGTTGTTCGCCCTTGTCAGTCACTTCCGGCGCGTCGATCACTTCCGGCACGCTCGGGGCGCTGTCGTTTAGCATGTTGCCCAAATCAGTTGCGTTATCGTCCATTGCTATTTCTCCTAAAACGCCCATACGTCGGCGGCACGTAAAACACGCCCGAATCCTCGGCGGCAGGCAGCAATCAGCCCATTCGGGCCGGTCACTTAGATGGCTGGTGCTTCGGTTGGTGGAGCCTCTTCAGGCGTAAAAAAACCCGCATCGGCGGGCTGTTCTGGTTGCATCATCATTTCTTCGGGCGGTGGTTCGCCCATCATCTCGGGTGGCTGCTCTTGCGCTTCGGCTGGCATATCCTGTCCCGGGGGTGGTTCGCCGCCAGGGTCGGGCTGCATCCCCATCTGGCTTAGGTCAGGATCGTTACTCAGGTCAAGACCAATGTTTTGAGCAAGCTGCAATGCCATTGTCGGCGTGAGGAATGGGGCCAACACCTTGAGTCGGTTAGTTGTTGAGTCGTACGCTTTGATGCGGCGCTCTTCTGCTGCTGCGGCCTCGCCCGCTTCCAGCTTGTCGAAACTCTCGCCGAGCGACTGCAATTGGCCTTGCAGCTCTTGAATCTGCTGCTGCGCCTGCTGCGATTCAGGCGACGGGCCACCAGCGCCCATTTCTTTCAATATCTCGTCCTTGTTGCGCAGGCTCGATGCCTTGATGATCGCGGTCGGTGGAATCTGGATGCCAGCCTTAGCCAAACCGGCGAGCGTTTCAAACTGTTCTGCCTGCACTGATGCGGAGGCGGGCGTATCGTCAAGCACAATGTCAACGTCCAGCTCGGCCACGTTGTTCTTGATGGCTACGCGCTGCTGCATGGACGGGTCGCGCTCGGCCTGCGCCTGCATATCAGGTGTGATTTCCACGCCCTGCGACTGCGCTTCCTCGATCAACTGCTGCCCAAGCGTGACAGGCTGATTCAAGCCGACGAAGCGGACATTCTTTTCGTCGTCAGTGACACGCACCCACTTTTCTTCATCCCAAAACTGCTGAATGCGGCTCCAGGCGGCGCGGTAGATATCCAGCTTCCATTGCTTATAGGCGTCGAACAGTGGGCCAAGCTCGGAGAGGCCGGACTCTTGGCGGGCAATCAGCGCACGGCCCGACATTTGCCGCTGATCGGTGCCGGCCAGCGCAGCATTCACGCCTACGCTGTCGATTTCTTGCTTTGCCTCTTGGAGTAGGCTGAACTGTGATGCTGCCATATCGCCGGTGTCGAGCGTTTCGAACATCATGCCAGGCATAACTTCGATTGCGCCGTCAGGCTTGGCTAGCTCCTGTTGCATCTTACGTGCGTCAGCGACTGCGCCGCGCTCATACTTGACTTGACGAACGGATAGCAGGTGTTGCGCCTTGGAGCGGCGCTTGTTGATTTCGTCCTGGATGTCAATCCAGTTCTTGACCACGCCGTAGCGGTTGCCGTCGCGGTCAATGAACGCTGAACCGAAGATGAAGCCCGGTACAGACTCGTCCTCGTCGTTCTTGTATGGCGATTCCATGGCCGACAGTACGCCGCCTTTGGTGAACTGGCAGTGATGCCACATGGCGCCGTCTTTGTGCCAGATTTCGACCACGCGGACGCGCTTGCGCTTCGGATCAGCCCACCGGATGCGCGGCACATCTCCGTGTGTCTCGGACATTTGCGATTCACTGGACAAGGTAGACGAGAGCACGCCCTCTTTGCCTTTGAACTTGCCTACCGCGTCGTCATAGTCCATCCAGACGACTTGGCCCTTATACTTCGCGTCCGAGAAATCACGCTTGCGGCTATGAGCATCCCAAAACAGACGGTCCCACTCCATGCCATTCAGTACGATGTTCTTTTTGCCATTCGATTCGACCACAGCCACATCGACCCCGCACACGCCCTCGATGCATAGGTTTTCAAAGCCCTTGGATCCGATCACCTCAAGTTGCTGATCTTCCGACACATAGCGAAGCGCATCGCTTGCTGCCTGGGCATCGTCCTCGTGCTTTGGCGTGCGGGCGTAGGCTTTCGGCAGGCTGCGGCGCTGCGTCTCCATGCCGAGCAGGAAATCAACTTTCGGCTTGATGCGGTTAATGGTCGTGCATGGCTGCTTGCGCTTCTTCAGCGCTTCGCGCTCGACTGCGGTCCATTGGTCGCCATCGTAGTAATCGCGGGACTTCTCAGCAAGCGCGCGTGACTCTACTGTCGCCATCTCGGCGGACTCGAAATAGCCCACCAGGCGCGTAAGCTTGTCGCCGTCGCTTTCTTTCAAATAGTCCGCCATGATTCCTCTTCTTCGTCGTCCATCGCGTAAATGTCACGCGGCTTTTTCTGCTCAACTATTGGCAGGATTGCCGGGTGCGCCATATCCAGTGCGCGCCCCATTACTGCGGCTGCGTCTACCTCGTCGTCATTCTTGCCAACAGGGAACTTTAGGTATTGCTCAATCACGTCATCGCCTTCTGGCCCCTCGGGTATCCAGACGCGCCCCATTGACGCCATAGCTTGGAACGGCTGCGCTTTGGTTGGCTTGTCGCTGCCATGTGGCGATATCGGCTCAACACGGCAATAGACACTCTGTTCGCGCATCATGCGAGTAACGAAACCGGCGATTGCCTTCCAATTGTTGTCGTCCTCGGGGAACCAGCACATCGGCTTATGCCGCTGAATCAGCCCGATCTTCTTTTCCTTCTTGTCGCCTACAACCTTGTCAGCCACTTGGTCCAGCGTCTCTTGCGCCCGGAATCCGTCAAGCATGTACAGGTCACCGACGTGATCAACGCCCCAGACGCGCACACAGTTAAAGTCGCTCTCATCGCCTCCGGCTGGCGCGTGATCGCTTGTCATGTACTTGTGAACGTGCTTCGGCTCGTCGCCCTTGCGGAACCTGCGGAACCATTCGCGCTTGAAGAACGTGCCTTCTGCCGGCGCTGGCTCCTGCTGGTACAGCGCAGACCAGTCACGCGGCCCAACGTCAGCCTTGATGCGCTTGAGCGAGTCCAGCGGATACCATGCCGGCCAAAGTGCGCGCTCGTGCTTAGTGCCTTCGTTGGCGACGGCGGGCAGATTAACTACCTTCCACTCGCCTGCATTCTTCGCCAGCAGTCGCCCGGCCAAGTCGTCCTCATGCCAACGCGTCAGAATCAGCACAATCGCGCCACCGGGCATCAAGCGCGTGCGCAGCGTCGAGGTGTACCACTTCCACACCATTTCGCGCCGTGCCTCGCTGTCTGCCTCTTGGCGATTCTTAAACGGGTCATCGATCAGCGCCACGTGTGCGCCACGGCCAGTGATTGGCCCGCCAACACCCACATACACTGATATGCCGCCCTTGTTCGTGTGCCAGCGGTTGCCAGCGCGTGAGTCAGCAGCCAGCGACACATCCGGGAACACATTGGCGTATTCCTCACTTCCCACTATCCCCCGCACATCGCGCCCGAAGTCGAGCGCGAAATCGCCCGAGTAGGTGGCGCAAATCATCTGGTGGTCAGGGTGTCGCCCGAGATACCACGCCGGGAACCGCCTTGACCCCAACTCTGACTTCGTGTGTCGGGGCGGCGCAAAGATCATCAGCCGATCACACTCACCGCGCTCAACTGACTCAAGCGCCTCTGCTATCTGCTGGTGATGCTGCCCAACTTGGAACTCCGGCTTCGTGTAAGTCGTGAAGTCGATCAGCGATTCACTAGCTTTACGCCGGGCCAGCAGCTCGGATGCTGCCTCCTGCGGCGATGGTAGCCAGTTGCTCATTGGTTAATTCTTTCACTGAATTGACGGTCAAGCCGCCCGAGACTTCCGTTTGCACCTTGTCGCCGTACTTCTTTGGGGCCATCTTGGAAGCGAGCCACTTGCGCGCATCAACACGCAGACGAGAGCGGGCAATAACGTCCTGATCGGTACGCTTCCTGCCGTCTTCATCGACGTACGTGTCATTCAGCCCGTCATCAGCAATCGCAAGAATCTCGTCTGCCATAAAGTCGGCTTGAGCCTCACGTGCGCGCGTGTATTGCTCCGAGAACGCGGCTTGCTCGCTCAGCCACTTGAACACGGTGGATTGCGCTGGCATCTCCACATCACAGCAGATCGTGCGCAGGCTTTCGCCATTAGCCAGTCGTTCACATATCGATGCGGCCACCTCTTGGCTGTATTGCGTCACTCCGCTCATTACTCACTCACCACAAAGCTAGTCTGATCGCTCACCAGGCGCTTGCTTGCGTCGGTGTAGGTCAGACGCACGGTGTACGTGCCTGCAATGGTCAGGTCGCCAGCCTTGAAGATGTACTTGGCATACTGGTTGGCCGCGAACGTACCCATATCGGTTGTCACGAGCGGGACGGCTGGCACGGTCACATCACCATTTGTGCGCGTGAACTGGGTGCCATCAAAGCGCGTGTAGACAAGGCTCAGGCTCGTGAACGCGGAAATGTTGTAGTTCACGTTCAGGTTATGGGCAATGCCGTATTCGACAACGTTCATAGTAGGTCCGCAGTCTGGTTGATTTCGTCGGCGCGCATGGTGCCGGTGGAGTTGACCGCATTGGCCCGCATGATCGTGGTGCTGTTCAAGGTGTCGCTCATCGTCCCGGCCTGCGATGCTATGCGGTCGAGTAGGGCGGTCACTTCGGTGTTGATGATCGATTCGCGCATGATCGTTGCGCTGCATTCGTCAGGCGCTGGCGGTGCGGGCGTGACGACTCCTGCCGCTTTCAGCAGGAGGGTGTAGAGGTGCGCAATCATCAGTCGATGTAAGCCACTTGGATATTCGTGATCGTAAAGCTAGGCGTCGTGCCGCCTACTGTCCAAACAATGCGCCAGGTGCGGGGAAGCGGGGCGCTTACTGCGGTATTGGCTGCAACCGTGACGCCAGGGTAGATGGCGAGCATCTTCGTGCCGGTAGCGGTGAATTGAACAAACGCAGCGCCAGGGAGGTCAACCCACGTTGTGCCGGTATCCATCGACACTTGCACCTTGGCGTCAAGCGTTGGGGTTGTGCCGGTGACTACTCCCATATTGATTAGGATGTATGCGCCGGAAGCGTTGTAGTTGACTTGCGTAGCGCCGTTGCCAGTGACTGTCTTTGCACCAGTGTCGCCGGTCGTGGTGTTTAGGTTGGCACGGGCGCGATCCCACGTAGTGCCGTTGAACAGTAGACTATCGGTGCCAACACGCGATGTGGTCGAAGCTGCGAGTCCATCAAGAATGTTGGCCGCTGCCATCAGTTCCGTGTCAACGGTGAATGTGCCTGAGCCGGTAACAGCACCGATGACGTTCGCGCCAGTTGGTAGCGAGTTATCGAGTGCCACCATGGCAGCAGCACCGGCAGTGGTCCGCAGCGTGACAGTGGCCGAGCCAGTCACAGCAGCCAGCCCGGTAATGCGTGCTTTGGTGAAGCCTGCTACGTCAGCCTGAAACACGCTTTGCAGCGCCGATGTGATCGATGCGAGGTAGCCACCCGTATTCACGTTGATAAGCGGCGTACCGCCCATCGTTACCCATGTGGTACCGTCCAATGTAGCCTGAAGGCTTAGCGCACCCGTATAGGTTCCCATAGTCTGAATCGACAGGGTAGACGCGCCGCTAAGTGTAATTTCGACAGCCGAACCAGCCGTTGCAACACCAGCTGGCGCTAAGTTTTGCGTGGTAATTGACCCGCTTGCGGTGTCGCTTGCAATTGCGACAGGCAGCGATAGGGCAGATGCAGCTTGCCCAAGGCTGAACGCCGTGCCGTTGATCTCATTGAGCGCAACAGGGCCATTGCCCAAGCCCGTTACCGCTGGCAGCACGCCGAATGCTGTATTGATGTTGAGCGTGGTCGTCGTGCTTGCGCCCGTGTTCTGGAAGGTCAGCTTGAAGTAGTTGCCGTTTGCCGTGTAGCAGCGCGAAAGCGGAACGTTTGCAGCGACGGCAATCGTCTTGGTCGAGGTCGGACGCAAACCGGCTGCATCGATGTATTCGATAAGCGTCAGCGTGCCGGGTTGGTCACTCGTGAGGATGATCGACCACGCCTGCGCCGAAATGATGCTTTCGATGGTGCCGGTGAATGTCGCTGATGCGGCAAGCTGCACAGTCGTGGCGTTTGCCGTGCTGAAGAAGAAATCAGTCGCGCCTGCCGAGGTAAGAATGCCTTCAAGCGTGGTTGCCAGTGCCAGGGAGGCGATACCCGTACCGGCTGCGTTGCGTAACGTTACGGGCTGCGAACCGGCGACTGTTGCGGGAATCTTGCCATTGATCGTGGATAGCGTTGCTTCGGTCGAAGGAGCGGCGATGATTTTGGCGAGGATTGCGGCCGATGTGGTTTCAGTTGCTGCCCCACTCGGAAGCGGCAAGGCGATTGCGCTCACCGGAACAGGGGCAGCGCGCAATGCGGCATCAGTCAGCGGCGTAATGTCCGCGCCGGCCGGGTCAGTGATGATATTGCGGGGCAGCAGAACACCGGCCACATCTTTCGCAGCAATAGCGATATTCGCCGTGGTGCGGTCTGTGGTTAGGATGTTATCGGCCATTTAGTATCCATCAGAGAAATAAAAAAGCCCCGTCGCAGTGATGCGGGCGGGGCGAACTGCGCTTGGTAGCGGCAGGGGAGAGAGGGAACTAGCGCAAATATTGCGCGTGTTGCGCAGCACCGAACAGGCCACCTTAAGTCATTGATCTGTAACGATATAGCCCGAGATTTACGGGTTCAACAGGCCACCTGAGCAGCACCGTTACTCTTGCACCTCCGGCTCATCCCCATTATTGGGAATCAGCCACCAGCCGAGCGAGCGCAACGCTTCGGCGTCGGTCTCGGGCTGGCTTTCTTCTGGCGTGCGATCCTCCAAATACTCGCGCTTGCGGCGTTGAGCCGGTCCCGGTTTCTTGGTCATATCGCCTCGCATCGGTGCGTAAACGTAAAAAAGCCCGCGTCGATTAAGAGGCAGGCTTTTGTCTAGGCGTCAGAAAACACCCAGTGAACCGAATTCTACGCGGAAATCTTTCCAAATGCAATCATTTTTGATGGGAAATATCAAAGAAACCACACTGCTGTTGTAGGGTTCCGGCGCAGCTTGGCGGTCAATTCTATGCACGCCTCGATTGCGACGTGCATATAGTCCTGATTCGGATAGTTCCAGACGGTTGCAAGCCCCATCTTTCGGCGTATCGCCCACCAATGAACGCGGCTTAAGCTGTCAATCATGGCATTTGTCGCTACGGCTATCTCGTTATCCCGGCGCTGCTGGCCGGTGTCGTCGTTGCCGTAGCCGTCGCCATCCCCGCACAGCATTTCCAGGCGCTGCACTCCCAAGTCTTTGTCGTCCCTCCCTGTTGCCATAGATCGCACCCAACAGTCGAGACAGATATCGAGTCCGTCTGTGCGGCGCTCGATGAATGGCGAGTCGTCTTTGCGCACGCGGCGCAGGTTGCTTGCTTGGGTCATGGCGCGACCTTCCGTTTGTTCCAGCGCTTAATGGCGCAATCGATGTATGCGCCCGTGCCGCGCTCATCTGCCATTTCTTGGCCGTCCTCAGCCCTTGGATTGATGGGGCAGCGTTTGCTTGCGCATTGCACATAACCCCACGCGTTGCCGTCTCGGTCCGGGTTTGTGGGGCCAACTTTTGGCTTTGCACCACAAAAAGGGCATGGAAGCGGGGTTAATTTTGGCTTTAGTTGCTTCATCACATGCGCCCCTCATCGTGACTAGCCGCACTCTCGCAAGTGGTCGGCTTTGGTGGTGGTGGCACCTCCTGATCGCCGCCGAGACGTGCAGCGCGCCCGAACAGGACGGCTAACACGAAGCCAATAATGATGAAGCCGAGGATATAGGCGAGAGTGGGCATGGTCAGTCCTTAATGGCGTGTACGATTGACAGCAACAACTTGCGGCAAGCATCGTCATCACCAGATATATCAATGCCGTGCCGCTGTAGCGCAAACAGGCAATACTCAAACGCCTCATTCGCTGCTGCCTTATCTTCCGCGCTACATTCAATTGGCTTATTCATTTCATCCCCTATCGTTATTGCCGCGCTACCGGGCGGCTTCGGGTTGACGTTACTTGCGGTGCAGGGTGTAGTAGGCAATCGCGCCGAGCGCGCCAATAATGAAAATCGGGATGCCAACCCAGAATGGCAGCGTTACCCACCACCACGACCAGTTAGCCACAGCAGTGATGCCAAGCAGTTTCAGCGTCACAAATACGATGCCCAACAGGCCGACTACGCCGATGCCACTACTGCTGCTATTATTTTTTTGATTACTCATGTGATGCTCCCTAGTGGTGCTGCGTTATGGGCGGTTGCCCGAATTGGTTACTGCATCGTTTGCGGCGTGTTGTCGCTCGTTGGCTCGGTCATTGCCGCCGCCAGCAGATCGACAAGTACCGCGTTCGTCTCGGACAGTGACGCTTGAGCGACAGAGAGGATTTCGGCTGTGTCGGCCAGGCGTTTGAGCATCTTTTCGGCTTGCTTGCGGTTCATGTGGTTTCCTTGGTGAGTGCGCGATATATGGCGACGACAGCCAAAGCCGCCTCCACCGAATTAACAACGTGAACTTCTGCTTTCCAGCCGGTGTGCCATACGACTTGATCCGGCGTCAACTTCTGCGCGCTTGGCGCTTTGGCTCCATCCTTTACTTCGATTAGGAACACTTGCCCGTCGATGGCGCACAGGAGGTCAGGACAGCCCCGTCCTACTGCGTGAAGGTGTTCAACGGTGCAACCTGCGCCGCGCAGTGCTTTGACGATGGCGGGCTGGTTGGCGTCGGCTTTGCGCATAAAGCTCATAGCAGCCCTTTTGCGCGCAATATCGCGTGAGTGCGCAGCATGGCGGCATAAAACGCGCCTTCCAGCTCGAACTTGGATATCCCGTCAGGGCGTGGCCTGCGACCATCCAGAACGTCATGGCAGGCGCTACAGCCATACACGGCGGCGGTATCCGGCGCTTTCAAGCCCATGCCCTTACCGTCTGCGAGGTAGTTGCTATGGCAAAGCACCGTTGTGGCCGGGTCGCGGTTGCACACCCCCGGCAGGCAGAGAGTGCAATCCTGATTGCGTGCCGACTTGCGAATTGGCGTCATCTTCGGCCCCTTCGACTTCATACGCTTCGCTTCCTTGCGAACAGGTACGCTCGCGTAGTCGGCTTCAGGTCGCTTCCTCAACATAGCTGTGCGCTTAAGCGTCATGCGGCCACCTTGGAAAAGTCGCGCATTTGCATGATTTCCGTAAATTCCAAGCCGCGCCCGCCCCGCTTGAGAAAACGAACCTTCATGTATCCTTGCCATTGCCCGATTCGATCCGGCCCAACCCATTCAACGACTGCATCCCGATTCGATATTCTCTTTTCAAAGGCTGAGAGAAAGCCTTTCGGGTCAATCACGCGCACCACATCGCCAGGCGCGAAGATTGGCGCGCTCACGCTGCCACCCCGCTACCCTTGAGCATCGCCACGGTCCGCATTTCAGCGGCCCACAGCTTGTTCTTGGCAGTCATTCAAAGCCTCCCCGGCGTGATTTAGGTTCTTGCTCCCGCTCATTTGGCGGAACCCATGCGTATTGCAGATCGGCAAAGTTGGTTGATGACCCGAGGAAATTTAAGCCGACAGTGCCGGGATTGCCTTGGCGCTGCTTGCCGGTAATCACTTCGCAAATGCCCTTGTCTCGAGTGTTCGGGTTGTAGACTTCATCCCGGTACAGGAAAATGACGTTCGCCGCGTCCTGCTCAATCGATCCGGACATAGCCAGGTCGGCCATGATCGGGCGCCGGTCCTGCCGCTTCTCGCAATCCCGGTTGAGCTGAGCCAGCAGCAGCACGGCGCAGTCAAGCTCCTTCGACAGGGCGACGGCGCCGCGCGTATGCTCGCCAATCTCGTAGGCCTTGTTTTCCTTGCTCGCGCTGCCAGTGATGAAGCTCAGTTGATCGATCACCAGCAGATCCAGCCCATGCCGGCGCTTGATGCCTCGAGCCTTGGCGCGTATCTCGAGCATCGACAGGCTTGTCTCGTCGTCAATGAACATGTTCAGCTCTTGCGCCTTACTGAATGCAGCGGTCACGCGATCCCAATTCATCGGATCGGTTTCCTTCGGCTTGCGCAGCCAGGAGACGGACAGGCCACCGAGAGCGGCAATGTTCCGGTCGCTCACTTGGGACTTGCTCATTTCCATGGAGAGGAACAGGCTCACGCCGTCAATGCCGACATTGCGGGACAGTGCCAGGCCCATCGCGGTTTTGCCCATGCCAGGGCGTGCCGCGAGGATCGACATTGTTCCGCGCTCGAGTCCACCGTCAAGCATGGTGTCGAGGTCACGGAACCCGGTGCTGATCGGCTTGACCGTGCCTTCCATGCGAGCGGTCAGCAATTCCACGTAATCGCTCAGCAGGTCGCCAGCTTTGACTGGTGCGCTGGTTTCCTTGCTCTGTGCAAGCAGCTCGAGCTTTTGCGCCAGGCGGTCGCAGACAACGATTGCAGGCTCTACGGCGCCGTGCGCTTCGGCTTGCGCTTCCATGCCGAACGACTCGAGCGAACGCAGCATGGCGCGGTCCCGGACAATCTCGGCGTGCTTGACGATGTTGGCGGCGCTGCCGGCCGATGCCTGAAGCTGGAACAGGTACGGCAGGCAGTCGGCTACCTTGTCCTTGAGCGTGTCGGCCAGGGTGATCGCGTCGGCTCGCTTGCCGGTGGCGATCTGCTTGACCATCTCGGCGTAAATGTGGCGATGGTCGGCGCGGTAGAAGTCGGCGTCGGTCAGTGCCGGGATTTTGTCCAGCGCGTCATTGCTGGTCAGGATCGAACCGAGTACGGCTTGCTCGGCGCTCAGGGAAAACAGTTCGCGAGTCATATCGCCTCCCCATGAATTCGTTTTGCCTGCTGGCCTACAGTCGTCAGCGAGAAGCCGCCGTTGTTGTCCATGTACCAAAGCTTGAGCCAGTTGCCACGTACGGATCGACCAAACACGGATGTCCAGGACTTGTAGCGCTTCGCCCCTTCGGCGGTGTAGCGATCCTTGAACTCCGACCAGTGCAGCAGGAGGAAGTCTTTCGAAAGACCCACCTTGTCGGCATAGTCAAAAACAGAATCGTCAGCAGGAATCGGCTTGGCATTTGCTGCCTTGCATTGCTCGAGGTAGGTGCGGAGCGAGATTACGTTCGAAGATTTCCGGACAAGCCCCGCTTGCGGGGTATGGGGAAGCTTTTGACTTTCTTCTTCTCTTCTCTTCTCTTCTCTAGGTAACGGTGAGCTAACGATCGGTGCGTTAGCAGTTGGTGTATCTACCGCTTGTTGAGCGTTAGCCTTAGCGTCAGATTTTGACTTCGCAGCATGTTTTGCTACGCGTTTAGCCGTAGTAACGCGGTTCTTGGCAGAGGCGCCGTTGTGCTCATCAAAGCGATTCAGGGTGATCCCGCCCTCGGTGTCTGTGATCCATTCGATCGTGATGAGTGCTGCGCCAAAGCCTTTGATACCTGTCTTGCGGTCAATACCTGTGATGCTCAACCCCGGCATGTGGCCGGTTTCCGTGTGTTCGTCAGCAGTTGCCCAAAGCCAGTACAGACCACCGATAACGGTTGCTTCAGTCATGGCGGTCAGGTCGCACAGCTTTGTAACGCGCGGGTCGTCCCACAGGTTCGTGCGGACCTTAATCCACTCGCCGGCCATTACTTGCCACCCTTCAGGATGGCGAGCATGTAGCGGCACAGTTCATGCGCCAGGGCGCGCTTCTCTGCTGGTGTGGGGAGGTTGCGCATGTTCTCGGCTGCGCGGATAGCCGTTTGATTCGGCGTCATGCTGGCACCCATTCAGCGCGCCCGCCAGTTGGCTCCATTTCCTCCCACCTGGCGCGGTAGTGCGCTTGCCCGCCGCGTTCACCGTTCGCACCCAGGCCCTGCACGTAGCCTTGCGCGCCCCATGGTTTCGGTTCAGTGATGACGAACAGACAGGCGCAGAACATCGCATTGCTTGTAATGTCCGGGTCTGGATTGAGTTGCATGATTTCGCCAATGGCGATCTGCTGCGCGTTCATGCCGCCACCTGCGCCGCATCAACACGCTTAACTGGCGTGATGGCAAACTGGCTTGATGCTGCGGTATCCCATCCAGCTTCGAAGTCGGGGATAGCAGGGCTGCGGGGATTGAGGTCGTGCGAGTCGCGGGAATGACCGGCAAGATAGGCTGTTGCGCCGGACTCTTGAAAGTAGGCGCGGATATTGTCGAATGCGAGGGCGTCAACGTCAGCCATGGTGCGCCTCGGCTTTCTTGGTGGCGTCGGCCTTAGCTTGGCGCATCTCGGTCACTGACAGCAAAAGGGCGCGTTTTGTGGCGTACACATCGCCTTTAGGGCGCGACATTTCAGCGTCATAGAAGTCGCCGCACTTGGATAGGACTTTCGATTCGGGATGTGGTATCTTGTCCATTGAATGCTTTCTGTAAGTTGTGGCCCGGTCTCGTACACCGGGCTATTTTTTTGCCTGCTCGCTTCGTAGCCGGAAGCCCTCAAACCTGCCTCCGCATACGCCCAATGCCAACAGAGGCACGGCTTGCAACTTTCTTGCCAACGCCCGGACAGTGTCGGGATTCCTTTGGCCCATCACCCCCGATACCATGGCGCTGTACCTCACGGTTGGCGAGGCGACGAAGCACGGTGCTGAAAGGCTCATCGAGCACGATGCCAAGCTGCCTGTAGTTCTCGCGCTCCGTGTCGCTGGCGCGCATTTCGATCTTGTTGTGACGAGTGTTCAGGTTCATTGTGTTTTCCTAGTGGTGCGGGTTTCAGGAATGGTTCGGGTAGTCAATTGATTTACTGCAACTTTTCAGGCGCAACAAAGCACCTGGACACATTGATGTGTCAAGGCGGCGTCACTTGGGCGCGGCGTTTGGTGGGCTTGTCCTGCGCGTCAAAGTAGTCGTGAAGCGCTTCGGTCGTGCTGGTACGGGGGTCTTTTGTCTCCCTGTAAGCAATCTTGCAGATGGTTTTTTCCGGTACGCCGCTTTGCTTGGCGATCTCGGGCCATAAACGAGGCATTGCAGCGCGCAAACGGCTCACTACAAACTCGACACGGGGAATGGTTTTGGTAGTCATAGATTGCAGAATATCCCATAAACGGGATTTATGCAACCCACAAATGGGACGCTATTTGCGGCAAAGTGCCGTCATGAGAAAAATAATGACACTAGAACAAATACTGGCTGCGAATCTGTCCGATCTCATGCAGAAAAACCCGGACTTAGATACGATCGCAAAATTGCACAAGCGCTCGGGCGTGGGAACTGGAACAATCGACCGCGTCAAGAAGGGCGAGGTATCCACGAAGCTCGACACAGTGGAAAAGCTTGCAGCTGCGCTGGGCGTTTCGGTTGTTCAGTTACTCGCCGAACACCAGGCGGCAGCATCATCACAGCCAACACCTACCGAATCGATACCGTTTGCCGACTCCCTTGACCCATTGGCAAGGAACGCGGACGAACGCGAGCTACTTACGATGTTCAGGCATGCGAACGACATTGAAGGCGAGATGTTCAAGATCGCTGCTGATAACGTTCGGGACCGACTGCGGGGCGCAGGGAGCGACAAGGGTAAGACGCCGGGGATGACGCATTCGTAAAGCTCTGACAAATTTCAATACTTCTGCTTGGGCGTCATCATTAATCGAGGCAAAAAGGGCGAGCATTTCATTATCAATTTGTCTGTGCATTTTCTAGGCGTGGACGATGGGGTCAAGCTGGCTCTACTAACCCGCGTACATCTGGCGGCACTCTCATTTGACAACTTGGCGCGGGGTTTCGGGGCCAAGAGGTCAGCGACATTTCTTGGGGCGCAGTCTCAAATTACGCCCGTCGCTGAGTTGGTGCAAGGCAATTTACATTGCGTGACATTCGAGTGTAACAGTGTTTTTGTGATATTGCACGTTAGAAATAAATAGTGTATATGCGTGATTTTTACCCGATCAGAATGATTATTGACGATTCGCAATATTTCCAAATATAACGGCGCAACGGCCCGCCTTCTGGCCGAATAAGGGGGATTACATGAAAAAGCTATGGATATTAGTGGTAATTGCTGTTGCCGCGCCAGCGTACGCTGCAACGGCTTTTTGGACGGGTCGCCAAGAGCAGGTTCAAACCGTCACTTACAAGTGGATGTGGAAATGCGAATACAACTACGCCGGTCAGAAGTTTTGGCAAATTCATGAAGGCTCCTGCCCATCCTCGGTAGAAGTTGAATAACCCGCCCAGGTAGGCGCGGGGAGTGAAAGGAAATATGAAAGTTGATCCTACCTGCCGATACGGGCATGGTGCACTACATCTGATCAATGGGCCTAACCCGACGACCGGAAAGAATATAAAGTTTTCCTTTGTTGCTGATGACGATATTGACATGAGATTTGTTGGTGAAATTTACACATGCGTGCATTGTGGATATACGGAGTTTTTTGACGACGATCCAGAGTGGACCGCGCGCACCTTAGGAGCCGTCAATGTCGATCCGCAGAATTGATGGTTCTGAGTATTCGCCTGGCGGGGTGGTTGACATTGGTGGCGGTCCGCCGCATGATGGCGACATGGAAGCACGCGTAGCCAAGCTCGAAGCCGATATCACTGCCATCAAGATCGATGTCGCGGTGATTAAGGCCAATGGAGCTACCAAGTCTGATATAGCCGAATTGAAAGGTGTAATGGGTGAGTTGCGCATGGGGACAAAGGCGGACCTATCCGAAGTCAAGGGTGGCCTAAAGGCGGACATCGCAGAGGCTAAAGTGTCCATCATTATTTGGGTTGTGAGTGCAATTTTCCTCGCCCAACTTCTGCCATCGCTATTGAAGATTTTTGTACCATAACCGTTCCTGCGCTGCCTTAGCATCAGGCTGAAGTCCTCGCAAGAGGCCTCTGCACTGCGGACTTGCTAACCCGTGCAGCGACATTCTGGGCCTCACTTCGGTGGGGCCTTTGCTTTTGCGCCCCTCATCCCCTCCCTAAGCCCGCCCTGAGCGGGTATTTTTTTGCCTGCGGTTGCGAGCGATGAATCAACTGGTACGAAAAATACCATAGTTACAGCGCGTCAATATAACTATTGAGTATATAGATTTTCGGCCATAAATCCCATAAATGGGTTGCGTATATCCCATCGGTGGGATATTATTCATACATCAGCTCAGCGCAGCAAACGAGCCAACGAACAGGAGTAGACCATGACCGCCTTCACCATCCGCTCATACGACCACGACGGCCTGCTGCTGAACCTGTACGGGAGCCGAGACGAAGACGGCTGCGAAGTTGAAATCGTTACTGCTGCTGATAGCGCGATAGACCTGACGATGCTGTTTGGCCGCGCAACGTTGCTGAGCATGGGCGAGATAGCTGATGCACGGCTGGCGCGGGAGGCTAAGCAGCAGCGTACCGAAGCTGCCGCCGATGCGTACCAGTGGGAGCGGAACGAGCGCGCCGGGGTGCTGCGGGTTCTGAGCTACTAATTTTAGGGCTGCGCGGCGCAGCTTAGTTCAATCCGTCCGCTAGTGCCTCACCGCGCGAATGTGGAGTTGGTGGCCTGCTTGGAAAGCCGTAGAGCCTACGTAGCGCTGGCAGCTTGGAGAGACAAGCACCACACGACTGCTGATTACTCTTGGCAGGACGCCTCCTGATAGGGGGACCGGTGGCCGCTTAGTCAGCAGTCGTGTGGGGGAATGGGCGGTAGTGGCGCCCTAACGATGGGGAACCCGTGCAGGCGGGGAGTCCCCAAAGCAGCGCGGGAGGTTGGCCGCTGAGTCTTCGGAACATGCCAACCAGTTCAACGTACCTGCAAAGTGCGGACCACGCGTAAGCCGGATTTTCACTACCGGCCACCACACCTAATAACTAACGGAGAGAACTATGAGTTTCGCATTCGCTACATGCAACCGCCGCAACGCCCTTAGCTTCCTGAAGAAGCTTTATCCATCGCACACCGTCGAGGATACAGGCGCTTCAGTCGGGCCATTGCTCGACATTATCGAAGCTGACGAACTGCGCGTTTGCGACCCGGACTTCCACAGCGGATCGATTATTCAGGGTCAAAACTTTGGTGACGATACAGCCGCACGTGCGATGGCTGCGCTCAAAAGTTCCGGCCTGCCATTCGCGGCCACCTAATAACTAAGCGCCGAGTGCGCACAAGGGGAAATGATGAATGTACCGGATAAATGGACTGTGCTGATGACCGGCGATAACAACGGCATCTTGGGCGAGTTTGGCTGCAAGTTCGACGGCAGCCCTTCGCACTACGAGCTGGTTGACGTACAGCGCATTCCTGCCGCACCTGTAGCCGCACCAGCGCCGAGCGAGTGGATTAGCGTGAAGGATCGCTTGCCAGAGGCGGGGGATTATTCGGTGATGGCCCTCTGGTCTGATGGCGGCGTTGACATGGTCCATGTTGACCAGTATTTCGCGGATATCACCAACGGCGTTGATGACGACGGCAAGCAGCTTTACACGAAGTGGTATTTGACAGTTGGGATCACCCACTGGATGCGCTTCCCACCAGCTCCGGTGCCAGCATGAAGCGCGCATTTCTCTTTCAATGCGCTATCGCCATGATCTGCGCTATGTGGCTTTGGTACGCAGCCGAGCAGCAGGTACAGCCTGCTAAGCAGACCGATTATTTTAAACGTGTAGCGGGGCAAAAATGAGCAAAGTAGCGGCGCGAGCCGAGCAATTTTACAGCCGCTCCGGCAATGAATCGACCAAGGGATCGCGCAAAGGATTCGGTTTGCTTGGTGGCGGGGAGGATGTTGTTGCCAACCTAACGCCCGAGCAAAAGCGCGACAGCTTGAAGGCGCGGCTGAAGTGGTTGACGGCGGTGCGCGCAACATCCGTTTTGACGAATGCAGAGAAGACCGAGCTGCACTTCATACAGAAAGAACTTAACCGGCTTCGTCCAGTCGTCCGATCACGTGCGCCGAGGGATGTTTCAAAGTTTTTTATGGACGTATGCCGCGAGAAGCTATCACCGTTCCAGTTTCGGCTGTTTCTCAGCGAGGCGAGCGAATTAGCGCTCAAGCACGAGGGCAATCAAGGAGAGCCAGTATGACCGCTTACATGGAATGGACCGACCGCAACCAGCCTATCGTATGCGCCCTCGCTGCTGCTGTCGCGTGCCTGGCGTTGGTCGTGGGGAAGCTGGCATGAGCGCGAAACTCAGCAAGGCGCAACAGTATCTGCTTGACGCCATCTCGTCCGGCGTCCGCGTCAGCTTCTCGCCATATGCGGGCCGCTTCAACCCGAAAGAGTATTACTACCATTGGGACACTCATGCGAAATGCACGCCAGCGGCAAGAGCGTTGCTTGAGCGCGGGCTAGTGGAAAAGAAGGATGTCACATGGCGAGGGCATGACCTGTGCATCAAAGCTCAGGAGTCGAAATGAGAGCCATCCCGCGCATCCCAACAGTCACGCGCCGCAGCATCCCGCGCCGCATATACCGCGCAATGTGCCGCTCGTGGCTCCCGGCTATTGGCATCTACGCATTCTTGTTCGCAGCTATAGCTGTTACGAAATGGGGCCAGACATGAACATCGAAGTCATCCGAGAGCGCGTGAAAGTGGAGCGCGAACGTCAGCGGGAAACGTTGGACTGGCACGAGAACCCGAAGACTTGGGCATCGCCACCGGTCCCAGAGCAAGAGCTACGGCAGCGTGAGCACGAGATTGACGCAGGACTTTTACCTTTTTAACCAACCGCAGCACCGAAAGAGGAATCACTATGGCATTCGCAAAGGCAGTACGGAAGCAGGCAAAGCTGAGGCTTGCGCTTACCGGCCCATCAGGATCAGGAAAAACATATTCTTCAATCCTCCTGGCGAAAGGTTTGGGCGGCAAGGTAGCCGTCATCGACACCGAACACGGCTCCGCGTCGCTGTACTGCGATCTGCTTGACTTCGATGTGATGGAGTTGACAGCGCCCTACAGTCCCGAGCGCTACATTGCCGCGATCCGCGAAGCCGAGGCGGGCGGGTATGACACGCTCATCATCGACAGCATCACGCACGAGTGGAACGGTACGGGCGGCATGTTGCAGCTTAACGAGAAGCTGGCCGCTTCTAAGTACAAGGGCAATACGTGGTCCGCATGGTCGGAGAGCGATCCGCGCCACCGCGCCTTTGTTGATGCGATCTTGCAAGCCAAGATGCATGTGATTGTCACCATGCGCAGCAAGACCGACACCGCGTCAGAGAAGGATTCCAACGGCAAGACCAAGATTCTACAGCTCGGCATGAAGGCGGAGCAGCGCGACGGGATCATTTACGAGTTCACGACCGTGCTTGATCTGGTCCACGGCGGTCACTACGCCACAGCCACCAAAGACCGCACCGGACTGTTCGGCGGCGATCCGCAAGTGATCACGCCAGATACCGGCGCCGCGATCATGGCATGGCTCGCAACTGGCGTTGAGGCGCCCGAGTTCAGCGAGGACCAGCTTACGGACTTGATTGCCCCAATGATCGAGGCCGAGTCGCTGGAAGTGCTGCAAACGCACTACAAGGCGGCTTACCGCTACGCACAGTCGCTCAGCAATGAGGACGCCCTGACCGCCGTGAAGAACGTCTACAACGGTCGCAAAGAAGAACTCACCACACCACAAACCGAAGGGGCATGAACATGGCATCAGTTAATAAAGTCATCATCATTGGAAATCTCGGGCGCGATCCTGAAATGCGCTATATGCCGAGCGGTGACGCCATCGCCAATGTGGCAGTCGCTACTTCGTTCAAGTCAAAGGACAAGAATACGGGCGAGCAGAAGGAGTTGACCGAGTGGCACCGCATCTCCTTCTTCGGCAAGCTTGCGGAAATAGTCGGCCAGTACCTCAAAAAAGGTTCCACGGTTTATGTCGAGGGACGTTTGCAGACCCGCAAATACACCGATAAGGATGGCGTCGAGAAGTACGCGACCGATATCGTGGCCGAGTCGATGCAGATGTTGGGCGGGAAGTCTGCGGGCGGCGAAACGCAAGGCCAGCAGGGCTACCAGGGCGGCACCGGCCAGCGTGATGCGCCAGTGCCGAAGGGGTATCAAGGCACTCGGCCCGACCCGAAGCCAGCCCCGAACTTCTCGGATATGGATGATGACATTCCATTCATTCTGAACCTGACCGGCTGCGATGTTCAGGCAACGTCGAAGCAACTCCGCCGCTCCAAGCTGGCACGCTAACCATAAGGGGCGGGGTAACTCCCGCCAGCGAACATGATCGACCTGACCACAATAGATTCGGTGACGCTTGAGAATCGCGGGGCATATAGCACCGTGAGAGCGGCGCACGAGGATGCAAAGAAGTCGCTCCAAATGCTGTGCGGCCAGCTCGCAGCGACGGCAACTCAAGTGTTGCGCCGGATGCAGCCGGATAACGACGATGTGCCGGTCAGCGTTGACGAGCTGATGGCAGCAGCCAAGAACACCATCACGATGATGGAAGCGTGCGTGGCACAGATTGAATCGCTGGCAGCTCAGCGGGCAGCACTTAAGCCGTTAGCGTGGGGCGGCAAATGACAAAGCGAACTTTCTTCCTTGTCCACCCGGAAGCGCGCCGCAATGCTGCCAAATTCTGCCTGGAAGGGCCGGAAGGCTGGATGGTAGTCGGATCAGAGCCAGTTAAGAAGCGCGCGCAAGAGGAAAAGTATCACGCAATGATTGACGATATTGCCAAGCATGTCGAACACATCGGGCGCAAATGGGATGCCGACGACATGAAGCGGATTTTGATCGATGAATTTGCCGACGAAATGAGGATGGCAGGAACCCCACTGCACCACGATGGCCGGGTAATCCCAAGTTTTGACGGTCGGCGCATTGTTCAACTTGGCATCCAGTCCCGAGACTTCTACGTCAAGGAAGCTGCGCAATTTATCGAATATCTGTTCGCATTCGGCGCTCAGCACGGCGTCAACTTCAGGGAGAACTGAATGATCCTGCAAATACCAGTGCTAATCCCGCGCACCGTCCCACAGCGCAGCGCGAAGATCACGCAAGCGCGGCAGCGCGAGAACGCCAACATGTTCCGCGAGGTGCTGCTTGACCTCCTGCAACAGCATGGCCCGTTGAAGGTTTCGCAGTTTATCGAGTTCACAGGAGCAAGCGCCACCACCGTACGCGAGTACATGTGCAAGCTTATTAATGAAGGGCGCGCAGTGTCAACGCGCACGCCTAACGGACTGCTGAAGGGTGCCGGTTGGGTTGCGGTGTACAGCTTGAGCGATGGTTCGATACCGCCGAAGGGCGAGATGCTGAAGCAGATGACGGTGACGAGTTACCCGCTGAACCACGTACGCGACCCGTACGCTTTACCGGCCAATTTCTTCGGCCCGGCACGCACATAAAACATACAGGGGAATGAGATGAACGAAAAATTCAACGCCGCGATGACGGCATACGCAGCCAGCCCGACTGAGGCGAACCGTGCGGCTATTGTGGAGGCTGTTGCCACCCCTGCGCAGCCTATCGCCCCGCCAACCGTTCGCAAGGCGTACATCTGCACGGCTTGCGATGGCGTCTACGCTGACGAAAAAGTTACGCAATGCGATTGCATGCCTGCCAAGCAGGAATTCACGGAAGGCACGATCACCTATCCGAGCGCGCAGCCTATCGCCCCGGCTGCTGATGTAAGCGCGCCGACTGACGAGCTCGTGAACGCTATCGCCATTCTGCGTGAAGCGCTGGGGCAGCTTGAGGGCGGATCGCTTAGCGTCGCTGAAAACGCCAAGCAACGCGGGGATACCTACGACTCAGGTTATGCGAACGCAATGGCAATATGCGCCCGTCAAGCGCTAACGGCAACAGAAGACGTTGCCGATGGCAATCCGTATGCCGCCAGAACCTGGGACCACGAAGAGCACCCAAGCCAATACGCGGATAGTGTTTTTGGTGCGTCACAGCCGGCAGGTGAGTTCTTGAGCGCATCAGTACAAAAGTTCTTGACCGACTGCGCCGGGACCAGTGGCGGTATGGTCAACGGCAACAATCTTGCACGGTACGCCAAAAGGTTGCTTGATGCTGCTGCGACAGGTGAAATCCTGCCTGCTCAGTGTGTGCCGGATGTGTTGTTCGACATCAACGCGATATTCGAGGAAATCACGCGCGAGCTTGGTAAGAGCCATTGCATCCAGCACGCGGCAATCTCGGCTACGCTTGACGCCGCTGTGCGCTTAATCCGTGCCCCCTCCACGATTACTGTACCTGATTGCGGAGCATGCCCCGGCGATGGCTCGATCTGCCCCATAAAATGCAGACTGGCCGAAGAATCCCCGCCTGCCCGTGCTGCTGCGCCAGTGAGCGGCCCGACCGAGAAGCTGCTGACGATCATCGCTTACGCCTACCAGATCGCTGGGGCGCACGATGCACCAGAGCATATCCTTGATGTTCTGTCCGACCCGGAAGCGGCCACCGGCGAGCAGATTGAGGCGATGTTGCCCTACATGTCTGCGCCAGTGAGCGACCGCCAGCATATTCCCGGCAATTTCACCACGCACCGGGCGGCATGGCGCGATGCGATCACGGAATGCATCAACCACGAATTGAATGCCCGCGAACTAGACCGCGCCGCGTACTGGGAGCATGAGCTTGCCGCCTTTGATCGTGCCTTTGCGCGGCTTCTGGACAAGCCCGAGCAGTCTATTTCGGCTGCGCCAGTGAGCGGACAGGGGGCGAGCAAATTGCCACTGGAAGATGCGATTAATGAAATTTTGAAGCCGCATGTCGCGGGCTGGCGGCGTCCGAGTCTGAATTACCAGATCGCCCAACTGCTCGACAGCCGTCCATGTAGCGAGGACAGCCGCGCCAAGGTGCTGAACGAGGCGGAGTTTGAGAGCAATGCAGCACGCGCCATCTTCAAGGTTCTCAAGCTTGCCAATATGAGTGATGCTGATTGGGACAACGGAACGATCCTTGGCGCAAACAACGAGTTCCGCACCCAAATTATCGAAGCCGCTATCCGCGCCCTCGCATCTAGCGCCACCCCGGCTGACGCTACAAAAGCGAAGGGGTAAGCGATGACTTTCATCATCGAGCCATGGGTAATCGGAATTTTGAAGGCTCTTGCCTACTACGTAGCAGGCTGGATGTCCGGTGCTTTCATACGTTGGCTGGACAAAGAAACTAACAACTAAGGACCGACCATGACCAACTCAACCAAATCCGCCGTGACAGTGTTGCGCGAGGCGCTGACCACCGTA
>Ga0326734_1000056_pt1 | contig 39642 bp, 36 predicted proteins | sample 15_GP2_1315_FD_207944 | JGI IMG/M metagenome (GOLD analysis project Ga0326734, IMG submission 207944) | Glacier ice microbial communities from Ngari, Tibet, China - 15_GP2_131.5 | ecosystem: Environmental > Aquatic > Freshwater > Ice > Glacier | place: China: Ngari, Tibet | collected 2018-07-18 | reverse complement strand
GGCTTTCATGAACAGAGTGACCCTGATCGATGTGCTGCTGTGTCCGTGCTGTAAAAAAGGCAGGCTGCACGCGATTGCGACACTGCCGGGACTCAAACAATTGCCTGCGCCGGGCAGCATAGTGATGCCACAAAGCCGGGGGCCGCCTTGACATACAGGCTTTCTCATCGGCACTCGTCCACGTGGCGCTTCACAGCGTCATGGAACCGGCTGCGCGTCGTGCACACAAACACCCTCGCAAGGCGTCAACGTCGCTTGCCAGACATCATGACCATGATAGTTTTACCTGCGCGGATGGCTTGCCGAACACAGATTCCACGTCAGGCCGACTCATAGCCTGCCCACACAGGCTGGTCGAAGCTTTCAATCCCCTATTGCCGCCGTCCCGGCTGGCGGTTCAGTCCAACACGGTTTATCTGCCGCTGCCACTTCGCGGCTTGAGTCTGCGCCTGCGGAGCGACAGATAAACGCTATTCGTTTTTTTGGCCCGGTCACCCCGCCGTTTTCATTCGCAGTTAATTCTGATTGACGCCGATGGAATGCAGGTCGGCACGGATGATTGCAGGTTCATTCGCAGTTATCTCTGGTTTGAAGGGGTGGATAGACGCAATTATTTCTGGCTCAAAATCGCGCTGAATGCAGGTTGGAGCGTTTTTGGATGCAGGTCGCTACACCTAGTCCATTTACGCGGCTGAGCATCCGCTACAGCTTGCGACGGCGCAACGCACTGGCCATCCCTTTGCCGACGGCGGAAGCGCGTTTTGTCGCCGGGGCAATCGGCCGCAGCCGCAATTCAGATTCCTGGCGCTCCGCCTGCGCTGCGATGCTCTGTTCGAGTGCGGCATTGCGTACCCGGGCCGCCGTCAGCGCTTCCTCGATTGCGGACAGCCGGCCGCGGGCGCCGGCCAGCTCGGTGGCAAGCGACGACGCTTTCTGGCGGTACGTCTCGAGCGTGGTCCTGTTCTCATGGTCGACCCGTTCGAACTCGGCTTTCCAGTGACGAGATTCCCCGCGGGCCTGGTCAATTTGCAGCAGGCTGTGCTTGCGCGCGCCTTCAAGTTCGATCAGGCCGGCCGCATACTGCTGCGCCGTTCGGGCGAGCTCGTCAGCAATGCCGGCAAGGCGTTCATCCTTGGCGATTAACATGGCGCGCGCCTCCGCCAAGGCATCTTCCAGGCGCCGGATCGTGTCATCGCGCCCGGCGATCGTTTCGGTGGCGATGTCGAGTCTGTTGGTGAGAGCGTTTGCCAGCTCCACCGCGGCGACGGTTTTTTCACGCGCCTGGGCGACGAGCCGGTCCGCGGCGGCTTTGTCGGCACCGAGGGCGTCGCGTTCGCCCGCCAGTGCGTCGCTGGCGCAATCGACTGCCAAGCGCCAGAGGTCGCGGGCGAGACTGCCCACGGCATCCGGCAAGCCGTCGATGACGCTGTCGCGTTTGAGTTTCAGGACATCGTCGAACCAGCCATGAATATCCTTCTGGACATCGCCATCGGACCCTTTTTTCGCGCCGGTTGCCGCGATGGTCCATTCGCGCACCAGGCCGATCGACGGCTTTTTGCCGGCAGCGGCGAGCGCGTCGCAGGCGCGCCAGGTGAGCTCTTGCCGGGTTAATTGACTGCCAGTGTCAAGCATTTTATTTGCTCCTTCGATGGGTCGGGCACGTCATGATCGGCTTGGACGGGCAACCCCTGCAGGACGGGACAATTCTGGCGTGCCCGGACCGATCGCCGATGGGGCTTGCCCTGCAGGCGGGCAGCAACCGGGAATGGTAGCATACGGGCCGTAAAACGTAAAAATTATTACGTAAATAAAACGTAATTTTTATTACGTATATGGGTATCTAGTCGAGATTATGCCGATAATCCCGAGCATTTACTGTAATCTTGCAACTGGGCCGTCTGGCCGCTAAATTTGCCGTGGAACATAATTGATGATTGACGTAGAAAAACGGGATGTTGACGACGCTACGCCCGTGGCGACGGTGGAAAATGGTGGTATCGGTCACTTTGTCGGCGACGCCGGAATGTTCCACGACGTCCCCCTGGTCGACGCCAAAACGGACTCGGAGCTGGCCCGGGCCTATCTGCTGCACGCCGAACTGGCGCCGACGACCCTCAAAAGCACGACGACGGAAGTGGGGCGGTTTTTGTTGTGGTGCCAGGCGCATGGAAAGGTACTTGCTGCCATCCGGGTCGAAGACCTGCTGGCCTATAAAACGTTTTTACGGGATCCGCAGCCGGCGGCGCAATGGATCTCATCGACCCGATGGCCCCGGCGCGATCCGCGCTGGCGTCCGTTTGCCGGGCCGTTGGGCGAGCCGAGCATCCGCCAGGCGTTTCGGGTGGCCAAGGCCTTATTGACCTTCGGCGTCAACGCGGGCTATTTGCGGCGCAACCCCGGCGTGCTGGTCAAAAACATCAGGACGTCGCGCGACGCCAGGGTGACGCGGTACCTGCCGGTGACTTCCATCGATTTCATCTATGCCGCCATCGAGGCGCTACCCGGCGCCACGCCGGCGGCCAGCAAGGCGCGGGCCCGTGACCGGTTTTTGTTGATTGTTGATTGCCTACCTCACTACCGGCGCCAGATTGAGCGAAATCGTCGCGGCCACCATGGGCGCCCTCTACACCGAGGGGGATGGCCGCTGGTGGCTCGATGTGATCGGCAAGGGGACGAAACCGCGGCGGCTACCGGTATCACCCGAGCTGCTGGCGGCGTTCCGGCAGTATCGGCTCGCGTACGCGTTGCTTCCCGCCACTGTGCGCGACGAATCCACGCCGATGGTCTTGAATACCCGCGGCCGGCTGCTGGTGGCAGTGACGGACGAAGCGGCGGCCAATGCAATCAAGCAGCTGCTGGCGGATGCGGCCGGGCTGGCCGATCGCAATGGCGACGCCGATGCGGCGACGGCCTTGCGCGCCGCCTCGGTGCACTGGCTGCGTCATACCATGCTGACCACGCATGCGAACAACGGCGTGGCCCTGAAAACGCTGCAGGACACGGCCGGGCACGCAAGCCTGTCGACGACGGCGACCTATCTGCACAAAAGCGACAGGGAACGCCATGATGAGCTGATGACGTCGCTGGAGAATCCGGAATCGGTTCGATGCGAGCAAGTTGAGGTTCCAAGATGGTGATTTAATGGTCGCGCGCCACTGTTAAACTAATAAGTCATACTGAAGCGAGGATGCAAATTATGCCGCATGCCGAACACCGCCAGCACAAGGGTCTGAACAACCGTGCCGAACTCTCGCATTAACCGACGCGACAACGAGAACGACAAATGCGCCGCATAAGTTACCCGGCCATCCGACCAATAATGCCTTTCAGTGCTAGCGTAACCTCTTGTCGGCGCCATACCGACACGTCCACGCCTACGCATTTTCACTTTGGATTTAAGTCACCGGTGTAGATAAATACTGCGTGATTATATATTATTTAAGCAATGAATATAAAATTGCTGTAAAACAAATCACAACAATTAATGTTGATACTAACCATACACTAGACAATTTTGGTATCGGGTGCTTAATTGATAATGTTCCATTGTGACGATCGTATTTTTTCGTATAGATCATATTTATTACAGCGGAATCTGGACGCAATTTCGGATCGTGCCGCCCCATATCTTCTGTGATTCTTCCACCAGAAGGAATTTCATATCGAGGCAAACCACGAGGAATGTATCTTTGAATATTAATCGGCTCACTACTCGGATTAAATATTACGAGGCTATAATGGGATGTAGTAGTCCTATTCCGCGAAAATCGTGTGTTTCCTTCCTGCATATATTCGCTATATTGGTCGTCGTGATTTACCTTACCTTTAACGAACTTTATTTCTAGCTTACGATAATTTTGAAAAGCATTTGTCCAATCAGCATCCATCAATTTAGCTTTTTGTAATAGGTCTGCAATAGTTTTTTCATCGCACTTGAAAACTGCATTGCTAATGGCTTCAGCAATTGGCCTCATTTCATTGTCATGCTGTTTTTGCTTGGTAGCATTTGTATCTTTTTCAACTTTAATTTTTTCAAGATCTGCTGCAATCTTTGCCTTCGCGACTGCTTCGATGGCGCGTGAATCTCCTGCCGCTACTGCCTTATTAAAATAAACAGAAGATTTGTCTGCATCGAAAAATTTATTTTCTTTATTTTCGTAAAGAAGAAATAAGTTATACCAGACTCTTGCGTCATTTGTAGTTGCAGCTGCTAAATACCACTTTTCAGCCAATATCAAGTCTTTATCTGTACCATCGCCACGAGCATAGCACCGACCAACATTAAATTGAGCCATCGTATTGCCAGACTCAGCCAGTGCCAACCACTCCTGAAAACCTGAGTACCAGTCTACTGGCAAGCACTTGCCTACGAAATAAAGTTTCTTGCTCTTAATTGCCTGATCAATTTCTTGTTGAAAGCTCATTCAGTTACCTTAGTTTTAATAATTGACATATATTGTCTTGCAAAAAGTGCATTTTTTATTGCGCAATAATGTAAGATATAAAAATATGCAATAAATATACATTAAAAAATTGTTTGAAGATATGATAAGGAAAAGTGTGCTATTTCAATAGTAACATGAAATCTTTGTAAATGCACAAGGCTTGTCAGGACGTTATTTTTGATCCGCCTTGTCAAAGGATGCAATAGATCAGGCAGCTGTGAAATCGGGAGGCGCTTCTTTTCATGGATAAATATATCCCTGTGTCGATGGGCAGGGTCAATGGCGATGCGCAGCTCGCCACTCAGGTGGCAAGCATGCGAGCACTGTTCTGGAGCGGGGCACCCTTGGACTACGAAAGTCTTGCAGACGATTTCGTGCTTGGGTAAGTACTTGATGTCTACTTGATGTCTATATGGATAAAGCCAAGTTCATAATCCTTGAACGTATTCTTGGCGGCCTGTGTGTCGCCCTCTGGTACGACGATCAAATCGACAAGGTTCGACAGACCATGGCGGCGCAGACAGCGCCCCAGGCCAGCACGGGAGACGGCCGGATTGATGAACCACGCGTGATTGCCAACAGGTCGTCAGTGGGCAGAAAAAGCGTCTTGCGCAGCTCCACAACGACGAGCTCTTGCGCCGGTGTCAGCGTCGTGTACATCGTGATCGGAGCATGGGAGCCATCGACAGGACTGGTGCAATCCTGCCACTTCCGGATCGTCTGCCGGGTGACGTTGTAGAGCCGTGCCAGTGCCGCCTGGGAGAGGGAGGAGGTATGGATCTCCTCGCGTATCAGGTGGGTCGTTCGTGCTTGGCTGTGCAGGGCTTGGGTCATGAAGTGAGCTGTCGGTGATCGTGAAGGAGCAGTGTACGCAAAACGTGCCTGGCTTTGAAGAGGGGCCAGCTACGGATGGGTACATGATCCCACGAATCTAGACAGCTAGCTACGGAAGGGGTACATAATTCTACGACTCTAGACACTTATAGTCCCCGTAGCGGTCGGAATGTTAGCGTGCCAACAATCAACCTTTAATCAGGTATTCTTCACGGTTGTCGCCAAGCCATTTCGGTTGGCGTCCACGCCCGGTCCAGGTCTCGCCATTCGGACCGCGGTATTTTGCCGGCACCGTAGCGGATTTCTTGGCGTTACTTGGCTTTTTGGCGGAACCGAGATCGGTAGGCGCGATGCCAAATTCGTCCATGATGGCGCGAATCTGTGCAAGAGCATCGGCCTGCTCGCGTTTTGTCGCCTCGGTTATTTGCTTTTCAAGCGCGGCACTGTCGCGCTTGTAGGTGGCCTGCAGCTGCTCATACTGTGATTTCAACTGTGCAAGTGTCGGGTTCGTCATGTTCGCCTTTGGTGAATGGAAAGCATATATTACCGCTTTCGTCTTGTTTCAAGGGCGAAACGTTGAAAAATGCCGGGTCAACTTGACATAACACCGCACCTACGAAATTCATCACCTGTCATCCGCAAATCGTCATGTCCGGTTTCCCTCAAACAGACCTGCCGCATTTTCCGGTCGGAGTGGCGCGCGGCCGGCACCGGGCGCGATCGGCCGCTCGGTATAGCCTATTCCTCGAAAGGAAATTGGGCGATTCCCCGGCTGCGCATCTGCGCAATATCGTGCGCGAAGATATAGGTGTCTCCGCATCCAAGGTAATGCGATCGTTTCAATCGGATCGCTTTCGTCGTCACCAACTCCCCGTGCCTGGCCTTCTCAATGGTGAATAATCCCCAAGGGAACCCTTGCAATCCCGTATGAGGATTTCTGCATACAGCGCGCGAACCTCCTTGTTACTGAGGCACTTAAGCTCTGTAAATCGTAGAGCAGATACGCGCAGGTTCCGTCCCGGATCGCAGCATTCCTTTTATCTGAAAGCTGGTTATCGTACTAGTGAGCCTGAAGGCGCAGTTGGTGAGAAGTCTTTAATTCTAGAAAAAGTATTTAAAGCACTTCGCGATGAAGGAATTTCCAGATCCAATGTTGCAGAGGAGCTTTTAGTACCAATTGAAGAAATTGATGCGATAACATTTAATGTTCTACCGGGAGGGCGACTGCAAAATTTGTCTGTTTTATATAGTAATAACAAAATTTTACTTAAGCTAGTTCATTCGTCTGACGCTTAATTATTGCAATTGTATGCGCGCGGCTACAGTACGATTCTGCGCCTAAGTTTGGCCTTGGCCGCCTTGGGCCTGGCCTGGCCTGGCTGATATTGTCTGGATTGTCAATTCCTCACCGCCGCATTGCCTCTAATTAGTTTTGGAGGAGGCGTCCAGTCCGACCAAAATACATCATCTCGCCACGCGAACTGGAATCCGGTCGCATGAGCTACAGCGACTCCAGCTGCCTCGGACTTCTCAAACTGGTCCCGTACATCCTTTTTCCAGTCGTAATTCGGTGCAGCGTTACGCAACAAAATCTCGATGACAAGAAAGAAAGTTCTTAGATCGTTGGTGTTGGGATTGCCATTTGCATCAGGCTTGGGGAACCTAGCGGCGGTAGGCATATTTCCTGGTGTTTTAGGGTTATACGGCAACGTCGTATGAGTAATCCGTCTATGGTGAGCGCAGCGGTTCCTGAACACTGACACAGTATGCAGCCAGCTTTCAAATACCGTTGGTTCGATCAATTTCTTGTTTGGATACTTCCAAGCGTCTGCAATCAGAACTTTCTGAGGTTGTTTTAAGCCACTGTAAGCATAAGACCAAAATCCAAAACTTGCACACTCTCGCAACATCCAAGCGGGCGGAAGGCGTGGATTATCGTAGGTTTTGTAGTAGTGCCGAAGGTATTCGTTAGGGTTGTATGGAACGCCATGATTGTTTAATTGATCGAACTTCATGTGCTTCAGCGCGGTTTGTAAAATTTCCGCATGGGTTGCTGGATCGGTAAAAATTACCGGATTCGCGTACCACAAGGAGCTATCGTTCAAACACAGCGCGTTACAAATCGAAGAAGCCAGAGCAATCTCGATTTTTTCCAGCGCATGATTAGCAAGCGACCGCAGAGCTGTATCGAACCTATACAAAGCCAAAATCTTGTGAATCGTCGTGTTGGCTTGAAAAATCTTACTATTCTTGGCGTTCAGCTGTATAAAAGGCAAGCAGAAGCCTGTAAACCTGTAGTAGCCAAGCTTCACAAGGGCGTCATACACAGTACTCTTGTCCTCATCGGGAACAACAAGCTGACGCGCGATCAGTTTCGTGAAAAGTTGCTGATTTGTAAGGGGGAGCTTAGCGAAAATTGTCATTTTATGGGCGAAAAAAAAGCCCTTATTCAGGGCTTCTTTTCGCTTTTCTACCAATGTAAAAAAGCAAGGGTATCATGAGTGGTGCGCTTTCTTCTGTCAGCCAATTGTGACCAAAGAGGTAGGTCTTGTTCAGGGATCCCAAGCGTCTCATGCGTTATTGAAACGGACTCTATCAAGCAAATTTTTTCAACCGCCGCTAGGCACACGAGTACGACTGGATTCCCAATATAACAAAGGAGAACATGGAGTACGTAAAGTTAATTAAGCCATTGATCTGTATGGGGTTCTTATACACATATAGCGACAATTTAATGTAGCCTGATACACGTATATGTCTTGAATGTGGTAAACTATTGTCTATTTTAGGATTTCTAGGGGGTTTCTTGTCAACAAAGATCAACAAAAAAGTTCGCTCAGCGGACAGCAAACGTTTAGCGTTACGTGCGCGACTGTGGCCAGATACCAGGAATAGCGATTTATGGCTCAGGAAGGACAGAGTTGGCTTCACTACAATCCCTCGCACCATGTCGTTGCTCGGGCGAATCATGGACCAGCTGGCAGGTAAGGGATTTCCAGTGTTCAGCACCTACTTTTCACTATGGTGCAGAGTTTACGATGAAGGCATCGTGGAAATTCGGAACGACAGAGAGGTGGCCTTCGAATCAGGGTTCAGCGGTCCCCGGGGAGAGGTGACATGGCGCTCAAGAATGCGAATCCTACAAAAGCTAGGCCTCATCGGCATCAAGCCAGGCTTGGCCAGCGACATGCAGTATGTCTTAATCCTAAATCCGATCTTAGTGATCGTAGACATCTATGATGAACGCAAGTTAAACGAAGATATCGCGTTCAGCGCATTGATGGCTCGCTTGATAGACATCGGTGCCGACGACTTAGAATATCGCGATGACGATGAAGCCGACGGTGAGGACGAGGACAATTGATATTGCTCTGACCATAAGCGGTTGATCATCGGGCTGGCAAAGTGAGGCCGTCGCTCGGCGGCGCTGGCGCCATAGCAGAACAATTTTAGGGTTCAAGGTGCAGTGGATTAAGAAATCGGCGCCACCTTCAGTGTTGATAGAGGGTCTCCGACTAATGCCGAACTTACGCGCAAGCTTTAATTTCTACTCGCCGGTACCCGTGCGCCGGCGCAGCGCGACAACCTCGTTGTCCACCAGCGCTTTTTTGCGACCTCGGTAGGCGCCGCGCTGTTTTGTTCCCCGCTTTCATGGCCCAGCGGCCACCAGTGCCGGCCGATCCGAGGACGAGCGTGTCGCGGCCGTAGCGACGGTTCAGGGCATCGAGAGCGGCCATTACCGTGGCGGTTTCTTCCCACGGCTTGGGGCTGTCGAACAGCGAGCCTTGCGTCACCGAGTTGGGACTGAGGTTCATGAGCATGACGCCGGCCTTCTTGTAGCGGTAACCTGGCCGGTAGATGGCGCGCAGCCCCTGCAGGGCGGCGCCGGCAAGCGTGCGGCTGTCGTCGCTGGGTTCGGGGAAGGCGATCGTCAGGCCGTTGCTGTACTGTTCGTCCTGTTGGCGAAACGGGTTGGTCTGGATGAAAACGTGAATGGCGCCGCACAGGCTCTGCTGGCCGCGCAGCTTTTCGCTTGCGCGCGCGACGTACATCGACACCGCTTCACCCAGCTCATCAATGCTGGTCACGAGTTCGCCGAACGAGCGCGACTAGACGATCTCTTTTCGCGGAGGCGAAATTTTTTCCAGGGCCAGGCAGGAGATTCCGCGCAGCTCGTTGCAGGTGCGCTCCATCACCACGCCAAGAGCATGCGCATATCCCGCGGCGGCGCCTCCTTGAGCGCCTGGACCGTCGTGATGCCCATCTCCTCGAGCCTGGCGCCGATGCGCCGGCCGACACCCCACACTTCCCTCACCGCGATGCGCTCGAGCAGCCAGCGTTCCCGCGCGGCCGACATGGTCGTGAAATCGTAGACGCCCTCGAAAAGGGGAAATTTCTTGCCAACGTGGTTGGCCAGCGTGATGCTTGACCAGTACGACTCTGGTGAAAGGGTAGTCGAGACTACTGTGCGGGAACATGCCGCTGAAATTTTCGAAAAAGCTTTCAACGAGCTGGCCGGCACCTAATGTGCTCGGACGTGTCAGGCCAATTTGTTGGCAAGCTGCTGGAACACATCGCGCCCCGCATCGTCTCGCAGGACACCAAATAGGAACAGGCAACGACCGTCGCTGGATTGCTCCCAGCGGTGACCCACCTGTATTTTTTCGCGCGAATCGTCGTTGCTCTTGTACGGCTCGCCTTTGTACTCGACGGCCAGCACACGGCCGTCGTCCAGCTCGGCCACGAAGTCTGGATAAAAGTAGTCGGTGGCAGTCGGTAGCCAAAAAGAAAATCGTTCCTGGCGTTCGATGTTGCGCACCCATTGCTTCACTTTAACATTCGCGTCAATCGCCATGGCGCAACGGAACTCCTCGGCGACTTTCCCCGCCGGCGTTTTTTCGTGCAAGTCGTGAATGACCGGATAGAAGTGCTTGTTGAATTCATAGCTTCCCTGGTAGACCTGGCGCGCCGGGTACAGGCCCGGCTGGAACTGAAAGCTGCAATGCGCCATCTGTTCCAGATCCGGCACGGCCATGTCCATCAGGCGTCCCTGGAAACCCTTGAGCATGGCAAGCTGGCGCAGACGCTGGATTTCCTTCGTCAACGCCTGCGACAATTGAAAACGCGCTCGAATCAATGCCGTCACGGAATAGCTCCGATCGGCGGTCAGATGACGCATCATTTTGACCAGATAGGCCTGCAACTGAGCCTGGCCGGTGTCCGATTGACGGACCTGTCCATCCAGCCAGCGTATCAGCTCCTTTTCGGATGTATGACTTCCCACGTCATTGAGTTCAAGCTGCTGGGTGTCGATGTGGCGCCATTTGACGCGCTCACCGTTGACATCGATCTCAAACGAATTGACTGTCTCGATGATGATAAATCCGGCGAGCTGCACTGGCCGATCCAACAGATCCCAGTCGCCCAGACTGGACAGCGTTTCCCTTTCGACCACTTCAAGGTGGCCTTCAAAATCGAGGCAAAGCTGTGGGATCGGCGCGAACGTCAGGCCCAGTTGCGCCGGCGCGCGCAGCGCTTGCCGCATGGCGCGATGTGCGTCGAACTGCTCCTTCACTTTTTCGCGCGCCCTCGGCGGCATTGCCTGACTGATCAACACCTCGGCCTGCGCCATCAGTTCATTGCCGGCTGCTCCACTGAGCAAGATCGTCGCGCCTTGGGTAGTTGGCACCACCCGCACGGCTTGCCTGATTTGTTCCGGCCAGCTTTGCATGTCCGGCGCTTGTGGCAGTTCGATATGACAATCAGGCAGTGCAGGCGCGGTGCGGTTGGCGGTTGGCGTGCCGCCTTCGCCGCCGACCAAGGGGAGGGCCAATTGAGGGATGATGATCGAGGCCATTTCCAGCCGCTCGAAGCCCATGTTTTGCACCATCCGATCTTTAAGCGTGGCGGCCGCCTGGGCGAAGTTTTCCGCGACGATGTGGGCGTAGGCTTTGTTCAGCGCATCCTGGCTGCGGTTCCTTGCGTACGGCATGCGCAGCACGCGTCCCAGCAACTGCTCGACATCCTTGGCCGAGTTGATCGATTGCAGGCTGGCCAGCACATAGGCGAACGAACAGTCCCAGCCTTCTTTTAGCGCCTCAATGGTGATGACGTAGCGAATGGGGCATGCCGGGTCAAACAGGTTGATCCCGTTGAGTTCTTTTTGGGTACCGGTCGCAACGGCAATCTGTTCCTCAGGGATATGCTCCTGTTCAATCAAATGCTGACGTACCACCATCACGGTGGCTTCGCCTCCCTGGGGCATGGCCTGCACCAAGGCAATGGGCCGGATATAGTCCGACTCCTTTTGCGCCACCAGTTCCAGCCGGTCGCGGGTCAACACGGCGTCGCGCAGGCACTCACGCCAGCCTTGTGGATGCTCGGCGAGTACGATGGGCAGCTTGATCATCTGCTCAGCCTTGAGTTCTTGCGCCGCTACATGATACAGCACGTTGTTGCCCGCTACTGGCGTGGCCGTCAATTCAATGATGCAGCTCGGGCTGACACGTCCCAGTGTCTTAAAAAAGCGGTCGGTGCGGTTATTGTGCGCTTCGTCGATGATCACAATGGGCCGTTGCAGGTGCAGCCAGTTGGCTACCGAAGACTTGACCCTGCCCAGATCCTTGACAGTGAGATATGGCTGGACCGCCAGATCCGCTTCCGACACTTTTTCCAGTCCCGCGCTCAGATGCGCTGGCAGGTTGTCGAAGTGCGGCTCCATTTCCTCGAAAAACGAATAAACATTACGCTTGGCCGTGTCCGAGATATTGAAGGATTGGATCGTGGCGACGACGATGATGGCGGCCTTGCCGACATCATGCGCACTAATGGTCTGCAAGCTCTCCAAATCACACACCAGCACCCGATCGCCAAAGTGCTGCGCCAGCGCCTGCCGATACGGATGGCGCGCATTGCTCAACGCTTCAAGCGTCTGGGTCCGAATCGTGTCCGATGGCGTGAGCCACAGCGCGACGGGCGCATCACTATCGAGCACCGCCTTGCCTGCCAGTGCAACAGCGTGCGCCGCCATAATGGTTTTACCGCCGCCGGTGGGTACACGCAGGCAAACACAGGGCACCTCGCCGAATAATGGTTGGTACTCCTGGGTTCGCTTTTGGGACGTTAGAATCGCATGAAATGCTTCTGCTATCGGTTTGCTGCGAGTATCGATAAGGAACTGCGTGAGCGTGGCGAGCGCGTCTTCCTGGTATTTTTTTAGGGTCAGCATGGTTATTGTTTTTTTGGGGGCTCAACGTATTTGCACGTCGTAAGGGATTTGCTTGAAAGTGATGTTCTCGGCGGCCAGACGCGATGCGCCTAACCGGGCTGTTTCGCCATAGACTACCTTTGGCCCGTCATGCACGAAAATTTCGTTGATCGCTTGCAGCACTGCGTGGGTCAACACATTGCCGCCAGCCGGTCGCCGGTCGCCCAATATGCCGTTGTAAAGCAGGTAGTAGGCCGTACCGTCATGGATGCCCAGCAGCGGTTGGTCGAATGCCTGTTGGCCCGGGTCGCCGGTCTCGAAGTGCCAAATATAGGCGGCCAGTGTGGCAAAGCGCACGGCCTTGCTGATGCGCCCATGAGTGTCGAACGCGGGTTCGCCAAGTGTGCAGAAGCGGAAGCCGCCGCCGCCTTGCCATTCTACAGACTTGCTGATGCCACCCTGCTCGCCGTTTATGACTTTCTGCATGCGGGGCAGGCAGTGGGTGCTGGCATGCACACCCATCTCTATGCCGATGTAGCGACGGCCCATCTTTTGCGCGACTGCAGCAGTAGTCCCAGAACCTAAATAGCTGTCTAAAACAAGATCACCAGATTCTGTTGATAATTCAAGCACACGTCGAATCAACTTCTCCGGTTTCGGTGTTCCAAATGGATCATCAGGAAAAAGTTCTTTCATCTCCTTCTTCGCTGTTCGCGTTTGGTCGACTTCCTCCGCAAGCCAAAGCGTTCTCGGCACCAGACCTTCACGCGCATCAGAAAGGAATTTTTTTAACTTGGGCAACGAGTAGTTGCCTGTCTTCCCCCAAAACAAAAGACCTTCGCGAAGATGGCGTTCATGCTCTTGTTTGCCATAAGCCCACACACGAGTCCGACGAGGCCAAACTTCTTCGCCAGTGGAGGGATGGCGGATCGCATAGAAGAGGTTGGGGCGCTCGTCTGCCGACTTTGCGCACTTGTAGTCAATTTCGCGCCATGGACCTCGGGGATCATTGTCTTGATTTTTGTAAGCAGCATCAGCAGAAGCGGTTCTATCCAGCCGGTTGATCTTGAATAAATCGAGTGACCTTGCATAGACAAGGATGTGGTCGTGATCTGATGAGAAATATTGAGCATCATTTCGCGCGCTCGTTGTCTTCTGCCATACCGCGCTTGACACAAAGTTACGCCGCCCGAACACCTCATCCATGAGCACTTTGAGATAGTGCGACTCCGTATCATCAATCGTTACCCAAATGCTGCCGTCCTCAGCCAATAATTCGCGCAGCAGAACCAATCGGGGGTACATCATCGACAACCATTGGCTGTGTTCAAGCTTATCGTCGTAGTGCTCGAATGCGCTCTGTGTGTTGTACGGCGGATCAATGAAAATGCACTTCACTCGGCCCGCGTAGAACGGAATCAAGGCTTTAAGCGCCAATAAATTGTCGCCTTGAATTAGCAAATTATCAGCGCAGACGCCGCCAATGTCACCATGCACTGACTCCTGTTTCAATAAATGGTAAGGCACCTCGCGGGCGGTCTGTTTGGCTTGGTTCTTGTTCACCCAGTGGAGAAATGGCATGTCGTGGTCTTAATCTTGGTTATGCCGCAACCAGGCAAGACCTGACGACGGCGTTTGATGCGAATTCTTGCGAAAAAAATGCGATGATCTAACATTATGGCTTATGTGTGTACTGCCAAGCCCAGGGCATTTTCGCGGACTCGAAAAACGGGATGCCCCTTCATGGCGCGCGCTTCGCGCTTGGTCGCTGCGCGACTGGCCGACAAATCGGCCACCATCAGGCCACCCTTGCCGAACCCATAACTGCATGGCCAACGGCCGCGGGACGCCTTGCGCTTCGCGCACGGCTAGATCAGACAGAATCAGTGGCAAGTTCTAGGTTATTTTTGATCATTTTGCATGCGCCTTCGGCAACTCGGTCCAGCTGGTGGTGTACCTGGGCGTCCTGTTCCCGCCTTCATGGCCTACCGGCCACCGGTGCCGGCCGATCCGAGCACGAGCGTGTCACGGCCGTAGCGGCGGTTGACGGCATCGAGAGCTGCCATCATCTTTGCGGTTTGCTCCTGCGGCCTGGGGCTATCGAACAGCGTCCCCTGGATCACTGAGTTGGAACTGAGGTTCATGAGCATGACGCCGGTTTTCTTGTAGCGGTACCCCGGCCGGTAGATGGAGCACAGGCCCTGCAGCGCCGCGCCGGCAAGCGCGCGGGTGCGGGGTTTAAGGTGCAGTGGAACGGAAAACCGGGTTAAGCCGTTGGCGCCACTTTCAGGTATTGATACAGCGTCTCGCGACTGATGCCGAATTCGCGCGCAAGCGTAGCTTTCTGCTCGCCAGCGCCGGCGCGGCGGCGCAACTCGACAACCTGATCGTTCACCAGCGCCTTCTTGCGGCCTCGATAGACCCCACGCTGCTTGGCCAGCGCGATCCCTTCTCTCTGCCGCTCGCGGATCAGTGCCCGCTCGAATCCGGCGAACGCCCCATTACTGACAGCAGTAGGTTCGCCATCGGCGAATCCTCGCCAGTGAAGCTCAGGCATTCCTTGACAAGCTCAATGCGGATGCCGCGTTTGGTGAGTTGCTGCACCAGGCGGCGCAGGTCGTCCAGTTTGCGAACCAAGCGATCCATGTCATGTACTACCACCGTGTCGCCCTCGCGTGCGAACGACAGCATGGCATCTAAGTAACCCTGCGATTTTAATTGTCTAATACGTATCGGCAAGATACGGGGATGACATTATGAAACTGCGGATGAAGTTGACTGGCGAGGAGCACAAGACACTTCGGGAGATGGGAGTTCATCATCCGAACGCTCGCGTGCGGATGCGGGCGCAAGGGGTGCTGTTACTGGTGCAGGGTTGGACGCTGCAGCAGGTGGCTGATGAATTCGGGGTGCATATCAATAGCGCCGAACACTGGCGCCAACGGTGGGACGATTCGGGTCTGGTTGGGTTGTTCGAAGGCCATCGTAGCGGGCGGCCATCGAAGCTGGCTGAGGACGAACGGCGGCAATTGCGTGAGCTGGCAAGAACGGTCGGTGGCACAGCAGGTACGATACGGCGCCATTGGGAGCAATCAGGCCATCCGCACGTAAGCCTCGACACCATCAAGCGCCACCTCAAAAAGTCGCGCTTGCGCTATAAACGGTGCCGTCTTGGCCTGAAAGGCAAGCGTGACGAGACGGCATTCGAGCGCGCCACAGGTGCCATCGCATCACTACGCGCGATGGCGAAGGCCGGGCAATGCAAGTTGCTCTATTTCGATGAGAGCGGGTTCAGTCCCAACCCGCCTGTGCAGTGTGGCTGGACGCCAATTGGACAAACCCGCTGCGCCGAGGCCGGCACCCACAACGAGCGCGTCAATGTCCTCGGGGCGCTCGACGTCAGCGCATCGCTGTACTGGCGTATTCAGGAAAAGCGAACCGTACGGGACGACGTCATTGCGTTCCTTGACGAGATTGCGTCGGAACGTCATCCCGTCCCCTGTATCGTGGTGCTCGACAATGCCAATATTCATCGCGGCGCACCGATGGAGCAGAAGCGCCTGGAGTGGCAACAACATGGGCTGTACCTCTACTATTTGCCGCCGTACTGCCCGGAACTCAATGTCATCGAAATTCTCTGGAAACAGGCAAAGTATTTTTGGCGCCAGTTCAAGCGCCTTACGGCTGACGCATTGGTCGACGAGGTCAGTTCCATCATGAAAAATTACGGAAAAGAATTCACAATTAGATTTGCATGATTACTTAGCTGCGGCCGCTGTGTGTCCTTACCCGAGGCCTTGTCGGTGAACAGCTTGTCCACTTGGACCTGATCGAGCTGACGCTCTGGATTCTGGTCAAAACTGCTGACCCGGACATAACCGATGCGTTGACCTCGCAAAACGTGCCTCCTTAACAAATGTGTCAGGAAAGACTCCATGACCGTTCAACGCATATGTCAAGTAATTGCGACCCCAACTCTATCCTGACGGCCCTTGTTGGGGTCGTCTGACATCAGGTTAGGGTATGCCTTAACTTAACGAGAACAAGCAGAAGTTAGCAAAACTATACTTCCTTAATAGTTATTTACCGTACACTGCCATGATGAACTTCCGCAGTCGGCCAAAAACAGCCGATTAACAGGCTGTTAAAAATAATTCAGTGGTGGGAATTTTTCAAATCAACGTCAAAAATTGCCTGTAATTTAAGCATAATGTACAATTCTGCTTAAATTACAGGCACTTAATTCATTTTTGCAGTGGTTTTGACGTTTGGTAGGGCAAATTTTATTTTTTCAACAGCCTGTTAGTTTAGTGAAACATCATGACTTCAGTTACTCCACATGAATCGGGTACCAGCTGGCATTGAGGGATCAGCGGTAACAGCTATATCGGTAGCTGCGCCACGAAACGCGACCTGCGCCGAAAAGGTACCTTTCGGGAACTCGACGCCGTTGCGCTCGAAGTAGTTTTGTAGAGCGACGCCGGCGTTCGGAAAGCCGACGTCGCTAGCTCCACTCTCAATGCGCGTAATGGTTGCGGGTGCTACGTGGGCGGCTCTGCCGAGATCTTCCTTTGATAGGTCTAGGAAACCCCGTGCCGCTTTTACTTGCATGCCAAAGTTGACCCAATCAATGCAACTAAAGCTATCCATAGGTACTCCGTTTGAAATTAATTGAGCAACCAATGTAGCACGAAATGCTGAAAAAAAACAATGTTCTGAAAACCGGACATTGTGCGGTTTTAGAACGCTCTCATCGAGGGCAGGATCAATAGGCAACTTGAACGTCGTGCGGTCTCGGGCCGCACTTGTGGGCGGTGGTACATGCGCGTGGCGGAAATATTGGCGCGCCCAACCCTATCTTGGATTTTTTCCAGATTGCCGTTATGCTCAAGCGCGTTTGTGATCGCTGTCGCTTGCAGCGCGTGCGGGCCGAAACCGGCGACGTCGATGCCAACCTTGCGTGCGTATCTGCTCAGGATCTTGTAGACGCTATCGGGCGTGATCAAGGGGTCGGCGCTCTGGGTGTTGTTGCTGACGGGCTGGAATACCGGGCTCGTCTTGTCGCTGCATTGCCGCTGTTCATGGTGGTGGCATGGCGCATCGCGCGCCTGATGCGCTTGGGCCGGACCTGTCCGAATTTGGATGCGGAACTGTTCTTCGACCCGGATGAGATCCAAGCGGCCTACCTGTTGCGTAAAAAGACACCACCTGGCAAGTCACACTTGAACGACGTTCTTTCGCCTGATCGCCCGTATCAGAGGCTTCCTCGCCCCGTACTAGCGATCGAGAGCCCGGCGTCAAGAAGATCTGGCGCGGGCTGAAAGACGTTCACGAGGCGATGGAAACGATACGCGCGCTACGGCGAATTGGCGCACTGAACACTTGTGTATAACGAGGTGAATTTCACGGGGTATCGCCACGAATCTGAAAGTGTCGGCACTACTTTTGAACGGAGTGCAACCGTGCGCCCATTCTTGTAACTCGAGCTTGCGTAAAATTGCTTTGTGTCAATGTGGCGCGAACTCAAACAGGTACTATAGCCTAGAACTCACCATTTTCTGGAAAATTGACCATGCAACCTATCGAACACCTCAGCCCTTCAATAACCCTCTATATCGCAGCACAGCATAAAATGTGCGAGAGTATAGCCAAACAATATTATCCGTTCTTTGCTAATTTTTTAAAATCTAACCAAACCTTTTTTGAAAAACCTTTCGATACAACTGTTCAAAATCAAGTTGCTCAAGAAATGACACGATACAGAGCGGAATTTCTTATCAACTACACCAAAGAACTAGCGAAGCACATTGACCAAGTCTGCTATACCGAAAAGACCGCTATTGACGCACTTACATTGTTTTTAAAAGCGAAAACAGAAAGGCCATGAAATCTAGGCTAAACGCCATCTTCTTCGATACGATTCATTAAAGCCTGCTGGTTGTCCTTTTTATGCAAGCCAGCTATAAACTGCATTTTTATATTATCGTTGACAAGTTTCGAACCTTTGTTATTCAAACGGACGAACATGTCTCCAACGAGCGCCTTCACCTTATTCGAATCGGCGTCAGATAAATTTTTAAATAAATACAGGCTCATTAGCTTGAAAAATAACAGCTCAGAAACATAGCGATTGGCCGAATGAAGCTTGAGGAATTCCTCGATTTGTATCATTGAGCCCGGCAGAGCTAAATCCACATATAGAAATGTACTCAAAACGCCTTCAATTTGAGTTCTGTAAGACTTTAAATGATCCTTTATAACTACCTCAAGCTTATTTGTGCCCAATGATTCTTTAACCAGTGCAAATATGACTGACGGCACGGTTAGCTTTGCCATATATTGAGCCATTAATGGATTAACATCCGGGAACATTTTCAATATCTTCTCGCCCTCTCCCGCACCGCTTTCGACAGTTAGCAGCAGCAGGAGCATAACTTCGCTCCACAACACAATTAGGCGTGCGTATATTGCGCGCTTCTGCGACGCATCGCTGACTAACTCAGAGTTCCTTAAAATCATCGATGTCAGTCTAAGAATCGCAAAGTATTCAGCAAACGGCGTCCTTTCGGGGGCGTCAATCGAAGCCCGATCGCCATCGTCTAATTCTGTTGCTTCATCAGAGAAATTAGAAACAATGTTAGCATGCTCCATATCGTCAAACATTAACTCTCGCTCGTGAACCGATACGCGCTTTCCAAAAACATTTTTTTGAATCCGGTCCTTAACTTCCTCTGATAAAATGCTTTGCTTCAGTTCAATCGCTTCAAAAGTCCGCAAATCCAAATCAATTCCAATCGCCCCCCACGATTTCTCCAGGATTGCGACTGCCTCGGTGAGGAATTCGCTCCTATCTCTGTGAAGCCCTGTATAAAAGTCGATCTCAGCTGACAATTCGAGAAAGCCGGATTTAGTCCTCGCGTACTCAGCGAACACTGCAGAATCACCAATTTTCTGTGATAGAAAAAAAGCGCGAATACAATCAAACTTAAAACATGCCTCATCGCCTATCGAAATCAATATACCTTTATCAAATAATTCTGTTATGAATGGTATTGTTGAGGATGCTAAAGCTTTCTGCTCGAAATAGTCGACCGTAAATTTTTCCAATTCGCCCATTTGCCATCTCGACTTTTTTGAAATGTGGACTGCGTAGGCAAGTTCCATCAGAAAGTGCCGTTTGATCGTGGAGTCCGTATTGCTTCTACCCTTGTCCTCCGTAAGCTTCTCTAACAGACCATCAATAAACGTATCAATAATTGCTGAGTAATTAACCGGCGTAAAGCTAATATTTCGCTCTTGAATCCATAACAAAACAGAAATTAAAAAAGGCGTCTGGGGGACCGATAGCTTACGAATTAAGCTTAATATCAGATTTACCTTTTCTTGCACGATTTCGGGCGAATCTGAAAACCATTTACCGACCAAGTCGCGGGTTTGCTTGCGATTAAAGGAATGAAGAAATACGACAGTTGCGTCAAGACCAATCTTAGGAATTAGGTCGTTATTTAGTGATTGCTCAATGCCTTCTTCAGTGGCAAAACAAAATTTGCATTCTTTATACTCGATTACAAAAGCGGCTACTAGCTTTAAAGCATCTGGTTTATCTAGCGGTAAGTTATCGAATGCAACGATCATTCGACCTTCCAACAAAAGACGTTTTATTTCAGCTTTGGTATATTCCCCACCACAAAAATTTACCGCCGCTTCGAGAAGTGCCGCTTGTGTTAATTTTCGAATATTTAAGAAGTCGATGTAAACTGAATGAGAGGCTTTCGTAAGAAAACTTGGATCGTTCGCTTTTGTACAAATAAAATTCAGCAGTGTTGTTTTACCACTTTCTTTGGATCCCAAGAAAAATACCGGGCAGTTACTTAGTGTTAACTCTCGTACGCTAAGATACTTTACTGTTTCGCCTTTTGTTTTTTCAGAATTAAATTTCTTTTCTGACGTCAAACTTAGCCTGGGTTCAACAAAAATACCATGCAAATTCTTCGGCGCGATATCGGAGGCTGAGAATGACAACAATTGGCTGTTTGTCTTTTCGCTCACGGTATCAAGGTAGGAAGCTGTTGGCAGCAAATCTAGAGCAAGATTATTTTTACTTACGGTTATTTCAGTCGTTCCACTAGGCGCAAATCGCAAAGAAAGATCGAATTCGCGACGATTCTCGAAATATTCTCTAACGGATACAGTCCAATTGACTTGTGAATTTTCCAAAGAGACGTCGAGTAAAGTATATGCGTTGAAGTAATCACGATTCTGATATAAGCACCCAGCATTACTAATAAAAACTCGACTTAACGATGTGGCAACGCCGAGTGCATCCCCTGAATGATTGTGGCCGTGCAACAATGCGTCGAAATTTCGATATATGGATCTTTGTACCGCTGGCTTATCAAATGGAGCAAGGTAATCTAGTCCATGATGGACAAGAGCGATTTTTAGGTCGGCGTCGGCTATACTTGAGTGTAGGAGCTCAACTTGCCGCTCACTGATCAACAACTTCCCGTAATCCTCGTCGTTAGCTTTGCCAGACGACCGCCAGGCCGAATTTAAGCATGCCACCCCGAGCTTGACATCGTTGATTTGAATGCAATAAGAACGGAACAAATCGTTTGAAATGATAGGAACCGACAGCCCGAATTGTAAAAGACAGTTGTTATAGCTTTTTAGTTGTGTCCAGTAATACGGCCTTAATTCGACACTATCAATTAACTGATTCACATCGGCAGAACCTTTAAAGCTCGAATAAACCGACTGCAGCATGGGATCTGCGGCAGCAACGTCCACATCATGGTTTCCAGGGCACAAGAAGAGTTTATTGCTCGGAAGTTTAGCCGCAGCGAGTAAAGGAGTTAAAAAAATTCGCTTAATGTAATCTGCCGAATCGGTGGAATATTTCCCCTTCGCGATCAAATCACCTGTAAAAAGTATTGCGTCGATCTGCCCTTTCCTAGAGAGCTCTCGAACATCATTGAACAATGCGGCAAGCACGATCCCTTGGTCATGCTCGTGCGCCTTGCTTAAATGCAGGTCCGAAAGGTGGAGCAATTTCATTTTCTTCATCATATTCCCGCGATAACAATTATCAAAATACTTATGGTAGTCGAAAATCTTGCGCTTGGTAATGATTTTATTGAAATGACACTATTTTTTGTGCGACTGACGGCGAGTTGGAAATATCAACGTGTTTGCAGCGTGCGTACGAATGACACTTTTCGCAGGTTCAGCGAAGTTTGGGCAAGCCCCGTTCGTCTTCAGGCCTAGCCCAATTCGTTATACACAGCTCAGCAACGCCCCTCGCGCATCGACTGCAATGCGGTGGCCACATCCATTACACGCTGCAAGCCTTGCCAGATTGTCTTGACGCCGGGTTTGCCATCACTCTCGCGGGCGAGGAAGCCGCCGAGTTGGGCGATCAACCGCAAAACCGCGTTGAGTCGCGGTGGTTTGGCGTAATAAATCGCTAACATTCAATGAGTTGTAAATAGCACTTGTAAACTGTGGCTAGATTGCGTTTACTCTATGACTTTGAGTGACGCTTTGTCCAAGGCAACACAGGGTTGGACGGATCACGAGTTTGCGGGACTCCATCTTTGCGATGCTCGCCTCAACAAGCGAGCGAGAACATTGATGAAACGATTTGCGGCAGAACCGTGGGCGAGCATCCCCCATACCTGCGACAACTGGAGCGAAACGTGCGCGGCCTACCGCCGTTCCCTTGGCAACGATGAGTTGTCGTGGGAAGGCATTCTTGCGTCCCATTGGGAGCGCACTTAGGAGCGCGTGCGCGAGCACCACGTTGTTCTGCGTTCAGGACATCACCGAACTCGATTTCAACGGCTAGGAGGCCGATGGTTTCGGCCCGCTGAACTATGAAGCGCGGCGCGGCATGTACCTACATCCTACATATGCGGTCACGCTAGGGCGCGAACCGCTGGGCGTGCTCGATGCCTGGATGTGCGTACGTGAAATGCGCGATGCGGATGGGGTGCGCCATGGGCAGAAAGAAAGCGCGCGCCGGATCGAGGGCTACGAGCGCGTCGCCGAGATGGCCGTCAACCTGCCAGATACAGGCTGGTGTATATGGCTGACCGCGAGGCCGACCTAGTGGTGATGATTTAACATAATCCCCGTTCGGCAAAATCTTGCTTTAAAGCAAAATAGTCATGTCTGATTCCAGCAAAACAGACATGTCGTTTTTTGCTGGCCGGCACATGCCAGGGGCTGCAGATCAAGGCATGCGCCACCGCCAGGTTCAGGCGAGGGCACGCCCAGCGCTGCGCGCACGGCGACAGGCCAGGGCATGCCCAGCGCTGCGCAAGGCTTCAAACCACGGCACGCCCAGCGCTGCGCGCACGGCGACGAGCCACGGCACGCCCAGTGCTGCGCGCACGGCGACAAGCCACGGCACGCCCAGCGCTGCGCGCACGGCGACAAGCCACGGCACGCCCAGCGCTGCGCGCACGGCGACAAGCCACGACACGCCCAGCGCTGCGCGCACGGCGACAGGCCACGGCACGCCCAGCGCTGCGCGCACGGCGACAGGCCACGGCACGCCCAGCGCTGCGCGCACGGCGACATACGACGATCACTGGCGAGCTCGAGCTTTTATCTGATCATCTTGCATGCGCCTTCGGCAATTCGCTCCAGCTTGTGGTGTACCTGGGCGTTCTATTCTCCGCTTTCATGGCCCAACGGCCGCCGGTGCCGGCTGATCCGAGGACGACCGCGGCGTCGTCAAACCGTCTTTGACTGCCGGTTGGTGACAGATCCAGCGCGCCGGCGCGGCGATCACGTCACCAAACCAAACCCGCACGGTGGTTACTCGTCTGTCCCGGGTTGCTCGCATCGGGGCTGGCCGGGCCGACCGGCCAAAGTGCCCCTACATGCTCCCAGGTGACAGGGGGTGCCGTCCTTCGGCGGCATCCTGACATTCGTCAGGACTTGAGCCGCCCCCGTTTGCTCTCCTCACACGCCCGGAAAACCGGCTTGCAAGATCAGGGTTTGCGCATGAAAAATGGGATTTAAATAAGCTATCAGGCCGTTGAGAACGATAAAAATATAGGTGACTAAATCTGTCAATGACAACTAAAAATAGTTTACATATTGGTTGTCATAGACTATAATAATTACATGGTGGACGATACGATTCACCAGTAAAAAACCTAAATTCAACGTCAACGTAAGCAAAGGAAATTATCATGCAACTCGCATCCCGTTTTCGCAATCAAACTTCCATCCGCTCTCATCTGCCGCTGTCCGACGAGCAAATCATTGCCGTCGCACCGTCGATCTTTGCCGAAGAAAAGCATGAAAGTCGTTCGGCCCGCTATACCTGCATCCCGACTGGTGACGTGCTGCGCGGCTTACGCAAGGAAGGCTTTTCGCCTTTTATGGTTTGCCAGGCCCGGCCTCGCGACGAAGGCAAGCGCGAGCACGCCAAGCACATGGTCCGCCTGCGCCATGCGAGCCAAATCGAGAGCCGCGAGGCCAACGAAATCATCCTGCTGAATTCGCACGACGGCAGCAGTAGCTATCAAATGCTGTCCGGTGTGTTTCGCTTTGTTTGCTCAAATGGCATGGTCAGCGGCGACACGCTCAGCGATATCCGCATCCGGCACAAGGGGAACATCGTTGACAACGTCATCGAGGGCGCTTTTCGCGTACTGGAGGACTTCGAGCAGATCGGCGGGCAGATGCAGGGCATGAAAGCGCTGGCCCTTAACCAGGGCGAGCAGAACGCCTTCGCCCACGCCGCTTTGGCCTTGAAATACGATACCGATCTGGCGCCGGCGCCGGTGACGGAATCCCAGGTGCTGCGGCCACGTCGTCCCGAGGACGCCGCTAGCGATCTGTGGACCACTTTCAATCGCGTGCAGGAAAACATGATCAAGGGCGGTTTGCGCGGCCGCAGCTCGACCGGCCAAGTCCGTCAAACCCGTGAAGTCACGGGCATTGACCAGAACATCAAGTTAAACCGCGCCCTCTGGTTGCTCAGCGAGGAAATGCGCAAGCTCAAGGCCAATTAAGCGACGACGGCAGGGGAGGCGCGAGCCTCCCCCTCTCAGCGGATAAGGGAGCGACAGCATGAAATCGAAACTGGTGTTTATTGCACGACTGAGTCGTAAGCGGGCGCGTACGCAGGCCCGGCGCTTGGGCGTTCTGATGAAGCAGTACCGCAACGATCCCGTGCGCAATTTCTGCACGTATAGCGAAGCGTCCAGCCTGGCTAGACGCGTGTCATACTATTTGCGGCAGGCGGAAATGGCGGGGCGCATTATTCTCACGGTCGACGGCGATAGACGACAAGTATTTTTGGTTGACAAAGATAAGCAAGCGCCGCATGGAAATTCGCCGAACATGACTAGGAGCACTACATGACGACCTTGACCGTCCCGAACCCTGCCGAGGCGCAGGCGGCCATCACGGACTATCTGACCATGCTGCCGCTCGGCCCTGTCAGCGACGTCCGCCGCAAGCAGATCATCAAGAACTGCCTGGGGCCGGTCGTGTTGCTGATCGAGGCGGTAGAGGTGGCGGTGGCAGCCGGGCCGGACGAGGAAGCGGTACTGATGCAGTTTATCCGGGCCTTGTACGCGCAATCGGAGCAGGCGAAGCGGGAGAAATATTTCAGTGGCCTGATGGCCAAGCTCTGCGACCATCGCGACCAGTCGGGCCGGGCCATTTAAAATCGTAAATAGTTTTCGCGTACGCGAAAAAAAATGGCGACAAACCCGCGCTCTGGCCACGCCGGCACCGTCACCAGCACAAGCACAAGCACAAGCAGGGAGAACCATGACTTCACTTAAGCAACCAGCGGCCAGGCTTTCTGAGTTCGCGGCAACAGGCCGCAACCGAGGGCTGTGCACGGCTACAAAACGCGGTCAGTGCTTTGATTAGCTGGAAGGCAAGTAAGGGCACTCAAGCCCGGCCTGCACGGTCTACCTGTCCGCACACCCGCAGCGCTGGCGCCCGCCGCTGGCCTGCGCACACCGACACCCTGCAAAACCGGAAAACGCTTGCAGCCAGTCGCTGAGGTCGACGGCCATGTAGCCCGCAGCCGCGCTTGCGCGGTTTGCCGGTAGGAGCCGGGCCGGTAGGCCTTGGCCGCGCCTGCGCGTCCAACTCCGTAGCCCGGCAAAGGCATGGCCGGAACCCGAGGCGGTAGAGCAGGGCGGGGTGGTTGGTGACGGATTCGCTGTACCTGGCAGGATCTGCTGTCACCAGCTGATGACAGCCCGCGCCGATCGCATCGACCGCGGTGTCGCCACGCGTGTTTTCGCGGACGCGAAATTGATTTACCTGGCGATGGCGATGGCGATGGCGATGGCGATCCAGTACGCCCACACGAAGGCCAAGCCAATCCCGAGCATGATTGCCCGGCCACGGTCGATGTGTGGCCGCAGTCCGACGAACGGCAGTACGACATTCCATCCGAACGACACCAGGTAGAGCAGCGCGTGGAATATGCACGAGACAGGGCTGAGAGCGGCTTTCATGGCGTGACCTTTCCGTGCCCGAGCCGGGCGCTCTGATGGTGACGGTGCGCTGCTGCCGGCGCGCCTACGCTGTCGCCAATGCGATCACCTAGCGTATTTCGCCTTGAATGTTTCCGTGTGCTGCTTGGCTTCGTCCTTTTCATGACGGTCTAGCGCGAGATAGCCAACGGCCGAGGTCAGCAAGACCACGATGGTGATTAGTAACGAAGTTCTGCGCATATTTCCTCCAATTAAGGTCGTTGATTAGTGCTGAAATTGCAGCGACACGAGCACCATCACACCTGCAAAGATACCACCGATTACGGCTTGTACGATTGCGATAGTCCAGCTTCGTGTTGTATTTGCCTTAACTTTCTCCCCGGCTATTGCGAGCTGATGCGCAGTATTTGCAACTATCGCGGCAACCTTCGATAATTCAGTGCTGATTGCTTCGCGCGCTGAAATCATGATTTCGGTTTTCGCTTCGGCGGCCGCTTTTAGTGCTGCCGCCATGTGCGCCTGGTTGGCGCGCTCTACCAAGTCTTTTGACGCCGCGATGATGTTGCGATGTACCTCAACCAAGCCGCCAATCCTTTCGTCCAACTCAACATTATTCTTTTCGGCCGCCAGCTGGTAAGCCGCAATCAGTTCACTTAGCAGCGCCTCATTCAGCGCGACGACCGCGAAAACCGGATCCGCGTCATCAATGCGGATTCCGGTTTTCTCAAAAACGGCAAGTTGGAGCTTCTTAATGTCCATTTACCATTCAACCATATCGAGTTTCTTGAACACATCACGTACCACAGTACTTAACCGGCTGCGTTCAAGAATATTGAATTTATCGTCAGCCATGATCTGTTTCAGGGTCATTCGGCTTTTGTTCATGCGCCGGATATCGTCGCCGAAGGTGTCGGAATTGCGGCCCTGCAGGAGTACCACACCCTTGACGTGATGCGAATTAGTGGCAAACACGTCTGATTCGATAAAGTCATCGGTACCGCCCCAGCTGGCGTTCTCATTAAGCCAGACCACCATCGGGCAACTAGTTTGCTGCGCAAGTGAGACGAAACCGGCTGTCGTATCCTTGAGATTATCGCCGCCGCCGATAATCGTATGGATGTACACTTTCTTTCCAGCCTCTTGGAGCATGCCGAGAAAGTCGTTTTCGATCAGGTAGGACATCAGCGGGGAAAACGTGTTTGCGCCGTTGTCGACTACGATATTCCCGCTACTCTCAAAAATGGCGAGCAGCATTTTATCGAACATTTTCCGGTTGATGGTCCGGTCGCTGTTCATGACGTTGACCAGCTCGACGTTCAAGCCCTGGTATGAATTGAACGTCGCGTTTTCCTGGTCGGTGTCAAAGCCGCGCAGCGTGCCAGGCTGGGTTTCATCGATCCATTGAGCGATAAGCGCCGAGACTAGGGTTTTGCCAATCCCGCCTTTACCTTGCAATACGAAGTGGACAGAGTTTTGCATGTTTTATTCCTTGATATTGTTGCCTGTTTTATCGTGGGAAAATTGCGTTACCTTGGCTGCCTGCTGCTGTTCCTTCACTCGCCTGCGCATTTTTTCCGCTTGCGATTCCTGCTGCTGTGCTGCCGGCGCCGGGAGTGGATCGCCAGGCGCCTGCGGAGCAGCTGCCGGCGTTGCTGCGCTCTCGACTGCACTCCTTGGCGCGATATGGCCCTTGATGAATTTGCGCACTGCCTCCCTGGAGACATCGAGATCGTTCTTTGCCAGCCAGTCGCGAATCTGCTGATCGGTGTAGCCCCGTTCTTTGAGGTCGGCGATTTCGGTCTTGTACTTCAAAAGCCTAGACCGCTTCTGGCGTGGCTGGACCTGTTGGGTGAATTCGTTGACGTTCATGTTCTCCCTTGGCCTGCTGTTGTTGTGTCAGCTTTCATGATACGAGCCATGAAATATGCGCGCAACCGTTTTGCAACTCTTTGCAACCTGCATGCAACCATGGTATCGCGCTGCCGGGGTCTTTGCAACCTAGTGCAACTAGATGCAACTCAAATGCGACTCAAATGCGACTCAAATGCGACTCAAATGCGACTCAAATGCGACTCAAATGCGACACCCGCTTGGCAGAGTTAGCCTCTGCCAAGGCACGACAAATATGAATACAAAACCCTGACGGGTTTGGTATCATATTGGTGTGCCAAAGGGGGAATCCCCTTTGAAACCCCTGCGTCCTACGGACGCCGGGAAAGCCACCAGGCGCTGGCCGTGGGCCAGCTGGCGACCGCGACGCGGTGACAAGATCAGAGGTGCACGATGGCGCGACCGACAAAGAACAAGGAAAGGCTGACTGAGCCGTTCTCGTTTCGCCTGACCGAAACCGAGGCCCAGCCTTTGCGCGACAAGATTGCGCAGTCAGGCGTGAGCCAGACCGATTTCCTGCGTGACTATGTGCTGAAAAACCGGACCACGGTTATCGCCAAGCCGAAGGCTAGCCTGGAGAAGACACGCATGCAGTTTGTGTTCAACAAGGCCGGGAACAATCTTAATCAGATCGCGCATGTTTTAAACCGCGCGAACCTGGCTGGTAAAATGAATGACGCCACATGTAAGCAAGCGCTGGCGACCCTCGAACAGATTTCCCAATATTTGCGTGCGGCGTTAAATCATGTTGATTAGAGTCAGCGGCGCTAAAACCGGGATCAAGGAATACCTGGAGAAAGGCCATAAGCAGGGTCGGGAACACTCGCGGGATGAGTTGGACGAGCGGGTTATTCTGGCTGGTGATTTGGATTTCACGGACCAGCTGATAAACGATATGTACGCCGAGAGCGAGCGGTATCTACATATCACGCTTGCCTTCAAAGAAGATGAGCTATCCGAGGATACGCTGCGGCATATTACCGAGGATTTTCGCAAGTTCGCTTTTGCCGCGTATGGGGAGGGCGAATATAACTATTACGCCGAGGCGCATTTACCAAAGATTAAAAGCTATGTGAATCAGAAGAACGGCGAGCTGGTCGAGCGCAAGCCGCATATTCACATTATCATTCCGAAAAAGAATTTGTTGAGCCAAGGATTTTTGAACCCCCTCGGGATGGTGGAGCACAACGAGCGCTACCTCGACGCATTCCAGGAACATATCAATAACAAATATGGCCTGGCCAGCCCAAAGGATAATCGCCGCATCGAGTTCACCAACGCAAGCGATATGATCCAGCGGTACAAGGATGATTATTTTGACGGCCAGAACAAGGAATTGAAGAAGGATATTCTCGCGGCCGTCTTAGAACGCCAGGTCACCGACTACGCGAAGTTCGAGCAGCTGGTGGCCGAGTTCGGGCAAACACGCACGCGCAATGCTGGCAAGGATGGCGCGTATCTAAACGTGAGGGTCAACGGCAACGCTAAAGGGGTCAATCTCAAGGATTATGCCTTCACGCGGTCTTTCATTGAATTGCCGGATGCAGAAAAGCGGAGAATTCTGTCGGCCGAAATTCAACGCAAGTACGAGGTCGAAGGCGAGGCGCGCAAGAATCCAGCGACCGTTCAGGCGGGTTTGCGCGACTGGTACCACCATCGAGCGCAAGAAATCAAATACCTGAACAGCGGGAATAAGCGGTTGTACGAGAGCTACCGCGCGGCCAGTCCCGATGAACAGCAGCGCATCTTGGCGGAGCTGGCCAGGAAGTTTTATGACAAACACCAGGAGCCTAAACATGAGCCAGAACGATTTACCGGGAAAAACCCCTTCGACCACACCTATGGATACAAACAGCCCGAACGGACAGTCGAGGGACCAGGGATCGACGGACCCAATAGAATTGCCTCAGGGCGCGAGCAGTGCGTCGGTGTACGAGACAACGGGCGAAGTGCTGGACGAGGCCCTAGCGGGCCAGGAATGGCCCTCGGAGGCCTTTCCGGAGCCGGGGGACTTGGCGAACGATGGGGAGGTCCTGGCTTTGGAGCAGATCGGCAGCACGACGCTGTCAGTCTTAGAACCTTCGAGAAAACCCGAACCGCCAACGGTCTGCCAGGGTTGCCCGGCGGCCGTGTGGTTCGCGAGGAAAGAAAAGGTCCAATGCTATTGCCGCATCATGCACCTGGTCAGCTGGGAAACTGGGGAAACCGATCCGATCCGCGTGTGCGACGGTCCGGCCATAGCCAGCGCATAGATGCGACCGGCCGGGTAAACGACTCGGCCGTCAGCCAGTTGGTGCGCGACTTCGGCCAGCGGCAGCAGATCGACTCGGCCGGCACACTGGCCGAGTTCAAGGAAATCAAGCTGCGGCTGGACGCGACGAGGTTGCTGGCCGAGCTTTCCAGATCGCACGGCCTCATCATCGACAAGTACCAGGTGAGCACCGCGCCAGATGGCAGCGGCCGGATTCTCTGCGGCACGCGCAACCTGAATGTGTCGGACTTTCTCACGAAGGAAATGCGTTTGCCGTGGGCCGAGTCGGCGGCGATCCTGCGCCAGGCCTACGACCGCCAGCTTGACCGGCATCCGGCGCTGGCGCCGCGCCTGGCACCGTCGCGGACCTTGTGGCGGGAGTTCCAGGACGCGCGCCGCCAGCGCGGCGGGCCGCGCGAGCTGCTGACGAAGCAGCTGGCCAGCGAGCAGACGCGCCGGGACGCGCTGCGGAGCACCCTGGAGGACGCGAGGCGCAGAGCCGAAGCGCTCAGTCCCGCGAAGCGCAAGGCAGCGCTGTCCGTGGCACGCACTGAATACGTGCTGGCCGACACCGCACTCAAGGCGACGTTCCGCGCCGAGCGCTCGCAGTTCCGCGCGCCCGTCTCGGAGCAGTACCGCACTTTCCTGCAAGAGCGCGCCCAGGCCGGGGAAGACACGGCCTTGCGAGAGCTGCGCAGGATGACGACGGCCGCGCCAGAGCGCGCGCATTCGGCCGTGGGCTATATCGGCCCAGCTGGCCCCCAAGGCGAGCCTAACGGCCTGTTCTATCGCGGCAAGGAGGTCCGGTACCTGGTGCACCAGGACGGGGATGTGGTGTATTCCCTGGCAGGTCGTGCCATCATCCAGGACAAGGGTGACAAGCTGGTGATGCTCCAGACCGACCGGCAGGCGGTTGAAATGGCCCTGCGCCTGGCGCACGCGAAGTTTGGCGGGGTGCTGACGCTTTCGGGTCCGGCCGACTTCCAGGAACGCGCGGCGCGCATCGCGGCCGAAACTGGCTTGCCAGTCAGGTTCGAGAACAAACGGATCGAACAGATCAGACAGGATCGCGCTTCCGAACTGGCGTCGGAACGCGCCAAACGGGCCGAGCGCCGCGACATCGGCAGCCAGTTCATCGAGAACCGCGCGAAGCCACGGCCGCCCACGCCGCAGCCACCGGAGAAGATCAAGGAACGGCCGTTGGCCGGGCCAGGCAAGGCCGCGCCGAAGCGCGAGCCAGACGTCGAGCGGTAGATTCCGGGTTGGTGACACGATCGCCGCGCCGGCGCGGCGCGTTTGTCACCACGCGGGCAGGATGACGACAAAATCGGCGCGCCATGCGCGCCTAGTACTACAGTTGTAGTTGAGTGAAACTTTGGCGCCCTACCTTGTCCAAGCCTTTGTAGGCAGCGGGAGGTTCATCATGGACAAGATAGCGGTGCAATACAGGAAGTATCGGGAAACGTGGCTCACTGAGCTGGAGGATCTGTTTGCGTATGTCGGGCACCGCTTTGGCAGGCGTGAAATGCAGGAACGCGCCCTCGATTATCTGATCGGCCTGCTCAGTCCAATCGAACGCAAGAATGGCTGGCAGCTTGCCGAGGCCGCCGCCCATCGTTCTCCCTATAGCGTTCAGCACCTGCTGGACCGGGCGCACTGGGATTGTGATGTGGTGCGCGATGACCTGGTCGATTACCTTGCGCAGGAACTCGGTGATGAAGACGGCGTTCTGGTCGTTGACGAGACGGGTTTTTTGAAGAAAGGCGTTCATTCGACAGGCGTGCAGCGCCAATATAGCGGCACCGCGGGACGCATCGAGAACTGCCAGATTGGTGTGTTCCTGTCGTATGCCAGCAGGCACGGGCGCGCCCTGATGGACCGGGAATTGTATGTGCCGCGCAGTTGGGCCGACGACATGCCACGACGCGCCGCAGCGAAGGTGCCTGAGACGGTGACGTTTGCGACCAAGCCGGAACTGGCGCGTCGGATGATCGAACGCGCCGTGGCAGCGAGAATGCCGTTTGCGTGGGTAACCGGCGACGAGGTCTACGGCGACAACCGGTGCCTGCGGATCTGGCTCGAGGAGCAGGATCTGCACCATGTGCTGGCGGTGGCGCGCAACCAGTATGTCTGGTCCGATGTGCAGGGCCAATCGACCGTTGCCGAACTGGTCGAGGCAAGCGAACCGCTGCAGTGGCAGAGCCTGTCGGCAGGCGACGGCGCCAAGGGCCTGCGCTGGTACGAATGGGCCAGCATACCGTTGCTGTCGCGGCACGTTTCGGGAGCGCGCACGCTGCTGCTGCGGCGCAGCCTCAGTGACGGCAAGCTCGCCTGCTACGTGTGCTATGCGCCGCGCGGCACCTCGCTCGATACACTCGCGCGCGTCGCCGGCACGCGCTGGACGGTGGAAGAATGCTTTGAAGCGGCCAAGGGCGAAGTGGGACTGGACCAGTACGAAGTGCGCAGCTGGCATGGCTGGTACCGGCATATCACGCTGTCGATGCTGGCCCATGCCTTCCTGACGACGCTGTGCGTCCACGAGATCGACACCACCGGTTTTAAAAAAAAGCGCCACACGGCAACGATGACGCAATGGAAAGCGCATCGGCTGCACTCTATATCGTATTAACCGTTGCCGAAATCCGCAAGCTGCTGTGGCAGCTTGCGTGGCCAATTGCGCCGTGCTTCATGGCAGTCATGCAGTGGTCGCTGTGGCGACGTCACCATCAGGCCGTCGCCCGTGCATGCCATTACCGGCGTCGTTCTGCCGCAATGAAATTACAACTGTAGTACTAGTGGGCCACGTGGCATCCAAATCGTTAATCTCGTAGAGTTAGCACGCTATGTGGTCACGTGGCTTATGTATAGGCCGTTGCCAAGTGGCCCACTAGTTGTCACCGTGCGCCGGGATGGTGAAACCGCGGCGCAGCTGCAGCTGGCCAGGCGTCACCATCACCGCTTCATAGCTGGTCGGGTAGCAGCGATGCATCGAGGACTGGATTGGCATCTCTGTGTAGCAAGCCCTTATTGAATAACAAACGACGTGAACAGCACATCAGTCACATTTTGCGGTTTACCACCATCGTAAAATGGTAGGTTGAGAGCAACTGCAATGTCATGAGACAGTTTCTTCTTGCCATCCGCAGAAAGCAACTCAGATGCTTTTTTTTCGGATAACAAGAGTAAGACACGGCTGCGCACTATGTTCATTTTCGTATTGATCAGATTTTTGTGATCGCTGTTGGCCAGTTGAAGGGTCATGCCAACCTGTAAAAACTGCTCGCCGGTTTCTGGTTGCAAGTTGACGGTGAAGGATTCGACCGGCAGATAGGCAGGGCCTGCCGTCCCTACGCTCGTGTCTTTCATTGCTGAAGCAAAGGTTTCGGCTGGAGCGGCCTTGACCGACGCTTTCATCAGGCCACACATTTGACGCGCCATCCGTCGCTCATCGCCGAGCGCACTGTCTGCGATCGTCTGATCGCAGTGGGCATCAACGCGCGCTTCCATCGCGTACTTAGCGGTGTCCTCCGGCGTGCGATTGGCGAAACCAATAGCTACGATCACTAACACTGCCGCCACTCCAATGGCAACAATTTTTAAAAGCCTTCCAAATGATTTTGACGCTGCATTTGAAGCCTCAGCTCCATTTCTTGCGATAGGATTGCCGCATTTTAGGCACGCTTGAGCATTTGAACTGATCTTGGCTCTGCATTCCTGGCATTCAATCATCGCCATGTTATTCCAGTATATTATATTTTTATAAACCAATTGTATCTTATTTACCTATAAGATACCCATGCATTGGCACACTGCCCAAGGCGATTGCATGAAGGGCCAGGCTGTCCTGGTTGCAGGACTGGCACATCCGCGACGAAACGTATTCGCCGGCGCTGGCCGAGCTGGTCAACGCCCAGATCGGTCAGCCGTTCGCCGCGCACTGGGGCAATGGCAGCACCTCGTCGTCGGATGGTCAGCGTTTCAAGGCGGGCGGCAAGGCCGAGAGCACCGGTCATATCAATCCGAAATATGGCGCCGAACCCGGCCGCATGTTCTACACCCATATCTCCGACAACTACGCCCCCTTCAGCATCAAGGTTGTCAATGTCGGCATGCGCGGCTCGACCTACGTGCTCGACGGCCTGCTCTATCACGAGTCCGACTTGCGCATCGAGGAACAATACACCGACACGGCCGGCTTCACCGACCATGTCTTTGCGTTGATGCCCCAGACACGTCCTTGAAATGTTAACACCAAACAGAAGGGGCGGCCGCTGGCCACCCCGTTTTTTCGCCTCCGCGAAAATCAGCGGCTGCGGTCCATCGTTGGAGCCGGGGCCTGTTTCTTGTCGACCGTGCGCTCGCTCACGGTCGGAGTCGGCAATTTAAGCTCGCCTTTGTCCAGCTTCTCCGAGACGCGGGCCAAAATTTCCTTGCGCACGTTCTCGGGGTATTTTTGCAATTCCTTGTCGAGCACGCGCGAGGCGACATCCGCTTTCATTTTTTCGTCGGCCGACAGGACCCGCGTCACGACCAACATTTGGTTTGGAGCCTTAGCTTCTTTCCCAGGCTCGGCGGCCATCTTGCCCTTGTCCTTGTCCTGCATGGCCGCCTGATGCTTCGCCACATCGAGGTGGATTGAACTCTGTAACTGGCCGTCTTTGGTGACATTGGCCCGTTCCGTCGCGACCAAGGATTGCGCTCGGTCGACACTTACGGTGGCCAGTTTCTTATACGCCGCATCTTCTAAGCGCCCGGCCTGTGCATTTTCTGCATTGCGGGCGTTGGGATCGTCTGCATAGCTGGCGGCCAGCCTGATCGAGGTTGCCTTGACCAACTCTTTCGCGCCTTCGACAGCAACGCGCTCGTTCTTATCGTTTGCTGCCGGTTCCTGCACGCCGCGCTCCTGCTTCATCCGGTTTAGTTGTTCCAGATCGCGCTCATTGGGCTTGTAGCCCTTGGTCTGGATGCCGCGCGACTCGGCTTCCAGCCAGGCAAGTTGCTTGAACGTGTCGGTTCCCTTCAATTCAAGCTGACCCCAATTCTTCGCGGCCGCGACTGAGATCATGTCGGCTATTACAGCCCGGTCCTCGACTGGCGTCGACAGGCGCTTGCCGTGATCCTCGAAGCGCAAAGCATTTGAGTCTTTGTCGTGATACTTCCCATCGAGGATCTTGTACGCGTTGCGCACCGCCTCCGGCAGCTCGAAGCCATCCTTCTTTAAAATCACCTTTTGCTGCTCCGGTGGCTCGCCCACTTTGAACGAGTCTTTGTCGGATGGTGCGCTGGGGCCCTTGGCGGGCGCACTGGCATCGTCTTTGTCCAGGGTCACCGTCTTGGCCCCAGGGGCGCTCTCGCGCGACTTGCCGCGATGCGCCTCATCGAACTCCTTGGTATCGAGCGGCAGCTTGGCGTAGAACGACAGCAGCAGCGCTTCACCTGGCCCCTGGACGTACTTGCCGTCCTTGAGTTCAGGACGAATCTCGCGTCCTACGTCGATGTCGTTGTGACGGTTGGTTTTGGCGTATACGACTATCGGCGTGTTTCGGTCGTTGACCAGAATGTCCTGCCCCTTCGTTTCCAGCTTGGCCGCGTGCTTCATCGCGTGCTGAAAATCCCGCGTTTCCAGGTCTAGCTTGTACGAGGCCTTGTCCTTCACGTACACATGCAAGACATCAACGGGCTTATCGAACTCCCCGGCTACGCCGAGGCGATCCGGTGACTTTATGTTGTCCCGCGACTTGTCAGGATTGCTCGCCACTTCGATACTGTTCATATTGTTCTCCAGGTTAAGCTGCAAATGCCATATCAATGTCTGCTGCCGGTGGTTCCATCATCGAGAAATCAAAACCAATCGATTCACCGATGGCTTTCAGGATTTCGTCGGTGTTCGTGATGTCGTTCAAGTCGACCGACATCGACTCGTTTGGGGTAAGCGCGCGCAGCCGGTAGCCCACGCGCACTACCTCAAGGCGCGGAACCACTGGTGGCGGCAAGCCGATCCGGCCCTCGAAGGCCGGGTCATTCCAATAAATGATCTTGTCGGCCAGGATCGGCTTGCAATTCTCGACCGAGATAAGCAGCTTGTCGAAACCGATTTCCTTGACCTCCTGGGGCAGCATCAAAGCCCGGCGCTGGTCGCTCTCGTTCTCCGAGCGGCCGGTCTTGCCGCCGACCTGGCGCGTCTTCGACTTGCCCTTGACAGTCTCGTAGCCCAGCATTTCCGAGTATTCCTTGGCATCCTCGTTTTCCTTCGGCTGGAACATGATCTTCATTGCACAGTTGGTCATCAGGGTGCTGGCACCCTCCAGTCCATAGCCATCGTCCCGCCCGGCGAGCTGGCTCTTGTTCTGGCAAATGAGAAGAAGGCGCATGTTAAAACCCGCCATATATGCTATTGCTTTTTGGATAATTTTCACGCGGCCCAGCGACGTAAACTCGTTGAAAATAATGAGACATTGATATTTCAGCGTCGGGTCATCCTCGGGCAAAACCTTGGTGTTTTCGTTGATAAGCTGGGAGTAGAACAGGTTGGCCAGCTGCGAATAGGTCACCAGGTCCTCCGGCGTCATGCCGAAATAGATCGACATCTTTTTCCGGCGCACATCGCGCAGGTCGAAGTCGTCGCCAGAGGTGGCGGCAGCGATCAGTGGATTACGGAAAATTTTGAGGGGTGCGACGAAGGTACTCAGAATATTGGCGCGCACCGTGTCGGTGTTGACCGAGAAACTGCGCAGCGACTCGACGCACTCGACCGACAGGCGCGGCAAAGCGTCCTGGCCACCCTCGCGCGCGACTATCGTCGACTCGATCCAAGTGTTCAGGCTTTCGCCGGTCCCCGGCGTGGTCAACCGGAGCAGGTTTGCCATCGCGACCGGCTCGCTTGGCGTTTCCAGCATATACAGGACCAGGCCCATAAACAGGACCTGCGCGCCATCGTGCCAAAAGGCGTCCTTGCCGCCCCCTGGATACCACACGGCAGAGATATTCTGGATGTCCGCGATCCGGTACACGTACTCGGGCCGGATGTACGACAGGGAGTTCCACCTGTGCGATGTCTGCTCTGGATGGTTCGGCGCAAACAGAAAGCACTCCTGGCCATGCTGCGCGCGGAAACCGGCTGTCTTCTTCCAGCTTTCGAGCTTGATGTCGTGATCGACAATGGAGTGCGGATACGACAGCAGATTCGGGTTCACGACGCCCACATCCTTGCCGCTCCTGGTCGGGGCTATTAGCATCAGAAAACTTTGGCCCGCGAACTTCACGAACTGGTCCGCGTACTTGGCAACCACAACGCCAGGCCACTTGCTGTCGTTGTCGTCAAGCAGCCCGGCCTTGCGAATCTCGGCCATCGAGGCGAAGCGCGCATTGCCGTGCAAAGACCGCTTCGGCCCGCCCACCAGGGCGATCGTACACAGCACTAGAGGAAGCAGCGGGACGGCCGCCGCGACGACAATGCCGCCGAACAGGGCCAGTTTGACTTTTTTGACGTCGCCGTAGGCGAGCCAGTAATCGTGTAGCGTGGTAATCGTTACCGCTTCGCTGGGGATTTTCTGGAGGACCGCGAAGGCCCGGCCGCCCACATACAAGCCCGCGAACACCAGGGCGACCAGAATCGCGAGCGCGACGGCCGCGCCGATCAGGTTCTTCGTCGTCTTAGACATCGTGATCCCCTCTCATCATCTTGGCCCGGCGCACCGGATCGTAGTAAAGCTGGGTCATCCTGGTCCGTGAGAACTGCACCATCACGTCGATGGACGTGGTGACTTCGCGAACGATGTTGTTCCAGTCGAGCGAGCGGCCGATGTCAGACTGCTTGACCAGCGTTGCAACCCGCTGATAAGCGGCAAGCGGACTGTTCGCATGGGTTGTTGTAAGCGAGCCTGGATGACCTGTATTCAGCGCGGCGATGTAATCGAACGCTTCGTCGCCGCGCAGCTCCGTGAGGAAGATGCGATCAGGCTTCATTCGCATGCACGATTTCAGCGCTTCCTTGGGCGCCACGAAGTCACCGTAGAACAGGTGCACCTTATTCCGGTGCAGCGGCAACGACAGCTCATGTACATCCTCAATGGTGATGATCCGAATATCGGTCGGCATCATGTCGCACAGGGCTTTCATGAAGGTAGTCTTGCCGCTGCCGGTACCACCCGAAATGCACACCGTCTGTTTGTGCGCGATGCACAGCTCGAAGAAGCGCTTGATATCGCGCGCTTCCTTTGCCTGGAGCAGGTCGAGCTCGAAGTCCTGCAAGTGCACATCCTCCGGCACCGTCTTGAACACGGAAACATCGCGGTAGTCGGCCAGGCGCTTGGTGATGATGTAGTCGTCCATCGAATAGCGCTCGCCGCCGCCGAGCCGGAACGTCAGTGCCACCGTGTTTGGCGTACAGGCTGGCGGGATCGCGATCAGCCCGCGCTGGCCGTCCGGCAGCCGGACGTTTTTTACCGGCGAATTGATGTCGAGCGCCGTGCCGCCCGAAAAGATCGCGGCGGCGTTGGCCAGTTCCTTGAGAAGCGCGAGCGTGCAACCTGGCGCAGCGTGGGCGGTCCAGCCAGCGGGCGACTCCGTCATGATGGTTCCCGGCTCGTTGACCGCGACTTCGGTAATGCCTGGCTGGTCGATAAAGTCCTGGATGCCCGATTGCTTGAGCTTGTCACGCAAGGTGACGCTGCGGTCGTAGGGGGTCACTCTGCCCATGCCGTTAGTAGGTTGCGAGTTCATAGACGCTCCTAAAATTCATATCGCGGGCCACGAAAATCTTGATGGCCGAGCCTTGCAGGCTGTAACCCGTGGGCGGGATGTTGATGGTGCTCTCAAGCGTTTTCGACGCCAGGTCCTGCCCGGCCGTGGCTGTGGTGGTCAGCCGGATCGTGCCGCTGCCTGAACCAGCGCTGTTGGCCAGGGCCTGGCCGATGTCGCTAATAAGGCTCAGCATCACCGCGCCGCCGAAGCGTTCGCCGGTATGGTGGTCGATGTAGGCCGGAATCCCGCTCGCGCCGAGGGCGTCGGTGGCGAGCGAGTTGATGTCGACCATGACGCCGCGCGGCGTCCTGATGGTGGTCCACAGGACCGGCAACGATTCCTGGCCCTGCTTCAGCAGTTCGCGACTCTCGCCAAATGCCTCGCTGCCGCGCTCGATCAACAGCGTCGATCCGTTGGCCGAATAGACATCCTTGGCGACCACGCAGGACACGAAGCCAGGGTGCGTGCTAACGATGGAGGTTTTCTGGCCGCAGTCGATCACCCTGCCACGCGGCAGTAGAAGATTCAGGTCCGGCAGCTGCGCGGCCATCCCGCCCTGCAGCTTCGACGGCCGCAGTTTTTCCGCCAGCCCGTTTTGAGGCTCGCCGCTCCGCACGCCGGGCGGTTCACCCGAGGCGATCCGGTCGGGAACCGCGCCGAGCAGTCCTGGTGCGGCATCGCCACCAAGCGGTACCAGGACGTCGCTTGCCAGGCGGCGCTGCGCGAGGGTTTCTACCGGCGCGCGGCTTGGCCCCTGGCCGCCGCCGTTACCACCCGCACCAGCCCCTGCCC
>Ga0326734_1000055_pt1 | contig 39707 bp, 38 predicted proteins | sample 15_GP2_1315_FD_207944 | JGI IMG/M metagenome (GOLD analysis project Ga0326734, IMG submission 207944) | Glacier ice microbial communities from Ngari, Tibet, China - 15_GP2_131.5 | ecosystem: Environmental > Aquatic > Freshwater > Ice > Glacier | place: China: Ngari, Tibet | collected 2018-07-18 | reverse complement strand
ACGTTTTGCGCACTAGCATCGATTGCTAAGTTCTCTAAACGTACTGTAATTATTATAAAATCCATGTACATTGAGAAATGGGTTAGTGATTTACTTAAAACATACGAGATGTCTGTCAAAGAGATCATGGTTGTCAAAGGTGCGGAGCAGTTGCAAGCCCTTCTTCAAATGGGCTCTGATGGATCACTTACGTCTAAGTTTATCATCATCGGTAATAAGACTATCCAGAACTGGTTTAAGCTCTATGAGACGTACGGTAAGAGTATTCTTCAAATGGAGTATGCGTGCCTTCCAGAGGACTTCTTTGAGACTATAGAAGCAGGTATGAGACTTATCGATGAAGTCCATCAAGACTTTCATTTGAATTACAAGATCGACATGTATACGAACGTGGAAAGATCTATTTCACTATCGGCTACACTAATCAATAACGATAACTTCTTAGAGAAGATGTATCGAATAGCGTATCCTACTAACGATAGATACGCTGGCACACCCTTAGATAAATACGTTATTGCAAGGGCAGTTACTTACAGTTTTCAACAACATAGAAAGGTGAGAACGACTGAATTCAATAGTCCACTATATAGCCATCAAGCTTTTGAGAAATCAATTCTCAGAGATGCTGATCTTAAAAATAACTACTTTAAGTTGATATGGAATACAGTAGATATCAGTTTCATAAAACGTTACACGAAAGGAAAAAAATGTATTGTGTTTTGCTCTAGTATTGCAATGTGTACTGAGCTGACTAAATACATGCAAAACAGATATCCACATCTTAAAGTTAGGAGATACGTTGAAGATGATGATTACTCTAACCTGTTAGAGTCTGACATCAGTATCACTACTATTTTGTCTGCTGGTACTGCTCACGACATTCCTAACTTAATGACTGTCGTACTAACGATAGCTGTTGATAGTATCCAAGCAAACATCCAATCTATGGGTCGCCTTAGAAAGCTTCCTGATAGCAGTGTTTACTTTTACTATCTTGTTTGTCAAGACATTCAAAAGCATGTTGATTATCATGAGCGTAAGATTCGTATGCTTGAACAAAGAGCTGCGTCTTATCAGATTACAAATGCACCTTTCTTAGTTTAGGAATAATACATGCCTATTGAAAAAGTAGATGAAGAAGAATCAAAGAAATCTGATTCTCATCCACTAGATAGTCCTCATCACAATCGAGTACCTTATACAACAATCACAGAAGTAATAAAAATTCTAGAAGCAGCTAAAAACGGTGAATGGAGATGGTCATCTAATCCTCGCTGTAAATACATAAGCCTCAGCATTGATATGCGTGGGCATAGCTGTGTGATACGCGATAGAACAGGCGGTGCGATTACATTGGATGAATTGAAATACCAGATTGATGGTAGCTAAACAAAACGAAAGTCAAGCATGACGAAACGTAAACATTTAGGTCAAGACTCAGAAACTCTCGTAATGGGGGTTTCTGAGTCGATGCCTAATGATGTACAAAGTAAAACTGAAATTGATCTTATTAGAACGAAGTTTAGAAACACTCTCGAATTTGCTATACAAGAATGTTTAATAAAGGTAACTAATAATAAGAATGAAGAATTTCCAGCAAACATGGTTCTTCAGGAATTGTCAGAAGTAATAGGCTCAGTTGTATACGACTTTTCAAAACACGTAATTGTTGTAGGTGATCTAACAAATGGTCAAACATTACAAGAAAACATGTTAGCATATTGCACCGACATAGCACAAGGTACTATAATTGAGTTAAACTTAATGAATATAGTAGGATCGAATATAAATGAGTCTAATGAAAATTATTCATTAGATAAGAAAACAATTGAGAAAGTAAAATAGAATGAGTAAAATTTATAAAAACAAAAAGATTAGAAACGAATACTTAAGAGACATACTTTACTTAGGTATTGCTGTTCAAGTAAAGGTTAATCGGAAAGCCCGTGGTCTTTCTGTTGCTAAGTTTGCAAAGCTATCTAAACTATCCATTAAGGATGTTAAGAGTATTGAAAGAGGCTGTAAGCGTGACTTACTTGTGTCTGATGTAACCAACATGGCTAAAGCATTTAATTGCGGTTCTTATGTTGGTTTTGTATCTGCTGCTGACATATTAGAATTTGGATCTCTTTCAGATTCACACAGAGTTATTCCGACATTTGAAGAAGAAACTAAAGACGATTAATAGTAGATAATACTGTTTGAAAAACAAAAACTGAAACATAACCCAGTACTAATACCTATAACGGGTATTAGTACTGGGTATGCTGTTTATTATTTTTTTGGTATTCTACCGTTAATATCTCTATCCATTTGACTAATTATGTTGTTCTTCGTAGCTGCATCTTTACTAGATGTTTCCATTAGTAAGATACATATCTCTGAAGGCAAATCTAAATACTCTTTCAAGCTCAAACCAAATAGCTCTTTTATTCCTCGTTGATGATAACCTGTAATAGCTTCATAAAGACTACTAGTAAGAGTATTATCTTCAGTCTCGTGCAAAGCCACCGAACTTAACGGTCTCTTCTTTGTGTTACTATGTGCGTAAATATCATAATTCATTTCATACATGTCGTACAAAACTATGCTCGCATCAAACGAATTCATCTTAGGAGCTTTTTCTAGAAGTTCCATAATGAATTCGTCTGAGTTTAAAGCTTGACCATTTGCACCTACTCCAAATTGAGCGTCCGCTATGTGCTTCGGTTTAGTGACTAGCGCACCGTCAGCTTTTGAAGCTTCTGCACGAGTAGGGTAAAAAAAGTTTGATAGACATCAATTGGAATGATACTAGTTTGTTTAGGCAAACCACTAACCTGTGTCTCACCACACTTAGGACAATCGTATACTGGAATACCTACAACTGCAATAGCTGTATCATCAATATAAGAATGAACCTTCTTCATGAATTCATTACGAATATTATCGTCAGAGCTTAGTACATCAAAAGTAGATTCCAATGTCTCACGCTCTTCAATACTGTTACCGTTAAACTCAATTGAGTCTACCCAATGCAAATATTGACGCATAGCAGAAGCTTGACCTTGTTTTAAGACGTAGTCATTACGATCACTATCATCAGCATCAATACCCAAAGCTTTATTGACCATAGACACCAGATCACTAATCCAACGATGGCCTGAGTCAATGTATTCAGCAACGTTAGGAATACGTAAAGTCATTTTTAAAGGTTTGCTGGAGCCTTCGTTAATAACGATTTCACGCTTTTGGCACTTCAGCAATTCTTCCTGATACTTTTTAACAGAGTCAAGTGTCATTGTGTTAATACGTCGCTTGGACATATGAACAACTTGCGAAGGAGCCAAGGCACGAGTGTTAGTCCAGAGAATCTTAGACAGGTTAAGACGTTCCTCAACAATGTGATTACACTTATCAGGATTAGTTACGCAAGCCCTACGGTACTGGAATCCTCGTGGATAGATAGCGCAAGCCATACCCCAAAGAAGTGCAGGAATATCATGAGTTGAAATTACAGACTTCAGATCAGTATTCTCACTCAAAGTAGTTTCGTATAGATGATTAAGTACAAAGCTAATCAAACGATCAGCAATATAAGAAGACTGATTAGAAAAAGCCAAACCATAAGACTGCCTTCCAAACGCAATCTTATCAGAGATGATCTGACGTTGCAACTCAAGAAGCTCTCCTTCTGATGGTGCTTTGATAGTCACCCAAATACCAGTATGCCACAAAGGTATTTGAAAGATAGTACCCATACCTAAGTATGACATCATTCGAAGAACACCACGCTGTCCAGTCATGGTTTCGTTTTCAACAGGACTGAACTTAGGATGTGAGCCAGCAAGCTTAGCAGTAGATTTCTCTACCTGTACACCTTGCCTGAAGTCAGCGTCTTCATCATTAAGTGTAGATTCAAGAAAACCGCCAAATGAAGCATGATCAATACCATCAGCAAACGTATTAGCCCATTTACGTGCATGTTTGTTATCAACCATGTTTACGTTAGGGACTTTCGTAATTGCTTCGATAGTTTGTTCCTTAAGAGCAGAAGGCAAATTTACAACTTCATCTGCATCATCCCACTTAGGTTCCTCAATAAACAACTCTACTTCCTGAACAGCACTTTTTACGATCTTCTTCTTTACAGCTTCTGGCGCACTAGTGGAGCCTTCTGGTTTTACTTCTTGACCCGGCTCATTTGCATAAACAGTATCATCGCTTTTAGAAGTTTCTTCAACAGGTTGTACAGTACCAGTGGGAACTGGTACTGGTTCTTTATTTAATTCTTCGTATTCTGACATAATCTTTATTCTTTCTATTATTAATTTTTATTAATGGTGGAAGGCATGTAGCTATCCACGAATTGTGGACGTATAAGTGATAAACTAACTTCTTCTACTTTTACATCTTTCGCAACAACGTCTGTAATAACGGTAGGATCATTAACTCCTTGCAATGCTATTTGTTTATCGTAGAGGGCTTGCATAATACGAACAGCTTCTCCAGCTTGTTCAGCCAGGTAAGTAATAGTAGGAATAATAACACTATTGTAACGTTGATGGAATGCAACGTAACGCTCAAACAAATTCAAGCACAGAATTGTTTCATCTTCATCTACAGTTTTTCCTGTTTTACCTTCATGTTGTGCACGAATACTTTTCAATTCGTCAGCAAAGAATTTCAAGTCTTTATCAAGACCTCTGATACTGATAACACATTCTTGATTGTTTGGTACGTTCAGCATGACACCAGGTGTCTTGAACAACTCAATCATTTTATCATTTGCTGTAAGTAGTGTTTGTACAGCAGCATTGTAAATGCCATCGAGATCATCCCAACCTGCTGAGCTAGAATCACCAGCACTGCTGAAATTTTGTTGTTTATTAGCCTGGTCACGTGCAATACGTCCAGCAGATTTCTTAGTCATTATTAAAGCCTTAAGGTAAAGTTAATTTGTACGCACAAATGATTTGACGCTATCCGTACTATTTGTACTAGATAGTAAAAAATAATATCAGTTTTATTAGACACCACTAACGGTTGAGCATTGTCTACACAATTGCTATGTAGCTATAATTTTTATATAAGTTAGGATAACTAAATGGACGCAGGACTTGAGTTATATATTAAAGAAGGATTCCATAGTAGTAAGGCAGACTTACTATTTGAATCTTTCGAAATATTTGAAGAAGCAAATATTGAAGGACATGAAAATGATTTTATCGGTTTACTTATGGAAGAAAGTAATATCGATAAAAGTAACTTAGCTCCAATGTTTCAAGACATGGCTATTGATTTACTATTTTCTATTTTAATGGATTACGGTATTAAACTGAAAGAAGACACACCACACTCTTTTCTAAACAGTGTATGTAAAGGACTTGACTCTATTCAATACTACATTGATGCAGATGGTATTACAATGATCGTTGAATCGGATCTTGATATTGAAGAAAAGTTTGCAGATATTCTAAGTGCTGTAATTGATTTAGATAAAGATCTTCTATTTGTTTATTTAGAAGAAGTGAACGTATCTCTTATTGATAAAATAGAAGAGTTGTTCAATAATAGAATAATGGTTCCTACTATTGATATTGAAACTCAAGCAAGCTTGTTTAAAATTAAAACTAAAATTAAAGACTTCTTACGTTTCTTAGGTAACGATGATTTAATTGGAGTTAAGCTTTTAAACGCAGGTGTTTTAGTAGGTGCACCATTTGAGCAATACATGAGGTACTTCGAACATAAGCTCGATGAGATGGTTAACGATCAAGCAGCTAAAGAGTTGATGATTCTTTTATATATGTCGTTAGACGGTAGCCAGGCACTTAGTATTGTCTATCAAAAGTATTCTAGTGTTCTATTCCACGATCTTGACAAGATATCAAAAGTATTCTCACAGATGAATAAGCTTACCTTAGAGTTTGATCGTTACATGCTTCAAAGGTCTCTTTCTTTAACGGATAAAAATCAGGAACAACCTAAATGAATAAGTTAGATTTTTATAGAGCAGCAATGGCTGAAGGTCTCTTTAAGAAAAGAGCCTGGGTAATCTCTGCAATGTCTATAATTAATGAGGACTTCAAAGAATGGACCAAGCAGCCTTACGCGTATCGAATAGTACAAACTTCTACTGGTTGCTTCTTTTGTGATCCTACTAAGCAACTTGAGTTGACACCGATTGAAGACTACGTAGTGGGTCAACCACTTTTTAACTTCAGGCAACCTATTTCCATGAAAGCTGGAAGTATGCCTAACCTGAAGAAAGATCTTGATACCACTATCGGTAACGTCTTCTTTAACTACTGCTGTATTGTCCATGCGTTCGATGACAAAGTAGATTACATGGAAGGTTACGTAAGCATTAGTGCAGTAGAGGAAATGATAGCTACACGCTTAGAAGATGATGGCAATAAAAGACCAGATGCATTATTCGTTAGCGAGTATCTTAAGTTTGTCAACAGCGTTGCTTACCTTACTAACTTCACTCAACTTTGTGTATGGGCAGCTACAGAAAAACTATTGACAGCACCTACAGGGATTGTGGAGTTTAAGAATGGTCTTCTTGAGAAGAATAAAGACCGTCTTCATGATCCCGCTGTCATTGCAGCTATTGATGCAGAATTAGTTAAATTCGATGCAGCTTACTTAAAAGGTGATCCTTGTGAGAACTTTCTTATTGCTAAGAAGTCTCGTGAGATTGTTCGTAAGAAACTGTTTTTGATGCACGGTGCTGAAACTGGTTTAGCTGAAGCAGTTAGTGTAGAACTTATACCCAACTCACTTGCCCAAGGCTGGCAGATTGAAAAATTCACTGCTATGAACAACTCATTAAGGGCTGGCTCCTTTAATCGAAGCGTTCAAACTCAGCTAGGTGGTGAGTCAGTTAAATGGCTCCTAAGAGCATCATCTAACATTGTGGCTACTATCGAAGACTGTGGGACTATTCTAGGTAAGACTATTAAAGTAAACCCAACCAACGTAGGTAAGCTAGTGGGCTTTAGTGTCCTAGTGGAAAATAAACCAGTACTCGTAAACAACAATGAAGAAGCTGGTAAATATTTAGGTCAAACACTTATAGTACGTAGCCCAATGTATTGCATGCTAAACAATACAGACTTCTGTTTTACTTGTGTAGGCAAGAACCTTGCTCAGAATCCAACAGCTATCTCAATTGCTGTATCTGAGTACGGTAGTTCATTTCAGAATTTGTTTATGGCAGCAGCTCATGCTAAAGCCTTGAAATTAGCAAAAATGGATTACAAAACAGCTCTTCAATAACTTTAAAGGAAATTTATAAATGTCTTCACGCACACAACGCTTTACTCCACAAACCACCCAGGAACCTGTTCTCAGCCCTGAACCACAGGTAGAGTCACTAGGAACTCAAGAGGTCTCACAAGAGCCTACAGAAGCTCCTACACCTACTCCTACTAGCCCTCCTACATTGTCAGCAGCACCTTTGGTTCAAAGTGCTAGCGATAAAGTACCTACACCTGCAGGAAACCAACATCAAGCTAATGCTCTGACTCTTGAGTCGGTTATTGAAGGTGTCAAACGCTCAGGAAGCGTGCAAGCGAATACTGCAATTAACGGTATGGAAGCATACATTGCAAAAATGACGCCTAACAAGATCCTCGACAAAAACGAAGGACCTAATGCACAATCTAGTTTGTGGCGTACTCTGCGTGGTGTACTTGAGAATACTAACGAAGAGTTCAATCAAACGTACAGTATTATCTTAGGTCTGTTTGAAAAACATAAAAACGGTGTCTTCCATGAACGTTATGTTTTTCGATTTATGGCAGACGCTCCTTTGAGTAAAGATGAGTTGTTTGCCTTTCAAGCAATCATTAATCTGATCAAACTGACTGCTGATCCAGTAAGTCGTAATTCTGCTTTGAAACAAGTAGACATTGCACGTAGTTTGGGTAAAGTATTCTCAGAGAATGCCCGCCAACGTATTCTTGGTTTCTACGGACTGTAAACCAAAAAAATAAAAGATAGATTATCTGTAGTAGCAATCAAAAAGCTATTATAGATAGTTTATCTTTTTATGCTAATTATAAATTAAGGAAATTATTATGTCTAACAGTTATGGTTTGCACGAAACTAATGAATGTATTAAATCTCTCCAGCGAATGCTCAATGAGTTGTTTGATTTGGATTTGAAGCCAGATGGTAACATTGGTAAGATTACTCAAGAAGCTATTAAGAACTATCAAAATAGCTTAGGTATCTCTGAAAAAGATGGTCAAGGTGTTTGCTACGGTGAGAAGACTCAGGCCGCTGCAGCTGTTTTCATTGAAGCTAAGTATCTTGACTATGCTGATTTTGTAGCTGCTGGTAAAGAGCTTGGTGTAGAAACTGCCTCAGTCATTGCTTTTGCTAAAACAGAAGCTAAAGAATTTGGTTTTCTAAATAACGGCTATCCAGTAATTTTGTTTGAACGTCACAAGTTCTACCAGGCTCTCGTAAAGAAGTCAGGCAAAGCTTTTGCTAATTCTATTGCTGCTAGTAACCCAGACATCTGTGACGATAACAGTGGTGGATATCAAGGCGGTGAACGAGAGATCAAACGTATCGAACGCGCAGCAGCTATTAATGAAGAAGCAGCACTAGCTAGCGCGTCTTGGGGTATGTTCCAGGTAATGGGATTTAACTACAAAATGGTTGGCTGGGCAAGTGTTTCTGAATTTGTAAAAGCAATGAAGGAGTCTGAGAAGAATCACCTTAAAGCTTTTGTAAACTTCATTAAAGCAGATCCTGAACTATTACCAGCTTTGAAAAAGAAAGACTGGGCTGAAGTTGCTAGGAACTACAACGGCGAAGCTTACCACATTAACAAGTACGATGTTAAAATGGCTGCAAACTACAAACTTGCTAAAGCACAAGAGTAATAAATAATGGTTTACCCACCGTTTAATTACGGTGGGTAATATGTCCAATTTAATAGATTCTAGATATTTTTGGTGATATATACCAAACATGCAAGCAACTACGGAAATGTTTTAATCAATTCATTTCGTAGTGTTTGTAAACAATCCTTAGAAAGGAATTTTATTATGGTATTACTTTTGGAATGCAATTGTGAATTCTGTAAGAAACAAATTACAGAAGAAGAAATTCGTGTTTACGAAGGATTCCAGATTTGTGGTGCTTGTAATCAAAGGAACAGGAAGAAAGATGAAGATGATTACCAGAAGGATCTAGAATCAGATATCAGATAGTTAACACAAATAGAATAGGTTTTATGAGAGTCTATTAATTTGTTTTTATTGTGTTTTTTCGATTAATTTTTTAGAAAGATTATTATGCCCGCTTTATTTATGTTTCATTTTGTTAAGAAACACGCAATGCATTTCGGTTACGTCATAGAGGCGCTTCGCAAACAAACACCAGCATCTGGTATTATTGAGACGAAAGCGTCGGAATTGAATACACCGGAAGAATATGAATTCACGTACTCATATATTCATGGTGGCAACAAAGATCATGAGGAAAGTTTTACGTATAAGTTTTACCCGCATATCAACAGAGGTATTTACTTAGGTAAAGAATCTAACTTCGGGATGGATGAAGTTAAAGGCTACGTTAATTTCACAAGAATGTAAAATTCAGATGTTGCGCTTTAAATAGCGCAACCATTTAAGGGTATTTAAAACAAGTGCTCTTAAATGGTTTATTTTCTTCGTGTTAGTTGATATCCTTAGAAAGGGATTCGAAGATGAAAACAATAACTAAAACAAGTTATTCTTTTGATGAAGTTTTTGAACTGATGAAAGATTATTTAAAACAAGCTTACGCTAAGAAGCTTGAATTGGATCATTTTCTCGATACAGTGGGTGGTGCTTACTTAGACAAAAACATTGCTAGGACAAAGAGCCTGCAATCAGTTGATAGAATCGAAGAAATTCTATTTGATTTTGAAGAAAAATATGGATCTATCCAAAACCAAGAGTTCAATGCGTACTCAAGCATTGGTCTTAAAGTTACGGTATGTAAAGGTCTAGTTGAACGTATCAATGGTTTTATCGTAACAATTGAATAAAGAAAAGGAAACGAAAATGTATAATCGTGAACACTACAAACCAGTAGTTATCAAAACAGAGACTTCCAAGTGGGAGAAAGTTGCAGAATTGGTTTTCTGTATTGTCGTTGGTGTCGGAATTGCTTATGGCTCTTTCTTGTACCTGAGCTTGTAAATCATGGACTTTTATCAACAACAAAAGAAAATCCATTTAAGGAAAATTCTTTGTCTCTACATTGCGGTCACAGGTTTTTTATCTGCCTGTTATGTGTATTCTGTAATTTAAGGAGCTTTAATGGCTGACGTTATCGGTCCGAATAGTTATTTACCGGGAAGGAGATTAAAACCTCTTCTTGGTGTAATGTGTGATGAACACCCCACAGTTCTTTCGGTTACCAGAGTAGTCGGAGAAACAGACAGCTATGGTAGTGAAATAAATGACCTGTGTCAAGAGTGTGTGGATCTGATGGATGAACAGATTAAGGAAACATCATCAGGTAATTGTGATTGGTGTAAAAACCATTCACCTGAATTGGTTAAACACAGAGACTATGAAGAAGGATCTACTGGTCCTGTCTACGATGTGTGTGCTGCTTGTATTTCTAAAGAGAATGACTGCATAGCTGAAAACTACGCAAGTGATTTGAATCAAGACAGCAGTTCCGATTTAGACGATGATCAGGATAATGAAATTCTTGACTTCGACGATTCTGATATTAGACAAGACGACGATTAATATAAACTGCTAAGCTCTTCGTTGAGTTTAGTGGTTTGTGTTAGTTTTTAACAAATCTTTAATTATAATCGAGAGATATAATGAACATAATTTATTTCAGTTTTGTAAAAAAGGTTATTGTTAGAGAATTTCTTTTAAGAACTCTGATGAGAAACAAACCAGCGAATGGAGTTGTTTCTATAGAAAACTTTATTGATGGTTTCAGTTACCGTTTTGCATACAAAGGTGACGTCGAAAGTGAAAACAGTTTTTCTTTTTATTTTGACGAATTTAATAATACTGGTAGCTATAATGGAAATGAAGATAACTTCAAATACAAAGAAATAAACCGTTGCATCAAATTAACAAAAATTTCTGAAAAGGAATTTAATATGAAGTATTATTCCAAAATGATAAAAACTATGAGTGCTTAGTGTTTTATAATAATAATATTTTTTTACTACAATCCTTAGAAAGGGATAAAGTGACTACTCCGAAAACCAGCAAAATTCTTAAGAAAATGTTTGCTCTGAGGGACAAGTTGAATGCCATGATCGAAAGGGAACAAGCCATCGAATGGATTAATGAGCAGATGGATGTGTTCGGTATAACACCTGATAACCTCAGGAAAAAATACACCTTCTCTAAGAAAGAGATTGTTAAGAAGCCTAAAGACATACTTTCAGAGTTTATGGATTCTGCAGATAAGAGACCAGGGCATCGACTAGGTTCCCATCACGATGAGAAATCAAAAGATAAAATATCTTATAAACATTCTTTTAAGACTGTTAGTAATGAGACTAAACAAAAATTAGGTTTCAATCGTATAGGTAAAAAACTATCAGAAGAAACGACTGAAAAACGTTTAGTCACCCTTCGCAAAAGGGTAGCTGAAGGTGCCGAGACGCTGATATCAAAGCAGCCTGTAATGATTGATGGTGTTCGTTATCAAAGCCTCGCGGAAGCAGCAAAGACTTTCTGTATTAATCCTACCACCGTTATCAATCGATGCAGGAACCTACGTCCGCAATTCTCCAAGTGGAAGCTCATTCCATTTAAACAACTTAAACAAAAATCTTAACATTTCCTAGAAAGGGAAACCCAATGAACATTGTAACAACAGAACTTACAGAATTGAACAAAGCTGAGGTTGACGTTAAACAAGTTACCTGGTTTGTTCATGGTGCTATGATGGCACCAGAGAATCTGCATCCCGGTGAAGTAGTCTCGAAACAATATCTTGAAATCACAGTTAACAAAGTGATAAAACACGTTCGAGACAACGCTGTCATCGATGGCACGTATTCTGATGTTCAGGCTTCAATAGCACAACAAGCTAAAGAAATCTTCTGTAAATAAAGACGGCATAGCTGGAGTACCTTCGGGTACTCCAGCGTGTATGCTCTTTTTTTTTATTTAGATTCTGGTTTAATAAGTAGTTCTACGTAAACCATACCTATTACTTTATTTTCATCTTCCTCTTTAGCAATAGTCCATCCTTTAGCTATAAGTGTTTCAGCTTCAGGCCAAGATACGAAACGAAGATGAAGTCTTATCTTCTTTTCTTTCTTAACAAACAAACTCATTATTTTTTTAAACATGTAAATCTTTATATTAAGCTGTCGTTTTACTAATGAAGTCTTCAAGTAATACATCTAGCGTCGGAAACTTATACACAGTAGTACACCACTCAACTGCATTGGTGTGACCAGCAGATAGATTAATACCTTGCATCTTTTGTGTATATAAATCTATACCCTCAATAGAAATAATTTCTTTCTTAGTAGTTTCCTTTGATACGTTAAACACACACTCGTTGGTAGGATAAGCAGCAGTCACATCTAAGTCACCTACATGACCTCTGATGTTAGTCTTCATTTCAGGATACTCTTCAATGATCTGTAAACCATTATCTGCCACCAATGCTGCTGGTAATGTCACAATCCATCCATCAAGTCCTACAGTATCCTCATCCATCTCAATAGCTGTCTCTTTACCAGTAGTACCTATCACCATTCCTTTAGACAAACAGTAATAGTGAAGATTGTCTACAGTCCTTCTAGGTTGAGACTTAAAGTTAGCAAAATCAGAAAACCCTGAGAACAAAGGAAGTGTAAGTGAAAGATCAGAAGTCTTCTCATCCAACTCCTCAATTGATATACAGTCAAACCTGTTATAGATAATGTACTCAAGCTTGTGATACGTCTGCATATACTCGTGCCACTTAAGACCAGTATATTGATCAGCCTCTTTAAATTTAAGCTTGCGTATACCTAACTGTGAGTTAAGAATGTAGTCAAGTGAATAAGACTGCATCTCAGGCTGGCCTACTCGAATATGTTTAAACGCACACATTGCATCAATCACATAAAAGCTTGCAGGACAATAAACAGTATGCCATTGTGCAGCTGGTTTAATAGGCGTAGTTAAACCACTAGCAGTTACTTTCTGATTAGGTCCTTTAACATACTTGAAATACTGGTACTGTCTTGGAACAGAAGGATCAGACATAATCCAAGCAGGATCAGCTCCTACCTTATCACACGCTTGTATGATTTTGTTAATGTCAAAGTCTAGATTCCAAATAGCTAGCCAGTCTGGTTTGAGTCTATGTGCTACATCTAAGCATGCTTTACATGCATCAAATGCAGTATCTACAATGACTAGTTCTGATTTAAGATTTCTCTTTACTACATACTCACCTAGATACTTATCCATCATTACTTCAACACGGCTGTGTACGTCAACGATACCTTCTAAAAAGCTTTTGACTACAGCAGTAAAGACCACACCTTTGTAAGTCAGTGTAGCCATGATGACATCACCAGTTCCGTTAAGTACATCAGTTTCAGTATCGAATACTGCCATTGAATATTTAGTAGGCGTGATCTGATACTTTTCTTGATACGTCTTTTTAATAATAGCTGTACTTAAGATGTCTGCACCGTAGATATAAGGAGACGTGCAAAGTCCACGAAGGTTACCTTTATACCAAGGCATCTGCATTGCTTTAGCTATATTGTCTACAAGAGTTGATTGAGTCGATGCTCCTTCAACCAGGTAGTCGATAATTTCCCACTCTTTCTTTTGCTTGTACTCTCTTTGTCCTTTTTTAGATGTCCAAAATGGTCTTTTGAAGTCTTTAATCAAAGCAACATGAGGCACCGTAGTACCGTCAGACATGTGTCGAATCTCTTTTACGAGATGCATATCGGGTTCACCATAATTCGGTGGAGGGACATATATTGCAAACCTACATTCTTTTGAAACGATTGTGGGTGTAATTATTTGAGACACTATTAATTCCTTATTAAGATTACTCAATTCATAACGCGATCTACGTAATAATTTCTAATGTTAACAGAATACTACAATTCACAAATAAAGCAATCATGTCAAAACAAAAGTTAAACATATTCGATCTCTCTAAGTTAGATGTAGCTAATGAAATAATTGATTTCCAAGATGGTAAATTTGGAAAAGCAATAGAAGATTTTTTTACAACCTATTTAAAAGATAATCTTAATGAAAAGATGCTAGTTAATAGCGGGCAAGCTGAAATACTTTCTAAAATAGTAAAAGACTACACTGGATTAAAACTAAAAATAGACTTAAGTTCTAAATACAGTTATATGGGTCCATGTATTGTACTACCTACTATTAGTCCGTCACATTTGTTTACTAAAAATAATTTATCTAAAGATGATACAGATAAAGCTTTAAATTTAGTTTTAGAAGCAACGGAAAAACACAAAACTATCAACGGTGTTAATCTTAAGACATCTAGAGTGTTTGGTGTCTTTGAAGAGATTGAAGCTACCTATCATTTACCTTATGGTTTTGTTAAAAATTACAAAATGACAGCTGAGGAGATTACAGCAATTTCACTTCACGAAATAGGACATCTCTTTACATATTTTGAGTACTTTGATAGAACAGCTACTACAAATCAAATTCTTTCTAGCTTATCCGTTGCTTTAACAAATCAACCTGTAGAGAAAGAAAGAAAAGATCTTATAGATAAAGTAGCGAATGCAATGAATATTAAACTGGGAGAAACAGAAAAACTTTCACTCAATAAAGACCCTAGTGCTACTATTATTGCTATAATTGGAAAAGTAAACTGTGACGATCCTTCGCAATTGGGAACGCCTAGTTATGACTTAACTAGTTGTGAGTCTCAGGCTGATGCATTCGTAACAAGGCACCAATACGGTAAACACCTAGGTATTGCCTTAGATAAGTTTGGTATTTCGTATCGAGCGAATACAGAATTGAAAAGAAAATTGCAATATTATTCTGGCTTAATGTCAGTTATTTTTAGAGATGTTGGTCTTTTTGTGGGAATCGTTACAGGTACAATTGCTTTAGGCACGTTACTATTCAGCTGTGCATTAATAATGCTCGGTCTTTATTTTCAACAAACTAAAAGACAAGATCATACATACGACGTTCCTTTAGTTAGATATAAACGAATCCGTGAGCAATTAATACATTCTATAAAAAATCCAAACATTGATAAAAAAGACTTAGAACAAACAAAAATAGGTATTATAGAAATGGATAAACTTATATCCGTTACTGTTAATGATCAGGAATTTTTAGAAAAAATTAGTAACTATATCTTTTCCAAGAAATCTTCAGAAGAGTTTAGAATTATGCAACTACAGCGTGATCTAGAAGAACTCTCTGCTAATGATATTTTCTTGGCTTCTGCCAAACTTCGTTTACTTCACAAACCTTCCTAACCTTTTTAAATGGAATAACTGAAATGTACAATACTTCTAAACTTTCTCCACAGACGTTGGAATTTATCCAAAAGCTGTCGGCTCAAGCTACCACTAATCGTGAGGTAGTTCCAATGGCTTTGAGTCGTGCTATTGCAGCTAAGCTACCACTTCCGTCAGGAGAGCTTCTAACCCCTGCCGAATACTACGCAACGGATGTTACTCCAGCTACTCGTGAATTGATTTCTACCTTCAGCGATATTATTGCCGTAGACTGCGATCGTTGCTTAGAGTTGGTTCGTACCTTCTGGTTGATTCGCTACAAATCAGCTTTCCCATCAGCTACGGTATTTGCTTGTTGCGATATTCCTACTGAGTCATCCTTTCTTGGTTATGGCTCAACGTTGTCTTCTCCTGATATCAAATTCATTCAAGATAACACAATTGCTCTTTGTATCCATTTCAATGGTTTCGCAAAAATGATCCAAGACATCTACGTTCCGGCAACACCTGAAGTCCAACAAACTGCTGGTGTTTAATAATCATGGCAGGACTTAATGACGATATTGAAGAAGAACTAGCAGGATCAGATCCGAACAATATATTATCTAAAGACTATGTTATTCCAAAAGAAGAAATAGTCGAAGTAAATGATAAGCAACCGGCTGCTCCTAAAGTTACTTTAGTGACTGGATACGGTCAACAACAGATGGACCCGGTAGATTTCGAACCACCCACTATTGAAGACCTATTTGGTAAAGACGTTGTCCCTAATGAGCTACCTAACCTTAAAGCAGAATTTGTTTTGCTAGAGAACGGAACGAATGCTTTATTAGATTCAAGAGAGATACAGTCAGGTATCATAAATGCGCGAGCTATATCACAAGAAGACATTAAGAACGTTGAAGCCGTGATGCCTGGGTATTTGAATGATCATGAGCATATTGGTTTTTATACGAAGACACCTACTCTGACTCGTTACGCTCAAGCTGTAACTAAAATAGCTTCTAACATTGACAATCAAAAAAGTAAACAAACGGAACTCTTCTTGCAAACCTCAGAGGGTGTGAAAGAGTCTATTAAAAAGACTGCAGACTTTTTACATACTTCTTTGATTAATAACATGTCCTCCAGACTGTCGCTAAGGGAGAAGATTGTAAACCAGTTAGAAGGCTTTGACTTCAAAGGTAAAGAAGGCGAGAAGCTTTTCAATACTTTCTACGGTATGTTAGATGGTAGCCTTGATCAAGAGTATTCAAGCGCATTAGTAGTGGTTCCTGGACTGATGGAAAATGCTAGGACTGTTCTTAACAAACCTAGTATATTAAATCAGATTCTCTATACATTCATTACGAAGAATTCTTCTTTAGATCAAGACAGCTTATCCAAACTGATCACAGTTAATTATGCCGTATTCGATAAGAAGGATGATTATTCAATAAAGGATCTACTAGAGTACATCGGATCTTCTTCAGAATCAAACTTAGCTTCAAACCTAAAGAGTATCCTGAATGCGGGTGACGATAAAGTAAGTAAGGCTATTGAAGATGTTAAAGAATTGAGTAAAGACAAGACTTACGACATGGGTAGTTTTAACAAACACGCTTCAATTTCTACAGAAACCTACGACACCACTAAACGGATCAATGAGTTAGTAAAAGACATTAATGAATTTGATAAACTGATTCTTCAAATTGGATCAGAGCTTATTAAGAATATTAATTCTATTGTTTAAAAAATCAGCATAAATACTAGTACAGTAGGTCAACCTACTGTACTAGTACTATGCCCTTATTTTTTTATTTAGTAGGTACTTCGTAAAGCACGTACTCCACTGTCACGTCTTCAGTTACGATAAGTTTATCATCAGGAAGCTTTACCAACCGTTTACGAATGTTGCATCTATCACCACTCGTTAAGATTGTTATTGCTGCCAAGTTCTTCTCACCACCCAGACCGCTGATTGTAAGACTGATTACGTCATTTGCATACACAGTACGCAGCTGAGATATAATGATGCTTGTAGACACCGTCTCGTTCTTTAGAATGGCATCTATAACGTCAATAGTACTCTTTCTTAACGTTTCACGCAAATCGCTGTTCTGATAAACAACTCTAGTGACGTATAAGACTACTTTAAATGCTTGACCAGCTTCAACGCTTGTGACTTGCCCATTGTCTGCCAATACTTGAATACTACCCATAGTTGTCTTAGGATAGAAGAACAGTTTTGTTTGCTCTAAAAGGTTTGAACCCATTGTAGCAAGATCAATAGTAAGCCAACCAACTACCGTATCAACAATGCTGTTGCGATAGTTAGAAGCCGCAAAATCAGTAGCAAATGCATAAGCACCCTCGATGAACATCATGTCAAGTTGGCGAATTACTTTATTAACATCTGTCGGTACTGGTAATCCAGAAGGATCTAGTACAACGTCTCCAATTCTGTAACGATAAAGAGGATCTCCATTAGCATCGAGAACAGGATCTCCTACGCTATGGAGTTTTGTATAAACAATATCATTATTGACATCGAATGAGAAATTAGAACCAGTTACGGTATTTTGAAGATATTCATCTTTTTCATACGTCCATGGAACATTAGACGTATGTAGTTGATATTCAGAAGAGGACACAACAGATCTTGACCTAGCCCAAAGAGTATTCAGTGAGTAACCAAACACAACTGTCATCTTCTCTTGCGTAATACCGATTGCAAAAGGAGGTAATGCAAACTTACCTAGTATTACATCAATACCAGATACAACAAAATTTGAAGGCGCAGTAGAGGTGGTTGAATAAATAACATCGAACTCATTACGTAAAGGAGTTCCTAGTAGTTTAGGATCTTCTGTAATAATGAGAAACTTGCTTAGAGTTATATTATCGTTAGAATCAACATCAAAGTTACTCGATAGATCAAATTCAAATATCCTCTCGTTATCAGCAGTCTTTCCTGTCTGTACACCGTTTAGGTATGCGCGAGCTTTCTCATTGACTGGTACATATGAAAGCTGTACATGTATGTTAGCATCATCTAACTCTTGGTAGACAGTGTTTGATTTCGTAACAATAGTTAATTTAAAACCAGTAGTAGATCTAGAAATGTTGTAGTTCTGGGTATTGACTTGTAAACCACTGGTGTCATTCTGAGAAATAAAACGAACAGTAGGTGCGACAGGACGATCTAAGAAATAAGGTCTTACTTGAAACTCATTACCAGTAGTGTCAAGAACATAATGAAATGGACTGTACAGAAAGTTTTGAGCAGTTACCTTCTCAGCAATAAAACCAGGCGAGTTACTTAAAAGAGAAGTTACTTCTTGCTTAGGAAAGATTTTAATAATTCCAGAGTTGTTTGTGTAAATTATCTCTGGCGTAAGAGTAATACGTCCACCGTTATTCATAACACCATCGTACGTGATTGCTTTATCGACAGTAATGATAAGTGTCTCAATACTTGATGCTGCAGCTGTAATCAGTTTGTCATCAATAGGTTTAGGCAACGCTCTGGTAGCTAAGAAAACACGATTAGTTACTACGTCCACATTCTTAACAACACTGTAGCCTTGCTTTTCCAAAGTGCTTTCAATTTGTACGTTAGTAATTGGAAGATTGCGATCACCGATAGCATTGTCAATAACACGCTTGCGTAGCTGATCATACGTCAAGGCAGGAGTTCCACCATTGATAGGTTTAGAAGAGTATGCAAAGATGTTAAGAGTAGCGATAGCTGCAGTGTAAGTAGTGTCGTAGGACTTATCAATATTTTTGAACTTAGCACTAAACGCAGAAAGGTTGTAGCTGTCTAATGTCATATTCAAATAACCCTTAGTCTCATACACGTCGATTCGAAGTGTTCCACGAATTGAGTTAGTGTTAAGATAAATCTGAGGAATATGTACTGTGAGTGTTTTATCAATCAGTGTGAATACGGCTGTGGGTGTATTAGGATCATAGACTTGATCAGTATGTGTAGTTCGTATTTCTTTCCACAAATTAGAAGTAGAGTCTTTATAGTAGACTCGTGCATAGTGAAAGTTATCTGTTAACTCAATCGCTTGATTAAAACCAGTAGTCGTAGATATAGCTGCAGTACTAGAATTAATATTGAACTGTTGAACTAATACTTCAAAATAAAGAAGCTCTTGTTTATTAGAATCTGTCCTTATTTCAAAATCAATTATGTTTGTAGCTAATTGTTGAAGTGGAGATACTTCGCTAGTATCATAAACAATTTGCAATCCACCATGGAGGAGCTGTTTAATATCAATTGGATATTGAAGACTAAAGACAGTATCGGCAATAGTAAATTCAGTGTTTCTAGGAATGGTTACTTTTTTTCCTAACGTAACTGGATCAAACACAAGTTTATCAAGTAAGTCTTCTTTTTGAATGATGATAGAAAAAGTAGTAGTAGCTGGAGTAGAAAACCTATCAACAAAGTCTTTATCAGACATGTGAATATATAGATCCTCAGGTGTTTGAGAAACAGCAGGATACTGGCGTCTAGTATTAGCTTCGTTCTCGACCATGAATGCAGCAGTATTTACAGCACTGGACTCAAGACAAAATACAAACGGGTTTGTTGGATCAACAATATCAACATCACCATTAGTCACGTCTTTAAGATGCTGAAGAACAACTTTTTGAATAGCAGCTGGATTAAATTTATACTTAGCAATCTGATTAAGTATACCTGGAATTCGTCCTGTTCCATCTAGTGTTTGTTTAGCCATAACTTTTCCTATTAATAATTAGTTTATAAAACTAGCTTTTTTCTAAATTCTTCGATAGCGCGAATCTTCTTGGAGAATTCAACTTTACTAACATACCAATTTAGCTCGTACGTATCTGGTTCAATACGAGGATATCCTCTATTATTGAATACATTTAAATACATTGGCTCGATTGCTACCATGTCTCTTTCAATAGATTTTTCTGTCATTGAAGGATTAAATATTCCTACAGTAGCGTTAAATTCTTTGATGAGTATGTCATCTTGATACATAGCACCCATGCATCTAAATCTAATGGTGATGTCTGAGTTAGCGTCGTTGTATGGTTTCTCAGAAGAGTAATCAAAGTATCCACCAATTGGAAGACTAGTTGGAAAGGATGCACCAGTAGCTCCAATCTTTTGTACAAATCGTTTAGTGGGATCTAGTATGATTCGATAGATCCTTGTACAGTAGTCTATTTCATTTTCAACAATCATGTCTGGGTATGGTAAAAGAGTACCTTCAAACACAGCAGATTGATAATGAACCCATGCGTGAAACAGCGACATAATTGGATCGCCCTTTGAATTGCGAAACGTAGCCTCCATATCGTATGCCGTGTAATTTACAGTAATATCATCAACCATTGAGTGTGCTTCTTTATAAGCACCCTCTTTACTAGTCAATGGAGTAACAGACACATCAGGCCAACCCGAAATAGATTTCAAGTGATTGGTTAAAATTGGTATGAAGGCTTGTGAGTTATCTACGAAAGGACAATCTAGTTGTTCATATCTTTCTGGCTCATCTGGGTCAGAAGTTTGAATGGGATAACCATACATCATTCTAGGATCTAACAAACATCTTGTGATCCTTGGAAAGCTAGTTCTATCAGTACTTAACAAAGGCGTAAATAATCTAAGGTTCCTTAAATTAGCTGCTTGCATATTAAGTTGAGGCCTAACAAAAAACGTTAAACCATAGTTATCCTTATTCATTGGAACAGCAGAAGGCACTTGTCTATGGTTAATACCATAGATGTTATTACCTATAGCTGTCTGAATTGCGCCTATTGATCCACCTTGTATGTTTTCTACCGAGTTATCTTGTAGGAAATCATCTAAAGATACCTGTACGGTTGGTCTTGAATTATCAGCCATGGTTTACTATATTCCTAATTGAATAACAAATATTTTACTTTTAAATTTTGAACTGAAGGATACTATTATGATCGCCTTAACTTCGGCTGCAGCGTTGGGTGCACTCAATACGATTATCGACGTAGGTGGAAAAATTGCATGCAACTCGCAACGCATTGCTCATTTCGCTAACGATAACTCTTTAGTTGAAGCAACCCATGGTGCCCGTGTAGAACCATTGACTATTATTGGAGCAGATTGTATTCATCTTGAATACATCTCTGAAATTCTTCAATCTTTGCAAAGTCTTTTCTCTGGTTATTATTTGCAGGCAGTTTCACTGACTACTCAAGTGGGTGGTGTAGAAGTATCCGGACTGCTTGATAAACTCAATCCTGCACGCCAAGGTGATTTAATTGGTGCTTCTTTGTCTGTTATTGGATCAGCTCAAGGTGGTCATATGGCAAAAGACTGGCGTATGAATAACCAGTCTTATGTTGATCGTTTACCTACGACGAAGAATAAGAAAGCAATGGCTTTTGAGCAGATTTCCTTGGAGTCTTATGTTAATCAAGGCAGTGGTGATCCGCGTGATGCTTATTATGAAGACAAAAATCGTCGTGAAGAAGAGCGACATGTACTTGATTCGAATGTAATAAAAGATCGTTCATCGAGAGAGGGAGCAAAACGATACGAAGAAGCCGAACGTGCTAAACGTGATTCTCAGTCAGCGACAGAACGTTCATCGAGAGAAGCAGAGAAAAGAGCTGAAGAAGCTGAGCGTGCTAACCGTGATAAAAATAAAGCTTCGAAAGAAGAAGAAGAAAGTAAACGCAACAAATCTACACCTTCTGGCGCAATAATTAGTAGTTCAACAATTGATAACGTTCGAGAAATCACTGATTTGTCTGTTGGTAAGCTTATCAATATTACTATCGGTGGTGGACGCAACGCTGCAGGTGAAGAACTGCGCTCAGTTACTATTCCTATTTCTATTCGTTTGATGGTAAATAGCATTCCTGAAAATTCATTGATTGATTTGTTAGCAACGGGTTCAATGGATCATTCGTTGGTCGAGCGTTATCACGCATGGCGCTCTGGTCGTATTTCTTTTATTCGTGATTTGATTTTATGTCAAGATCTTATCGATGAGAAAAAGAAAGCTATGATTAACGATAAGTCGGATATACATGGTCAGATCGTTGCTCGTGTAAGTAATGCTAAGCTTGCTGGACTTGCTAGTCGTAATCCTAGTTTGAATGTTTCTTCTAACTTGTATGTTATCAGTGAAGTTACTGCAGCAACTCTTGAGAAAAAACTTGGTGGTAAATTAAACAATCTCTCAACTCGTAAGAAAATCTTTGATTCAGGATATGCAATGATTATTGCAGTTGTTGATCGTCAATGGGAACGTGTTACTTTCTATCATCGTGGTATTGCGACGAGTACCACTGTGAGTCTTCGTGATATTAAATCAGGAAACCGTAATTCTGGTCCAGACGTTGGTGATATTCTGAGAGCGTACCAACTTGGTAGCTCCCCATCACTCTAAAGCAAATAAAGTATAAGGCAAAGTTTGTCAATAGACACAATGCCTTATACTTAGTTTGAACTCCATCATTCATAAAATTTACAGAACATCAATTATGAACATTATCGCTTATATCAATTCACTGCTTCCTAGTTTTAGCAAAAACCGCGTAGTCGATGACGCACGTGAGACTTATGCTGAACTACTGAGTAACACTGTTCCTGCTTATATTGAAGCAGAAAAGGTTTTCAATAACTATTCTTTCCGATCACAAGTAATGAAAGATTTTAGTGTTACGTACAAACGTATCGTTAGAGAAGACAAACAAGTAAACATGATTGTGTCTATCAGTCGTGCACTCGAACGTATTGGTCAATCCAAAGATTACATTCAAGACAAAATTGATTCTAACTTTGAATCTGAAGTTGTATCTGATGGAATGAGTTCTGTTAAAGCTAACTTGTTGCGTATTCTGGAAGCTGTTGGATTTACTTCTGACTACGCTATGTTATTCCTGAACTACGTGTATATTCTTGAAACTGGTGAAATCGTTAAAGACACAGGTTATGTAAAGTCTACATTGTCTCCTGCTGAAATCCAGTATCTGAATAAACATTTCAGCGATTTCTGTTTGGCTTTGAACACTATCGCTAAAGACAAGCAAAAGATCGTTAAAGCCATTGATGAAATTCCAGACGTTCTATTGAACATAAATACTGGAGCTACACTTATTGGAACTGTCGGTGAAGATAAGCTTGATCCTTTACTTTTGCGTAACTTCACAAGCGATATCAAAAATCCAATTTATCACCTTCGGATGATTTTCGCTGAGCGTCAAGTACAAAAGTATAAACGCAATCGTGAATTGAAAAAGGTTCTAGAGCTTCGCTTACTTAACATGACTATGCAACTAGAAGGCGCTCCTGATGCAAAGCTTGAGAAAGAAATTCAATACGTTCAAGGACGTGTTCAAAGTCTCGATCATGACTTAAAGAAAATGGAAGAAGGTATTTAATGTCAACAGTAATCTACCCCAGAGGTTTTTTAGGTTTTGATATTGGAATACAAAAAGACAACAGCAAAGTCACTACCTTTCTTCAAACTGTTCGTGGGATAGAGTTCAATCGTCCCATCAATAAACTAGATAGCATACATGCCTCTAATCCAGCCGTAGACGCTCTGTGGAAGGATTATGTAAGTGGTGCAGCCTTTACTACGTCTTTTGCTTTTAGAGAGCGTATTCTCGTTGCAGCTCTGGGTGCTTTTGGTACACAGAACTTCTATGATTGGTGCATTCTTCAATCTAGCAGTCCTTTCTTGTCTTCTGCCCACAGAAAGTTTTTTAACGACACCTTGACTTTTATTGAAACTGGTAAGCGTTCTGTAAATGTTTCCTCGTGGTTAAACATATTGTCAGCTACTCCAGATCATCAAAATAATTCACCTATTCCTTTAAGAACTAGAGAGTATTTTGGAGTTGACTTAAACGTTTACAATCAACGTAGTTTAGATTTATCGGACAACCTTGTCGTATGGACAAGTCAACAAGGTGGATTCGAAGATTTGCTAGGAACATTAGTTGTTCTTTTTGGCGCTATCAATTAAGGAAAAAGAAATGAATAAACGTTTTAATATCCGACTTGCTTTGGAAGAAGCACCGGAAAGTAATCTAGAAGTTGATAAAGAAGCAGCTATGTCGCCTGAAGATAAAGCTATTCGTGATTTAGCTTTACAAACAGAAGCAACTGCATCTGCAGAAGCACCAGTACCCAACGAAGTTCCTGTTGATGGTGAAACTACAGTTGATGATGTAGGAAACAGTGATGCAGAAGCGTCTACTGATCCAGTAGTGTCAGATGAACCCGTAGCTACAGATACACCTGCAGAAACTTCAGAGCCAGAAGCAACTGATGCTCCAGAAGCAACACAGGAACCTGAAGCTACTCAAGAACCAGAAGTCACTGAAGAACCAACAGCTACAGAAGAACCAGTGGTAGACGATGACACTGAAGACATGCTTTCAGCAGACTTACCAGAAGCCACAGAAGAAGAAGTGACGGATGCTATAGCTGATAAAGATGAAGAAAACGAAAACATTGATGAAGCTATTAAAGCCGGAACTTCGTTAGAAGCCATTGCTGAAATTATGCATAGGTCTTTGAAGTTTGGTGGAATGACACCAATGGCAGCACTGACGTCTAACATTGTTGTGAATCAATTTTACAATAAAGTCGGTATTGTTCCTAACAGTCCTTCACTTGAATCTTTTAATTCTGTCTCTGCGCGTCGTCGTAATACGAAATTAGCATTAGAAGAAGTAGAGTCTTCAATTCATCGCATTTGGACCGCTGTAGCCGCATCCGTAGTTAAACTGAGTAAACGAGTTAAAGATGTATTGGGTAAGATTGTTTTTGTTTGCCGTAGTTACGAAGGTAAAATCAAAGTCTTGCGTGAAACTTTAAATAAACTTGAATCAGATACACCGGATACAGGAGTTATTAATGATTATGATGTTATTAAGACTTTGACAATCAATGGTAAGTTTGATCCAGAAGCTAGTTTAGAAACAATGATTACTCTCACAGATAATTTTGCTAAGAACGCTATCGGGGTCTGTCGTGAGAACATTATTCAGGTAAATAAAGTATTCTCTTCTGCTGCTTTTGGTGGAGGTGTTAATAAGTTACCACGTTTGAAGCTTGAACCTGAAATTGTTGTTCCAGGTATCTTGCGTGTATCTCACGGTGAAGGATCTACAGAGCACCAACATTATAGCTTAACAACTCTTCCAGGCTCTTTAGTCATTAATGCAGATTTTCCTAAAGACAATCTGAATGATAGTGATTATTTGCAGACATTAAACGATTGCTATATTAAATTTAATACCAACGGTGTTGTTAAAAGTGTTGCCAAAGAAGTACCGATTCCTAGTAAAGAAGAAATTATTAAAATTCTTGACGCAGCACAGGAAACCATAAAAGCGTCTTGGCGTATGTACAATGCATACGAAAAGATTATGGACGGTCCTGATATTGATGCACTCAGTAGTATCATAGAACACGTATCTGCTAGAACCGATACGCTTGAATATTCTGAAGAAGAATCTAGCATGATTAGTATAAAGAAATCTGCACTTATTTACATTAGTGCTATTGACCGGATGTTCTTAGATCCTGGTTTCGATATTGCCTCAAGCTGCAACAAAGTAATTTCTGCAGCTATTGACTTTTGTGATACCGCTATTAGAGCTTACGACTAATAGCAATTAAACTTAGCAATAGTATTTTTTATTATTGCTAAGTAGTAATATGAATAGGGTTAACCGTTATTCAGTGTAACCATTGTTAATATGGATTATTTTCAAAGATCCATTAAATAATATTCTATTGCATGATTTCAAATAATTTTTAAGGATTTAAAATGACTAAGTTTAAAATTAATATCGGTATGGAAAATGATGCAGATTTTCCAGTTACTACAGACGAATCTATTGTAGCAAACGAGCCTTCAGTTACTGAAGAGCCTACGGCTACTGAAGAGCCTACCGTTACCGAAGAACCCACAGTAACTGAAGCGCCAGCAGCTACTGAAGCTCCTGAAGCTATTCCAGAGTCTAGTGTTGAAGGTAGTCCAGAACCTACTCCTGAACCAGTAGCTGAGGAATTCTTTATGGAAGGTGCTGAAAGTGCTGAATCAGAAATGATTGATATGGTTGAGTCTTCTGATGAGATTGATTCTTCTGTTGATGAAATCGATGACGCTTCTAATGACGTAGATACTTTGACTAATTATGTTGATCTTGCTGCTTCTACCGTTGAATCAGGTGGTATGGATGAAACTACTGCGCAAGCTGTGACAATTGGTACTGAAAACATTTACAATCGCCTGGGTGTAAAACGTTCAGCACTGATTCCAGCTACTGAACACTTCAGTGATAAAACGACACGTCTTGGTGCTACTAAAGTAGCTATCGAAGATATCAAAGAGAAGATCAACCAAGTTCAAAACGCTATTCTTACTGCTGATGCATCTGCTGCTAATAAAATTTCCAATTTTGTAGGTAGTTTTGCAACTGTAAATGGCCGTCTTCTTAGTCGTGCTAAAGGTTTGAAAGAGAAAGCATCTAAACTTGTTTCGCTTGCTGCTAAAGAGGAAACCGTATCTTTTTCTAGCATGAAGAATTTAATTGATACTGATGGTAAAGTAAATCCAGCTACGCTTATTACTGCTTTGAAACAAAATGCAAAAGTAATTGAACAACTGGCTAGGACTGCTGAATATTTGGCTGTTTATTACAAAGAAAATACCGGCACAATTAAAGCTATCGATGATCCAGTTCATTTTGACAAAATCGAAATTTTTGATTTAGGTAAAGGATTTAAGGCTGAAGGCGTAGCTGAAGATGGTGTTGGTAATTTTGTTAGCGACAAGCTTCCAGGTGGCCGCGTTGTTAAAATTATTTCTGCTACTGACAAAGCAGCTAAAGGCAAAGAAGCAATTCTTGCTACAGCTAAATCTGGAATGACAGTGACCGATTCTATCACCGCGTCTTCACAGACAGCTCCTTGCCTTACGGGTAAACAGATGCAAGATGTTGCAGAGCAAGTCGAAAACATTTCTATTGCTAACGAAAAAGCTAACGCAGCACTTCGTCGTCTGAATGATGCTCGTTCTATCTTCCGTAATTACTTCAAAAGTAATAACCGGAATCTGAGCTATCTAACTGATAATGAGTCAGTTACACGTGCTAACGCTGTATCTAAACTTTCTAACGGTACTTCACGTGTTGCTAGTCAGTTGTCTACCGTTCTTGGTAAGATTGGGACAGATTCAGCTAAAGCTGCTCTGGACTATATTGAGAAATCAATGAGTCAATATAAGTAAATAACCACCAAGTGAACAAAAGGCGTAAAAACCTTTTGTTCACTTATACCTACTGTTTATGTATCTATAATTTGAGGGGTAGCCCTTAAAAAACGTTTTTTAATTACTTTCCTTTATATCGGAGAATTTTATGTCTTTTAAACAAGGCCTAGTCGCAGCTATGGAAGCTGAACAAGAAATGGAACAGATGGAAGAGATGTCTTCCGACGAAGTAGTAGCTGGTTTGCCTGAAGGTGCAGACAGCCTGGAAACAGACATGCTTGAAGCTCAAGACATGGGAACAGAAGTTGATGGACAATTGGAAGCTGTTGATAGTGCTGAAGAAGATGCAGATAGCTTGCAAGAAATTGCCGATGTGATGGATGAGTCTGCTGAAAACGGTGGTATGGATCAAACTGCTGCACGTATTGCTGAAGTTGCTGTAGAGTCAATCTATTCACGACTTGGTATTCGACGTAAAGCAGCAATGCCTGCAATGGAGACGTTCGGTGAGAAAGGTAACCGCGTTGTTGCTACACGTATCGCTTGCGAAGATATCAAAGAAACTTTGAAGAAAGTCTGGAAAGCTATTCTTGACGCTATCGTTAAGATGAGTGATTTCATTCAAGGCTTCATCAGTAAGCTTTTTGATACAAACATTAAAATGATGCAACGTGCTGTCAGTTTGAAAGAAGCTGTCGGTAAATTGACTGTTGGTAAACCTAATGCAGATACTGTAGATTCTAAAGCATTTGGTCCTGCTCTTGGTGGTGCTTCCGCAGGTGATATCTCTAAGGAACTTCAATCAGTTACCGCTATGATTAAAGCAGTATCTACTGAAACCGCTGAAGTTGCTAAACATATAAAGTCTGAAGATCTGACTATCTATGTAAAGAGCAAAGATAAGTTCGACAAAATTACTGTACCAGGTGCGGGTGTTGGTTTCTCTAAAGCTCCAGCTAGCTATCCAAAAGCACCTGAAGGAATGGTTTACAAAATGTCTGGTGAGTTGCCTGGTAACAAGGTTGTACTGATCACTTCTCCTGCTGACGATAACGTCGAAGGCGCAGCTGCTGTTGTAGCTATGAAGAAGATTTCGGTTACTCTGGGTACGTTTGAACCTAGGAAGCCAAAGCCAACAGTTGATACAATGAAGACTCTGTCTAAACCAGAAATGTCTTCTTTGATTGACGAAGTAGTAGCTATTTCTAAAGAAGTGTCTGCCGCTAAAGAAAGTGTTACTGCTTTGCAAGAGTCCCGTAAAAAGGTTGTTGCAGATATTGGTAAACTTTCCGCTCTCGTTAGTGAAGTTGCAGAAATCAAAGAACGCTCTAAACAAGTGCAATCGATGATTACTAGCTTCAACCGTTACAGTGCTGAAATGTCAACCACGTTTGGTAAAGTAGCTATTGCTTCTGGTAAAGCTGCTCTTGACTACGTCGGTGCTAGTTTGAAAACTTATAGCAGCACTGAAGTTGCTTTAGTCAAAAACAAAGGCACTGAAGTTGCTGTAGCTAAGTAATAATTAATCCTAGTAAGGATTAATATAAGTATTACTCATCACCAAAACCTAATACTAGTCCTAGTTAAAAGCTAAGATTAGTATTAGGAGGTGATGGGTAATATGTCGTCACTAATTGTGTGAGTGAGACCCTTATTAACAAAACGGAAATAACATGAACGAAGATACTAACCTTGTCGAAGAAGAAGAAGTACCAGCTCCAACTAACATTGAAAATGATCTAATAACGTTAGGTGGACAATCAAGCAATCTTAACAATATCAACGACTCTGTAGCAGAAGCTAGTAATGACCATGATGATTTGTTAAAAATTGCAAGTATCATGGAAGAGTCCGACGAACCAATTACTCCGATGGCAGCTGAAATGGCTCAAGTAGCTATTGAAAGCATTTATAAACGTCTAGGTGTAACTAATTATAAAAAGACTCCATCGATCGAAAGCTTTAAAGACAAGTCAACTTCTAAATCATCTACAAAGATAGCTATTGAAGGTGCAAAGGAAGTTATTGTAGCTGCTTGGAAAGCAATTGTTGAAGCTGTTAAAAAAGCTGCTAAATGGATTAAAGAATTCTTTTCTAAACTCTTTGGTAGCGTAGAAGGGTTTAACGAAAAGATTAAAGCTAAGATTGAAAGATACAAAGAGTTTCAATCCAACGCTAAGTACATACAAAAAGATATTAAAATATCTAACGCTAACGTTAAGCGTAAACCTAAAAATATTGTTAAACAAGACAATGTAGCTAAAGAGGATATGGAGCAATCAGTAGAAACAGAAATATCACAATACACTGCTGGTTATTTGTTTGGTGATTCTACAGATACACCTAGTCTTTTCAGGAATGTTCAAAATCTTAAAGTTATGATTAAGACCGAACTACCCAAACTTTTTACTGTAATACATTCTTACATGGAGTCCGGAGAAAATATTTACGGTAATTTTAAAGACCGTACATCACTTAAAGACGTTAAGTTTGCATCTATCCCTACCATTCTTAGTTTGAAAGCAACTAATGAAGTAAGTGGAAATCTTGTTAAATTTATTGGTAGTCAGTTACCAGGAAATAAAACACTTACAGTATTTGCTAATAAGAATCAAGCTAGCCTTGTTGGTGTCGATGCTATCAGTGGTGTAATGGGAAACAAAATAGGTATTAATCAATTCACTAAAGTAACTGGAAGCAATTACGATAAACGTATTCCTGTACTTAGTCAAGAAAATGCTATCAAGTTACTTGAAGCTGCTATTGATATTAATACTTCTATCATTGGTGCGGAGAGCATGTATAAGAAGCTTGAAGTTGAATTTGAGAAATACGTCTCATCCCTTAACAAGTTTGAATCTTATATTTCAGCAAATGAATTTGATTCTAGTGATAAAATCGTACTAGCTAAACTTAAATCTTTAGCACAAACGTTTATGCATATTGGAACGCAAAGTATTTCTGAATTGTTGACATTTAGTCTTCGTTGTACTAAGTCAATGGTTGACTATGCTGAACTGTCCCTTTCTTGCTACGAGTAATCTTTAAATAACTTTAATACCCAAGAGTAAAATCTTGGGTATTATGTCCTTTGTTAACTAATCTTTTGAATGTAGCTAACATATAGTTCACACCAAACACGTTAAACAACGAGGTAATGATGTCTAAAAAACTAGATATAAGTAAAGAAAATTATACACTTACGGATTCTGAGCTTACTCAAGAGTTTGTAAAAATGTTCAGAAAAGGTACTGATGTAAATATCAGTAATGAATCTGCTTGCCGTGCACTGGGCGCTGCGATGTCAATGGAAGATATTGCCTTTGTAGCTACCAACGTAGAAGAGATCACTCCCAAACAAAAAGCCTTGCTTCAAATCAATAGTAATCTGGCTGTAGCAGGTACAGACGAAGATGCTGAACAGACAATACCTGAAAACATTGCTGTGGAAGATTTTAAACAATCCTCCAATAAAGTAATGTCCGATCTGACACTTAGCTTTCCAGAAATGTGGGAACAGATCAGCATGCGTATTACAAGCCTTAAAGATATCACCGGAACGATTGGTACGCAGACAGAATCATTGTCTAATGAAGCAGCTAGGTTTCGTGATGAAGGATCAAACGTCATACCAGCTAAACTCTTTGTAGAAATGTGTGACGGTATCTTAAGTGCACCTAACAGTGTTGAAGGTGATTACTTAATTTATCTTGAAGGTGTTCGTAACGACATCAGAACACACATCAGCACTATCACGATGAATAGCATCGTAGGTATACGTAAAGTAATGAAATCAGGTATGTTTACTTTTGGTGGTAACACCAGTACTGTAGCTAATGAAAAATTTAAGCAGTATAAGTCTGAGTTGATGAATGTTGCTAAAGAAAATATTACAACTAGTGAAGACGGTTTAATTGTTGATGTCGTATTAACCGATGGCTACAGACTAAGTACTAATGACGAAACAGAATTCCCTACTTTACAACAAGAAGCTCAAAAATCTTTAGATTCTAATGAAAGTTATGTGGAGGTAACTGTTGATGCTTTTGACAAGGTATCATTACAGGCTAAAGACAATCTAGAAATTATTTCTATGATTGATGTAGTTTCTGATATGCTCCGTGAAAAATCGTTAGCTGGATCAGTTGTTCATTTCTCTAAAGTAGTTGAGTCTCTTCTGGAATCTCTCCCAGTACACTCAAGAACTAAGAATTCGGTAATCGATTATTGTGATCTTTTTATCAAAGCAGTCAAACTAGTAAATAATGAATTAGACTTCATGCTTTATGCATGCAGGTTTGTGTCAGCTCATAATGAACTTTTGACAAAAATAAAAGACTCAGCTTTATCATCAAAGAACACAGAGGTTGATAAATGAAATATATTCAAGTATCTGAAGACGAAGTAAAGCTCTCAAGTCAGTCTGCGATGATAACCAATGCATTGAGGGCAGAGAAGATAGAGCAAGAATGTGTTAGCACACAATCGGACAATGACAGGGCTTTAGACATTGCTCAGTCTTTGGAAGATCTTCACATCGTTATGAAGAGCATGGAAGCTCCTAAACCGGTCGACATAGCTTTAATTCAAGTGATGGCTAATACTGCAGTGTCTGGAACTCCTGCGTCGGCTACAGGCGTTCTACCGGCTACTGAGAATTTTATGAATAAACAAGTATCTACACAAGGTTTACTTGACAGAATTGGTTTGATTCTCAATAGCTTTACACACGACATTAGTTCGACCTTTGCTATGCTTGCAAAATTCATCAGGTCTATTGTAATTCTTCTTCGTGAAAACCGTGACACTCTTATTGCCATGGAGAAGAAGTTTCCATTGCCTGATAATCCAGCAGATGACATTCCTAGGACTGTTACTCTTTTGACCAGGGACTCTAAGTATCTAACCACACCAGCAGGAGTTGTTTCTACTTACGGTGATATTCTTAATGCATTTAACAACAGTGTTGATAGCTTTAATATCATCTCCAAAGTCAACTCGGTCATTGGTTCGAGAATGATGCAGACAATCCGGGATATTATTCCTTCGTCTAATATTGATAGTCCTGCTGCTTTACTTGAAAAAGCTAAAGTATCTAACGAGAACTTGTTCAATACTAGTATTGATCTTTGGTCAAACACTGTAAGTCGTTCAGGTTTGTTAGCTGGCCGTAGTCCACGTAATGCTGACTCTGCTACTACACGGGTTCTACTAGGATGTCACTATCTTAGCTTGGAATTTAAAGCTGACTTAGCTGCATCATTAGTAGAAGAATTATCTTTGGATAAACGATCTGAAATTATTAGATCTTTCAAAATGTTCTCTGTATCTGAATGTGGTCCTACTGTGCCTGGTGAACAAGTGGTCGTATCTGGTATTACAAATGCTGGTATTCGAATGCTTATTCAAAAACTCAAAGACTTCATTACTGATTTAGAAAAGTTCTCTGTATGGTGTTGCACTACAGCTGAGATGACTCAATCGCAATGTGAGACTGATGTAGCCAATATCAGCAAGTACTTTTCAAGCGAGAGTACAGATAAGATGGATGCAGCTGTTGCTGAAGCTTACAGAAATTATATTCAAACGCACATTGGTGATATAAACTCAATCATCAAGTTGGTAGTAAATGTTTCTGCTAAACCTCTTAGATATGCTAATGATCTTGTTAATGGATTAACTGTTGTATTGAATAATATTCCTGAAACAGTTCCATCGGGTAATTACAATTTACCTAAAATAAAGTAATCATACAAAAGACCATAACAGCAGTAACAAGGTCTATCCTTGTTACTGCTGTGTATGCTGTAAGTAAAAAACCAAGCTAGCTAAGTATCATGTGTTTAGCAGTATTAGTATTAATCAAAATTTTCTATTGGAGCTTCTATGCCCAACGTAAGTGAAGTTGTAGTAGAAACAAAACAAAGTATTCTACGACCCGTTGTTCTTGACATTGTAAGGCAGGTACGTGATCTAACACGTATTCCCGTTACAACACCTATTTTGTATCCTGACGATATAGGTAAAACATATCAACCAGGAAGCGCTATTACTGAAGACCCTGAGGAAAAGATTCTCTTCCCGTACAACGATAAAATAATTATTGAGATAGAAGAAGAATACGATCCAGCGAATGTTCTCAGCACAGCTGTTACTCAACCAGAACACTTACCTATTTTCCACGATAAAGAAATAGGTATCTTCATCAAGCCAGTCTATGTTTCCACTAATGTTTCGATTAACTTCAAATATAAGTGTAAAAGTAAAACGATGGCTAATCGGTGGAGAGATGATATCCGGATGAGAACATCTATGTCAAGAGACATTAACTTGCATCAGGTGAGCTATCACTTTATTGTTCCAGGTGCTTTCCTAGCTATCTTAAGAGAGATACATAAACTAAGGGAAACACAAGGTAGTTACGATGAAGAGTTTTTAACATATTTCTTTAATAACTCAACGACTCGTTTGACCGAAGTAACCAATCAAGCTGGAAGCAATATTCAGCCAGCTATAGCAGAAACACAAATGCGTATTGTTGGTTACTTTGATTTCAATTCAGAGCCTGAGAAGATTGAAAATGCAGATGACACTGATGGATGGGTAGGTAATTTTACTTACAAGTTTAAGTTTGATAAACCTATAGCTTGTAATATGCGTTATCCCGTAATGATCCATAATCAAGTATTGTCCACAAAGTTCAGACCTGCTGAGAAGTCTTATAACATCGAGGACCATATAAAGACGTACTCTCAGTCAATGAGTGCTCTTCACCATTTTGAGTCTCAGCTTCAAGTGCAAAAATATGTTAACTTGAACGCAACGATTACTATTCCTGAATATGATGAATTTATACCTAATGCTATTCCTACCGGAACAGTCAGTGTTTTCAATGCATTATGTCAATTAACATCAGATGACTTAAGAAGTCTTTTGAATTTACAGGAATTAGATACTATCGCAATAGATGCAGATATCATGGAGTTTATTCAAAAGAGTGAATATCCTTTTATGACAAAGCCATATAAGTCTATTTTAAAATTGGACTTGTATAGATCAACTTCTTTAGCTAGGGAAGACTCTATTGTTTTAACTAGTGACTTTAATGTAAAAGCAACTACTGATCTTTCTATTAGGACTAGTCACAGAATTCGTTTTTCCATTGTAGCAGATATAAGTTACTTAGATCAAGCAGCATTAGAACGCCTGAAGAGATATCCTAAAGCTTTTGTTAAGATCCTGTCTACTGTTAATGAAGCACTCCGTAACAATCCAGGGTTTTCTGATTTGACTTATAAAGGTAGGTTGACTAAAGATGACTTATCGAGGTATTTAACATTTCCTCTTTCAGCTAATGCCAGAGACAGACTCAATCAACGAGTTCAGTTTAACACTGTGCAATTTTCTAACGTAGTAGCGCTTCGTGCCGATAGACTTCCAAAATAGTTATCGGTGTGACATAACCAAAATAAGGATTAGTTCATCATGCCATTAGCTAAGAGTACACCTATTGCTCCTACAACGCTAAAACCCAATATAGCCAAGATAGCTTCTAAAGAAAGTAGTAGTGTAGTAGTCGATACAAAGTTTACGCCTTTGTCCTCGCTCATTACTTTTGTAGCAGGCTCTTCTTGGATAGTTGACTATTACAGTCAAGTCATTGATAAAGACAATGATCTGCGTAGTCAAGATACTGGGCAAAGTGCTGTCTACCAGCAGTATACATTGATCAAGTCTATGGAGCTTAAGGTAACTTCATCCTTAACTCAAAATCAAAACACTGAAGATAAAAGAACAGTTGTAAATGGTACAGCTACTATCTACCCGTGTGTGATTCCTAATGAGGGAGACATGTTTGCAGCTGACATTGGTGACGGAAGAGAAGGTATCTTTCGCATTAAGAATAGTGAGCAAAAAAGCTTTATGAAGCAAGCTACGTATGTGATAGACTACGATCTTGTTTACTACACACAAGCCGAACCTCTTCGCAAGAAGGACTTGGATGCAAAGACTGTGAGGACTGTTCACTTCCTTAAAGACTTCATGACGTATGGACAAAACCCTCTTTTGATTGAAGAGGATTTCTATGCAGTAGAAGCTTTAGAAGTTAAGTTCCATGAAATTGTACAAAACTATTTTAACTGGTTTTATAACAACGAGTTCAAAACTTTAATAGTACCGGGACAACTACTACCCACTTACGATAACTTTATTGTAGATGCAGTATTAGCAATTCTTACTACTAGGGATGATGAACGCGTTAAACATATTCGTAAGCTTAACATAGATGAAGATAAATATCTTAACCAGCCTCAGTTGTGGGAATCTCTAATTAAACGAGATAAAACTTTACTAGAGCTAGGAAATGTTCACATGGGTTTAGTTCACGCTAGAACCTTTGGTAGAAACCCAATGCTTGAAGGTATTGCATATAGCGGTATTACTTACGTAGTCTATCCATCTAATCCAGACACATCACTGAATTCTGGTTTACACGAATTCAATATAATCAACGGTGATTCAGTATTTGGATACGATTTATATCCGTACAATGGCTTGTATGGAAACTATGGCTCGTATGGAAACTATGGTTTGTATGGATTCAGAAATGTATTGTTAGATAAGAACATTACACCAGTAGCTACTAGAGCTGGTGACGTAAATGCAATTATAGAACAAAATGTGAATGAGCCAGAACCAGTGTTCCCAATCATTCACAATGTAGATGCAAAAGAAAGTTATGTATTATCGAAAGCTTTCTACGATGACACCGAACAAGGTAAGTCATTATTAGAAGTAATGGTTAACGATTATTTAGATAGGAAAAGTATCAGCCCTTCTGCTTTACTCAAATTATCATTGACGTATAAGAAATGGGGTGGATTAGAACGCTTTTATTATCTGCCAATCGTTTTGATATTAATTAGATCAATTATTAGAAACACTTAAAAATCATGTCAGATGAAATAGACTACGGAAAAGATACCGCTGCTGCTATATTTACCCATTTGTTTATGTGCCGCATCCCTAATCTGCAGTCTATGAGTGTAGATTATATTAAGCACATGGGTATGCCAACTACAGGAGATCCAAAGATAGATGCTGAGTTGGCTAACCAGCTTATTACGACATACCTTCCTATATCTAAAATGGTAGAGTATTTCAAAGACAACGTACCTGTCTATATAACGAAAAAAGAAGATGTGAAACTGATGTATAGGTACATCAGTAATCACCTTACTGCTTGGAAGCAATATCTCAATGTAGGATTGAATTTAGGCAATGCACCTATTGATGATTTGATTCTACTCGATCAGTTTGCTAATACTGTTTACGATGAGGCTAAGTACGAGTTTACTAGAGAGACTGCCAACTCTTTACTCTTGCAACATATGACAAATACTGTCAGGGTCAATAGGACTAATTTCTTTAAATCAAGTCCCCAGAGTCCGAGTATGGGTGCAGACGGTGTTACGACTATTAATGCAGACGAAGATGTTTATCCTAAACGAGAGTCTTTGTCAGAACTATTTAAAGATAGAAGAGTAGGAAGAAAAGTATGGAACTAGAAAGCTCTCCCATTTATAACGAAGTATTAAAGATCACAGAGGAAAGCTCTAAACCAGTGTCTTTTTACTGGACAGCTGAAATTCATACAGACGATCTTAATATAGATATTTTTAAAGTAACAACGATTAATACTTTCAGAGATTATGAAAAGAACTTTGGAGATGAAATCTCTTTAGAGACAGCCATTCCACTGGGTGTATATGCGAAGATCATTTACCCTAACAGAAACAAGTTAGAGATAACTTTGATAAAGACAGCTTTGTTTGAAGCTGGTGACAGGGTAAGCGAAGATGAGCCAGTGGAGTCAGAACGTTATAAAGCTGTCTTAGTATTAGATGGACTTCCTCCTGTAGAAGGTACTGAGATGGGTCAGATGGATCAGTTCTCTTTAGATTTGAAAGACATACTGAAGATTAACTTTCAGCTCTTTAATAGATCTCTTGAAAAACTTCGTCTAGTAACTGTAGGCGGTATCTTCAGAAGGACTAAAGCTGAAGATGTGATAAGAGGCAATTTAGCTAGAGAATCTGCAAGGATTAAAATCATTGGTGAAAAAGCTATCGAAGGCGTTGATATTGTAGACACAACAAATAAAGAAAATAGAGAACACATCGTTATTCCTCAGGGAACTAAACTAATACGTGTTCCTACCTTTATTCAAGAGCGTTGTGGTGGAATGTATAATGCCGGTATCGGAACGTACCTGCAAGATCGTGTTTGGTATATATACCCTCTATACGACACGACAAGACTTCTTAAGGCAGAGCGTACTCTAACTCTTATAAAGGTCCCTAAGAACCGTTATACGGGCATTGAGAGGACATATAGAGTCGAAGGCACAAGTCTCTTCGTTCTTGGCACCGAACAATCTAATTTCACTGATGATGCTAGCGTTAAATTCATGAATAAAGGAAACGGTGTACGACTTGCCGATGCTCGACAGTTCATGGGATCAGTTGCCAAAACTAGTAATAACAAAGCAGTTATTAGTCGAGGTAAACTAAACTCTGAATTTATTAGTAAGAAAAAAGAAGACGAAGTTAATAACGTTCAGATGAGTGATGATCAAATTAGTGCTAATCCTTTTATTGAGTATTCCAAATTAATGTCCAGAAATGGCGGTATCTTTGAATTCGTTTGGGAAAATGGAAAACCTACTTTATTGTTCCCAGGAATGATGACCAAAGTTCTCTACATGGATGGTGATGATATATCTGAGTTAAACGGTGTACTCTTGTCTGTTCAAACACTTACTCAAATTTCTGGATCAGGTATGGCTTCCTCTCGGCATAAAACGACGACACACCTTAGCGTGTTCGTCAATAAAGTTAACTAAGGTTAAATATGTTCAATTTCGGTAATTTGTTCAAAAATAAAAAGAAAGAAGAGATTGTTTCACCTCTTTACGGATTATCGTTTGACGATAGTGTAAAAATGGATAAATTACCGATTGCTCCACCTGCTGATGTTGGGACATTTTGTGGTCTCAATAAAGACATTGGGTCTTTCGAAGTAATTTCTATTGATGTGGATAATCAAGAAGTTGTTGTTTGTGAAGTATGTACATCCAATCAATTTAAGATGTCCTACAATCTTTACCACTTTCTCTTTATTCCATTAGCTACACCTGTTTTAAATATAAACAAATAAGGTAAATCAAAAATGACGCCAATTCTAATCGATCAAAATCTTTCTTCTGAACAGATTTTAATTAATGAAATTAATTACAAAAATAGTACGAATCTTCTGTATACCGATTTTGATTTCAATATACCTGAGCCTGTTAGCATATTTGGAAAGAACGTCAATACCAAGGTAATGATTACCCCTAAGACATCTAGTCCTTATACTGGTACTCGTGAGATATTTTACAACCGTTTGGACCTAGGTGAAATCTTAACCAATCCAGTAGGACAAGTCTTCCCAGAGAACTTCACTAAGCTCTCAGAGATCATCGGTAAGATCAATACTGTATTTGGTATCAATCTCAAGGTAGATGATTATTACGATCAAAACTTGCCCATCTATTACACTAGTCCTGGTGGTGTCATTCCACGTGTAAACGTAACTGCTAAACCAGAGTCACTTTTATTCACAGGAAGCTTTAGTTTAGTATTGGGTGCTATTGCACCACAGGCCGCTATCTCTGCTTTTGATCTAGCGTACTACGTGCACAATCAAGGCTATGATGCTAGCAGTTACATGAACGCTTTGATCAGCATCAACAAAGATGGATCTACTAACATAGACTTTATATTGTTTCGTAACGTAACAAACATTGCTACGCTGGTTATTGACAAGGTTCTTTTGTTGAACAATGGTGAGTTGGTATTGAATGGTCAGTTTGAACTAACAATAACCGAGCAAGGAAACCCTACACCTGCTCCAACGATTTGTTCTAGTTTGGTACTGCGTGCAGATGG
>Ga0326734_1000054_pt1 | contig 39946 bp, 33 predicted proteins | sample 15_GP2_1315_FD_207944 | JGI IMG/M metagenome (GOLD analysis project Ga0326734, IMG submission 207944) | Glacier ice microbial communities from Ngari, Tibet, China - 15_GP2_131.5 | ecosystem: Environmental > Aquatic > Freshwater > Ice > Glacier | place: China: Ngari, Tibet | collected 2018-07-18 | reverse complement strand
TGCGGCCGCGGTAGACGTCGCGCAGCTGATAGCCGTGGCGGCGCCTGTTACCGGGCTTGAGCGCGAGCTTTTCAACGCTGTCGGCCGGCAACGCGTTGACCAGCATCGCCTGGCGCGCCAGCTGGATCTGGTTGATGGGACGCACCACATGGTCATCCTCGCCCTGGATCAGGATGGTTGGCAGCGGCGGGAACACGGCGCCGGACCCGGACACCGTTCGCTTGTCGAGCATTTCCTCGATCGCGCCATCAACGCGCGCGCCGGCGCCGTGCTGCATCACCCCCAGCGCGCCGATGGTGCTGTGGCCGGCGCCGAAAATCGGTCCCGAGTGCAGCCCCAGTGCGGCGAACAGCCCGGGATGGTTGAGCGCGACGATGTTGGCCATGCCGGCGCCGGCCGAGATGCCGCAAATATAGATGCGCGCGCGGTCGATCGGATAGGCGGCGCTCACCTGCTCGATGATGCCGACGATCAGCGGCACGTCGCCGCCGCCCTGCTGGGTGTCGCGCTCGTACCATTTCCAGCAGCGGTGCGGATGGCTGCTGACCGCCTGCTGGGGGTACACCACCGCGCAGCCGGCGGTTTCGGCCAGCTGATTCATCCGGGTTCCTTCGGCAAACGCGGTTGCGCTCTGGTCGCAGCCATGCAGCATCACGATCAGCGGCAGGCCAGGCGCGGCCATCGTTGGCGCCGGCGGGCGGGCGGGAAGATACAGCCAGTAGCGCATGCGCCGCACGTGCGCGGGGTTGCCGTCGCTGTATCCCGCAAAGTGCAAAGCGAGCCATGTGCCGGCGGCGGCCGACGACGAAGTTGAGGCTGAGGTTAAGGCTGACGCCGAAGCCGACGCCAGCTTCGGCGTCGGCCGGGCCTTCGCTTTGCGCTTGGGCTTGGGCTTGGGCGGCGCCAGCAGGCTGCCGATCGCACGGACGATCGAGCGCTGCTGCTTGTTTCCCGCGCGCATTAGACTGCGCAGGAAGAGACTGGTGGTTTTTGCCATTGGAGCCAAGTGATGAAAGAGTAAAGTATTGATACCAAAATAGCTTTTTCGCAACCGCCCATCTGTACGCTGGCGCGCACAGGACAAAAACCCAACAAAATTCAGGCGGCGAGCGCTTGCGCACCGCGCCGCCAGCGGCGCTCTGGCCCGGCCCTCAACGCTGCATCGACTCCCACACCTTTTGCAGGCGCTTGGCCGACACCGGCATCGGCGTGCGCAATTCCTGGGCGAACAGCGACACCCGCAGTTCTTCCAGCATCCAGCGAAATTCGGCCATGCGCGGGTCGGTGTTTTTGCCGGCCTGCACCTTCGAGATGCGCAGGAACTGGCTGGCCGCGCTGTTCCACTCGGCCATCGATTTCGCATCGCGCAGCGGATCGGCGCGCAGTTTTTCGATCCGCACATTGATCGCCTTCAGGTAGCGCGGAAAATGCGACAACTGGCTGAACTCGGTCTCGGTGACGAAACGCTTGTGCACCAGGGCCTGCAACTGCGCTTGCATGTCGGCCGCCGCCTGCGGCTGCACGCCCTGCAGCTTCTTCGGCAAGCCGTGAAATTCGGTCAGCACCAGCGCCACCAGCCGCGCGATTTCATTGACCAACAGGCCCAGGCGTGACTTGCCCTCGTCGCGGCGCTGGTTGAACGACAGCGCGTCGGTCGGCAACGGATCTTGCAGGCAGGCGATGTCGATTGCCTTCTGGACGATCTGATCGCGCAACTCTTCTTGCGAGCCCATCGCCATGAACTGCATGCCCATCTGCTGCATGCCGGGGATGTTCTTTTCGACGAACTTGAGCTGCTCCTTCAACTGCAGCGCGAACAGGCGGCGCAGGCCGAGGCGGTGGGTGCGCGTCGCCACCGTCGGGTCGTCGAACACTTCAAGGTCGCAATGGGTCCCCTTGTCGACCAGCGCCGGAAAACCGATCAGCGTCAGCTTGCCCTGCACGATTTCGAGCAATTCGGGCAGTTCGCCGAACGTCCACGCGGTCAGTCCAGTGTGGGCACTCACTTTCATCGCGGCAGAGCCTGCGGCGGCGGTGGCGCCCGGCGGTGCGCCCTTGCCTTTGCCGGCGGCGGCGACCGGACTTGCTGCCAGCGGCGCCGCCTGGGTCGTCGCCTCGGCCAGTTTCTGGAAACTCTGGCGCGCCTGGCCGCCCAGTTCGGCCTGCAAGCTGGCCAGGTTGCGGCCCATGTCGAGCTGGCGGCCATGCTCGTCGATCACCTTGAAATTCATGAAGTGGTGGGCCGGCAGGGTTTCGAGCTTGAAATCGGTGGTCAATACCGTCAGGCTGGTGCGGGTGCGGACGTCGGCGATGATGGCGTCGACCAGGTCGCCGCGGCCGAACAGGCCGGACTCGATCATCCGCTCGCAAAAGCGCGCCGCATAATCGGGCAGCGGCACGCAATGGCGGCGCAGTTTTTGCGGCAGCGATTTGAGCAGCAGGTGCACCTTTTCCTTGAGCATGCCCGGCACCAGCCACTCGGCGCGCTCGCGCGGCAGCTGGTTCAGCGCGAACAGCGGCACCGACAGGGTGACGCCGTCGCGCAGGCTGCCCGGCTCGAAGTGGTACGTCAGCGCCATCTCGATGCCGGTGACGGTCAATATTTTCGGGAACAGGTCGGTGGTGACGCCGGCCGCCTCGTGCCGCATCAATTCTTCGCGGTTCAAAAACAGCAGCTTCGGATTGTCGCGCGTGACGTCCTTGTGCCATTTTTCGAAGCCGGCGCCGTTGACGACGTCGGCGGGAATAAGCTTGTCGTAGAACGCCGCGATCAGGTGGTCGTCAACCAGCACGTCGAGCCGGCGCGACTTGTGTTCGAGGTTTTCGATCTCCTTGACCAGCTTGTGGTTGTGGGCGAAGAACGGCGCGCGCGTGTCGTAGTCGCCGCCCACCAGCGCTTCCTGAATAAAAATCGCCCGCGCCTCGAACGGGTTGAACTGGCCGTAGTTGATGCGGCGCTGGCTGTACACCACCAGACCGTACAAGGTGGCCCGCTCGGACGCCGACACTTGCGCGGCGCGCTTTTCCCAGCGCGGTTCGCCCCAGGTTTTTTTCAGCAGGTGGGCGCCGACGCGCTCGACCCACTCCGGGTCGATCTGCGCCACGCAGCGCGCGTACAGCCGCGTGGTGTCGACCAGTTCGGCCGCCATCACCCACTTGCCGGGCTTTTTCAGCAGCGACGAGCCGGGCCAGATGTGGAAGCGGATGCCGCGCGCGCCCAGATAGCCGGCACCCGGCTCGTCCTCGCTCTTGAAGCCGATGTTGCCCAACAGGCCGGTGAGCAGCGCCGTATGCAGGTTCTCGTAGGTGGCCGGCAGTTCGTTGAGCCGCCAGCCCTGCTCTTTGACGATGGTGAGCAGCTGCGAATGGACGTCGCGCCACTCGCGCAGCCGCACCTGCGACAGGAAATTGGCGCGGCACGTTTCCTGCAACTGGCGGTTGGTTTTCTTGTGCTCGATCGCGGTCTCGAACCAGCGCCAGATCTTGGTATAGGTGAGGAACTCGGACTTTTCGTCGGCGAACTTCTTGTGCGCTTCGTCGGCCGCCTGCTGGTGCTCCATCGGCCGGTCGCGCGGGTCCTGCACCGACAGCGCCGAGGCGATGATCAGCATCTCGGTCAGGCAGGCGTTTTCCAGCGCGGCCAAAATCATGCGGCCGACGCGCGGGTCAAGCGGCAGCTTGGCCAGCTTGTGGCCGAGCGGCGTCAACGCGTTGGCGTCGTCGACGGCGCCCACTTCCTGCAGCAACTGGTAGCCGTCGGCGATCGCCCGTCCCTGTGGCGGCTCGATGAACGGGAACGTTTCGACATCCGTCAGGTGCAGCGCCTTCATGCGCAGGATGACGGCGGCCAGCGACGAGCGCAGAATTTCCGGCTCGGTGAATTTGGGCCGCTGCAAAAAATCCTGTTCTTCGTAGAGGCGGATGCAGACGCCGTCGGCGACGCGCCCGCAGCGCCCGGCGCGCTGGTTGGCCGCCGACTGCGCAATCGGTTCGACCTGCAGTTGCTCGACCTTGTTGCGAAAGCTGTAGCGTTTTACGCGCGCCAGACCGGCGTCGACGACGTAGCGGATGCCCGGCACGGTGAGCGACGTTTCGGCGACGTTGGTGGCCAGCACGATGCGGCGCGCATTGCTGATTTTGAACACCCGTTCCTGCTCCTCGACCGACAGGCGGGCAAACAGCGGCAGAATCTCGACGTGCGGCGGGTGGTGCTTGCGCAGCGCCTCGGCGCAATCGCGAATTTCGCGCTCGCCCGGCAAAAACACCAGCACGTCGCCCGAACCCAGGCGGCACAGTTCATCGACGCCGTCGACGACCGCCTCCATCAGGTCGCGCTTTTCGCGCGCCGCCTGCGCTTTGGGCAGCGGTTTGCCGGCATCGGGGGCGCCCGTCAGCACTGGATCGCGCTCGACCGGGCGGTAGCGCACTTCGACTTGGTACAGCCGGCCCGACACTTCGATCACGGGCGCCAGCTTGCCGCCCACGCCGAAGTGGCGCGCGAAGCGGTCGGCGTCGATGGTTGCCGACGTGATGATCACCTTCAGGTCGGGCCGGCGCGGCAGCAGCTGCTTCAGGTAGCCGAGCAGGAAATCGATGTTCAGGCTGCGTTCGTGCGCCTCGTCGATGATGATGGTGTCGTAGTTCTTGAGCAGCGGATCGGTCTGGGTTTCGGCCAGCAGGATACCGTCGGTCATCAGCTTGACCGAGGCGCCTGGCTGCAGCGTGTCGGTGAAGCGCACCTTGAAGCCGACGTGCACGCCGAGGGGCGAGCCGAGTTCCTGGGCGATGCGCTTGGCGGTCGACGACGCGGCGATCCGGCGCGGCTGGGTGTGGCCGATCAGACCCTTCTGGCCGCGCCCGAGTTCGAGGCAGATCTTCGGCAGCTGGGTGGTCTTGCCGGAGCCGGTTTCGCCCGACACGATGATCACCTGGTTGTCGCGGATCGCCGTGGCGATGTCGCCGCGCCGGCCTGAAACCGGCAAGTCCTCGGGGAACGTAATCGGTGGCAGCGGCGTGCGGAATGCGTCGCGCGGCGCTTGCCGGGAACGCGGCGGGCGTGGTGCCGGTTGCTCGCGTGGTGATGGTTGCTCGCGTGGTGCCGGAAGTTCGCGTGGCGCGCGCGCTGCTGGCGGCGAATCGGTTTGTTCGGACGTTGGCGACGTGGCGGGCAAGCCCTTTTTACTCTGTTCTGACATTGTTTTTACATGTAATTTGGCGCGCAAGTCGCGCAGCGAATTATAATGCGGCAAATGGAAACTCCAACCCAATTCGTCCAATGGCTGCGCTCAGTGGCGCCCTACATCCACGCATTTCGCGGCAAGACCTTCGTCGTCGCCTTTCCTGGCGAACTGGTGATGGCCGGCGCGCTGACCGTGCTGGCGCAGGATCTGTCGCTGCTGGTCGCCCTTGGCATTCGCGTTGTCATCGTCCACGGCTCGCGCCCGCAAGTGGCCGAGCAACTGGGGCTGCGCAACGTCGAGGGCCGCTTCCACAACGGCATCCGCATCACCGACACCGCCGCCCTCGAGTGCGCCAAGGAAGCGGCCGGCGAACTGCGCCTGGACATCGAAGCGGCCTTCAGCCAGGGCTTGCCGAACACGCCGATGTCGAATGCGGCCATCCGCATCATCTCGGGCAATTTCGTTACCGCCCGCCCGCTTGGCGTGATCGACGGCGTCGACCTTGAACTGACGGGCGTGACGCGCAAGGTGGCGGCCCAGACGATCCACCCGATCCTGGCCACCGACAGCGTGGTGCTGCTGTCGCCGCTGGGCTTTTCGCCGACCGGCGAAGTGTTCAACCTGACGATGGAAGACGTCGCCACGTCGGCCGCCATCGCCCTGCAGGCCGACAAGCTGATCTTCATCAGCGAGACGCCGATGATGATCGATGGCGCCGGCATTGAAATCCGCGAACTGTCGTCGCACCAGGCCGAGGCGGTGCTGCAGGCCGGTTTTCTGCCGGCCGACGCCGCCTACTACCTGCAGCATGCCATCAAGGCGTGCAGCAGCGGCGTCGACCGCGCCCACATCGTGCCGTTCGCGATGGACGGCTCGGCCCTGCTCGAACTGTTCACCCACGACGGCGTGGGCACCATGATCAGCCACGAAAACCTCGAAAGCCTGCGCAAGGCGAACATCGACGACGTCGGCGGCATCATCAAGCTGATCGAGCCGCTGGAAGCGGACGGCACGCTGGTCAAGCGCGGGCGCGAACTGATCGAGCGCGAGATCGACAATTTCTCGGTTATCGAGCACGATGGCGTAATCTTCGGCTGCGCCGCGCTGTATCCGTTCCCTGCGGCCAAGATGGCCGAAATGGCCTGCCTGACCGTCAATCCGGAAGTCCAGACCCAGGGCGACGGCGAACGCATCCTGCGCCACATGGAAAACCGCGCGCGCGCCGCCGGCTTCACCAAGCTGTTCGTGCTGACCACGCGCACCTCGCACTGGTTCCAAAAGCGCGGCTTCGTGCCGGCCACGGTCGATGCGCTGCCAAAAGACCGCCAGCACATGTACAACTGGCAGCGCAAGTCGCAGGTGCTGATCAAGCCTTTGTAATTGCTTGAGCCTTTGTAATTGCTCGAGCCTTTATAATTGCTTGAGCCTTTATAATTACTGTTTCCCTACTATCCCGCCCTAGGAGCACACATGGCCCGCACCGTCCATTGCATCAAACTGAACAAAGAGGCCGAAGGGCTCGACTTCCCGCCTTATCCGGGCGAGCTGGGCAAGAAAATTTACGAGCAGGTGTCGAAAGAGGCGTGGGCCGCGTGGCTCAAGCACCAGACCATGCTGGTCAACGAAAACCGCCTCAACCTGGCCGACCTGCGCGCCCGCAAGTACCTGGCGACGCAGATGGAAAAGCATTTTTTTGGCGACGGCGCCGATGCCGCCATGGGGTACGTGCCGCCGGCGGAGTAATCGCACGCCCCGTCGTCCCCGCGTGCGCGCGTGCGCGAGGACGACCCGCTTCACATCGCCCTGCACTGCCTTAATTCACAGCGCGCCATGAACACCTTGCCGCTGCTGCACATTATTCTGTAGACCTCGACCGGCCCCGGCGCCGTCAGCAGCCCCGCGCCTTCGTCGCTGGTGCAGGCCTGCTGCTTGCCGAGCTTTTCGACCGTCACCGACGAGATCCCGTGCCGGAATGGAATGCGCTCGATCGGGTGGGCCGGCGCCATCGGTACCACCGGCGCGACCGCCGCTGGCGCCATCGGCGGCATCGGCGCCTTCAACATCGAACAGGCGCCGAGCGCGCACGCTGCCAGCAGGGCCAATCGTTTCATCGCGCGTCTTTCAATCAGAAAGCAAGCGTTTTGACGCCGTCGCCGGTGCCCAGCAGGCAGACGTCGGCGCCGCGCAGCGCGAACAGGCCAACCGCGATCACGCCGGGCAGCTGGTTGATTGCCTGCTCGAGCGCTACCGGATCGGCGATGGCCAGGCCCGCCACGTCGATGATCTCGCCGCCGTTGTCGGTGATGAAGGCGTCGTCGCTGCCGGCGTTGGTACGCATCGTGCGCAGCGTCGGCTGGCCGCCCAGCGCAGTCAGCTTGCGCATCACGGCCGCGCGCGCCATCGGCAACACTTCGACCGGCAGCGGGAACTTGCCCATCATCTCGACCAGCTTGGAGCCGTCGGCGATGCAGACAAAGCGCCGGGACACCGACGCGACAATTTTTTCGCGCGTCAGCGCCGCGCCGCCGCCCTTGATCATCGCGCCGCTGGCGGTGATCTCGTCGGCGCCATCGATGTAGACCGCGATCGAGGTGACGTCGTTGAGGTCGAACACGTCAATGCCGTGTGCGCGCAGGCGCGCCGCTGTCGCTTCCGACGACGCCACCGCGCCCTTGATGCGGTGCTTGATCTTGGCCAGCTCGTCGATGAAGAAATTGGCGGTCGAGCCGGTGCCGACGCCGATGATCTCGCCGTCAACGACGTAGTGAATGGCCGCCTCGGCGACCGCTTGTTTGAGTTCGTCTTGGGTCATGAATTTCGCAGTGAAAGAAGTAATGAAAATGAGGAAAACGAGGAAAATGAAGGAAGAATGCCGACATTTTAACGGATTGCCCGCAAGCGGTAAGCCAACGGCGTTATTGACGTGACGGGCGTTCGTCGCGTTGGTAAAGGTCGGAGCGTAGCGGATTGTTGGCGAACAGCGTCTTCCACACGCGCGGCGTAAGGTGCTCGACCAACGATGCGGGGTGCTGGCTTACGCGCTGCAAGACATCGACGAGGTAGTCATACGGCTCGACATCGTGCAGCGAGTCGGTGCCGCTCACCGAGCTGACGGAGATGGAACGATGGAACAGGAGGCAATGAGCGAGATCGGCAACATCATCCTGAACTCCTGCGTCGGCACGTTGGCCAACCTGTTCGAGCACGAACTGCGCGGCTCGCTGCCGGTGCACCACATCGGCAGCAGCGAAGACATCCTCAGCGCCACCGGCGGCCAGGCCGGCGCCGTGGTGCTGATGCTGCAGATCGACTTCATCCTCGAGACTTACCAGATCCACGGTGATGTCGCTTTCATCCTCGATTTTAGCGCGCTGGCTGACCTGCAGGCGCAGGTCGACCGTTTCCTCGCCAACATCGCCAACAGGGGCTGACATGGGCGGCGTCGCAGCGATTCATCCGGGCATGCTCGACAGCGTGTTCGGCGTCATCGACCTCGGTGCGGTCGTACTCGACGGCCATGGTGGTGGGGCGCGATAATTTTCCGGCGGTGTTGTCGCAAACCCTGCACAAGACGCCGATCCCCCTGTTCGCCAACCACGCGGCGCGCGCCAGCGGCGTGCGCGTCCAGCAGGCTGTGGCGGTGACGCCGCTCGAGATGGCCGGCGCCGCGCGCCACTGCCTGATCCAGGTCAGCGACGTCAGCGCAGCCGTGCACCGCGAACGGCTGGTGCGCGCCCAGGCGCTCGAACTGCGCTCGCAGACGTTTTCGGACGGCCTGACCGGCATCGCCAACCGCCGCCATTTCGATCTGACGATGGAGAAGGAACAGCGGCGCGCCAAGCGCTCGTCGAGTGCGCTGACGATGCTGATGATCGACATCGAGTTCTTCAAGGCCTACAACGATCACTACGGCCACCAGCAGGGCGACGCCACCCTGATCAAGGTGGCCGGCGCGCTGGCGGCCGCGCTCAAGCGCCCGCAGGACCTGATCGCGCGCTACGGCGGCGATGAGTTTGTCGTGATCACGCCGGACATGGACAGCGCCAGCGGCGCCAGGGTCGCCGACAGCCTGCGCCAGCGCATCGCGCAACTGGCGATCCCGCATGCCGCCGCGCAAGGCACGCAGGGCGCGCAACGCGTCACCGTCACCGTCAGCATCGGCGTGGCGACCCAGGCGCCGCACGATCCGGTCGACATGGCCGCGCTGATCGGCGCCGCCGACCGCGCGCTGTACACCGCCAAGCGGCGCGGACGCAAGCAGGTGGCAGTCGAGAACCCCTGACGATCGCGCCGGTGCACCGCCTGCGAAAACGCGTGCATGTTGCACAAACAGCAAAGTTATCGCACACTCCAGCTATCGCGCCGCCGCGCTTCAACCGGTTCAAGTGCAGACAACAATGACAATTTTGACGCAAAAACGGGCCGTGCCGGCGCTGGGACTCGTGCTTGCCGGCGTCGCGCTCGCCGCCTGGCTGTACAGCAAAAAAGAACAGCCGCTGCCTGCTTCGACCTACCGCACCGTCGCCGTCGACAGCGGCAACCTGACCCAGACCGTCACCGCAACCGGCACCATCAACCCGGTCGCGCTGATCAACGTCGGCTCGCAGGTGTCGGGCACCGTCATCGAACTGAAGGCCGACTTCAACGACCATGTGAAGAAAGGCCAGGTGCTGCTCAAGCTCGACCCGACCATCTTCAACGCCCAGATCCGCCAGGTCGAGGCCAGCGTCGCTTCGGCCGAGGCTTCGCTGCGGCTGGCCCAGGCCAATTTCGAGCGCAATGCGCGCCTGGTCGGCCAGAACTACGTCTCGGCACTGACGCTCGACCAGTCGCGCCGCGAACTCGACGTCGCCGCGGCCAACGTCAAGCTGGCCGAAGCGCAGCTGGCGCGCGCCCAGGCGGACCTGAACAACAGCGTGATCCGCGCCCCGATCGACGGCGTCGTCATCAAGCGCACCATCGACCTTGGCCAGACCGTGGCGGCGTCGTTTACCACGCCGAACCTGTTCCAGATCGCGCGCGACCTGACCAAGATGCAGATCGACACCAGCGTCTCCGAGGCCGACGTCGGCGCTTTGAAGGACGGCCAGGCGGCCCGCTTCGTCGTCGACGCCTACCCCGACCGCGAGTTCGACGCCAGCATGCGCCAGTTCCGCCTCGCCCCCAACGTGGTGGCCAACGTCGTCACCTACAACGTCGTGCTCGACGTCGAGAACAAGCAGGAACTGCTCAAACCGGGCATGACGGCGCAGGTGCGGCTGGTGGTGGGCAACCGCGAAAACGTGCTGCGCATCCCGACCGCGGCGCTGCGCTTTCGGCTGTCGGACGAGGACGCCGGGAAGGAGCTGAAAAAACAGCAGGCGGCCAGCGCCGGCAAGCCGGAACAGGTGGCGTCCGCCGCGGCCGACGAGGACGACCTGTCGTTTCACGGCAAGAACGAAGCGGCGCGCCAGTTCAAGATCTACAAGCTCGACGCCAGGAACCAGGCGGTGCCGGTCGACATCAAAATCGGGCTGTCGAACTTCCGCTTCACCGAAGTGGTCAGCGGCGACCTGAAGACGGGCGACAAGGTGATCACGCGCGCCTTGGTCGCTCAGGGCAAGCCGGAATGACAGGCCCGCTGATCGATCTGCGCACTGTCAGCAAGAGCTATTTTTCAGGCAGCGTGGAAACGAAGGTGCTGTTCGGCATCGACCTGCAAGTGCCGCGCGGCGATTTTCTTGCCGTGATGGGCCAGTCCGGCTCGGGCAAGTCGACCCTGATGAATATCTTCGGGTGCCTCGACCAGGCCACCAGCGGCACCTATTTGCTGGACGGTATCAACACGCTGACCCTGTCGCGCGCCGAACTGGCGACAATCCGCAACCGCAGCATTGGCTTTGTATTCCAGAGTTTCAACCTGATCAAGCGGATGAGCGTGGCCGAAAACGTCGCGCTGCCGCTGATCTACGCCGGCGTTGCGCGCGGCAAGGCGCACGCCAAGGCGCTGGCCGAACTGGCGCGCGTCGGCCTGGCTGACTACGCCAAACGCATGCCGAGCCAGCTGTCCGGCGGCCAGCAGCAGCGCGTCGCCATCGCCCGCGCATTGGTGGGCGACCCGCCGCTGATCCTGGCCGACGAGCCGACCGGCAACCTCGACACCCAGACCAGCGAAGGCATCATGGCCGTGCTCCAGCAACTCAACCTTGACCGCGGCATGACCATTTTACTGGTCACCCACGAGAGCGACATCGCCGCCCACAGCAAACGCCTGGTGCGCCTGAAAGACGGCCGCGTGGTCTACGACGGCCCCGCCGCCGAAGGCTTGCGCCAACTGGCGCTGGGCAACGACGCGCAGGCGCGCAAGGATGCGCCATGAACTTTTACACGCCATGAAGCTGTTCCAGGTCGTCATCGAAGCGTTCCGCTCGATGGGCGCGAACCGCCTGCGCACGGCGCTGACCATGCTCGGCATCATCATCGGCATCACCTCGGTGACGTTGCTGCTGGCGCTGGGCGACAGCATGCAGCGCTTCATCGGCAAGGAACTCGAGGCGCTCGGCACCAACATGCTGTACGTTCTCCCCGGCGGCAACCGCACCGAAGAACGGCGCCTGCGCGCCAACGCGGCGCCGGCACTGACCTTCGCCGACGCCCGGGCGCTCAATTCGCTCGGCAGCCTGACCGGTTCGGCGCCGGCGTTGCAAGGCAGCTTCAAGCTGACCGCCGGCAACGAGACGGCGAACGCGATGGTGTTCGGCGTGACGCCGGAAATGTTCAAGGTCCGCGGCTGGAAGCTCGAACTGGGCAGCGGCTTTGGCGACGCCGACGTGCGCGCCGCGGCCCGCATGGCGGTGATCGGCCAGAAGGTGGCCGACCAGTTTTTCTACAAGGCCGATCCGCTTGGCAAGCTCATCCGCATCGAGAACACCGCCTTCCAGGTGGTCGGCGTGCTGCACGGTGAAGGCAAGCAGATCGACGGCGGCAACCTGGCCGACCTGGTGATCGTGCCGATCACGGCGGCGCGCGCCAACCTGGTGCGCACCCCCTTCCCCGACAACGTGCATTACATCGCCACTCAGGGAAAATCGGGCCAGAACCTGCTCGACGCCATCGAAGACATCAAGGAAATGCTGCGCGACCGCCACCGCATCAAGGTCGACGCGCCGGACGACTTCCGGGTCGAAAACGTCGCCTCGTTCGCCGAGACGGCGGCAAAAATCAGCGCCGGCATCGCGCTGCTGCTGGGGATGATCGGCGCCATCTCGCTCATTGTCGGCGGCATCGGCATCATGAACATCATGCTGGTGTCGGTCACCGAGCGCACGCGCGAGATCGGCATTCGCATGGCGATCGGCGCCAGGCCGCGCGACGTGCTGCTGCAGTTTCTCACCGAGGCGGTGGCGATCTGCCTGGCCGGCGGCATCATCGGCATTGCCATTGCCGCCGGCTGCGCGGCCGCCATCACCGCCAGCGGCAAGTTCGACGTTTTCATTACCGTTGAGGCGATTGCGCTGGCCTGCGGGTTTTCCAGCCTGGTCGGCGTGTTTTTCGGCTTCTATCCGGCCCGCCGCGCGTCAAAACTGCTGCCGGTCGACTGCCTGCGCCATGAATGAGCGACGTTGCACCACCCGTGCGCCGCACGCACACCGGCTAGCGTTCGCGACCGCCCAGCCACAGCTTCGACTGTTCGATCGCCCGCGAGCACTGGGAAAACACTTCGTCGACGCGCACCACGATCACGCAGCGCGGCGGCGTGGCAAACTGTTCGCGCACGTCAAGCGCCACGCTGACGAAGGCGCGGCCATTCACCCTGAGCAGTTCGTTGTTGCCGGGAATAAAAAACGTCAGGGCGACGCGCGGATCGGCAACGATGTTGCGCACGCTGTCGTTGCGCCCGTTGCCCCCGCGCTCGGGGATCAACAGTGTCTTCGCATCGAACACGCGAACAAAACCGCCAGCGTCGCCCTTGGCCGAGGCGTCCATCCCGTCGGCGCCGCTGGTGGCAAGGATCAAAAAAGGCGCCGCTTCGATCAACGTGCGCAACGGCGCATGCAGCTGGTCGGATTCGCCGCGCGCAGTACGCACCGGCTTGCCGAACAGTTGCTCAAGGGTTTCAAGGTCGGCTATGCGGCCGTCGCTGGCAAAATCAGGTTGCATTGCTGGCTGTCAGAAAATCGATTGAGCGCATTGTGCGCTATTTTTATTTTATCTTGGCGCGATGCAACCGTATACATTGCGCCCTTCCTTGGCGAGCGCCCCGATGTGACGCACCAGCATGGCGCCGTCGCGCTGCTTGGCCAGGCAGAACCGCGCATGGTAGCCGCGCGGCCGGTTGAAGGCAGTGGTCGCCGAACTGGCGCGGCTTTGGCCGCTCCTGACGTCGATGACGACCTCATACACCTTGCCGGCCACGAGCGTTGCCGCCTTGGTCTGCGGCAGCGATTGCACCCTGCCGCCATACGGGATGCACATGCTGAACATCACCGGGAAAGTGCGGGCCGGCGGCATCGACATGCTCCACATCCTGGCGCGCGGCCGCGCCGATGCATCGTAGACGGTCACGGAATCGAAGTCGGGCGCGCCGCCCGATTGCTCCTCGCGCTCGGCAATCGTAAAGCACGGCAAGCCGTTGCCGGCCTCGCGCACCGCCGCCTCGCCGATGTGCGAGGCCGGTAACGGCGCGGCAGCGGCCGAGGCGGCAACAAGCAGCAGAACAAAGGGGGAAATGCATCGGGATAGCATGGGTTCTCGTCGCCAAAAAAATTGCATGAAACAAACTTCAAGCGTACGTGTTGCAGCCCGAATCGGGTTGATGCCGCGCAAACCGGGCGGTCAATCGCCAACGCGGCAAGATTCACGCCGAGGTTCACGTCAATAAGCGCCGACATGCCCGCAGCACGGCGCGCGGCAAGGTACGTGGCAAATTCGCCCGGCTGGCCGGAGCGGCCAAAAAATCGCCCAGCACCGCCTCGAACAAGGCGAGGCGGTCGGCGTTGTCGCGCCAGCGCATGGCGCTGGGATTACCGAGGATTTTAAGAACAAAATAATCGGCCAGCAGGTCGCCTTGCGCTTCCATGTTGAAGTCGGCCAGGGTGGCGCCGGCGCGCAGCCGGTAACGGTAATCGAGCCCGATGCGCACGGCGCCGCGCAACCGGACCGGGTAGCCAAGCTGGTGTTGCCAGACATGCACCATCTCGTGCAAAAACCAGTGCCGGACGTGGACGCTGTCGCAGGAAAAATCGTCGAGAAAGCACGAATGGTGAAAATACAGCCGGCCGTTCGGCGCCATCGCACAGTTTTTGGGTTGCAAGCCGAACGGCAGGTAGCGCCGGTTGTGGATGCGTACGGTGGCGTAATCGATGGCGTCGCCGAACAATGCCGACGCCATCGCCACCTCGCCCGCGGTGAGCGCCCGGTTTGCCATGGCTGGCTAGTACCTTTGCACAGAAGATTTGACGGATTGGCCTTGGGGTGAGCGCAGGACGGGCAAGGCGCCGGGATCAAGCACGGGCCGGATGCCGCGTGCAACCCCGGGCTGCCGGGAAATCAATCCCGGTTTGTGATTCATCGCGTCTCTCTCCCACCTCTCCATTCTGGAGGGGCCTGCGATGAATATACGATACCTGGTGGAGTTGAGCCAGGCCGGGCGCGAACAATTGACCGCCATCCCAGGCGGCGGCAAGGCAATCGTGCGCAAGATAAGCACGCCCAAATCCTGTTTTCGGCCGATGCCGGCGCGCGCGACTAAACATTGGCATCCATGTCGGGGATGTCGCTATCCGGTATATGCCTATACTGGCATAACGTAGTTTTATTCTTTATAAAGAATACATTAAACTTATGCTTTAAATGGCATAATATGAAGTTATTACTTAACACGCATACTTGCGGCCGATAGGAGCGTTGTGTTATGAAAACCAGTATTAAGACTTCCGGGCAACTCGGCCCGCTCCTGAAGCAACTCCGGGTCGAAAAAGGGCTGTCCCAGGCGACGCTTGGAGCCAAAATCGGCCTATCGCAGGAACGCATTTCCCGTATCGAGAGCCGACCCGAGTCCGTGACCTTGGACCAGCTCCTAACCGTGCTGATGGCGCTGGACGCCGCATTCGCAGTGGAGCGGCGCACGCCCCTGGACAGGGAAGCGGGCTCCTCGGTCTCTGCTTCCACTAACCTGAGCACTGAGGATAAGGAAAACTGGTAATGGCCGGGCGTCCTTCAAAAACCCGACGCTTGGATGTCTGGATGAACGGACAGTTGGTTGGGCAGTGGAGCACCATGGCAACCGGCGTTCAGCAGTTTGCCTATGACGGAACCTGGCACGACAGTCATGCAGCCCGGCCACTGTCCCTGTCGCTGCCCTTGAGCATTGGCACGAAAACCGTGAGCGGACACGCAGTGGCCGGCTATTTTGACAATCTGCTACCGGACAGCACGGCCATTCGCACTCGGATAGCAAGCCGCCAAGGGGCCGCCTCGAACGGGGCGTTTGACCTCCTCGAAAAGATTGGCCGTGACTGTATCGGTGCCGTGCAGCTGCTGCCGGCCGGGAGTCCGGCACCAAATGTGCGGCAAATCACCAGCCGGCCCTTGACTGAGGCAGAAATCGAGGTGCATCTGGAAGCGGTTGTAGCCGGCGCAGACCTCGGCGTGCCGGCCGAAGACGAATTGCGTATTTCACTCGCTGGCGCACAGGAAAAGACGGCTCTTCTGTATAACAAGGGTGGCTGGCATTTGCCGCAGGGCGCAACCCCCACCACGCACATTTTCAAGCTTCCGATGGGCGATGTTGGCTTGGTCCGGGCCGATTTTTCCACCTCAGTCGAGAACGAGTGGTTGTGCGCGAAAATCATGCAAGCCTATGGCCAACCAGCGGCCAATTGCGACATCGGCCAGTTTGGCCGGCACAAGGTGCTGGTGGTCGAGCGTTTCGACCGCCGGTGGATGCATGCGGGCTGGATTGCCCGGCTTCCACAGGAGGATTTCTGCCAGGTCTTTGGACGTGGTTCTTCGCAGAAGTACGAGGAAAAGGGCGGGCCGGGCATGGATGACATCCTGGACAAGTTGCGCGGTAGCGTGAACGCAGAACAGGACCGCAACCGGTTTCTGACCGCCCAGTTGCTGTTCTGGATGCTGGCAGCACCGGATGGGCACGCGAAGAACTTCAGTATTCGCTTGCTGGCTGGGGGTGCGTTTGAGATGACACCGCTCTATGACGTGATGTCGGCATGGCCGGTAATCGGCAATGGGCCGCGCCAGTTCCAGTGGCAGAAAATCAAGTTGGCCATGGCTGTGCGCTCAAAGAATGTGCATTACCGGATGCAGGATATCCAGCGTCGGCATTGGAACGTAATTGCCAAGTGCAATGCGATGGGTGGTGACTTCGAAGCCGTGATTGAAGCCATCCTGGCCAGGACACCCGGCGTCGTGGCGTCCGTTGCCTCCCGTCTGCCGCAGGGCTTTCCGGTACAGGTTGCCGAGCCGATTTTCGAGGGGCTGCTACTTCAGGCAAAGCGTTTGGCCAATGCCGCGCCGGCAGGCGACTAAGAGTCTATTTCAGTAGTAAGGAGGAAGCGGGTAGCGATGGCTGGCAAGCGCGGGCAAGGCGCGGGGAGGCCGCATGGCGGGCCATGCAACGACGAGCAACGCAGCACCCGCTTGTCAGGCGCGCTGGCAGCGACTCCGGACTACTGGAATAGGCTCTAAACCGCGCCCAGCTCCCTGGACACTGGACACTGGACACTGGCAAGCCTCTTCGAAATACTGTTTTTCGTGGCGTACAAGGATGCGGGAATTGGAACTAGCGCAGCGCGGCGGCCGCTTTCGCCAGCGCGGTGATGCGGGCCCAGTCGCCGGCCTGCAGCGCGTCTTTCGGCGTCAGCCACGAGCCGCCGACGCAGGCAACGTTCTTGCAGGCCAAAAACTGCGCCGCGGTGTCGATCGAGATGCCGCCGGTCGGGCAGAACGTCACGTCCGGCAGCGGGCCGCCGATGGCGTTGAGCATGCCGACGCCGCCGGCCTGCATCGCCGGGAACAATTTCAGTTCGCGAAACCCCGCTTCGCGCGCGGCCAGTACTTCGGACGGCGTCATGACCCCGGGCAGCAGCGGCAGGCCGCTCTTGCGGGCGGCCTCGATCAGCGCTGGCGTCAGACCGGGCGAGACGCCGAACACGGCGCCGGCGTCGCGCGCGGCGGAAAATTCGGCCGCTTGCGTCAACGTGCCGACGCCGACGATCGCGCCCGCTACTCCGGCCATTGCGCGGATCGCCGCCAGGCCGTGCGCGGTGCGCAGCGTCACTTCGAGCACGCAGATGCCGCCGGCAACGAGCGCGCGCGCCAGCGGCACGGCGTGTTCGGGATCATCGATGGCGATGACGGGGATAACACGCGCCGAGCGCATGATGTCGAGCAGGGACATGGTCATGATGGGTTCTTGATCAAGGTGTCTTCGTCGGAGCCGGGGATGATGTCGCCGCTGTCGGCGCCTTCATGCAACGGTACGGTGGTGGGAATCGGCGACGGCAGCGGAAAAGTGGCGGCACCCTGTTCCGCTTCGCCGATGTTACTGCGAAACATGGAAAACAGCTCGCGTCCCATGCCGATGTGGGACGGCGACAAATCGGCCGTCGCCTGCGCGCGGGCGTGCCACACCTCGGGCGGCACCAGTGCCTGCAGCGTGCCGGCGGAAGCGTCGAGGCGGATGATGTCGCCGTCGCGCACCAGGCCGAGCGGGCCGCCGGCAAAGATCTCGGGCGAGACGTGGATCGCCGCCGGCACCTTGCCCGATGCGCCCGACATGCGCCCGTCCGTCACCAGGGCGACACGGCGGCCGGCGTCCTGCAGGTTGGCCAGCGCGGGTGTGAGCGCATGCAGTTCCGGCATGCCGTTGGCGCGCGGTCCCTGGAACCGCAGCACGGCGACGAAATCGCGGTCGAGGCGGCCGGCCTGGTAGGCGTGCATGAAGTCTTCCTGCGAATCGAACGTCAGCGCCGGCGCTTCGACGATGCGGTGTTCTTCCTTGACGGCCGAAATCTTCATCACCGCCCGCCCCAGGTTGCCGGACACGAGGATCATGCCGCCGTCGCTGGCGAACGGCGCGCTCGCCGGGCGCAGCACGGTGTCGTCGGCCGACACCTGCGGCACTGGCTTCCAGACGACTGTTTCGCCGTCGAGGAAGGGTTCCATGCAGTGCTGGCGCAGGCCGCGGCCGAGGATGGTGCTGACGTCGTCGTGCAACAGACCGGCGTCGAGCAGTTCGCGGATCACGAAGCCGGGGCCGCCGGCGGCGTTGAAGTGGTTGACGTCGGCGTCGCCGTTCGGGTAGATCCGGGTCAGCATCGGCACGTTCGCCGACAGCTCGTTGAAGTCGTCCCAGTCGATGACGATGCCGGCCGCTCTGGCGATCGCCACCAGGTGCAAGGTGTGGTTGGTCGAGCCGCCGGTGGCCAGCAAGCCGACGATCGCGTTGACGATGCATTTTTCGTCGACGACATGGCCCACCGGCGTGTAGTTGCCGCCCTGCTGGGAAATCGCCACCGCGCGCCGGGCGGCGGCAGCGGTCAACGCGGCGCGCAGCGGCGTGCCGGGCGTGATGAAGGCGGCGCCCGGCAGGTGCAGACCCATGATCTCCATCAGCATCTGGTTGCTGTTGGCGGTGCCGTAAAAAGTGCAGGTGCCGGCGCCGTGATACGACGCCGATTCGCACGCGAGCAGCTCTTCGCGGGTCGCTTTTCCCTGGGCGTACAACTGGCGGATGCGGGCTTTTTCCTTGTTCGACATGCCGCTCGTCATCGGGCCGGCCGGCACGAACACGGCTGGCAGGTGGCCGAAGTGCAGCGCGCCGATCAACAGGCCCGGCACGATCTTGTCGCACACGCCCAGGTACAGGGCGGCGTCGAACATGTTGTGCGACAGCGCGATCGCGGTGCTCATGGCAATCGTGTCGCGCGAAAACAGCGACAGTTCCATGCCGGGCTGGCCCTGGGTGACACCGTCGCACATGGCCGGCACGCCGCCGGCGAACTGGGCCACGGCGTCGACTTCGCGCACCGCTTGCTTGATGATTTCCGGGAACGACTCGAACGGCTGGTGGGCCGACAGCATGTCGTTGTAGGACGAAACGATCGCCACCGACGGTTTCTTCTGTTCCTTCAGCTTCAGTTTGTCATTGACCGGAAAGGCGGCGAAGCCGTGGGCCAGGTTGGTGCAGGACAGCGCGGTGCGCTGCACGCCCTGAACGCGGGCGGCGTCGAGATGGGCCAGGTAAGCGGCGCGCGACGGGCGGCTGCGCTTGATGATGCGGTCGGTCACCGCCTGAACTACCGGATGAAGCACCATGTTCAATCCTTCGAAATTAATTTCTGAAATTTTACTACATTCGACAACTACTTGCTGATCGACTTGCGTCAAATTGCACGTTATTTTGTCTGGATGCACGTTATTCATGGATGCAAAGCACGACGCTGCTGGCCGACACCAGCGGGCCGCACGAATTGATGTCAGACGTCAATGTAGTGAATTTACACATTTTTCATGTATCATCCACCAACCTGGATTCATCAACCACACCGAACAACTTCCCTGACTGCCGACCGCCATGCGCCAGATCGCTCTTACCGCCACCGCCAGCTTCCAGGCCCTCGCCGCCCACGCCATCGACGCAAAAAAGTGGCAGCTGCGCGACCTGTTCGCCGGTGACCCCCGGCGTTTCGAGAACATGTCGCTCGACGCGGCCGGCCTGTTCCTAGACTATTCAAAAAACCGCCTTGACCGGCGCACGCTTGAACTGCTGGTCGAGCTGGCGCGCGAGCGCGGCGTGGAACAGCGCCGCGCGGCGATGTTCAGCGGCGAAAAGATCAACCTGACCGAACAGCGCGCGGTCCTGCACACCGCCCTGCGCGCGCCCGCCGATTGCGCCCTCGTGGTCGACGGCCAGGACGTCAGCGCCGACGTCCACGCGGTGCTGGCGCGCCTGCGCACGTTCAGCGACGCGGTGCGCTGCGGCGCCTGGCTCGGCTACAGCGGCAAGCCGATCACCGACATCGTCAACATCGGCATCGGCGGCTCCGACCTCGGCCCCAAGATGGCCTGCCTTGCGCTGCGCCAGTACACCCACCCGCGCCTGACGATGCACTTCGTGTCGAACGTCGACGGCCACGACATCGACGCCGCCCTTGCCGTCGTCGACCCGGCAACGACGCTGTTCATCATCGCCTCCAAGACCTTCACCACCGGCGAGACGATGCTCAACGCGCACACCGCGCGCCGCTGGTTTTTGGCGCACGCCAAGCCGGCCGGAGCCGATGCGCTGGCGCGCCACTTCGTCGCCGTGTCGACCAACACCGGCGCGATCGAGGCGTTCGGCATCGACCCGGCCAACATGTTCCCGTTCTGGGACTGGGTCGGCGGGCGCTATTCGGTCTGGTCGGCGATCGGCTTGCCGATTGCGCTGGCGGTAGGTTTTGGCCATTTCAGCGACTTTCTGGCCGGCGCCCACGCGATGGATGTGCACTTCACGCAGGCGCCCTTAACGCACAACATGCCGGTGCTGCTGGCGCTGGCGGGCTTCTGGAACCGCCAGTTTCTGGGCTGCGCTTCGGTGTCGATCGCGCCGTATCACCAGGACCTGAACCGCTTCCCGGCCTACCTGCAGCAGCTTGACATGGAGAGCAACGGCAAGCGCGTCACCCGCACCGGCCAGCCGGTCGATACCGCCACCTGCCCGGTGATCTGGGGCGATTGCGGCACCAACGGCCAGCACGCCTATTTCCAGCTGCTGCACCAGGGCACGGACGTGACGCCGATCGACTTCATCGCCTGCCTGCGCCCTGCCCACGAGCTCGCATCGCACCACGCGGCGCTGCTGGCCAACTGCTTCGCCCAGTCGGAAGCGTTCATGCGCGGCAAGGACGTCGACGAAGTGCGCGCCGACCTGCACGCGCAAGGCCTGGGCGCGGCCGACGTGGAGCGCCTGGCGCCGCACAAGACCTTCCCCGGCAACCGCCCCAGCAACACCATTTTGATGGACTACCTGACGCCGCATGCGCTGGGCGCGCTGGTGGCGCTGTACGAGCACAAGACGTTCGTCCAGGGCGTGCTGTGGGACGTCAACAGTTTCGACCAGTGGGGCGTCGAACTGGGCAAGGTATTGGCAAAAAACATCGAGGCCGAGCTGACGGGCGAAGCGCAACCGCAGCACCATGACAGCTCGACCAACGGCCTGATCGCCATGGCCAGGGCGGCAGTATGAGCACTATGATGAGCGACATGAAAAACGACGTCATCGAGGTTGCCTTCAACCAGCCGATGGCGGTCGGCGAATGCCCGCTGTGGCACCCGGCCGAAGCGTGCCTGTACTGGGTCGACATCAACGGCTTCGCCATTCATCGGCTGCACCCCGCCAGCGGCGCGCACAACTGCTGGACCATGCCGAGCGAACCGTCCGCGCTGGCGCTGTCGGCCGGCGGCGGCCTGGTCGTCGCGCTGCGCGAAGGCGTTTTTCACTTCGACAGCGCCAACGGCGTCGTCACGCCGATCGCCCAGGCGCCGTACGACACTGCCATTGCGCGCTTCAACGACGGCCGCACCGACGCCGCCGGCCGCTTCTGGATCGGTACGCTGTACGAGCCGCGCGACCGCCAGGCGGCCGAGATGTACGTCCTCGAACAGGGCAAGCTGCGCCTGGCCTGGGCGGGCGGGATGACGAACTCGAACGGCCTGGGTTTCAGTCCCGACGGCCAGTGGATGTACCACGCCGACACCGCGGCCCACCGCATCGACCGCCACGGCTTCGACGTCGCCAGCGGGACGGTGGCGCCGCCGCAGCCGTTCCAGCAGTTCGCAACCGACAAGAAGGCTCCCGGCTACGGCGGCCGCCCGGATGGCGCCGCGGTCGACAGCGAAGGCGCCTACTGGTGCGCGATGTTCGAAGGCGCGCGCCTGCTGCGCTTCGCGCCCGACGGCGCCCTGCTGCGCGAAGTGACGCTGCCGCTGCGCTGCCCGACCATGCTGGCATTCGGCGGCGACGACCTGCGCACGCTGTATGTCACCAGCGCCGGCCTCGAACGCCCGGCGGCCGAACGCGCACAGTATCCGCTGAGCGGCTGCGTGCTGTCGCTGCGGGTCGACGTTGCCGGCCTGGCCGAGCCGCTGTATCAGCCATGAAAGGGCCATGAGCCAGCCATAAGCGGCCATGGGCGACGATTCCTTGCGTGCGCCAGCGCACCGCAACGGCTGCTAAACTGACCCGCATACTAAATCATTAATTTTTGGAAAAACCCCGAAAACAAGTGGAACCGCAGTGGATACGCTAGTGAAAACCGGGATTGCGGGCCTCGATGACATCCTGCTGGGCGGCCTCCCCCGCCACAACAACGTGATCGTCGAAGGCGCGCCGGGCACCGGCAAAACCACGCTTGGCCTCGGCTTCATCTATGCCGGCGCCACCTTGCATGACGAGCCGGGCGCGATCGTCTCGTTCGAACTCGACGCCGCCAAGCTGATGCGCGACGCCGCCGGCTTCGGCTGGGACCTGCAAGGCATGCTTGACGCCGGCAAGATCAGGATCATCCAGACCAGCCCGGCCGTGCTGCTGAGCGAATTTCGCACCACCGAAGGCGTGCTTGCCGAATCGCTGCGCGCGATGGGCGCCAAACGCCTGCTGATCGACGGCCTGACCCCGATGCGGCTGTACGCCGAAATGCACGACATGCCGTTCCGCGAGGACGTCCACATGCTCATCGAAGCGTTCAACCGGCTCGGCGTCACCACCATCGTCACCGCCGAGCGCGACGAGTCGCCCGCCACCGCGGCCCACGAGCGCTTCGTCTTCGACACCATCATCACGCTTTCGCGCGGCGAAACCCGGCGCCGCGTGCAGCGCCGGCTGGCGGTGCAAAAGTCGCGCGGCCAGGACTTCATCGGCGGCAGCCACACCATGCGCATCGAAGCCGGCTGCGGCGTGCACGTCTACCGCCGCGCCCAGGCGCGCCCGACCGGTTTGCAGGAACAGCCGACGTCCGATCTGCGCCTGTCGACCGGCTCGGCGGCAATCGACGCGATGATGGACGGCGGCCTGTACGTCGGCTCGGCGACCATGGTCAGCGGCATATCCGGCACCGGCAAGACGGTGCTGAGCGTGCAGTTTTTGAGCGCAGCGATTGCGGCCGGCCACAAGACGCTGCTGGTCACCCTCGACGAGCACCCGCGCCAGCTGGTGCGCAACGCCGGCTCGCTCGGCTTCGACCTCGACGCCCTGATCGCGCGCGGCGAGCTGTTCATCCACTACGAGTCGCCGCTCGAACTCGACCTCGACGTTCACTTCGCGCACATCACCGGCCTGATCGAAAAGGAAGCCATCGATTGCGTCGTGTTCGACTCCTGCGCGGTGTACGAAATGGCCAGCCCCGACGAAGTGTCGGACTACCTGTATGCGCTGGCGACGTACTTCAAGAACCGCCTGGCGACGGTGTTTTTCAACTACGAAAGCCCGGAACTGCTCGGCCTGTCGCAGATCAGCCAGGGGCTCAAGGGCTCGCACCTGGTCGACAACATCATTTTGCTCAACTACGTCGAAATCTCCACCTTGCTGAGACGGGCGATCGCCATTCCCAAGGTGCGCGGCAGCCGCAACCTGCAGGTCACGCGCGAATACGTCATCGCCAAAGGCGGCCTGCAGCTGCTCGAGGCGGACAGCGCGGGCGGCGCGAAAAAAGCGTCGAACACGGTGCCGCAGCTGCCGTTTTCGGCCTATTACGGCCTGCTGTCGCGCTCGCCGTCGCGCCAGAGCCCGGCCATCGAGGAAGCGATCGCCCACGGCGACGCGATGCCGCCGTCGGTCGAACTGCCGGGCGACACGTCGTCGTGATCAGCGTCGCGCGCCCTTGCAGCACCCAGGTCGACTGGGCAGCATGGCGCGCGCCGCTGGACCAGTTTGCCCAGGCCACCGGGTTGACGGTGTCGGTGTATGACAGCGCCGGCGCGCGCATGGCCGGGCCGCTGGTGGCGTCGAACACCGCCCGCTTGCTGCTCGCCTCGACGCTGTGGGCCCTTGACGGTCCCGGCAGCGCGTTCGAGCGCGATCTTGCCGCCGCCGTGGTGGCCGGCAGCGTGGTGACCGACACCCAGGCGCCGCAGTGGCAACGGCAGTTTTTCGGCTTGCGCGTGTGCGCGCTGCCGCTGACCCAGCTCGGCCAGGTGTACGGCGTGCTGGTGTTCGGCTGGTGTTTTGGCGACTTCGGTTCACCGATGGCGTGCGAGCAGATTGCCCGCATGGTCGGCATTTCCGGCCCGCTGCTGTGGAACCAGGTCAGGCTGGAGGCGCCGGTGACGGACGCACGCATGGCGACCAACACGGCGCTGCTGCGCAGCCTGGCCGGCTCGATCGACCGCCAGCGCGAGACCATCGAACAACTCAACCGCGTCAACCGCACGCGCGACCTGTTCCTTGCCACCGTCTCGCACGAAATGCGCACCCCGCTGGCGGCGCTGTCGATGCGCCTGGACCTGATGCTCAAGACCCATCCCGACCTGCCGCCGGCGATCGCCAGCGGCCTTGCCGCGATGCGGGTGCACGTGCGCCAGGAAGCGGCCATGGTGGACGACCTGATCGATGCGGCGCTGACCCTGACGGGCCAGTTGTCGGTGGTGCGCGCCAGGGTGCCGCTCGGGCGCATCGTGCGCGACGCCGTCTCGACGGTCGAAGTCAACGCACACCAGAAGCACATCACCCTGAAGGTGAGTCCGAGCGATTGCGGCGACGGCACCATCATCGCCGGCGACGCGCGCCGCCTGCAGCAGGTACTGTGGAACCTGCTGCTCAACGCGATCAAGTTCACCCCGCCGGGCGGCGCCATCGACGTCAACATCGGCGTTGATGGCGCCGCCGGCGCAGGGGTTGGCGCAGACAACGGCCAGGTGAGGATCGATGTCGCCGACAGCGGCCAGGGCATCGACGCGCACGACCTGGAGCACGTGTTCGGCGCCTTCACGCTGCAAACCGAGGCCAACGCCTCGGGCCTGGGCCTGGGGCTGTACATCGCCCGCCGGATCGTCGAACTGCACGGCGGCGCGCTCACCGTGGCAAGTCGGGGCGCCGGCCACGGCAGCACCTTTACCATCGTGCTGCCGCAGGGCGCGCAGGCATGACACCAGGCGCTGGCGTAGTAAAATTACTTGCGATTCAGGTATTTATGTAGTAAATTTACAAAAATTGCCGTTGCGGCCTGCGCCCGGGCTTGACATGCCCGGGCTTGGCAAGGCATCGCCTTGCGTGCGCCAGCATGGGCACGATGGCGGCATCATCCATTTCGAACCTTTTTTTTGCGAACACACTACTATGGCACTCAACGATTTCGACCTGGTTCTTTTTGGCGGCAGCGGCGACCTGGCGATGCGCAAGCTGCTGCCTGCGATGTACTCGCGCCATGTCGCCGGCGACCTGCCGCCCGGCGCGCGCATCATCTGCATCGGCCGCCACGAATGGTCGACCGAGCAATTCCTCGAAACCGTCGAGGCGACCTCGAAGCCGCACATCAAGGCGCCGGCCGAGCCGCAGTACGTCCAGTTCACCCAGCGCATCATCTATGTGTCGCTCAACGCCACCGACGTCGCCACCTACGGCGCACTGGTGGCAGCCTTGCGTCGTGACGACAGTCTGACGCGCGTCTACTACCTGGCCACCCCGCCGCACCTGTTCTCGCAGATTTGCGACAACCTGTCGGCGACCGGACTGGCCACGCCCAATTCGCGCGTGGTGCTGGAAAAGCCGCTCGGGCGCGACCTTGCCAGCGCGCGCCAGATCAACGCCGAAGTGGGCAAGGTGTTTGCCGAATCGCAGATCTACCGGATCGACCATTACCTCGGCAAGGAGACTGTGCAGAACCTGCTGGCTTTGCGCTTCGGTAATATTCTGTTCGAGCCGCTGTGGCGCCGCGAATGGATCTCCGACGTCCAGATCACCATCGCCGAGAAGATCGGCGTCGGCAACCGGATGGGCTACTACGACCACTCCGGCGCCCTGCGCGACATGCTGCAGAACCACCTGCTGCAACTGCTGTGCATCGTGGCGATGGAGCCGCCCACCTCGATTTCGCCCGACGCGGTGCGCGACGCCAAGCTGCAGGTGCTGCGCTCGCTGAAAAAATTCACCCCGACCACGCTGTCGCAGAACATCGTGCGCGGCCAGTACCGCGCCGGCCACGTCGACGGCCAGCCGGTGCCGAGCTACCGCGACGAGCCGGACGCGCCGGAGCGCTCGAGCACCGAGACGTTTGTCGCCATGAAGGCCGAAATCGACACCTGGCGCTGGGCCGGCGTGCCGTTCTACCTGCGCACCGGCAAGCGCATGGCCGACCGGCTGGCCGAGATCGTCGTGCGCTTCAAGCCGATTCCGCACTCGATCTTCAACCAGCCGACGTCGAGCTTCCAGCCGAACAGCCTGGTGATCCGCCTGCAGCCGGACGAAGGACTGTCGATGAACCTGATGGCGAAAACGCCGGGCGACAGCATGCGCCTCAAGCAGGCCGAGCTCGAACTCGATTTCCGCGAGCAGTTCAAGACGCCGCGGATGGACGCCTACGAGCGCTTGCTGCTCGACGTCTTGCGCGGCCAGCTGACCTTGTTCATGCGCGGCGACGAACTGGAAGCGGCGTGGGAATGGGTCGAACCGATCCTCGACTATTGGGAACAGGACGACAACAACCCGACACCGTACACCTCCGGCACCTGGGGCCCGGCCGCCGCCAGCGCACTGATCGGGCGCGACGGCCTGCAGTGGCGCGAAGAAGTGTTGCCGGAGGACTGAGGTGAAAACTGAAGTGAAGACCAAGATCATGGCGACGGCACGCTGATGCTGCTCGATTCGATCCGCACCCAGCTCGATTCGCTGTCCAAGTCCGAACGCAAGGTGGCGCTGGCGGTGCTGGAGCAGCCTTCGATGACGGTCAGCCAGAACATCACCGCGCTGGCCAAGAGCGCCCAGGTGTCGGAGCCGACGGTGGTGCGCTTTTGCCGCACCCTCGGCTACGACGGCTGGCACGAGTTCAAACTGAAACTGGCGCAGGGACTGGCGCTGGCCCTGCCCGGCGTCAACGAGCAGCCGGCCGAGGACGACCTGGCCTCGGACCTGGTCAGCAAGATCTGCAGCCGCTCGATCAACACCCTGCTCGACCTGCGCAACAACCTCAAGCCGGACGCGATCCAGAAGGCCCTCGACATCCTTTCACGCGCCAGCAAGATCGAGTTCTACGGCCAGGGCACGTCGGGCATCGTCGCCGCCGACGCCCAGCACAAGTTCTTCCGTTCCGGCGTGCCGACGGTGGCATACACCGACCCGAACATCCACAGCATCGCCGCCGCGCTGCTGCGCAGCGGCGACGCGGTGGTGGCCATCTCGCAGCGCGGCAACAGCCCGGCGCTGGTGCGCTCGGTCAAGCTGGCGCGCCGCGGCGGCGCCGACGTCATCGTGCTGGCGCCGTCCGGCACCCCGCTGGCGGACCTGGCCACGGTGCTGATCCCGATCGACCTGGTGTTCAATACCGACCCCTACACGCCGATCTCGGCGCGGCTGGCCTACCTGGTCGTGATCGACGTGCTGGCAGTCGGCCTGGCGCTGCAGCGCGGCCCGGAATTTCGCAAAAAGATGCAAAACGCCCAGAAGGCGCTGCAGGAGTTCGACATGCAGTTCGATTCGTTTATTGGCTGAAAGGTCAAAGCAAGCGATCAGATAAAATGTTGGTTTCGACCAGCCAATTTCGCGCCATCATGCACCTCACTCCCGCCGCAAGCACCACGCCCGACTACGCCATGCTGGTCCGCCAGGTCGACAGCATGCTCGAAGGCGAGCGCGACATCGTCGCCAATGCAGCGCAGTTCTCCGCCTTCATTTACGACACCATCGCCGACCTGAACTGGGCGGGCTTCTACCTCGCCCGCCCGGCGAAAAACGGCGCCGGCGAAGAACTGCTGGTTGGCCCCTTCCAGGGCAAGGTCGCCTGCGCCCGCATCCCGTTCGGCCGCGGCGTCTGCGGCGCCGCCGCGGCCGAACGGCGCACGATACTAGTGCCGGACGTGCACGCCTTTCCCGGCCACATCGCCTGCGACGCGCAATCGAACGCCGAAATCGTTATTCCGCTGATCAAGGACGGCAAGGTACTGGGCGTGTTCGACATCGACAGCCCGACTTTGAACCGCTTCAGCGAGGAAGACCGCGCAGGACTGGAGGCGCTGGTGGCGGCTTTTCTGGCGGCAACTGATTTCAGCCAGGAACGCAACTAGGACGAGCCGCCTGGATCGCCGGCGGCGGCGCGAAAAAAATGTACCTGACTGACCGCTTTGCGACAAACAGCACCCTGCGCAACGCGCACGATGTCAGCAACAGCGGTATGCTGCGATTGTCAACTACGAGGGGAAACGCATGCATCCGACAAATATTGTGTTGCTGGAATTTCATCCCGAACACGACAAGTTGACGTATGACAAAGAATTGCGCGACGGCCTCTCGGTCGCTCTGCGCATGGGCCGCACGCTGTGGCTGGCAAACGACGAGACGGTCAGCCTGGAACGCCTGACCCTGTCAGAAAAGGACAGCACCGGCAGGAGCAGTTTCACGTCCGGCCACAAGCAGTTCCCGCTCCATGCGTTCCTGCCGCTGCCGCTGCCGCCGCACGGCGAGACGCTGGACGACATCAACGAGGCCGACATCGAAGGCCTGGCGCACGACAACCAGTATTTGTGGCTGACAGGCTCGCATAGCCTGCGGCGCAAGCAACCCAAGCCGGACGACGGGGTGAAGAAGGCGCACAAGCGCTTGTGCTCGGTAGGCGCGCAAGGCAACCGCTACCTGCTGGCCCGCATCCCCATCATCGAACAGGATGGCGAGCACGTGCTGCTCAAGCAGGCCGGCAACAAGGGCAAGCTGCGCACGGCAGCCATGTTGCGCGGCGACGAGCATGGCAATGAGCTCACCGCGCTGCTCAAGGAAGACGCACATTTTGGCCCCTTTCTGGCGATCCCGGGAAAGGACAACGGTTTCGACATCGAAGGCATTGCCGTCGCCGGCAATCACCTGTTGCTAGGGCTGCGTGGCCCGGTTCTGCGCGGCTGGGCGGCGATCATCGAGGTCGCCCTGGTCGACGACAAGGAAGCGGGATGGATGACGCTGGTGCCGGTCGACACCGACGGGCAGATGCTGCGCAAACATTTCCTCGACCTGGGCGGACTGGGCATTCGCGACTTGTGCGTGCAAGGCAAGGACCTGTTGATCCTTGCCGGACCTACCATGGATCTCGACGGCCCTGTGTACGTGTATCGCTGGGTGGGAGGGGCGCTGCCTTCGAAGGAAACCGTCACGCCCGCAGATCAGCTTGAACGCGTCCTGGCGCTACCCTATGGTCATGGCGTCGATCATCCCGAGGGCATGACTCTGTTCGCCGACCAGACAGGCAGTGAGGATGAACTGATGGTGGTCTATGACGCCGCCTCGCCCAGCCGGCAGATTGGCGACAGCATCATTGTGGCCGATGTGTTCTCCCTGAAGAAACGCACGAAACGCACGAAACGCAAGTGAAAGTGAAAGCGAGGTTCTCCTCGGGCGCTCGGTGGCGCCGGCAACGTTCATCCCGTGCAGCGCCCGCGGTGTCGCACGGGCGTCCCGGCTGCCCTGTCTGCTTCGGTGGCGCCGCCGGTACAGGCATGCGCGCCCCCGCACTTGGTACAATACGGCCCTCACTCCTTCTCTCATCGTGATCGCCATGAATCAACTCGAACAGCTCAAGCAATTCACCACCGTGGTCGCCGACACCGGCGATTTCCAGTCGATCAAGGCGTACACGCCGCGCGATGCCACCACCAACCCGTCGCTGATTTTAAAGGCGGTACAAAAACCCGAATACCGCCCGCTGCTCGAGCAAGCCGTGCGCGACTTTCCGCGTCTATCGACCGCCGACGTCATCGACCGCGTGCTGATCGCCTTCGGCGTCGAAATCCTGAACATCATTCCGGGCCGCGTCTCCACCGAGATCGACGCCAGCCTGTCGTTCGACACCGAGGCGAACATCGCCAAGGGCCGCGAACTGATCGCGCTGTACGAAGCGGCCGGCGTCGGGCGCGAGCGCGTGCTGATCAAGATTGCCTCGACCTGGGAAGGAATCCGCGCCGCCGAGGTGCTCGAACGCGACGGCATCCATTGCAACATGACGCTGCTGTTCGCGCTGCCGCAAGCGGTCGCCTGCGGCGAAGCCGGCGCCCAGCTGATCTCGCCGTTCGTCGGCCGCATTTATGACTGGTACAAAAAGGCGACCGGCATCGACTACAGCGGCGCCGACGATCCCGGCGTGCAGTCGGTCAAGCGCATCTACAATTATTACCGCAAGTTCGGCTACCCGACCGAAGTGATGGGCGCGAGCTTTCGCAACACCTCGCAGATCCTCGAACTGGCTGGCTGCGATTTGCTGACCATTTCACCGGAGCTGCTGCAAAAAATGGCCGACACCGACGCGCCGGTCGAGCGCAAACTGGCCGCCGCCGCCGTCGGCGCGCCCATCGAGAAGGTGTCGATGGACGAAAAAACGTTCCGCTTCATGATGAACGAAGACGCCATGGCGACCGAGAAACTGGCCGAAGGCATCCGCGCGTTTTGCGCCGATTCGAACAAGCTGAAGCAGATGATCAGCGGCATGCGCTAAGGCGGTTGCGGTTGCGGTTGCAGTCGTCCTCGGGCGAGCGGGGACCCGATGTGCGTATGAACTTGTTCCGACTATGCCCGCAGCGACGCCAGGTGCAGGTCGACAATCTGCCCGCCCAGCTTGACCAAGTCGAATTCCTGCGGATCGAGCAGCCAGGCGCGCAGCAGGCCGTCCATAATGGACCATAATCCCAGCGCCACCGCGTACGGATCCACGTCCGGCCTGGCGCAGCCGCTGGCGACGGCTTCGCCGATGCGGCTTTCGGTGCGCGCCATCCAGCTCGACTGATTCAGTTTCCTGCGTTCCCGCACGGTGTTCAGTTCGTCGGTGAATTCCATTTTCAGGGTGGCAATTTCGAACACCCGGCGCGCCATCGGGTCCTCCACCGTCATGCGGAATACGCACATCGTGCTTTCACGCAAAACCTCGATCGGATCGGCCGCGTTGGCCTGGTCGAACAGCAGCATGGCGGACTCGAGCGGCATCTTGACGCGCTCCATCATCGCGTTGAACATGGCTCCCTTGTCCAGAAAATGCCAGTAGATGGCGCCACGCGTCACCCCCGCCGCCGTTGCGATATGCTGCAACGTGGTGCCGGAAACTCCCTGCTTGACGAACAGGTGCTCCGCTGCATCCAGAATGCTGCCGCGGGTTGCCAATGCGTCTTCCTTGGTCCTGCGTGCCATTGACACACCTCCGTTCGTTGAAATCGCCCTACTTTAAACATACACTCGTGATAGTATATCCGTAAATTCGATAATAGCCAGCGGTGAAGTTGTCCCAGGATTGCTCTCCCAGCACCACAAAAGGATGCACATGCGCCATGCCCGTTCCGCCACCTTGTCGATGACGCGCCTTGCTGCCATCAGCCTGACCCTGCTTGCACTCGCCATGCTGGGCGCCTGCGGCGCCAGGGACGCCGCCGCTCCCGGCGGCCCGGGCGCCAACCGGCCGCCGCCGGAAGTGGGCGTCATCGTCACCAAGTTCGAAGCGGTCGCGCTGCAGACCGAATTGCCGGCGCGGGTCGAACCGGTGCGGGTGGCTCAGGTACGGGCGCGCGTGAACGGCGTCGTGCTCAGGCGACTGTTCGAGGAAGGCAGCGAAGTCAAAGCCGGCCAGACCCTGTTCCAGATCGACCCGGCGCCGTACCAGGCCGCGCTCAACAGCGCGCGCGCCAATCTCGGCAAATCGGAAGCGAACCTCGACCAGGCCGCCGCCCAGGCCGCGCGCTACAAGCCGCTGGTCGAGGCGAATGCCGTCAGCCAGCAGGAATACGTCAACGTGGTGACAAGCCAGAAGCAGGCCGAAGCCGACGTCGCCGCCCAGAAAGCGGCGCTGCAGATCGCCCGCATCAACAACGGCTACGCCAGCGTGCAGGCACCGATTTCCGGGCGCATCGGCCGCGCGCTGGTCACCGAAGGCGCGCTGGTGTCGGCCACGGAGGCGACGCAACTGGCGCTGATCCAGCAAACCAGCACCGTTTACCTGAACATCACGCAGTCGGCCGCCGACCTGCAACGCCTGCGCCGCAATACCGCAGCCGCAGGTGGCGCTGAAGCCAAAGCCGGAGCAAAAGCGCGCGGCGACGCCGGCGCCGTGCCCGTCACGGTGCTGATGGACGACGGCGCCGAATTGCCGCGCAAGGGCAAGCTGCTGTTTTCCGACGTCACCGTCGATCCGACATCGGGCCAAGTGACGCTGCGCGCCGAAGTGCCGAACCAGGACGGCGTGCTGCTGCCGGGCCAGTATGTGCGGGTGCGCCTGTCGCAGGCGTCGCTGGCGGCCGCCATCGTCGTGCCGCAACAGGCGGTCACCCGCGGTACCCAGGGCGACACGGTGATTGTCGTTGCCGACAACAAACCGGCAACGCGCGCAATCAAGGTCGGTCCGCAGCAAGGATCGAACTGGATCGTGCTCGACGGCTTGAAGCCAGGCGAGCAGGTCGTCGTCGACGGTTTCCAGAAAATGATGGTGCCGGGAGCCCCGGTCAAGCCGGTGCCGTGGACGGCGCCTGGCAGTAGTGCGGCACCGGCCAGCGCCAGCCGTTACTGACCAATTCACCGATACAGGATTCTTTCATGGCACGCTTTTTCATTGACCGTCCTATTTTTGCGTGGGTGATCGCCTTGTTCATCATGGTGATGGGCGCTGTAGCAATCAAACAATTGCCGATCGCGCAATACCCTACCGTCGCGCCGCCGTCGATCGTCGTCACCGCCGCGTACCCCGGCGCCTCGGCGCAAACCCTCGAGGACAGCGTCATCAGCGTCATCGAGCGCGAAATGAACGGCTCGCCCGGGCTGATCTACATGGAGTCGATCAGCCAAGCCAACGGCACCGGCACCATCACGCTCAGCTTCGAGACCGGCACCGATCCGCAATTGGCCCAGGTCGACGTCCAGAACCGCCTCGGCCGCGCCAGCCCGCGCCTGCCGCAGGCGGTGGTCCAGCAAGGCGTGCGGGTCGACCAGGCGCGCGCGAACTTTCTGATGTTTGCCATCCTGTCGTCGGACGATCCGGCATGGAATCCGATCGCGCTGGGCGACTATGCTTCGCGCACGGTGCTGCCGGAAATCCAGCGCATCAAGGGCGTCGGCCAGGCGCAGCTGTTCGGCACCGAGAAAGCGATGCGGATCTGGATCGATCCGGCCAAACTGGTCGGCCTGAACCTGTCGCCGGCCGACGTCAACAACGCCATCCGCCAGCAAAACGCCCAAGTGGCGTCGGGCGCCATTGGCGATTTGCCGCTGCAGGCCGGCCAGACGATTTCCGCCACCGTGGTGGTCACCGGCCAGCTCAGCACGGTCGAGCAGTTCGGCAATATCGTGCTGCGCGCCAATTCCGACGGCGCGACCGTGCGGCTGCGCGACGTCGCCCGCATTGAAATCGGCGGCCAGAGCTACGCCACCTCGGCGCGCCTGAACGGCAAGCCGTCGACCGGCATCGGCATTCAGCTGGCGCCATCGGGCAACGCACTCGAAACGGCGACGCTGGTGCGCGCGCGCATGCAGGAGCTGTCGCGTTACTTCCCGCCCGGCATGAAGTGGGCCATCCCGTTCGACAGCTCGAAATTCATCGACATCTCGATCAAGCAAGTCGTCGAAACGCTCGTCGAGGCGGTGATCCTGGTGTTCCTGGTGATGTACCTGTTCCTGCAGAATTTTCGCTACACCATCATCCCGACCATCGTCGTGCCGGTCGCTCTGCTCGGCTCGCTCGCGACCTTGCTGGCGCTCGGCTTTTCGATCAACGTGCTGACCATGTTCGGCATGGTGCTGGTGATCGGCATCGTCGTCGACGACGCCATCGTCGTCGTCGAGAACGTCGAACGCATCATGAGCGAGGAAGGCTTGCCGCCGCTGGAGGCGACGCGCAAGGCGATGGGCCAGATTTCCGGCGCCATCATCGGCGTTACCGTGGTGCTGATGTCGGTGTTCGTGCCGCTGGCCTTCTTTGCCGGCGCGGTCGGCAACATCTACCGCCAGTTCTCGGCCGTGATGGTGTCGGCGATCTTTTTCTCCGCCTTCATGGCGCTGTCGCTCACGCCCGCGCTGTGCGCCCACTTTCTCAAACCGGTGCAGGCCGGCCACGCCCACGCCAGAACCGGTTTTTTCGGCTGGTTCAACCGCAGCTTTACCCGCACCGCCAAAAACTACGAAACTTTCGTGGCCAGGTCGCTGCGCCACACCGGCCGCGCCATGATGGTGTTCGTGCTGGTGATCGGCGTCGTCGCCCTGCTGTTCGTACGCATGCCGTCGTCGTTCCTGCCGAACGAGGACCAGGGCTACATCATCGCCAACATCCAGCTGCCGGCCGGCGCCACACTCGAGCGCACCAGCCGCGTGCTGGCCGACGCCGAAACGTTCATTATGAAGCAGCCGGAAGTGGCGGACATGGTCGGCGTGGTCGGCTTCAATTTTTCCGGCCAGGGCCAGAACGTGGCGCTGGCCTTCATTCCGCTCAAGGACTGGAAAGACCGCGGCGCCGGCCAGGGCGCTCAGGACGTCGCCAGCCGCATCACCGGCGCCATGGCGGCGCAGCGCGATTCGTCCGTGTTTGCCATCAGCCCGCCGCCGATTCCGGAACTCGGACGCGGCACCGGCTTTTCGTTCCGCCTGCAGGATCGCGCGGGCAACGGCCGCGACGCCTTGCTGGCGGCGCGCAACCAGCTGCTCGGCCTGGCCGGCAAGAGCGCCATCCTCGCTGGCGTGCGTCCCGAAGGCCTGGAAGACGCGCCGCAGGTGCAGCTCGACATTGACCGCGACAAGGCCAATGCGCTCGGCGTCACCTTCGACGCCATCAACGCGGCGCTGTCGACGTCGCTCGGCTCCGCCTACATCAACGATTTTCCAAACGCCGGCCGCTTGCAGCGGGTCGTGGTGCAGGCCGACGCACCGTCGCGCATGCAGCCGGAAGACCTGCTGCGCCTGAGCGCGATGAACAGCAAAGGCCAGCCGGTGCCGCTGTCCGCTTTCGCCAGCACGCGCTGGATCACCGGCCCGATGCAGACCGTGCGCTACAACGGTTACTCGACCATGCGATTGTCGGGCGACGCGTCGCCCGGCCACAGCACTGGCCAGGCAATCGACGAAATGGAGCGCCTGGCGGCCCAGCTGCCGGCCGGCTTCGCGTATGAATGGACCGGCCAGTCGCGCGAGGAAAAGCTGTCCGGCTCGACCGTGTTCGTGCTGCTCGGCTTCGCCATGCTGGCGGTGTTCCTGGCGCTGGCGGCGCTGTACGAAAGCTGGTCGATTCCCGTTTCGGTGCTGCTGGTGGTGCCGCTCGGCGTGCTCGGCGCCCTGCTGGCGGCGAACCTGCGCGGCTACCCGAAAGACGTCTACTTCAAGGTCGGCCTGATCACCATCATTGGCCTGGGCGCCAAGAACGCGGTGCTGATCATCGAATTCGCCAAGGACTTGCAGGCGCGCGGCGTGCCGCTGATCGACGCCGCGATCCGCGCCTGCCACCTGCGGTTCCGGCCGATCCTGATGACCTCGCTCGCCTTCATCCTCGGCGTGCTGCCGCTGGTGATCGCCGGCGGCGCCGGTTCGGCCAGCCAGCGCGCCATCGGCACTGGCGTAATGGGCGGCATGATTACCGCCACCGCCCTCGGGGTGTTCTTCGTGCCGGTGTTTTTCGTCGTGGTGCGTACCCTGTTCAAAGGCAGCGATCGTCAGCGCAAGAAATATGCGCACGACGACGTCGCCGCTCCAGCAATCGAGGACAAGATATGAGCAACCGTTTCATTACTCCTCTGGCACTGGCACTGGCACTGGCACTGTCAGGCTGCGTGTCGCTGGCGCCGAAGTACGTTCGCCCGGCGCTGCCGGTCGCCCCTGCTTTTGACGACGCGCCGGCCACCCTGGCCACCGCCGCTACCCTCGAGGCGGCGGCGCAGATCGAATGGCAGCGCTTTTTTGCCGACGCCCGCCTGCGCCAGCTGATCGGCCTGGCGCTGGCCAACAACCGCGACCTGCGCGTGGCCATCCTCAACATCGAGCAGGCGCGCGCCCAGTACCAGATCCGCCGCGCCGACAGCCTGCCGACGCTGAACGCCGCCGTCAGCGGCAGCCGCGTGCCCATCCCGAACGACGGCGTCGCCAGCAGCTACACGGCCGGTGTTGGCGTCAGCGCGTTCGAGCTCGACCTGTTCGGCCGCGTGCGCAACCTGTCCGAAGCCGCGCTGGCACAATTTTTGGCCACCGACGAAGCGCGCAAGAGCGCCCAGATCAGCCTGATCGCCTCGGTTGCCAACACCTACCTGGCGTTGCTGGCAGACGACGAACTGCTCTCGCTGATCGGCCAGACGCTGGCGGCGCGCCAAGAGTCGCTGCGTCTGATCCAGCTCAAATTCGACAACGGCGTGGTGTCCAGGCTCGACCTGTCGCAGGGCCAGTCGCTGGTCGACACCGCCGGCGTGGTGCTGGCGCAGCAGCAGCGCCAGCGGGCGCAGGACATCAACGCGCTGGTGCTGCTGGTTGGACAAAAGCTGCCGGCGTCGCTGGCGCCGGCCAACACGCTGGCGCACACCGAACTGTCGGCGCTGCCGGCCGGCTTGCCGTCCGATTTGCTGGCGGTGCGCCCTGACATCCGCGCCGCCGAACAGCAGTTGATCGGCGCCAATGCCAGCATCGGCGCCGCGCGGGCCAATTTTTTTCCTCGCATTGCGCTCACCGGCAGCGCCGGCTCGGCCAGCGCGCAGCTGAGCGGCTTGTTCAACGGCGGCTCGTTCGGCTGGACCTTCGCGCCGTCGGCGCTGCTGCCGATCTTCGATGCCGGCCGCAACAGCGCCAACCTGGGCAGCGCCCGCGCCGGGCGCGACATCGCCGTGGCGCAGTACGAGCGCAGCATCCAGGTGGCGTTTCGCGAAGTGTCGGATGCGCTGGCCGGCCAGGCCAGCTTTGCCGAGCAGTTGCGCGCGCAACGCGCGGTGGCCGCCGCTGAAGCGGATCGTTTGACCTTGTCGGATTTGCGCTACCGCAACGGCGCCGCGTCCTACCTCGACCTGCTCGACGCCCAGCGCTCACTGTTTGCGGCCCAGCAGGCGGCGGTGCAGGCCAACCTGCAGCGGCTGCAAAACCAGGTCACGCTGTACCGCGTGCTGGGCGGCGGCTGGAGCGCGGCGCAGCGCTGATATCAAGGCGTGTTACGCGGCACTGTTGCCGCCATGCCCGCGCTGAACCGTCTTCCGGCCGCTTCCAAAAACAACATATGCACTGCGCGTATGGCGGCGGACGCGCATTCAAACGATAATGGTTGCTTCATAGAATTACTTGCAACGATTATCCAGGCCACCATGAACCTCTTTTCCCGCTTCCGCATCGGCACCCGTCTCGCAGCAGGGTTTGCGATTGTCCTATTGTTGTCGATCATATCGACCTGTTACGCGCTGGTCGTCACGCACAGCGCCGCGGAAGCGTCCAAACGCATGACCGAGGCGCCGCTGGTGAAGGAACGGCTGGTGGCCGACTGGTACGCCTATACCTATGCAGCCGTCGCGCGCACCGCGCTGATCGCCCGCAGCACCGACGAAACCTTGTCCACCACGTTTGCGCCAACCATTGCCGACAGCATCACCAAGAGCACGCAACTGATCCAGCAAGTCGACGCGCTGCTTTCGGGCGATGAGGAAAAGGCAATGATGAAAACGATCGTCGCCGAGCGCGTCAGGTACCAGGCGGCCAAGCTTGAAGTGATGAATGCGAAAAAGGCCGGCAACGCCGAAGCGAGCGTGCGTGCTTTCAACGAGGCATTCATGCCCGCGGCGGAAGCGTACTCGAGCAATCTGAAGGCGCTGGTGGCCATGCAGCGCACCTCGATCGACGACACCGCGCGCGCGCTCGAAGCGAGCAGCGCGCGCGCGTTCGAGTTGCTGCTGCTGCTCGGCGTGCTGGTGGTGCTGATCGGCGCGACGTTCGCCTGGCTGATTTCGCGCAGCATCACGCGGCCGCTGCGGGCCGCCATCGCCGTCGCCGCGACCGTCGCCAACGGCGACCTGAGCACCACCTTCGAGGCCGCCTCGCACGACGAAATCGGCGAGCTGATGCTGGCGTTGAAGGCGATGAACGATGCGCTGTTCAACATTGTCTCGGAAGTGCAGCAGGGCACCCGCTCGATCGCGCTTGCGTCCAACGAAATCGCCGCCGGCAACCTCGACCTGTCCTCGCGCACCGAACAGCAAGCCAGTTCGCTCGAAGAAACCGCGGCGACGATGGAACAACTGACCGCCACCGTGCGCCAGAACGCCGACAACGCCCACCAGGCCAACCAGTTGGTGCTGGCCGCGTCAAACGTTGCAGCCAGGGGCGGCGACATCGTCGGCAAGGTGGTCGACACGATGGGGACGATCGACGCCGCGTCGCGCAAGATCGTCGACATCATCGGCGTCATCGACGGCATCGCCTTCCAGACCAACATCCTCGCGCTGAACGCGGCGGTGGAAGCGGCGCGCGCCGGCGAACAGGGGCGCGGTTTCGCGGTCGTGGCGGCGGAAGTGCGCAACCTGGCGCAGCGTTCGGCGGCCGCCGCGAAACAGATCAAGGACCTGATCGGCGACTCGGTCGACCAGGTCAACATCGGCACGCGACTGGTTCAGCAAGCCGGCAGCACGATGCAGGACGTCGTCGACAGCGTGGCGCGGGTCAACGACATCATGTCCGAGATCGCCTCGGCCAGCCAGGAACAGCGCACCGGCATCGACCAGGTCAATGAGGCGATCGCGCAGATGGACCAGGTGACGCAGCAGAACGCGGCGCTGGTGGAGCAAGCGGCGGCGGCGGCGGCCAGCCTGAAGGAGCAGGCCGATGCGCTGGCCAGTGTGGCGGCAGGGTTCAAGCTGGCCGAGGCGCCGGCGGGCCGCCGGCAGGCGTCTCGCGCCGCCATCGAGCCAAGCTTGCGGATCGCGTAACGTCGATCACACCGCTACCTTTGACGCCGACTAAAAGCCGGCTACTCTGGAACGCTCAGTCGCCCAAAAACATCTGCTGCAGGTCGTTCAGGAAGCGCTGGCCAAGTGCGGTCGGCCGGATGATCTTGTGGTCGACATGCAGCAGCCCCCTGGCCTCGGCGGCGTCGAGCATGCCGTCGATCGCATTGATTGGCATGCCGGTGCGCTCGCCGAACAGGTTGGGCGAAAACCCCGCCGTCAGGCGCAAGGTGTTAAGCATGAATTCGAAGCCCATGTCGGCGCGCGCGATTTCAGTTTCTTCCTGCACCGGATTGCCGGCGCGCGCGGCGTTGATGAACGACTCCGGCTGCTTGAAGCGGGCCTGGCGCAGCACCCGGTGCGGGAACGATATCTTCGAATGCGCGCCGGCGCCGATGCCGAGGTAGTCGCCAAACTCCCAGTAATTGAGGTTGTGTTTCGCGCGCCGGCCGGCTTGCGCGTAGGCCGACACTTCGTAGTGCTCGAAGCCGGCGCTGGTGGTCACGTCGGCGATCATGTCCTGCATGTCGGCGCTGGCGTCGTCGTCGGGCAGCACCGGCGGATACTTGGCGAACACCGTGTTCGGCTCCATCGTCAGGTGGTACAGCGACAGGTGCGGCGGCTTGAACGACAGCGCCATGTCGAGGTCGCGCCGCGCCTGGGCGAGTGTCTGCGTCGGC